>Ga0184615_10000577_pt1 | contig 20052 bp, 20 predicted proteins | sample PLM4_65_coex_FD_133134 | JGI IMG/M metagenome (GOLD analysis project Ga0184615, IMG submission 133134) | Groundwater sediment microbial communities from an aquifer in East River, Colorado, USA - PLM4_65_coex | ecosystem: Environmental > Terrestrial > Soil > Riparian zone | place: USA: East...
GCCGCGTCGGGTGGACGGCGCTCCAGGATAAATACTTCCTCTCGGCCCTGATCCCCGGCGAGCCGCAGGCCGCCGTGGTCGTCGAGCGGTACGGCGACCAGCGCGTGTCGGCGGGGGTGCGGGAGACGGTCCTCGGCGAGGCCGCCCCGCAGCGCTATCGCCTCTACGCCGGGCCCAAGGAGTACGATCGCCTGGTGGCCATGAACATCGGTCTGGACGCCACGATCGATTTCGGCTGGTTCATCTACGGGAGTTGGTCGCTGGTGCGGCTGATCGCGGAGCCGCTCTTCCTCATCCTCAAGTTCCTGCACGCCTACCTCGGCAATTACGGCGTGGCCATCATCCTGCTGACCGCCCTGATCAAGATCGTGTTCATCCCCCTCACGCACAAGAGTTACGTGTCGATGCGGGCGATGCAGACCCTGCAGCCGCAGCTCCAGGTGCTCCAGAAAAAATATAAGAACGACAAGGCCCGCCTCAACCAGGAGATGATGAACCTCTACAAGGGCAACAAGGTTAATCCCCTGGGGGGATGCCTGCCGATGGTCCTGCAGATCCCGTTCTTCGTGGCGCTGTTCAACATTCTCTACACCACGATCGAGCTGCGCCAGGCGCCCTTCATGTTCTGGATCACCGACTTGTCCGAGAAGGACCCCTCCTACATCCTGCCGGTCTTGATGGGGGCGACGATGGTGCTCCAGCAGAAGCTGCAGCCGACCACGATGGATCCCATGCAGGCGAAGATCATGATGCTGCTGCCGGTCGTCTTCACGTTCTTCTTCCTGAGCTTTCCCTCCGGGCTGGTGCTCTACTGGATGATCAACAACCTCTTGAGCATCACCCAGCAATATGTGACGATGAAATTCTTGATGCCGTCCGCCCTGGCGGTCCCCGCGGCCAAGGGGCGCTGAGGCCGGCGCGGCGAGGAGCACGATGACGGCTCGCTCGGCCCCGACACCCGACACGATCTGCGCGATCGCCACCGCGCCCGGCGAGGCGGCGATCGGCGTGGTGCGCCTGTCGGGGCCCGAGGCGATCGCGGCCGGGGATCGTATCCTACGCCTGGCGTTGGGCCGCCCGCTCAAGGCGCTCGGTGACCGCCGCGTGGCGTTCGGCCAGGCGGTCAATCCTGCAGATGGATGCGTGATCGACGAGGTGCTGGTGACGGTGATGCGCGCGCCGAACAGCTACACCCGCGAGGACGTCGTCGAACTCTCCTGCCACGGCGGCGCCCACGTGCTCGAGCGCATCGTGGGCCTGCTCATTTCGCCCGACGTCCGGATGGCCCAGCCCGGCGAGTTCACGCGGAGGGCGTTTCTGAACGGCCGGATCGACCTGGCGCAGGCCGAGGCGGTGATGGACGTGATCCGCGCCCAGAGCGATGCCGGCGCGCGCGCGGCGGTGGCACAACTCCGCGGCGGGCTGTCGGCAGAGATCCGGACGCTACAAGAGCGGCTCGTCGGGTTGCTGGTCGAGGTCGAGGCGAGCATCGACTTTTCCGAAGAGGGGCTTGAGTTCCTGCCGCGCGAGGCGCTCCCGCTTGCGGTCGACGAGGCGCTGTGCGAGATCCGGCGCTTGCTGGCCACGGCGGACCGTGGGCGAATCGTGCGGGAAGGCGCGTCGGTCGTCATCGCGGGTCGGACGAACGTGGGCAAGTCGAGCCTGCTCAACGTCCTCCTGCGCGAGAACCGCGCGATCGTGACACCGATCCCGGGCACGACGCGGGATACGATCGAGGAAGTCGCAGACCTTGGCGGGATCGCCGTGCGGCTCTCGGACACGGCGGGCGTGCGGCACACGAACGATCCCATCGAGATCGAGGGCATTCGCCGCACGCGGGACGCAGTTGACGGCGCCGACGTGATCCTCGCGGTGTTTGATGGGTCCGAGCCGCTGGCGGACGATGATCGCGTGGTGATGGCCGAGCTGAAAGGCCGCCCAGTGATCGCCGTCGCGAACAAGGCGGATCTGGCGCAGCGCGTGGACATGGAGGCGGTCAGTCAGGCGCTCGGCGGAGCGACAATCCTCCGCGTCTCGACGCTCACGCGCGAAGGGATGGACGCGCTTACCAACGAGATCGTGAGTCGCCTTGGTGGTGGCGTGGCGGTCAAGGAAGGCGCGTTCGTCACGAAGCTGCGCCACGTCGAGGCGCTCAAGCGCGCCGAGGCCTCGCTCGCGCACTTGGAAGAGACGATCGCGGTGCGCGGGCCCCACGAGTGCCTCGCTCTGGACTTGCGCGGCGCCGTGGATGGGCTGGGCGAGATTCTTGGGACGGTGACGACGGACGATGTGCTGAACGAGATCTTTTCGAAGTTCTGTATCGGGAAGTGATCCCCAGGCAATAGGGGTAGGCTGTGTCCTACTCCGTCATTCCCGCGAAAGCGGGAATCCAGCAGGTGCCTCTTAATCAAGACCACGTCCAAGAACTGGATGCCCGCCTTCGCGGGCATGACCGAATGAGGGATTGCCCCGTTGCGATCCCCTCGCTTGATTTCGAGTGGATACGCTCGTACACTGGCTGGGACCGGTATAGCCAGGGTGGTATAGGTGTTTTCGGCGCCACTCTGCGGTTTTCTGAATATCTGGATGAAACGTAAGAGTCGCTCGCAAGCCGATGGGCTCCGATCCGAGTATACGTTCGACTATTCGAAGGCGGTCCACGGCAAGCACCACCGCCGCCTCTTGCAGGAAGGCGCAAACGTGGAGAAGACACGAAGTCCCAAAATGCGACAGGAATACGATCTTGCCGGTGGCGTTAGGGGAAAATACGCCAAGCGATTCGCGCAGGGGACGAACATCGTCATTCTGGACCCTGACGTCGCGCGCATCTTCCCTAATTCCGAGTCCGTCAATCGTATTCTACGGGCGCTCTCCGAAGTTCTGAAGCGGCAGAAGGCTCTTGGCATTGGTATATGAAGACATCGACGATGATCACCTGCCCGCAGTGCGGAGCGAAGCACGAGGAAACGATGCCGCTCGACGCGTGCGTGGTGGTCTACCAATGCCGCGCGTGCGGCGCGACGCTGCAACCCAAGGCCGGGACCTGCTGCGTGTTCTGCTCGTACGGAACGACGCCGTGCCCGCCGAAGCAGCGAGAGGGGGCGGTGTGAGGGCGCGCGTTGGGTGGCGTCTCGGCTGACGACGGGATTCGGTTTCGCGTGATGCCTGGGCAGACGATGAAGCGTAAACCGTTGCCGAGAAGGTGTTGCAGTGGAGATCGACACTGAGAAAATCGATGAAGCGGTCCTCGCCCTCCTGTATCTGACGCTTCACGACGATGTCAGGGCGTGGAAATCCGTTGATTGGGACGCGATGAACAGGCTGTACGAGAAGGGTTTCATCGAAAACCCCGTGGGGAAGGTGAAGTCGGTGGTCTTCACCGAGAGGGGGTTGCGAGAATCAGAGCGCTTGTTCAAGAGGAACTTCGTCAAAGGCTGGCGAAAGTCAACAAGTCAAGTCTGACCCCCGTGGGGTCACTTCGTCAACGGCTAGCGAAAGTCAATAGGTCAAGGCTGACCCCGATGGGGTCACAATGATTTTAATGAGGACAAGCGAATATGCTGAAGCGAATTATGGTTGGCCCGATGTTTCTGCTTCTCGTCGCACCATTCGCCAGCGCGTTTGAGGTGGATGGCTTTCGGAACGGCATGTCCTACCAAGACGCTCGTGCCCTTATCGAGGAACAATCATACAGCCAGGTCGATTTCAAAGACGGCCATATCGGTGCATGGGACGCACCGCCTCGAAAAACCGACCGCACGATCTTCCTCAATTTCTGCAAAGATCGGTTGGTACAAGTTCAGAAGAATCTACAACCTCGCTTTGATTACCTTGTCCGTTTGGTCGACGAGAAAAGGAAGCAACTAGGCAAACCTTTGGACGCCTGGTCTCGTCCTACGGACCTCACGTCCCCCTCAGAGAGCAACTCCGTCTCTTTTCTTTGGCGCGACGGGTCTGATTTTCTAAAGATTTCCTTCGCGCAATTTTCACAGAACAACCAGCTTTATATCCTCTATGAAATCAGAAACAGCTGTTATGAGATTCCATATTGACCATGCAGCTAACCGTGCGCTCCGATCAGATGAGGCGCGAGCGGCGGGCTAGTCGTTAGCTTCTCAACGCCATGGTAGAAATTGTTCTCGACAAGAGCTACCTCGACGGCGCGCCGACGCAGTCCGTTATGGAACTCTGTGATCGTTATCAGGTGCTCCTCTCAGAGGAACTCTTCTTCGAACTCATAACCACGAAGGTGGAGAGCCAGATGCGTTGTTTTTCCAAACTGCCGAATCGCGAGAATCCGGTGGCGTTGATCCCGAACGTCGGTTTTCTGCTTCGGTTTGAACGCGAATGTCAGCATAGTTGCGCACCGCTCGCGCAACATCGGTTCAACGGCCGCTTCGGTTTCAACCGAAAGCTTCGAGAAGGCGCCTACGTTTTCGAGGGCAAAGTTTTAGAAGACCTTAACGCCTGGCACGCTCAGGTTGATGCAGACACCAAGGACTTCGTTGAACGGTGCTTGGCAGTGCATAACTTCTTCCCGGAGCTTAACGGAATCGGGTGGAAAGACTTCCCCGCCGCGATAGATGCGGCGCGGCGAAAGACAGCATCAGAGGCTGAGTTTGTCCGGAAGATCTACGCCTCTTTTCTCGGCGAAGAGGCTTCGGCTGATGCGCCTCCTCCTCACGTCCTTAGTTCCGATTGGGCGTGGTTTCGTTGGGTTCAATGCCAGATCCTTGCTGCTCTCAGAATCTTTAAGCGGTATAATGGCCGATTCCCAGAAAACCCTGGAACCGACTTTTGGCGCCGCGCTGAGCATTCTATGCACGACGCGTACTACGTCATACTGGGGTCGCTGGCAGGCGCGCTTGCCACGCTTGATACTGAGATACGAGAGGATTTTCTCTTGCTTTGCCCAGATGCCGTAATGCTGTCACCAAACGTTTTGAGCATGTCCAGAGGCTAACCCGGCGCGCGGTGCTGTTTGGCGTATCTGCTTCAGAAAATGGAGATGGATTTATTTTCTTGGCATGAGGAGCGCGCCGCTCATGCCACGTCAGCCACGCCTTGTCCCGGCGGTTCAGCACTCGCATGATGAGAGAGTCGGAGCCTTGATCGGACCACGGGGCGCATGTATAATCTGGTCTGAATTCTGGTCAATTTCATGGAGGGCGTGATCGCATGAAAACGCTGCCGCTGTCGGAGGTCAAGGCTCGGTTGAGTGAATTGGTTGATCGGGTGCACTCGATGGATGAGGAGATCACGATCACTAAAAACGGCCGGGCGACGGCGGTGATCGTCAGCTCCGACGAGTTCGAGAGTTGGAAGGAAACCACGGCCATCCAATCTGACCGCGAGCTGATGCGGGAGATTCGGAAGGGGCTGCGGGCTCTTCAATCGAAAACGCTCAAGCCGCTGACGGTCGACGCGCTCTTGAAGTAGCGGTCGGTCCGAATGCCGGCGATCAGGCTCCTCCGTGTGCCCGCCGACGTGCGGGCGCGCGTCCGCGGCCTTCACCCCGACATCAAGCGAAAAGTTCGCGCCGGTCTCGATGAACTCATCCGCAACCCCTAGGCTGGGAAACCGTTGCGGGACGACCTCGATGGGCTCAGAAGCCTTCGCGTGAGCCGGTTCCGCGTCATCTATCGGATCAATTCGCCTCGCCTGATCGATATCGTGACGATCGGTCCGCGCCGCACGGTTTACGAAGACACCGCGAAACGGCTTCGAAAATAGCGGCGATTGGTTTCGGATTGTATTTTCTGGTAGAGTTCTCGGCTCGATAAGAACCTCAAGCGACTACGCACGTGAAGATCTGGAAACGAAAATGTTCCACGTGGAACATTGAACGGGAAATCCCCCCTTGCCCCCCTTTTTCAAAGGGGGGGATTTCACATGTGAGGGGATGAGAGAACACGTCATGGCAACTAGGATGAAAACCAGATCCTCGTGTGACGTCATCGTCATTGGCGCGGGCCACGCGGGGTGTGAGGCGGCGCTTGCGGCGGCGCGGATGGGGTGCCGTACGCTGCTGTTCTCCATGAACCGCGAGAACATTGCTCAGATGTCGTGCAACCCGGCCATCGGCGGGATTGCCAAGGGGCATTTGGTGCGGGAGATCGATGCGCTCGGTGGGCAGATGGCGCGGACGATCGATGCGACGGGCATTCAGTTCCGGATGCTGAACACCTCCAAGGGGCCGGCGGTGCGGGCGTTGCGGGCGCAGGCGGACCGCGTGCGGTATCGGCTGTCGATGCAGGCCACGCTGGAGGGCCAGCCGAATCTGACGATCGTGCCGGAACAGGTTGATCGCGTTGTGGCCGGAGACGGGCGCGTCGAGGGCGTTGTCACCAAGGATGGGACGCTTTATTGCGCGAAGGCTGTTATCGTCACCACCGGGACGTTTCTGCGGGGCCTGATTCACGTCGGCCTCACGCGCTTCTCGGCCGGTCGCGCGGGGGAACCGGCCGCCGATGGGCTTTCGGGCAGCTTGGAGGCGCTCGGGTTTTCGCTGGGGCGGCTCAAGACCGGTACGCCGCCGAGGCTCGATGGTCGGACGATCGACTTTGCCGTCACGACGCCCCAGCACGGCGACAATCCGCCGCGGCCATTCTCGTACCGCACCGAGCGCATCACGCAGCCGCAGGTGCCGTGCTTTCTGACGTACACGAGTGCCGAGACGCACCGGATCATCGCGGACAACCTGGACCGCTCGCCGCTGTTCACGGGCGTCATCCAAGGGATCGGGCCGCGCTATTGCCCCTCGATCGAGGACAAGATCCACCGGTTTGGCGATAAGGAGCGGCACCAGGTCTTTTTGGAGCCCGACGGTTTGGACACGCCGATCTACTACCCCAACGGCATCTCGACCAGCCTGCCGGTCGACATCCAGCACCGCTTCGTCCGCACGATTCCCGGGCTGGAGCGCGTAGAGTTCATCAAGCCGGGCTACGCCATCGAGTACGACTTTGTGCTGCCCACGCAGTTGCGGCCTACGCTGGAGACCAAGCACGTGCCTGGCCTCTACCATGCCGGCCAGATCAACGGCACGTCGGGATACGAAGAAGCCGCGGCGCAAGGCATCATGGCCGGGATTAACGCGGCGCTGGCGCTCACCGGGCGTGAACCGGTCGTCCTCGACCGCTCTGAGGCGTACATCGGGGTGTTAATCGATGATTTGGTGACCAAGGGCACGAACGAGCCATACCGGATGTTTACATCGCGCGCCGAGTACCGCCTCCTGCTGCGCCACGACAATGCCGACGTCCGTTTGATGGATGTCGGCGCCAGGATCGGACTTCTTGACGCAGAGACGCACCGGCGGTTTCAGGCCCGACGCGAGGCCATCGAGGCCGCGACGGACCGGCTGAGATCGCTGCGGGTGTCGAATCAGATGGCCGAGGCGCCGTGGCCTGGCGTCTTGCCCGACACGACGCTGGCGCAGCTCCTCAAGCGCCCCGAAGTCACGTTCGCCGATTTGGCGGCGTGGCCGGAGGTCGCGTCGATCGACCGCGAGATTGCCGAGCAGGTCGAGATCGAAATCAAGTACGAGGGGTACATCACGCGCCAGCGGCAGCAGGTCGGGCGGTCCAAGCACCTCGAGGAGAAGCGAATTCCAGAGGGTTTTCATTACGAGCGCGTCGTCGGTCTCTCGCACGAAGTCGTGGAAAAGCTCGCCGCGGTGGCACCCCAATCGCTCGGCCAGGCGTCCAGGATCTCAGGTATCACGCCTGCCGCGCTCTCCCTGCTGCTCGTGGCGCTGGAGCGCGACCGCCGCGGCGGGGCGACGTCTGGCGCGGTTGTGAAATCCCCCCGTGCCCCCCTCTGACAGAAATCCCCCCACCCCCCCTTTGTCAAAGGAGGGCACGGGGGGATTTCTGGAGTCCCCAATCGTCCTGCTCGCGCGCGGCGCCGCCGAGCTTGGTGTGTCCCTCGCGCCCGCCCAGTTCGACCAGTTCTCCCAGTATCTGACCGAACTCGACGTGTGGAATCGCCGGATGAACCTGACCGGCACGCGCGATCCGCGCGAGATTGTCACCCGCCACGTCCTGGATTCCCTGGCTGGCGACGTGGTGTTGAGGGACCTGCCCGATGTGGCCGAGGTCGCCGATCTGGGGTCCGGGGCCGGGTTTCCCGGCGTGCCGCTCGCAATCGCCCGCCCCGGCCTGCGTGTCACGCTGATCGAGCCGCGCCAAAAGCGCGCGGCGTTTCTCCTCCATGTCTGCGGCATCCTCGGCCTGTCCTGGGTGACGGTGGTCGACCGGGCGATCGATCCGCGCGATCCGGGCGTGTACACGGGGCGGTTCGCCCGCGTCCTCGCGCGGGCCGTCGCCGACCCGGTGGAGGCGATCCGCACCGCGCGACCGCTGCTTGGGGCCGATGGTCAGGTGGTCGTGTGGGTCTCGGACAAGCAAGCGGCCGAGGCGCCCCAGGAGTTCCGGCGTGTGGCGTACCGTCTTCCCGGGACCACGATCGCCCGCGTCCTGTTGGTAGCCTGTCCATGAATGGCCATCTGCGGCGTTGTAGCTGCGCGTCCGCTCCTCACGTACGACACAGTACGCTGCGGTGCGGGCGCTCGCTCCGCCTTGCATCTGACCATTCCTGAACAGGCTCTACCACCCATATACCTGGATACACTCCTGTGGCGGTGGCCTTCTGATCATGTTGCTTCGCTCCCAGTGCGGTGTATGTTCCACGTGGAACATTCCGTTGCTGCCACTCCTCGATCTTTCTTTTGCCACCCGTCTGTGCTACGATGCGCGGCGTTGTGACTGAGCCGAGGGTCATCGCCGTCGCCAATCAGAAGGGCGGAGTGGGGAAGACGACCACCGCCGTCAACCTCGCGGCGTCGCTCGCCGTCGCCGAGCGGCGCGTGCTCCTGATCGATCTCGACCCCCAGGGGAACGCGACGAGCGGGGTCGGCTGGCAGCGCGACGGGGCGTCGGGCAGCTACGAGGTGCTGCTGGGCGCGGCCAAGGCGGCCGAAGTGGTGCGCAAGACCGCTCTGGATTTCCTCGACCTGATCCCGTCTGACGTCCACTTGGCCGGCGCCGAGGTGGAGCTGGTCGGTCTGCCGGAGCGCGAAGGCTTTCTCCGGCGGGCGATCGAGCCCATGGTCGGGTCCTACGACTACGTCTTCATCGACTGTCCCCCGTCGCTCGGTCTGTTGACCGTGAACGCCCTGGTCGCCGCCCGCTCGGTGCTGGTTCCCGTGCAGTGCGAGTACTACGCGATGGAGGGGTTGAGCCGGTTGCTCGACACGATCGCGCACCTGCAGGCGTCGGCGAATCCGGGGCTCGCGATCGAGGGCATCCTGCTCACGATGTACGACCCGCGCAACAACCTCGCGGTGCAGGTCGCCTCCGAGGTCCGCCGGCATTTCGGCGAGCGGGTCTTCGAGTCGATCATCCCGCGCAATGTCACGCTGGCCGAGGCGCCGAGCCACGGCAAGCCGGTCGTGCTCTATCAGGTCGCGTCGCGCGGAGCGCAGCTCTATTTGCAACTGGCGAAGGAGGTGCTCAAACGGACGGCGTAGACAAAACGCGGCCGACCACCGAGCGCAAGGCGCTGGGCCGCGGGCTCGAGGCGCTCCTGGGCGAGACGGTGCGGCCGCCCGAGCGCGGGGTGGGCGTGTCGATCCCGGTCCACCTGATCGCGCGCAATCCGAAGCAGCCGCGCACGCGGTTCGCCGAGCGGGCGCTGGAGGACCTGTCGGCGTCGCTCAAGGCCCAGGGCGTGCTCCAGCCGGTGGTGGTCCGACGAATCCCGAATGGGTATGAGCTGATCGCGGGCGAGCGCCGGTGGCGCGCCGCGCAGCGCGCGGGCCTGGCCGAGATCCCGGCGATCGTCAAGGACGCGTCGCCCGCCGAAGCCGTGGTGCTCGCGCTGATCGAGAACCTCCAGCGCGAGGACCTCAACCCGATCGAGTCCGCCCGCGCGTTCCGCCGCCTGATGACCGAGTTCGGCCTCACCCAGGACGACCTCGCGCAGCGGGTGGCGAAGGAGCGCTCCACGGTGGCGAATATCCTCCGGCTGTTACAGCTGCCCGACGAGCTGCAGCAGGCGGTGCTGGACGAGCAACTCACGCTCGGCCACGCCAAGCTCCTGCTGGGGCTGACCGGGGCCGAGCAACTGGCGCTGGGGCGTCGTGCGATCGCCGAGGGGCTGTCGGTCCGGCGTACCGAGGCGCTGGCGCGGGCGCAGGGAAAACCGCGCCCGAAGCGGCCGCTCGCGGTGGAGATCGTCGACCTGGAGACGCGGCTCTCGCGCCACCTGGGCGCGCGCGTGACGATACGCGGCAACGGCCGCGCGGGGCAGATCCGCATTCGGTATGCGTCCCGCCAGGATTTGGAACGTCTGTTAGACTGGCTGTCGAAAGGAGACTCCATCCATGCTCATCAGTAAGAAGGACGAACGGGAGAAGCGCGGCGCGAATCAGGACGAAATCATCGCGTTCTTGGGGAAGGGCACGCGGTTCAAGGGCGTGGTGACGTACGAGGGCACCGTCCGGATCGACGGCCACATCGAGGGCGAGATCGTGTCGAGCGGCGCGCTGGTCGTCGGCGAGAGCGCGGTGATCGATGCGGAGGTGTCGGTGGGCAGCGTCGTCTGCGGCGGCACGATCAATGGCAACATCACCGCGACCGAGAAGGTGCAACTGTTGGCGCCGGCGGTCGTCACGGGCTCGATCAAGGCGCCGATCATCATGATCGAGGCCGGCGTGCGCTTCAACGGCCAGTGCGAGATGAAGGGCGAGCCGCGCGCGCACTCGGCGATCGAACTCGAAGAGCAGATGGCGATCGCCGCGAACGACTGAGAGCCGGTCGCCGATAACGGGCCATCTGCGGCGTTGCCGCTGCGGAGCCCCATCCTCACGTACGACCCAGTACGCTCCGGTGGGCCTCCTGACGGCGCCTTGCATCTGGCCCCTTCTTGGCGACCGGCAATTCGCCTTGTAGGGGCGGCCCCCCGTGGCCGCCCTGGCATTTCGTGGCCGATGCGGGGCAGGTGCGACAGCTGGGCAGGTACAGGGGCCTGCCCCTACCAGGCACCACACAGACATGGTGAATCGGAACGAAAAGGTCGTCGTGGGTTTAAGCGGCGGCGTGGATTCCGCCGTCGTCGCCTCGATGCTGGTGGCCGAAGGCTACCGCGTCGAGGGCGTGACGATGCGCACCTGGCGCGAGGAAGGCGAGCGCGAGAAGCGCTGGCAGGACCGCTCCTGCTGCAAGATCGGGATCGCCCAGTACGTCGCCCAGGAGCTCGGCATCCCGCATCGGGTGATCGAGGCCGAGGCGCGGTTTCGCCAGGCGGTGATCGACGACTTCTGCCGCACCTACGCCGCGGGCCGCACGCCGAACCCCTGCGTCCTGTGCAACGAGCGCGTGAAGTTCGCCCTGCTGCTGGAAGCCGCCGAGGAGGCCGACGCGGACTATCTCGCCACGGGCCACTACGCGCGGGTCGCGTATGACGCCGAGACGGGCAGGCATCGGCTCCGCAAGGGCGTCGATCCCGCGAAGGACCAGAGCTATTTCCTGTATCGACTGTCTCAGGCGCAGCTTGCCAAAGCGCTCTTTCCCTTGGGCGGATTGACGAAGGCCGACGTCTGGAAGTACGCCGAAGCCATGGGCCTGCCGGTGGACGAGATCGCCGAGAGCCAGGAAATCTGCTTCGTCACGCAGAAGGACTACCGCGAGTTCGTCGCCGCGCACGTGCCGGAAGCGGAGCGCCCTGGCGCGATGGTCGGTGTCGGCGGCGAGGCGCTGGGATCCCACCGCGGTGTGGCGTTCTACACCGTCGGCCAGCGCCGCGGCCTGGGCGTAGCGGCCGGTGAGCGGCGGTACGTGAGGAATCTCGATGCCGAGCGCAACCTGGTGGTCCTGGGGAGCGAGGCCGACCTTTATACCGACGCCTGCCTGGTCGAAGACGTCCACCTCATGTCGATTGGGGAGATCGGCGAACCGATTCGCGTCACGGCCAAGTACCGCTACAAGACACCGGAAACGCCTGCGACCGTGAGCCCGGATGCCGATAGCGGCCTGCGCGTCGCGTTCGACGAACCGCAGCGCGCCGTGACGCCGGGGCAGTCGATCGTCTTCTACAACGGAGACGTGGTGGTGGGCGGGGGCGTGATTGCGCGAACGGATTAGCCATGCGAATGGAATGCAGCCAAGACCCCATCGTGTCGTCGGTCGAGAGGGACGGCCATGACGGCGGACATCGCGCGATACCGGGATCCCGCGGCCGTCGTCGCGGCGGCGGTTGACGTCGTCACCGGGGAACTCTGCGAGGCCGTCGAGCGGCGGGGCAAGGCGTGCGCGGTGCTCGCCGGCGGCGAGACGCCGCGGGCGCTGTATCGGCAGCTGGCCGAATATCGGGAGGGACTGCCGTGGGCGCACGTCTGGTGGTTCTTCGGCGACGAGCGGTGGGTACCCCAGCACGATCCCTTGAGCAACTTTGCGATGGTTGAGCAGGCGCTCTTCTCCAAGGTGCCCATCCCGCGCTCCCAGATCGTCGCCGTCCCGACCGACGCAGCCGACCCCGTCACTGGGGCCATGGCCTACGAAGCGGCGCTGCGGGCGCAGTTCACGGGCCTGGACTGGCCCGAGTTCGATCTGGTCCTGATGGGGCTGGGCGCCGATGGCCACACGGCGTCGCTGTTCCCCGGCGATCCCGCGCTGGCGGAACGCACGGCGTGGGTGGCGTCCACGCGCGCCGGTCAGCCCGTCCCCGACCGCGTCACGCTGACGATCCCGGTCTTCACCCGCGCCCGCTCGATGTTCTTCCTGGTCACGGGCGCGGCCAAGGCCGACGCGCTCGCCGCCACGCTCACGGGGCCGCGGGATCCGACCCGCTGGCCTGCCCAGGCGGTGATCCCCGCCTCCGGCCGCTGCCGCTGGCTCGTCGATCACGCGGCCGCCGCCAAGCTCCCGTCGTCCTCCTCATAACGCCCGTCCCTTGCCTCGACGCGCGATCTTCCGTATCCTGCTGACGTGGTTCGCTTGGAACACGTGAGCAAGGTCTACGCGCGGGGGACGCAGAGCGTCTGGGCCCTACGGGACGTGACGATCGAGATCCCGCAGGGGGAATTCCACGTCGTGATGGGGCCCAGCGGCTCCGGCAAGAGCACGTTGCTGCACCTGATCGCGACGCTGGATCTCCCGACCGAGGGGACGGTCTGGCTCGACGGCCTCGCCACATCCACCTGCTCCGACGCCGAGCTCACGCGCCGGCGGCGCGAGGAGATCGGCCTTGTCTTTCAGTCGTTCAATCTCCTGCCGTACCTGACCGTGCGGGAAAATGTCGCACTGCCACGGCTCCTCCAGCGCGTGTCCGTCGGGCAGGTGCGGCGCGAGACCGATGAGTTGTTGGAGGCGGTGGGCCTGACGGCGCGCGCTGAGCACTGGCCGCACGAGTTGTCGGGCGGCGAGGCGCAGCGGGTGGCGATCGCGCGGGCGCTGGTGACGCGGCCGCGCTTGGTGTTGGCCGACGAACCTACGGGGAACCTCGATTCTGCGAGGGGCTTGGAGATCCTCACGCTGCTCTCGACGCTCTCGAAGGTCTCGGGCGCCACGACCATCCTTGTCACGCACAGTCCCGAGGCCGCGAAGTTCGGTCACCGCGTTACCCGTCTTGCGGACGGGAGAATCGACGCGTGACGCTCGTCCGGTTCACCACGCTCCGCCACCTGTCGCGCGCCAAGCTCCGCTCGGGCCTAACGGTCTTTGGACTGGCGCTCGGCGTCGCGCTGTACGTCGCGATCCGTCTGTGCAACGAGAGCGTGGACGCGGCGTTCCGTGACAGCATCACCGGCGTCAGCGGCGCGGCCACGATCGAGGTCCTCGGGGGCGAAGAGGGTTTCGACGAGATGACGCTGGAAACGGTCGCCGCCACGCCGGGGGTCCTCGCCGCGTCGCCGGTGATTCAACGCGCGGTCGCGCTGGACGATGGCGCGTCGCTCGTCATCCTCGGCGTGGATCCCTTCAGCGAAGCGCCGTTCCGCGCGCACGGCCTCGACGCGGCCGACGCGTCGGAATCGTTCCTTCTCGACCCCGCGGCGATCGCGGTCACGCGGCGCTTCGCCGAGGCCCGGGGGCTCCGACCGGGCGATTCGCTGCGGGTCATCGACCACGATCGCCTGGTCGCGCTGACCGTCGCGGCCATCGTCGCGGACGACCGACTGGCGAGGGCGTGGGGCGGCGCGGTCGCGCTGATGGACATCGCCTCGGCGCAGTGGACGTTCGATCGTCTCGGTCGCCTCGATCGTCTCGACATCCTCACCGCACCCGACGAGATCGACACCGTCCGGGCGCGGCTGGCCGGCGCGTTGCCGGCCCATCTGCTCGTTCAACGCCCCGAGCGGAGGTTGGCGCACACCGAACAGGTCGTGCGCGCGTTCCAGGTGAACCTCACGGCGCTCAGCGGCATCGCCCTGCTCGTTGGGTTGTTTCTGATCTACAACACGATGACCTACGCGCTCCTGCGGCGCCGCGCCGAGATCGGCCTGCTCCGCGCGCTGGGGGTGACGCGGGCGCGGCTGTTCGGCGTGCTGACCGCGGAGTCGCTGGCGTTCGGCGCGGCGGGCGGGCTCTTGGGCGTCCCCCTCGGGTGGCTATTGGCGCGCGCCGCGGTGGGCGGCGTGTCGCTCACGGTCGCCGCGCTGTATGGGGGCGCGCCCGTGCGCGACGTGGCCCTCACGCCGTCGCTCGCCGTCGAGGGGTTCGCCCTCGGGAGCGTTGTCGCCGTGGCCGCGGCCCTCATGCCCATCGTCGAGGCGCTCCGCACCGTGCCGCGCGAAGTGCTCCACCCCGGCTGGGTCGAACGACGCCGCCGGATCCGGGCGGGCCGGCTTGCGATAGCCGGCCTCGGGTGGTGGGCGCTCGCCTGGGCGCTCGCCCACGCCGGACCGATCCACGGCATCCCGTTCTTCGGGTACGGCGCGGCGCTGTGCCTCGTGCTGGGCGGCGCGTTCGTCACGCCGCTGGCGGGGACCTGGCTCGGCCGCGTCGTCGATCCATTGGCTCTGCGCCTCGGCTGGGTGGAGGCGCGCCTGGCCGGCGGGACGCTCTCGGCGACGCCGGGACGCACGGCCGTCGCCGCCGGCGCGCTGATGACCGCACTGGCGATGATGGTCAGCGTGATCGTGATGGTCGGGAGCTTCCGACGGACGGTGGAGCGCTGGATCGAGGCCACGATCACGGCCGACCTGTATCTCACGCCGGGATCGCGCCCGGCGGTCGGACCAGCGGCGCACTTCGCCGACGACGCGGTCGTGGCCGCGATCGCGTCGGTCCCCGGCGTGGCCGCCGTCGATCCCTACCGCCAGATCCCGATCGAGGCGGACGGCCAACCGCTCCTGGTCTCGTCCCGCGACGCGCGGATCGTCCGCGACCGCAGCGGGATGCAGTTCGAGCACGGCGACCCGAACGCCATTCTCGACCGGTTGGCGAACGGCAAGGGCGTCGTCATCTCCGAAGTCCTGGCGCGCCGTCTGGGGGTGCGCGCGGGCGACTCACTCCGGTTGCCGACACCGGACGGCCACGCGTCCTTTCCCATCCTGGCTGTGTTCTACGACTACGCCACCGACGGCGGACGGGTGCTGATGGATCGTTCGGTGTTTGTGCGATACTGGCGCGATCGCGGGGTCACGGCGGCGGCCGTGTACGTCGGCGAGAAAGCCGACCCCGAGCGCGTGCGCGCCGCGATCGACGCCGCGCTGGAGCCGTCGTACCGCGTGGCGATCACGTCCAATCGCGCGCTCAAGCGGGAGGTCCTCGAGGTGTTCGATCAGACGTTCGCGATCACGCGCGCGCTCGAGTGGGTCGCGATGGCCGTCGCCGCGCTCGGGGTTGCCAATACCGTGCTGGCGATCGTGCTGGAGCGCCGCCGCGAGGTGGGCGTGCTGCGCGCCCTCGGGGCGACCCGGGCGCAGGTCGGAGGCATCGTGCTGTGCGAGGCGGGGCTCATCGGCGTCCTGGGCTCTGCCCTTGGCGTGGCCGTGGGGTTTGCCGTCTCGTTGGTGCTGATCCGGGTCGTGAATCTCCAGTCGTTCGGCTGGACGATCGGATTCTCGTGGGGCGTGACGGAAGTGATCGGCGCATCGTTGTTGGCCTTTGCCTCGGCTGTCGCGGCGGGATGGTTTCCCGCCCGCCACGCGGCCGGGCTTCCCTTTGTGGAGGTGTTGACGGATGAGTGACTGCAAGGGATGGATCGGGCGCGCGGCATGTTTCGTCGCGGCCGTCATCGGCGGACTGGCCGCGGACGTGCCGCGCGCCGACGCCAAGGGGTTTGCCGCCGCTGCGCCCGGATACCGCTACGCATTTCCGCGCGATCACGGCCCGCACCCGGCGTTCCAGACCGAGTGGTGGTACTACACCGGCCACCTCACCGCCGAGTCCGGGCGCACGTACGGGTATCAACTCACGTTCTTCCGCCGCGGGATCGACGCCGACGCCGTCCGGAAGAACCCGTCCCGATGGGCGCTCAAGAACGTGTTTCTGGCGCACTTCGCCATCACCGACGAGTCCGAGAAAAATTTTCGGTACGCGGAGAAGGCCAACCGGCCGGGCGTCGCCTCGGCGGGCGCCGAGGCCAAGCGATCCCGGGTGTGGAACGGGCCGTGGTTCGCCGAGGAGAGGGACGGCGCGATCGTGCTCTCCGCGGTCGCGGACGACCGGTCGATCCTGCTGCGCGTGAACCCCTCGCGTCCGCCGGTGATCCATGGAAGGGACGGCGTCAGCCGCAAGGGACCGGGCAAGACGCAGACCTCGCACTACTACTCGATGACGCGGATGGAGACCATGGGCACGCTGACGATCAACGGCCGGCTGGAGACCGTCAAGGGGTTGAGCTGGATGGACCACGAGTTCGGCTCAAACCAACTTTCCGATCAGCAGGTGGGGTGGGACTGGTTCGGCCTGCACCTCGACAACGGAATGGACCTGATGCTCTACCGCATTCGGCGGGAGGACGGGACCGTGGAGCCCGTGTCGAGCGGGACGCTCATCGAACCCGACGGCCGGACGACCCACCTGCCGTTCGAGGCGTTCGTCTATTCGATCCGCGACACCTGGAAGAGCCGGAAATCCAACACGGTCTATCCGAGTCGGTGGACGATCGCCGTCCCCGATCACGGCATCGAGCTGACGATCACCCCCGCAGTGGCCGACCAGGAACTCGTCACCTCGCGGAGCGCGCGCGTCACCTATTGGGAGGGCAGCGTCCTGGTGAAGGGCCGCGTCGGCGGCGACAAGGTGACGGGGCGCGGGTACGCCGAGTTAACGGGCTACGCCGGGTCGATGAAGCGGATGTTCTGAGGCCTCATCCGCCATCGCCGACGTCGGTCGACAAGACGGGCTCCAGGAGCGCCATCAGGTCCTCGCGTTTGATCCGCAACACCTTCTCCCCTGCCAGGCGATACGCCGGGAGCTTCCCACCCTTGATGTAGCCCCGCAGGGTCTGGTGGTGGATGCCAAGAAAGGCGGCCGCCTGGTCCACCGTGAAGAAGGCTTGGCCGATCCCCCCCGTCACGGAACCCGCCGTCTCGGCTTGCGGCGAAGGCCCCGGCTCGGGCGTAGCCGCGATGGCGCGGCGCGCGAGGTCGCGCAGTGCCTCGATCGTCACCCCGCGCGCGGCCATGAGGCGGGGCAGCGAACCCTGCCCGGAGGCCGCGAGCCCGAGCACGAGATGGGCACTCCGGGTCAGACGGCTCCCCAGCCGCCACGCCTCCTCGCCCGACGCCTGGATGATCGGCTGGATGTCGGCCCCCCACATCCGGCGGCCCCGACTCGGCCCGCCGGGTGCGGGAGCCGCGACATCGCCTTCCGTGATGCCCAGGTCGCGAAACACGCTTGCTCCCGACGTGGGCCCCGACCGTAACACGGCGAGGAGAATGTGATCGGCCGACACCGCCGACCCCGCCTGGCGGGCCAGATCGTCCGCCGACCGGAACATCTCACGCACCTCGTCGTACATGGACTCGTACCGCGCACGCGGCACACGGGGGATGCGAGGCATGCGGGGCACTCCAACGACAAACGGTGGTCGCATGGGATATCTCCACAGCAACAGTCACTTAATATCATAAAATAGAATCAACAGGCAAGAAAAAAGGTAATTATATCGTTGGCAAACCCAATTAGTGTAGAATGCCGCCATGATCGACTTTCTTTTGCGACAGGCGGAACGGCTCGGCGTGAGTAAGGAATTATTGCGTCAGCTGCCTGGCACCTTTTTGGTGGTGGCCTTAGTGAGTGGCCTTGTTGGCTTCTTGCTCAATGGGCGGTTGCAAAGTGAGCATATCAGCGTCCTGGAAAGCCAGTTGACTGATCTGCGTCAGCGCTTCGGAATTGTCCCTGCGGAGAATAAGTATGAAAATTTCACCAAGGTGGAATTGCGTCAGAGAGCCACTCCACTTTTAAGAGATTTCAGAAGTTTTATTAATGAGTCCCGAATTGAATTTGGGAAGCTTTTTAATGAATCTCCACGCGGCGCTCCCTTGCTAGAGCAAACGCCGGAGGTGCTTGAATACAACAATAAGTTCGTCGTCTTGCATTCCAAATATCAAGACCGATATGACCGGGATTTTAAAGTGGACTTGATTCTCTTGCGGAACGCGATGCACAAACAATTACCGAAAGAGCTACACAACACATCATTAGATCAGATGTATCAACGGCCGACCATGAATTCATTTCTTCTGACTCAACTCGCTGATGATTTTGAACGTCTCCTAAAAAATCTTCCTTAGCGGTGAAGAGAACTAATCTAGGAGCTACTTTTTGGGGCGTAATTATATCGTTGGCAAACCCACGGAATGAACAGGGAGGACCGGCAGAACTTATATATATAGATGGAGATGCAGCTAGAATTCCAAGCTAAAGAACGCCTCGCGCCCGTTATAGACGAAAACGCAATCACGCAAGACATCACGGCCAATCAAGGCAATAATCGAAGGTCCTGGCCCCTCGCGATAGCCGCTTAAATCCGCCCCAAAAATTCTTCCGAACTCGCGGGCCGGAATCGGAGTCTCTGGAAATGAGAGCCGCGCTGGATATCTCGGATAGATCGCCGTGCCATTGGCAGTTACGACTTTGGCCATGTCCATCTCAGCGACAGTAAGCGCACGTAGGACACTTCCGTCAACGGCACTAACCCCCGCGCCAGTATCGATCAACGCCCATCCGGTTTGTGATGGCGGAATCGGGCTTTCTGTTGTTTTTAACATTTCAGCCAGCGCGGCCGGAATATCTACTTTTACACGGATGCACGGACCGGTATGCTGAAGCAGATTCGGATTGGGAACACGCTCGCCACTATTTTTGCCAGGACTGTTATAGGGAACTTTATGAACCGGCATGCCCGTGAAGCAGCGCCAGCATAGGCATCTGTTCGGTGGTTTCCTGGGGCATGACTTCATGGATTAGCATCGGTATGTTCCCGTGTTGCTTGACTCCAAATTCATAAGCGTGTTCTGCGGTATCATAGAATCCTTCGAGCGTGTCGCCAACGACCAAAGCGAATTTGCCCTCGTGTTCGCGCAGCCAGTCCATCCGCCACTGATTGAAGAATTCAAGTTCACGCTCAAGAGCCATTGGCCGCCTCCCCCATTCCTGGGTTACTCACTGACCCGAACTGCTGACGCATAGTAGCGGAGGGAGTGTGAGCGTTGCAACAAAAAACGTTGTGATTTGAAATGATATCCTTGGGTTTGCGAACGCTATAATCACCACAACAAATCACATTCCACCCAGCCACGCCGCCCGCCGCTTCATGGTCGCGTCGTCGACGTCGTCCCTGAACGTGAGGACGCACGTATCGGCAGGAGCCGGTTTGAGCACGACGGGATACTCCATCAGCTCATCGCGTCGGAAGGCGTGGATGCGGACGGTGGCGCCCGCCTGATAGGTGGCGAGCAGCTTCTCAAACGCACCACGGCTGACGCGGATGCCGTCCACCGCGATGATCACGTCGCCGGCCGCGAGCCCCGCCTCCTGCGCGGGGCCCCCGTCGAGGACGTGGGCGAGCCGGGCATCCTCGCCGCTCTCGACGAGGCGC
>Ga0184615_10000578_pt1 | contig 20021 bp, 13 predicted proteins | sample PLM4_65_coex_FD_133134 | JGI IMG/M metagenome (GOLD analysis project Ga0184615, IMG submission 133134) | Groundwater sediment microbial communities from an aquifer in East River, Colorado, USA - PLM4_65_coex | ecosystem: Environmental > Terrestrial > Soil > Riparian zone | place: USA: East...
ATGGGCTAGGCTCCCTAAAAGGAGTGCAGCGTCATTTACATCAGCCTCTCCTCCTGGTCTGGCCGCTTGGCCGGGGGGATCCGTCGAAGCGGCTAGCCGAGCGCCAGCCTGCCGGTTGGCGGGCGCGAGGCGAAACTCAAATAACCAGGCTAAGCATGTAGTCCTGACTGCCTAGGGCTTGCGGACGCGGGTTCGATTCCCGCCGCCTCCACCACGGAGTTCTTTCAGTCATTGCCGAGGACCTTGTCGCCAGCGCATTCGCGGCAGAAGGTCGTGCCCAGCCTCAGGTGATAAAGCACCGATTCTCCGGTGTCGATTTCCCGCCTGCAACTGTCGCACAGCGTGGCCACCGCCATTGTCTGGCGACCGAACCCCTCCGCGGGCTGCTCGACTCCGCCGACGATTCTAGGTCGTGGCGCCGCTTTCACGATATCCGCACGGTAAGTCTCCTCGATGGCCAACCAACGACGCACCAATTCCTCCGAAAGGCCGTACCGACGCAGACAGTCCATCATGATGTCTTCCCGGTAGTCGAAGAGTTCGTCCGAGATGACCATCCAGTGATGCGCAGTGCGTGGGCGATCGCCGAAATAGATCTGCTCTCCGCTGAATATCTGCCGCAGGAACTGATACTGCTTTTCGATCGATCGCTTCTTGGTGATTCCCTCGAAATAGGGTGAAAGGCGCGGGTCGTCGTATACGCGCCTATAGAAGTCGGTGAGAATTTCCATCAACCCTTCGCCGCCGCGCAGCGCCGCCCACAGCCCGGGATCCGGCGCAGGATCGCGGCGTCGCTGCGCCTCGAGGCTCGTGTCGCGTTCGTCGGTGCCGGGCCGTCGCGTTGCACGCAAGTCACGGTACTCGAAGGCATCGGCATGGACCTCCGCGGGATGGGCTCCGGCCGCGGCCGCCAGGCGGCCGGCCGCATGCACCATCGCCGGAAGGCCGGCAAGATGGACGCGCCAGCCGCGGAGCGCCCGGTGGCGGGCAAGCGCAATCTCGTGCGCGCGTCCATGGGAGAACTCGCAACCGCCTTCTTCGCCGGACACGCAGCCCGTGTAGCTGAACTGCTGATGCCGGCTCGCCAGCTCGGTCAGCCTGGCGTGCAGGTAGAGTCCCTCTCTCGTGCGGCTGCCGTGGTACAGATGAATCGGGCCGCTGTGACCGGCCGCTAGTGCCTCGCGCACGATGCCCAGCAGCGGCGCCAATCCGGTGCCGGTGCCGACCAGTAACAGAGGCTGATCGAGACTGGCGCTCGAATAGAAATTGGCGCCCTGTGGTTCCTGGATCTCAAGCACGTCGCCGAGCTGCACTGTGTCGAAGATCCATCCGCTCATACCGCCGTTTCTCATGCGCTTGACATGCAGCTCAAGGAAATATTCTCCCGGCAAACCGGCAAGCGAGTAGCTCCGGATCAGCCCGTCGCGCTGACGTACGTTGATGAACTGGCCGGGTCTGTAGCGGAAATCCCGCCCCACATCGAGGAGGATGCGGCAGACATGCGGCGCGAGTAGCTCCTTCGCGTGCACCACGGCCTGAATGTAAAGATCGGCGTCACGCGGTTCCGCTACGACAATATCTGCCGCCGGCACGCACTTGCAGGGCAGGAAATACCCGAGCGCCTGCAGTTCCTCGGCCAGCATGGACTGCGCTGCCCTCGGCACCTCGCCCTCGACGACGCGCTGCATGCATGTGTGGCAAACCCCCATGCGGCAGGAAAAGGGCAGGTTAACGCCGCGGCGTATCAAGCCATCGAGCACCGACTCCCCCGGCCGCAGCTCGAACGATTGATTCCTGTAGGTCAGTCTCGCCATGAATTGCCTTCATTTACTGCCCGAAGTGCCGATAAGCGGCTATTTGATCCCCCAAAGTGGCGGCGAAGATGGCCCCTCCCAAGATTGAGATCATCGGTACAGTGGCCGGCGAGCTCGCCTATCACGCGGATCAGATCGTCGGGCTGCTGAGTGTCGAGCGAACCACCCTGGAGCACGGGGAGCAGTTCACCGGCCGACCGGGGACTGCCCTGCACGTCAGCGGCCGGGACGTGGTCAAGCTGCGCCTGGATGCGACGCAGATCAATCCGCGGGTGTGGCTGCAGCGCACGCTGGACGTCGAGCAGGTTCTGCAGGTTCATCACCCCCTCAAGACTTGGTTTCTTCTGCGCAATCCGGACGACAGGCGTTTCCTCACCGGCAATATTTGTCCCCTTCTCGCCCCCTTGCACACGTTTCTGCCGAGGATCGAGCCGGCCAAGCTGAAGACGCAGGGCGTCGCGATCTACAAGACCCTGTTCCACACGTACTTCCGCGCCTACGCCGCCGGCTGGCGGCTGGATCTCGGGCTGTCGAATTTCGGCCTGGACCAGCAGGGCAAGCTGTACTACCTCGACGATGACATCTACTCCGGCAACGACGGGTTCACGGACTTCGCCCACATGGTCGGCGTCTACGTGCGGAGTCAGTCGTGGCTGGACGCCGAAGCGGCGAGCGCGCTCGGCCAAGCGGCGGCTGGCGCCGCCGCCCAGGAAGGTTTCTCCGTGCTGGAATGCCTCGCGGTATCGGAACGCCTGACAGCGGTGTTCGTGCCGGAGGGGCGCGCAAGCGCCGCCATGGGAGCGTTCGTCCAGGCGTTCGTCGCTAGCGTGAAGTCTTCGTGGCAGACCGCGAGGCCGGTGCATCCGCAATCGCCCGAAACGCAGGCCGGCTTGAGGATCGCCGAGCCGCGCGGCCTTTCGGGGCGCTACGTCGCCATTCTGTCCGACGTGCACGCCAACTACCCCGCCCTGCGCGCGGTGATGGACTTCCTCGCTTCCCGCCGCATCCGCGGCGGCGTCGTCATCGGTGACGTGGTCGGCTACGGCCCGCATCCCGCGCAGTGCGTCGAGCTGCTGGCGGAATCCGGCTTCGTTTGCATCAAGGGAAACCACGACGAAGCAATGGCCCTCCCGGAAAGTGCCTGGCGAACGGCCCGCTCCATGATGTCGCGCGACGCGCGCTGGGTCGTCGAGTGGTCCCGTCCGATGCTCGGCGCGGCGCATCTCGGGTGGCTCTCCGCGCTGCCGTTGACAGCAGGCGACGAAGATTGGGTCGCGCTGCACGGCGCGCCGGTCGATCCGCAGGTTATCCACGGGTACGTGTACGAGATGACCTTCGGCGCCAACCTGGACGAGCTGAAGCGCCGTGCCGTGCGCTTCTGTTTCCACGGCCACACTCATCTGCGCGGGATCTATGGCCGCGTGCGGGGGCGTCCCGACGGCTTCTGCAAGATTGAAAGCGCAGTCGGTCTGCACGTCTTCTCCCAGGCGCTCATATGTTCGGGCGCAGTCGGCCAGCCGCGTGACGGTAGGCCCGGCGCGCAGTTTGGGATATTCGACCGCAAGAACGAGTCGATGACCTTTCACTGCATTGCCTACGACATGGCCCGCACGGTCTATGACATGGAGTCGCAAGGCTTCCCGGTGTCCTTGGTAAGAAGACTCGTTACCGGTCTCTGATCAGGCCGGATCAGCGCCCGCGCCGGGCGCGGTGAGCCACCCCGCAAACCGTCCCACGAAATCGAACTGCTCCTGCGTCTGGATGTACCGCGGATTCACCCTGCGCACCTTCCTCACGGCCGCGCCCGCCTCGAAGCCACGGGTCACCATCACGCACGCGAGCATGGTGCCGGTACGCCCCAGCCCGGCCCGGCAGTGCAGGACCGTCGCCTGCGCCGCGTCGATCCACCCGGAAATCTGCCGGCACATGGACCACGCGCCATCGACATCGGGTATGCCCATGTCTCTGATCGGGAAATGCACCCCATTAATGCCGTGTGACTCAAGCCGCGCGCCGTCGAAAGGTTCCTCCGTGAGCGAGACTAGAATCTTTACGCCGAGCAGCGACAGCGCCCGGAGGTCGGCGTCCTCGTTGCCGAGCAGACCGGGGCGCTGCGCGCCGCCCAGCAGCCCGTCGACGATCCAGTAGAACTCGCGCAGCACCGGCGCGTTGCGCCATGCCTCCGCGTCTGGCGCCCGGCGCTGCCCGGGATCGCGCTCCGGCCAGCTGCTCCCGCTCTGGAGAAACTGCCTGCCGAGCTCCGTGCGCGGCGCGCGAAAGAATCGATCCGCCGGGGCTTGCTCGACGATCGTGCCGCCGGTGATCAGGCAGATCCGGTCACAGAGCTCCCTGGCGTGGAACTTATTGTGCAGGATGACGACCACCGCCCGGTCCTTTCCGAGATCGCGCAGGAACCGGATCAACCCCTGTTCGTCAACCACCGCCACGTCGCTAAGCGGCTCGTCGACCAGCAGGCAGCCCGGATTGGCCCCCACGAGGCGAGCGGCGATCAGCTTCTTGTGCGCCGCGAGGGGCAAAGACAGCACCGGCTCGCGCAGTATCGGCGCAAAATCCCGCCACACCCCGACCGGCTCGAGCAGTGTCCTGCAGGCATCTTCGGCGTCGTCGCCGCTGGCGTCAGCGCAATGCGCACGATCGGCCAGCAGATTGTCCAGGACCGACCCCGAGTACAGGCGGTCCTTCTGGGCCAGCAGCGAAACCAGCCCCGCTGTCTCCGCCGCCTGGCCGCGCGCCGGCTCTCGGAGCGGCGCTTCGGCGAATTCGACCACTCCGCTCGACCAGAACGAAGGGGTGCTGCGGGTCAGGCCGGCGATCGCCCGCAGTAGGCTCGTCTTGCCGGCGCCCGACGGGCCCATGATGCCGGTCACGCCCCGCGCGGGAACGTCGAACGTGACCCGCTCGAGGACCACGTTCGCTCCATAGCCGAGAGACAGGGCCCGCACCCGGACGATCGGTTGCATGACAGGTCGCTGCGCGGCTCGGTGAAACTCGCCTAGTGGCCGATGAACATCGCGGTGAGCGTTTCGGTGACCGGGGCGAGCTCGGGCTTCTGCCCCTTCAGCGATCCAAGCTGGTGCAGCAGTCGGGGCAACTCTTGCGCCCTCGAGGCGGCGAAACTCCGTACGGCCGCGCTCAGCTCGCCTCGCAGCCTCGCCGCCGGCTGCGTTTGCGCTTCGATGCCCCCCGTGATGTCGACATCGAGCTCCTGAAGTTCCACGAAGCCTGTGTAGACCGGGCTGCCCAGATGGACGGCAATAGTGCGCAGCGTGGCGACGTGCTCGAGCCCGAACTCGCGAAACCGGCGCATCGCGGCCCACAGCAGGCAGGCGATGCGAAACAGCTCGGTGGCCGCCGCCTCGGCCTCCGGCAGCCGCAGCGCGGTATCGAGGGCCTCGCCGAGGGTCTTGTCGCGGCGCGCGATCTGCCAGACCTTCCAGTCGCCGAGTCCACTGTCGTTGTAGGCGATGCAGCGGTGTTCCGACAGCACCGATTTCATCTCGGCGTGCCGGCGCGCCATTCGCAGCAGCTCGTTGCGCGCATGCGCCTCGTTGTCGAAGCTCTGCTGCGGCAGGCACAGCAGTTGCCATTTCTCGCCGCACTGGGCGTGCCAGGAAAGATCCGCTTTCTGCTCGATGTCGACGGTCAGATCGCTGATCTCGTGAACGATGATCCGCCCCGCGATGGTCGGCCACAGCGAGCCGGCATTCGGGTTGCGCGAGGGTAGCCTCGGCACCGCGCGGCCCGCTCGCGCACCGGCCGCGAGCTGCCCGGTGGCGCCGTTCCCGTCGATGCACTCGACGCGCCGGTCCGGGGCCGGCTGCGCCTCGGTCCGGCCGAACGCTTCCTGAACAATGGCGGAGAGGCGCCCCGGCGCGAGCTCCTCGCGGTCGCGCTGCGCGCGGTCGACGACCGAGCGTTGCGCCCCGAGCACCCGCGCATGCCCGAAGCGCGCTTCCTCCAGCGCGGTCATCCGGCGCAGCAGATCCTCACCCGATTCGATGTCGGCTTTGCCGGACTTCAGCCGGCCGCTGTCGAAAAGCTCCTTGGCGCGGGCGAGTCCGATGCCCACGGCCTGGACGAATGCCTCGCGCACCCCCTTTCCCTCCATTGCGACCGTCGGGACCACCGTCATATTGCTGCCGTCGCCCAGCAACTCCCTGAGCGCTTCGACGCTGAGCGCGTCCGGCAGATCCATCTTGTTCGCCTGGACGATCACGCCGAGCGGCGGCTCGTCCTGGGGGCGCGCCGTGAATTCGCGCAGTTCGGCGAAGAAGGACGCGATCGCCGCGCGCTGTTCGGCATGCGCGTCGACCACGAATACCACCGCGTCGGCCGAGGACAACAGCAACCTGCGGCGCTCGACCAGCGCGCCCTGGCCGGGCACGCTCACGATCTGGCTGCGTATCTTGCGGCCCTGGAACAGGCCGCCAGAATACTCGAGCCAGTCGAAGAACAGGGTCCGACCGTGCGCTTCGTCGGGAGAGAACACGGCCCGCTCCGCGCGGGTCCCCAGCAGATGCTGCGCCAGCGCCCGCAGGGTCGCGGTCTTGCCGGACATCGGCGGGCCGGCGTAAACCACGCGCAGCACTACAGCCTTGCTCTCGTCGTCGAGGATTGCCATGTCGCGTTGCCAGGCGTCTTGAATCGAGCGGCGGTCGTGGCAGATCGCGCGAACGAGACCCGCGTCCGCCGCCACCCTCGCTAGGCGGCGCGGCCTAGACGACAGCCCCGGCCACCACCTCGCGCGCCTTGGTCACCACCAGCCCCAGATTGGCGTCAATGCGGCACACGACGGTGAGGACGATGGCCTGATTCGACTTAAGGCGTGAAAACACGTGGATCAGGTTCTTGGAATTGACGATGATTTCCTGGAAATAGTGGTCGCTGCTGCTGTCGCCGCGTGTCTTCTTGAACGTGCTCTCGATGCTCATCACCATGTCGCCCTCGAACAGGTCCTTGGTGGCGGCGGCGAGCATGTCGAGCACGGCCTGCGGATGCGATTCGACGGTCTTGTACGAAAGCAGCATGCCGGTGCCCATGTCGGTGATGCCTGCTGCCAGCGCTTTCGGAACTTCGGCAAGCGCTTTTGCCACGATGTTGTCTGCACTCATGGTTCAAATCTCCTGTAGCGTGGTTGATAAATGAAGTCGATCGGCCCCGTTACCTGAACGGTGGCCTGGCACATTGGATGGTCGGGGTTGACCGGCGAGTGCAGCAGCCCCGCCCCGGGTGCCGGCCGATCATGGACACAGCGGTGAGATCTGCGGGATGCGGCTGCGCAGCCCGTTCCAGCCCATTCCGAGATTGGTCGTCGTCTTGGTGATGAGAACCACCAGGCAGTTCGGCTTGTCCTTGATGACCGACATAAAGTGATAGGTCTTGTCGGTGGTCATCTGGATTTCCTTCATCGAGTGCTCGACCTTGCTGCCACGCGTGGCCGTCAGCAGCTGCTCGACCGCGCTGATGGTCTTGCCGCGAAACATGTCGACCGCCGCCGCGGCGACCGCGTCCAGATAGGACTGGGTGAAGTACGGCACCTTGTGGGCGACGCCGAGCAGCAGCCCGGTGCTGAGATCGACGACCCCGCATCCCAGGGCGCCGTCGACGGACTCCACAATTTCATTGCATACGTCATTGATGCTTGCCATGGTCATACCTCCTCAAATAGAGTGACGAATTTCTCCGGTTGGCCGGAGCGCCTTATTGCGTTCGGGCGCCGGGAAGGCATAGCTCCCCACGTCGAACAGCAAATCAAGTTGCCGGGCTGCGCGCGCTGCGTAGGCCGGCCTCATCGCGCGTGCAGCAGCGACGGCGCCGACAGGGCTTCGATCAGTTCGCCGGCCCCCCTGAATCGTTCAGCAGGCTTCTTGGCCATCAGCCGGTCCAGGATCGACTGGAACCGGCCCAGGGAACCGACCAGCGCCGGAATCGGCGCGGACAGGGTTGCGGAAAGAATCTCGGGGAGATTCTTCCCCGAGTAGGGCTTGTTGCCGGTCAGCATCTCGAAGAACACCACCCCGAGGCTGTAGAGATCGCTCGCGATGTCGCAGGGGTGGCCGAGGACCAGCTCGGGCGCGATGTAGTAAGGCGTGCCCATCAGCGTATTGTCGAGCGTCAAGGTGGTGGTTGACGTGGTGAGCTTGGCGATGCCGAAGTCCGTGATCGCTGCCGAATCGTCCTCCCGGAACAACACGTTCCCGGGCTTCAGGTCCCGGTGCACGATGCCGTGCCTGTGGATCTCGAACAGGCCGTTCGCGATCTGCCGCGTGTAGGAGACGACACTTGCGGTCTCGATGCCGGCACGGATGCGGCGGGCCAGATCTCCGCCCGGGAAGTACTCCATCGAGATGAAGGCATAGGCCGGGGTGAAGCCGCGATCGAATATCTCGACCACGTTCGGGTTGCGGATGCGCGATATCAGCGTGTATTCCTGGATAAACCGCTTGACCGCGCTCTGATCGTCGCAGCGCGCCCGGTCGATGATCTTGAGGACCGCGGCGTTGCCGTTCTCGATACGCTCGGCGAGAAATACCTCGGCGACCCCGCCGCTGGCGAGGTGACTGATGATGTTGTAGCCGGGAGCCTTGGCGCCGAAATCTCTCAATATGCTGTCAGCCTGTGGCGCCTTGCTTGGCTGGGGCGTGTGCACGAACTGGCCGTCCCCGGCGCGCGCGACCACCTGAGTCGGCAGCCACTCGTGCGGCCCGGCCTGAGCGGCGCCGGCCGGAGCCGCCGCGGCCGCGCCCGGGGGCGCGCTGCGGAGATTCAGCCGGCGCAGGAACGCGGCCTTGACGCGCGAAGCGAGCGCGTTGTTGACGGCGAGCGTAATGCTTTCGGGGGCCGATTCGTCGAGGCGCAGCGCGCCGTGCACCACGCTGCCCTCGCGCGCCGGGGGAGCCGCCGTTTCGTCGAGGGTCAGCAGCACCACGGCCGGCGCCTCAGCGTCCGTTTTCGCGGCATCGTCCACCCAAGCAAGCGTCTCGGTATCGCCCGCGCGCACCAGCAGAAGGTCCTGTGCGTCCAGAACGAGCCCGTGGAGCTTGTCGGGCCGGTCGCTGTCGAGGGTCTCGACGCGCGCGCCCGGCCAAGCGCGGGGGGCGATTCGCGCCAGGATGGTACAGAGCTTCTCCAGCTTGGCGAGGAAATCGCCATCCGCAGCGATCGAGGAGGAACGGATGACGAGAATCCTGCGCAGCATGAAGGGAAGCTCTATGTGAGGTCTGTCGTCTTTCCATCGGCTGACGTGCCGGTCCCGTATCGGGACCCCAGTCGTTGCTGCCATTACGGCATCGATCCCGCCGACCTTTAGGACTTCCGTGATGGCTCAGCCTTCCATCGCGTGCGCTGACGCGCAGAACGAATTCACGGCAGGCGAATCCTGGCGCGCAAGCGAGCGAGTGCGCGGGTGTGAATCTGGCACACGCGGGACTCCGTCACGCCGAGCACCTTGCCGATCTCGCGCAGGTTGAGGTCCTTTTCGTAGTACAGGCTCATCACCAGTCGCTCGCGCTCGGGGAGCTCGCTCACCACCTTGCGCATGCGCGCGCGTAGCTCGCCGTCGATCAGCTCTTCGAGAATGCCCGGATCGGCGCGGCTGACGTGCCTTTCGAGGAAGTGCTCGCCGTCCGGATCCGCGAAGTCCTCGTAATGCAGCATCTGACCTCCGCGTGCGTGCTGCAGCATGCGCTGACAATCGGAGAGCGGTACCTGCATGAACTCCGCGATCTCTCTTACCAGCGGCAATCTGCCGTGGCGATGCTCCAGCGCGCTGATTGCGGCTTCGATGCGACGCGATTCCCTGCGCGCGCCGCGTGGCAGCCAGTCGCTCGCGCGCAGCGCGTCGAGGATCGCGCCACGGATGCGTTGCACCGCGTAGGGTTCGAACTGCGCGCCGTGCTCCTCCGCGTAGCGCGTTACCGCGTCTATTAGGCCTAACATTCCCGCCTGGACGACGTCGTCCATCTCAACGCTCGCGGGAAGCCGGGCCTTCATGTAGTGAGCGATTCGCTTCACGAGCGGCGCGTACTCCTCGATCCATGCGCGCCGGTCAGCCGACCTTGCCGCGTCGTGCATGTCCCCTGCCCCCCGGAGCTCGCCGAGCTCCGGCTCTCTGATATCGTCTGCAAGAAGCTGATTCGATCTCATGTCGATCTCCGCTTTGCGATTCCTGCGTACCTGCGCGGACGCGATGCGAAACGCGACCAGCACGCGATCGCAGTGTTCTGTCGGCGGGCGAGCGCCGCCATCGGCGCACGGAGAAATCTCCCGTACGTCGCCAGACGACGACAGCGTAGGAATTCGTCCTACGGGGGCCGCGCGACCCCTTTGCTCCGTATCCTCGCGCTCAGGGCAAAGCGCAGGCCGATCAACGCGTTGTGGCGCGTCTTGGCGGCGCGGGGCAGGACGGGGTCGTAGGAACGCGGATGACACCGCGGACTTCGTTGGAGCCGCGGGCCTGACGAACTCTTGCGCTTCGTCTCCGGTGCGGAACGGCGGCGCTCGCGCGCGAGCACTAGAGGGAGGCCAGCGACGCCCCGAGCATCCCTTGACCCTCGAGCCACTGCTCGAACGCCGCGACTTCGACGGGCGGGCAAAAAAGATAGCCCTGCCCCTCGTCACAGCCGAAATTCCTGAGCGCCCTGACGTGGTCCTCGCTGCTTACGCCTTCGGCGATCACCTCCAGCCCGAGATCGTGCCCCAGCTTGACGATCATTTCCGGGATGCTCGAGCGCGGACCGGCACCGCTGAGCTTTTCGACGAAGGTCCGGTCGATCTTGAGACGGTCGACGCTCAGCTGCTGCAGATAGCCAAGCGACGAAAATCCGGTGCCGAAATCGTCGATGGCGACCGCAGCGCCGATTGCCTTCAGGCGCTGCAGCGTGCCCATCATGACCTCCATGTCGTCCATCGCCATCGACTCCGTGATTTCGAGCTCGAACATCGACGGATCGATCCGGTGCGCCTCGATGACCGCGCGCACGAGGTCGGTGAATCCCGGCATGCGGAACTGGTCGAGGGAAACGTTCACTGCCATGCGGAAAGCGGTCAATCCGCGCTCATTCCAGACGCGCAGCTGCCTTGCAGCCGTTCGCAGCACCCATTCTCCGATCGGCCGGATGAGTCCCGAGGACTCCGCCACCGGGATGAACTTGTCGGGCGGCACCATCTTTCCTTCGCTGTTCCTCCAGCGCAGCAAGGCCTCGGCGCCGACCACCCTGCCGCTCGCCAGGTGTATCTGCGGCTGGTAATGGAGCGTCAGCTGCTGCGACTCGATGCTGCGCCGCAGATCGTGCGCGAGCCTAACGCGCTCCCGCATTTCGGTCTCCATCTTGCTGGTGTAGTAGTGGTAGCGCCCGCCCACCCTGCTCTTGGCCCTGTTGAGGCCGATGTTCGCGTTCTTGAGTGCGTCCAGGGCATTGCCACCGGTCTCGGCGAGCCGCACCAGCCCGAGCGAACCCGAAACCGGAAGCGAGTAGTTGTCGATCGGAAACGGCTCAGCGAGAAGCGCGACGATGCGCCCCGGGTCAAGCTTGCCGACCGCGCCGAAGAGGCCGAACGCGTCCCCCGCGACGCGCGCCAGCGCCACGTCCTCGTCGAGCGCAGCGCGCAGCCGGGCGGCGACCGACTTCAGAAGCACATCGCCGTTCTCGTGCCCGAGCGCGTCGTTCGTCTCCGAGAAGTGGTCGATGTCCAGAATACCAACGACCCAGTCGTTGCGCCCGTGCGCGATGCGCTGGTCGATAAGGTTGAGGAACCCGGTGCGATTCAACAGACCCGTGAGCTGATCGAAATACGCGAACGTGTGCAGGCGCTCGAGCAACAGCACGTTTTCGAACCCGACCGAGACGTTTCCGGCGAAGACCTCGATCAGGCGAGCGTCAAGGCCGCTCAACGGCGCCTGCGTTTCGAGACACAGGGCGAATTCGTGGTTCGAATGGTCCCGCATGTAGAGCACCGCGAGGCTCTGCTCGTACACGTTGCAGCCGCCGGCCACCGCCCGCTCGATCGCGGACGCGAGGCGCGCATCGCCGAGCGCCGCGAGCGGCCGCCCGATGCAACCGCGAAACCGGCCGACCGCCCCGACGACGCGGGTCTCCCCCTGGCCTGCGCCAACCGGGCCCTGCTGGCGGCAGATCACGCCGTCCGTCTGCCTGCCCAGAATAAGGCTGGCATGGCCGAGCACGCCGTCGCAGAAGCTCTCGGTGCTGCGCCGCCCGAACAGGTCGGCGCCCGATTTGACGATCATGTCCAGTCCCGCGCGATTCGCGTCGATGGTCCGGATCTGCTCGAAGGAGCGGACCGCCGCGGTGAGGGTGGTCGCCAGCCGGGTGCGCGTCAGCTCGGACTTGGTCTTGTAGTCGTTGATGTCGTACTGCTGGATCACCTCCAGTTCGGGGGCGTAGCCCAGCTGGCCAGTCCGCAACACGATCCGGGTGGCGAGCATGCCGAGATCCTGCCGGATGTAGCGCACCAGCTGCAGCCCCGCGTCCTCCTCCTCCATCACGACGTCGAGCAGAGCCACGGCGATGTCGGGGTGCCGCGCAAGCACCTCGCGCGCCTGGTGGCCGCTGTAGGCGTGCAGCAGCTCGAAACCGCGGCCCTTGACGGTCAGGCCAGACAGCGCAAACTCGGTTGCGTGATGAACCTCCGATTCGTCATCCACGATGAGCAGCTGCCAGGGAGCCAGCGCAGGAAGCCCTGCGCTCTCGCACTCCTCGAAAATGTCGAGGAAGGCGTCTCCCTCCATGGACTGCGTCGGGCGCGATCGTTCCGGCGGCGGCATCTCGAGGCGTGTGCGGTTCGGCAGTTCTTATCGGCTCCGGCGGGAATTTCTTTAGACCCATTCGCCGATATCCGCGCTCGCACTGTGCTGTGGCGCGCCGGTCGACGCAAATGAGGAAAATTTTGCCAATTCCTTCTCTGGCGCCCGGACGGCCTGCCGCCGGGTCCGATAGACTGGAGCCCTGCTCGAAGGCCGCAGCGCAATGAACGAACCCACGCCGCCCGACTCCGTTCTGGTGTTCGCGTTGGAGCCCGACGAGGGGCCCGCGCCGCGACCGACTGCCGAGGGCTGGCGGCTGCTGGTCGTGGACGACGAGCCGAGCGTGCACGAGGTGACCCAGCTCGCGCTTTCGAACTTCGACTTCGACGGCCGGCCGCTCGAATTCCTGCATGCGTACTCCGCGCGGGAAGCGCGGCAGATGCTCCAGGCCGACCCCGACATCGCGGTGGCGATCGTCGATGTGGTGATGGAAACCGAGCATGCCGGGCTGAGCCTCGTGCGCTGGATCCGGCAAGACCTCCGCAACGGCTTCATTCGCCTGATCCTGCGAACCGGCCAGCCCGGACATGCGCCCGAGCGTTCGGTAATCCACGACTACGAGATCAACGACTACCGGGAGAAGGCCGAACTTTCCGCGCAGAGGCTCTACACAAGCGTCCTGACGAGCCTGCGCTCGTATCGCGACCTCAGGGCGCTGGAAGCAGGGCGTCGCGGCCTAGAGAACATCATTCGGGCCATCGGCCAGGCGCACGACGCTCCAGGGCTCACCGGATTCGTCCAGGCTGCGCTGGAGCAGCTGATTGCCCTGCTGCGTCCCGACGCTGATGCGATGTTCGTGCTCGGCACCGTCGCCACGCCGGCGCCGGCCGAGGAACCCTTCGTCGTCGTCGCGTCAACCGGTCGTTTCGCGCCGCTGGTCGACTCGCGCGCGCCGGGACAGTGGCCGGAGGAGGCCGCCGCCGCAGTCGGGCAGGCGATGCGGTGCGGGCGATCTACGGCGCGCGACAATGCATACGCGGGCTACGTGCGCGCGCCCAGCGGCCGGGAAGCCGTTCTCTATATCGCGGTGTCGAGGCCGCTGGCCGAGGAGGAAACGAAGCTTGTCGGGCTATTCCTCGGCAACGTGTCGATAGCCTACGAGAAGGCCTTGCCGCGGCCTGCGCCTTAGCCCGGCTCGCGCCGCACGCGGCCCGCTACAGCGGCCCGGGGAGCTTGATGCCGAAACCCTGCACGTAGTGAACTCCCAGGCTGCGCAATTGCGGAACGAGCAGCGCGTTCTCCACTTGCTCGGCAACGCTGCGGATGCCGTGCGCGGTGCAGGCTTGCACGATGGCGTTCAGCCTGGTGGCGTCGGCGCGGGACCGATCGATATTTCGCGTAAGTACGGGGCTGAGCTTGACGAAGTCCGGAGCCAGCTTCTTGAGCAGGCCGAAGTCCTGTTCACCGCCCGCGAATGCGCCGACCGCGAGGCGGCAGCCGAACCCCCGGAGGCGCACGGCCAGCTTCAACACCTCTGCGGGGTGCGCGGCCACGCAGTCCCAGGCCAGCTCAAAGCAAAATGTTTCCTCTGGGACCGGCGTGCTCTTGACATGGCGATCGACGATCTCGCGGAAGTGCGTATCGAAAACCGTGGCTGCGGAAAGGTTGATGCTGTAGCGCGGGACTTGCCAATCGGCCCGGACCAGGCGCGCTAGCTCGATCCGCTTCGCCAACGATGCAACCACCCAGCGATCCACCAGGGGCATGAGGCCGCATTCCTCCAGCACCGGCAGGAAGCTTCCCGGCGGCAACAATTTGGTCTCCTCCTCCTGAAAGCGGAGCAGGATTTCATGAAACGGCCGCTCGACTGCCTGCTCGTTCAGGGGCACGATCTGCTGCTCGTAAAGCAGGAATTCGTCGCCGCGCAAGACCGTGATGAGTCGCCGGGCCAGTTCCTTTTGCTCATTGACCGCGTTGTTCACCTTGCCACCCCCGCTGGGCGAGACTCTGTGCATAGCGGCATTCGGGCGCGGATTCTTGAGGCGGGAGCGGCCCGTACGTGCGGATTCCATGCGACCATCGCGCCGCGGACATAAAGTTTGCGAGCCTGCCCGCCGATATGTCAGAGCGCCGGGAGCCCGTCCCCCCCCCCCCGGGGGTTGAGCGCCGGCGCCAAGGCGTGCTAGGAGTAAGTCGTGCCCCGTGACCAGTCGAACGGCAGCGCACAGCTCGAGGGAGCGGAACGCGCGCACGTCCTTTTCGACGCACTGCCGATCGCGGTGGGCCATGCCGATTCGGGGCACCGCATCACGTTCGCCAACCGGACGTACCGGGATATTTTCGGCGGCTCGCCGGACCCCGTCGGGCGGACGTTGCGCGAGGTCGTCGGCGAGGAAACTTTCGCGTTCGTCGAGCCGTACCTGCTGCGGGTACTCGCCGGGGAAGAGGTCGCGTTCGAGCGCTCGGTCGTTCGCCGGGACGGCTCAGCCGGGGTGCGGTCGGTGCGCTATCTGCCAGAGCGTGATCCATCCGGCAAGGTGTCCGGCTACTTCGCGCTCATCGAGGACATCACCGAGCGCAAGCTCATCGAGCAGCAGCTGCGCGAGGAGCGCAACTTCACGAGCGCCGTCCTCGACAACGCCGGCGCGCTCGTGATGGTGCTCGATCGCGAGGGGCGCATTGTGCGCTTCAACCACGCCTGCGAGCAGCTCTCCGGCTACATCTTCGCCGAGGTGCGCGGCAAGCATCCCCTGGACACCGTTCTGCCGGCGGAGGACGCCGAGACCGTCCGCCCTCCGGACCGCGAAGTGCCGGCGAAAAATCCGAGGGTCCGGACCGGCCGCTACACCAACCACTGGGTGAGCCGGAACGGGGTGAAACACCTCATCGAATGGCACAACACCCTGCTCCGCGACGAGAGCGGCAGCGTCGAGTTCACGGTCTGCATCGGAATTGACGTCACCGAGCGCGAAGCAGCGCGCCGCCAGCTGGAGGCGGAGCGCAACTTCAGCGCGACGCTGTTCGACGCCACCCCGGCGCTCGTCATTGTGCACGACCGCTACGGGCGCATTGTGCGCTACAACGATGCCGCCGCGGCACTCGCGGGCTATGCCAAAGACGAGCTAGTCGGCCGGCACAGCTGGGACGTCCTGCTCGGCACGGGCGACGACCAGCGCGAGGCGCGCGAGCGCTACGCCGCGCTCGCCACCCTGGCCTGCGATGAGGCGCGCAAGCGCTTCGGCGAGGCGAGCGAACGTGTCTGGCGGCTGCGGGACGGACGCTTGTGCACGATTGCCTGGCGGCTGAGTTACTTGCCCGACGAAATGGGCAAGGTCGCCTACCAGGTTGCCTCCGGGCTGGACATCACCGAGCGCAGGCAGATCGAAGAGGCTCTCGCGGCCGCGGAGGCCAACCTGCGCGGACTCCTCGATGCGATCAGCGAGGCGGTCGCCCTGCTCGATCCCCAGGGCCGCGTGCTGTTCGCCAACGAGGCGCTCGCCCAGCGGCTGGGCACCGCGGTAGGCGACATGGCAGGGCGCTGCGTGTACGAGTTTCTGCCCCCGGAGGTCGCCCGGCGCCGCCGGCAAATGGTCGAGCAGGTGGTTACTAGCGGTGAGGCAATACGGCATGTCGTGGACACCAGGGGCGAGAGAATCCTCGACAACAGCCTGTACCCGGTATTCGGCGGCAATGGAAAGGTCGCGCGCGTCGCCGTATTCTCGGTCGACATCACCGAGTCCAAACACGCCGAAACTCAGCTAAAACTCGCCGCGAGCGTGTTCGAGAATACCGCCGAGGGCATCATGATCACCGACCGCGACAACAACATTGTATCGGTCAACCGTGCCTTCACCGACATCACCGGTTACTCGGCGGAGGAAGCAATCGGGAACAACCCGCGCATGCTCCAGTCAAGCGAGTATTCGCGCGACCACTATAGGACCATGTGGGACCAGATCCTGACGCAGGGGACCTGGCAGGGTGAACTGTGGGACCGGCGCAAGAACGGCGAGCGCTATTACGAACAGCTCTCGATCACCACGGTGCGCGAGCCCGACGGAAACATCACTTACTACCATGCCCTGATCCGGGACGTCACTGATCGCAAGATGGCGGAGGAAGCCTTGTGGCTGGTGAACGACAACCTGGAACGTCTGGTCACCGAACGCACGGCGGATCTACAGACCGCGAACCTCAAGTTGCAGCACACCCTCGAGACGCTGCAGCGCGCGCAGGCCGAGCTGGTGCGCTCCGAGAAGCTCGCCAGCCTGGGCTCGATGGTCGCAGGGGTGGCGCATGAGCTCAACACGCCGCTGGGAAACAGCCTGACGGTCATTACCGCCCTAGCCGACAGTGCGCGGGACTTCGCGACCCAGGCTCAGAAAGGGGCCTTGCGCCGCAGTCAGCTCACCAATTTCGTCGCGTACACCTTGAAGGCGGCGGATCTCGTCACGCACAACCTGAGCCGCGCCAACGAATTGATCATCCATTTCAAACAGGTCGCGGTCGACCAGACCAGCGCGCAGCGGCGGCAGTTCGATCTTAACCAGGCGATCGGCGAGATCGTGGAGATGCTGCAGCCGCAGTTCAAGAGGGGAGCGCATCGCGTCGTCATCGACATTCCGGAAGGAATCCGGATGGACAGCTTTCCGGGACCGCTCGGCCAGATCGTCACCAACCTCGTCAACAACGCGCTCGTGCACGCCTTCGGCGGAGTGCAGGCAGGCGTCATCACCATCCGGGCGCTGCCGCCCGCCGATGGCAAGGTCCGTATGCTCATCGCGGACAACGGCTGCGGCATCGCGCCGGAGCAGTTGCCGCGCGTATTCGACCCGTTCTTCACCACCCGCCTGGGGCAGGGCGGAAGCGGGCTGGGCCTGCATATCGTTTTCCGGGTGGCGACCCGCGTCCTCGGAGGACAGATCGACATCGCGAGCAAGCCGGGCGACGGCACCGTCTTCACCCTGGACCTGCCCCTTTCGGCGCCGGCGCAGGAGGCAGGCGACGGCGACTGGATCCGGATATTGGAGACCGGCGAGATGGCCCAGGCCCGCGACTATGGCCCTTCCGGGTCCGAATAGCGTGGCCGCCGACTCCTCCGTATATTGCCCACCGCCACTTGACGGCGTCCAGGCGTCGCGGCCGAAAAGCACTGGTCGATTACCATCATCGGGACCCGTCCTTATGCCTTTGCTAGCGTGGTGTCATGTGCGTGGCCGGTGCGCTGCGCGTTTCCTCTGGTCTGCGCAGGCTTGCCTCCTGCTGCTCGCTTTACCGTCGGCATTCTGCGCGCAGCCTCTCGTGCTGAGCACCGGCACGGGCCCGCCGTACGCCTTGCCCGGCAAGGCCGGCTTTCTCGATCAACTGACGAAGGAAACGTTCCGCCGCATCGGCGTCGACGCCAGCGTACAGGTGCACGTCAACTCGGCGCGCGCCCTGATCAACGCGAACAACGGGGTCGACGACGGTCTCGTCATGCGCGTTGCCGGACTCGAGAAGAAGTATCCGAGCCTCGTGATGCTTCCTGAGAGAATCATCGGAAACGACTTCGTCGGCTACACCCTCAGCAACAATCTGAAGACGGCGAACCTCGAGACCCTGAAGACCAGCGCCGTGGGCTATATCACGGGCTGGGTGGTGTTCGACGGCCTCGTCGGGGGCAACGTCAACGTGACGAAGGTGCGCGATGCCGACCAACTCTTCAGGCTCCTCCGGCTCGGCCGGGCCGATGTCGCGCTGTACGAACGCTGGCAGGGGCTATGGCTCATACGGCACACGGGGACGCCCATCCGACTGCTGGAACCGCCGCTCGCGCAGGTCGACATGTTCATGTACCTGCATAAGAAGCACCGCGCGCTGGTCGGACCGGCGACCGCCGCCTTGCGCCGTATGAAACAGGACGGAACTTACCAGGCGCTATACAGCGGTGCGTTTTCGCCGCTCGCTGGCGGGCTGAGTGCCGCGAGGTGAGCGCGGCGGCAAAGCTAGCCATTCCCGTCAGGCGCCCTCTTGCCGGCCGCCTGATCGCGGCAATCATCGGCTTCAGCTCCGTGATCGCCCTCGTTATCACGGCAACCCAGCTCGCTCTCGAGTATCAGCGCGACGTGGGGGACATCCATGCGCGCTTTCATGTTATCCAGGAAGGATACCTACGCAGCATCGAGGAGAACGTGTGGCTCGTAGACGCGCAGCGCCTCGACACGCTGCTCCGGGGAATCACCAGTCTGCGCGATTTCGAGTTCGCCCAGGTTGTCGCTGAAGGCAGGGTTTTGGCCAGCAGCGGCCGCCCGCCAGGAGCCGACTCGATGGAGCGCCGCTATCCGCTGAAGTACCCCTACCGCGGACGCATGGTCGACATCGGGGAACTCGCGGTCGCCGCGAGTCTCGGCGAAGTCAGAGCCCGTGCCTGGGAGCGCGTCGGTTTCATTCTGCTCGCAAACGCCGCCAAGACTTTCCTGGTGGCGCTGTTCATCTACTTCCTGGTGCGGCGCCTCATCGTGCGTCATGTCGAGGCGCTCGCCGAGCGCATGCGAGCGGTATCGACCGGACAGCTCTCTCGCGGCCCGTTGCGCATCGACCGGGTCAGCGGAGATCGGAAGGGCGAGGACGAGATCGACCAGCTGATCGGCTCGTTCAACGATATGGGCGCACGCCTTTCGACGGCGATCGGAAATCTCGAGAAGCTGAACGAGGAGCTCGAAACTCGCGTCGAGGCGCGCACGGGGGAGCTGCTCGCCTCCAACCACGGTTTGAGGAGCGCCCTCAAGACATTGCAGCGCGCGCAAGACGAACTCGTTCGCAACGAGAAGCTCGTGGGCCTGGGCTCCCTGGTAGCCGGCGTGGCGCACGAACTCAACACGCCGCTCGGAAACAGCCTGACCGTCGCCACCGGCCTCGCGGAGAGGTCCAAGGAGTTTGCCAGGCTATTTCGGGAGGAGCCCCTGCGCCGCTCGAGCCTTGAAGATTTCGTGCGCGAGACTTCCACTGCCGCGGACCTGCTCACGCGCAATCTATGGCAGGCCTCCAACCTGATCGGCCGTTTCAAGCAGGCTGCGGTCGATCAAACGAGCGCCCAGCGGCGTACGTTCGAGCTATCGCGGGCGGTGCATGAGGCTCTGGTGCTGATCGGTCCTCGATTCAAGACCACGCCGCACCGCATCGAGGTCGATATCGCCCCCGGCATCACGATGGACAGTTTTCCCGGCCCCCTCGGCCAGATTGTCACGAACCTGGCGATGAACGCCCTCATGCATGCCTTTCCCGGAGTTGCCGCCGGCGTCTTTACGATCAGGGGTGAGGCGCTCGACGACGGCAGGGTGCGGCTAGTGTTCGCGGACAACGGCACGGGGATCGCCCCGGAGCACCTGCCGCGCGTTTTCGACCCCTTCTTCACCACCCGCCTGGGGAAAGGCGGAAGCGGGCTG
>Ga0184615_10000579_pt1 | contig 20014 bp, 13 predicted proteins | sample PLM4_65_coex_FD_133134 | JGI IMG/M metagenome (GOLD analysis project Ga0184615, IMG submission 133134) | Groundwater sediment microbial communities from an aquifer in East River, Colorado, USA - PLM4_65_coex | ecosystem: Environmental > Terrestrial > Soil > Riparian zone | place: USA: East...
CCCATGTCGACTCTCCTTGCCAGATTAGTAGTCGGGATGGAGCGCCCACAAGTGTACCACACGAGATCGGGATAGACCGGGAAGCGAACGAAGTCCCTTTACCCCCGCGACAGGGCGAGGAATTGCCTCTGCGCTTTGCCCGAGTCGAGGGCGTCGCGCGCGAGGTTGGCGCCTTCGGAGAGCAACGCGGCCCGACCCGCCTGCCGCAGGATGACCGCCGCGGCGAGGACGAGACTGTCGCGCGGCGGCCCCGATTTGCCGTTCAACGCGTCCATGCCCGCTCCTGTGGCGCGCGCCGCCAGATGCGACAGGTCGCGTTCCTGCGACGCCTCGTCGAACGATTCGTCGGCGGCCGCCTGATCGGGCGTTGACGCGAGCGGCGGGGCGCGCACGTCGGATTCGATGCCCGCCTCGCGTGGGGCGAGCTTCCACGACTCGTCGGCTCCGCCTGATCGGTACGAGATGACGCGAGCTTGGGAGTTGAGCGGGGGGACCACGCCGCCTTCCACCCCGCGGATCACCAGCGCCGACGCATAGCCCGCCTCGCGCGCGACCAGCGGCAGCAGGCGCTCATAGCCCGAATGGACGTAGCCCACGACGAGGTGCGTCCTTCCGCTCGCTCGCACCGGCCCGCACAGCTTCTCCAGCGTGGACAGGCACGGCCGCTTCACGATCAGGCGGCGCAGCTCGATGAGCGCGTGAAGCTCGGGGTGAAAAGCCCGTTGGTCGACGTACGCCCAGCCGATGGCGGGATCGGCGATGCGCGCGGCGGCCTCGTCCGACGTGAGATCGACCGGCGCGCCGGCGGCGGCCAGGATCTGGTGGTGCGTGAGGCCGAACTTGGGACCCATCATCCGGCAACCGTGGGAGACGGCCGGCACGCCGCAGGCGGCGAGGACGGCCGGCAGGAACGGTGCGACGGGGAGGTGGCGAAGGAAGCCGTCGTACGGGTCGGCGAGGTCCACCAGGTCTGGCACGTCGGCCGTCGCGCAGTGCGTCGTCGCGCGGAGCGCGTCCAAAATCCCCCGGTTCTCGTCGTCCGACTCGCGCTTCATCCGCAGCGCGATCAGGAAGACGGCGGCCTGGACCTGATCGACCGCGTTGCGGAGGATCAACTCCATCCCGTCGCGCGCTTCCTCGCGCGCGAGGTCCCGGCTCATCTCCGGTCCGGTGGCGATGCGCTTCAGATAGGATGCCATGCGGGCCTCGAGACCGGCATCACTCATGTCCGCACTCCCTATTACGACGACACAGAGTACGAGGTTCCGACCGCGACCGTCAACCCGCCTCGTCGAAGACCGCCGATGATGTGGTCGATGAAGGTTTCCTTGATGCGACCGCAGCGCGCCGACCGCGGAGACGCAGTGAGCCCTTCTGAGGCCTGGAGGTCTCACTAAAGGTGGGAGATCTCGTCCTTCTCACCCTTTGTGTCTTCGGTGAATTGCCGCTCGAGGAAGCGCCTGGCGACGTCGCGACCTCCGAGGCCGAACGCGATCGCCAGCCCCAGCATCACGGCTCCGAACGCGATGGAGAAGGCGATCAAGACCACGCTCTTCGCCAGCGCGATATGTTCGAGGGCCATCGCCACCGTCAGGATGACGATGAACATCCGGACCGCATTGCTGAGCAACCGGGCGGACGGAACGTTGGCGTTGACCATGCCGAGCAAGACGGCCCGGGACACGAAATTGGCCAGGAGGATCCCGATCAGGAGGATCAACAGCGCGACGAAGATCTGGGGCACGTAAAGGAAGAACCGCGAGATCTGTTCCTGAAGTACCACCAGACCCAAGGTGCTGATCCCCAGCATCAGGAAGGTTGCCCATGTCACCCAAAACACGAGCCTGGCGAGCAACTCCGTTGGCGGGGGCAGGTCCGCCTTGGTGAGCATCTGCGAGGCGCCGACGTTGTCACAGAGCACGTTGAACTTCACCAAGTTCAACGCGTGTCGGAGAATAATCTTTACGATCATCGCGATCACCCAGCCGACCGCGACGATGATCACCATCCCGAGGATCTTGGGTACGGTGTGCAGCGCCATCTCCAGCGCCGCGTTCAATGCTTGGGTGACCCCGTTCAGCAAGGTCTCGGTCATGGGTGCCTCACCTGGTTAAGGTCCAGCGTTCCATCAGATACGGCTTCAATCGCTCGTATTCCAGGCACAGCGCGTCGAGCCGTTGTTCGAACTCGCGCGAATCGATTTCGAGGTTCTCCGCCACGAACGAGCTGGTGCGTCCCAGATACAACGGGATGAGCGCTTTGAGCAGATGATCGCGATGAATCGCCGAATGATGATACGACGAGGCGAATTCGTAGACGGTTTTCACCCAGAGCTCATCGGGAAACCGGATGTCGACGTCGTCGAGGCTTCCGAGGCGCTGTACCTCCGCGAGGGTATCTGGGGAGAGAATGGGCTCCAGGATCGAGGCGAATTCACGGACACCGGTCCGGAAGACCTGGAGCATCCGCTCCCGGTTGACTCGAACCGGCTCGAGGCTCATTTCGTACTCGAATCCGAATACTGGAACCGCATTCGACCCCGTCCGGGAGAGCCAGTAAGACTGATCCGCTTCCAGGCACTCGAAGAGGGTTCCAACCACTTGTTGGAGCAGGGCGGTCAGGTCCGGTTCCGAATAGGCCGGGGCGTGAATTCTGGGGCCGAGGAACGCTTGGCAGAGGCGGTAGCCATCCCTGATGGCCGAGGTGGTCAGGCGGAGGTCGACGCCGGAGCGAACATTCTGGCCCCCTTTGAGGTTCGCTTCGAGAAACGACCTGGCGAGACGCCCGGACAGCCCAAATTCTCCGCCCAGTGGTTCTTTGACGTGCGAACCGTAGACGGACCGGACCATGGGAGAGACCACATTGTTGATCAACAGCCCGTCGAATTTGTGGCGATGATACAGGGGCGTGACGAGGTCAAACTGTTCCTTGTAAATGGGCCGGATCAAGCCCTCGATCCACTCGGGCGTCACGCTCTGGAGATCGGCGCTCACCACCGCGCAGGCCTTGGCCCGCAGCAGGTCGGCCGCGGCGAAGATGGTGCGTAACGCATTCTCGCGACCGGGGATTCCGTGGTACGGAATGCTGATCCGGTGCAGCGTGCGCAGCGGCTGGGAGGTCATCAGGGTCCGATAGTCCCTGATCGTGGCGTTCCGTACGGCATCCGGCGTCCCGTCGGTGGACCCGCCATCCGGATTGATCAGAACGGCTCGTTCCCGAGGGAAGTACTTGAGAAACCCGACCTGGACCGCGCGGACCACCTGCCCGGCCGTCTTGCCGTTGTTGTAGGTCGGCACCCCGACGAGGATGTCCACCTCACCCACGGCGATGAGTTGGTGCACCAACTCGTCGGAGAGTACCGACTCTTCCGCCAAAACGTCCCTTCCTTCCGAAACGCGTCCGCCGTTGCCGGACAGCCGGTTAGAATCGCCGCAGTAAGAACCAGAAAAAATGATAGGGACCGAGCGTCAGCAGATACGGTAAATCACCGACCCGCGGAAACGGGTTGCCGCCGAACATTTCGATCGGGATCGCGCCCTTGAACCGGCGTAAGTCCAGCTCAACCGCTTGGGCTGTGCGCGAAAGGTTGTTGACCACCAGCACGGTTTCTTCGTCCTTTTGACGCAGGTACGCCAAGATCCGGTGGTTGGCGGGATTCACGAACTCGATCGTCCCGCTGCTGAATACCGCCGTCGACTTCCACAGGCGAAGGATCTTCTTCACCCAGGACAGGAGCGAGTGCTCCGATCGCCGCTGTGACTCCACGTTGATCGCCTGAAACCCATAGAGAGGATTCGAAATCACGGGAAGAAACAGCTGCTCGGGATCCGCCGTGGAGAACCCCGTGTTCCAGCCCCCGCTCCACTGCATGGGTGTCCGGACCCCGTTCCGATCTCCGAGGAAGATGTTGTCGCCCATCCCAATCTCGTCCCCGTAGTAGATGATCGGACAGCCCGGGAACGACAAAAGCAGACCGTTGAGGAGTTCAACCCGCCGCCGGTCGTTTGCCATAAGGGGGCTCAGGCGCCGCCTGATGCCGAGGTTGATCCGCGCGGTGGGGTCCTTGGCGTACATATCGTACATGTAGTCGCGCTCGTCCTGGGAAATCATCTCCAGGGTCAACTCATCGTGATTACGAAGGAACGTTGCCCACTGGCAGGTCTCCGGGATCGGGGGCGTCTGCTCCATGATCTCGACGAGCGGTTTGCGATCCTCCAATTCAACCGCCATGAACACCCGTGGCATAAGGGGAAAATGAAAGGCCATGTGAAACTCATCCCCGTTGCCAAAATACGCGCGCACGTCGGTCGGCCGCTGGTTCGCTTCGGCGAGCAGTACTTTATCTTTAAAGTGCTCGTCCAGCCGGCTCCTGAGAAACTTGAGCACCTCGTGGGTCTCAGGCAGGTTCTCGCACGACGTGCCTTCTCGCTCGATCAGGTAGGGCACGGCGTCGACTCGGAACCCGTCGACGCCCATGTCGAGCCAGAACTTCATGACGTTCCACATTTCCTCACGGACGTCCGGGTTATCGAAGTTCAGGTCCGGTTGGTGGCTGAAGAAGCGGTGCCAATAATAGGTCTTGGAGATCGGATCCCACGCCCAGTTCGACCGCTCGGTATCGAGAAAGATGATACGCGCGTTTCGATAGCGGTCGTCCGAGTCGCTCCAAACGTACCAGTGTCGACGGGGGTTGTCCCGCGAACTTCTGGCCTCCTGAAACCACGGATGCTGGTCGGACGTGTGGTTGAGGACCAGTTCGGTGATCACCCGAATCCCGCGGGCGTGGGCGGCGTCGAGAAACTCGCGGAAATCGTTCAGCGTGCCGTAACTCGTATGGATGTTGTAGTAATCCGAGATATCGTATCCGTCGTCGCGGAGGGGGGAAGGGTACATCGGGAGAAGCCAGATGCAGTCGATTCCCAGATCGTGCAGATAATCAAGTTTCGTCAGCAACCCCCGGAAGTCGCCGATGCCGTCCGCGTTGCTGTCATTGTAAGCCTTCACGTGCAGCTCGTAAAAGATGGCCTGTTTGTACCAAGGAGAGGAGTCGCTCGTCATGGTTCCATCTCGATCCGTCATGACGCGAAGCAATCGAAGTTTTTTTCGAAGTTCACGCCCCGTCCGTCCCAGGTTGCCCCAAGGGGATACGGATATCCTGGCATAGTGCGCATAGATATGCTTTATAAAGCCCGTGCCCCACGCTGTCAACCGGCGGCGAGGCGTCCATCACAGGCGGCGGGTCAACTCAAGAATCCGGGCGGTCCCCATCAGGAACGGCCCGACAGAAAGACCAGGGCCGGATACCCCGGAAGAGCGACCTCGGCGCCCTCGGGCGTGATGTCGAGCGTGGACGGGGAACGGGCGGCCGGCCCCGGGCCTCCGAAGGGCGCCTCGTTGGCGTCCAGTCGGCGATGCCAGGTCCCGGCCGGCTCATGGATCTTCACCGTGGCCGGCGTCGGTGCGAACCCGAGGATCAGCAGCGCCTCGGATCCGTCCGCTCCCCGCCGATGGATGACGAGGACGCGTTCGGACTCCCAAGCCCACACCGTGTGCGTCGTGGCGGACGCCGCGCCGAGCGCCTGGATCGACGTGCGCAGGGCGATCAGCTTGCGGTGCCACGCGAGCATGGCGGCCTGCGCGGGCGCGAGGGGGCCGTCCCGCGCGAGCCGCGAGCGCTCGAACGTCCGGGGGCTCTGCGGATCCGGAATCTCTCCCTGCCACCCGAACGACGCGAACTCGGCCGTCCGTCCCTTGCGCACCGCCTCGACCAGCACGGGATTTCCGTGGTCGACGAAGTACAGAAAGGGCGTGGTCTCCGCGTATTCCTCGCCCATGAAGAGGAGGGGAATGTTCGGACCCAGGAGCACGGTCGCGGCCGCCACCTTGAGCGCCGTGTGCGGGACGAGGGCGCTCAGGCGCTCGCCGCGGGCGCGGTTGCCGACGTGGTCGTGGTTCTGCGCGTACACCACGAACCGGGACGGCGGCCGATTCCGCGACGGGCTCCCGTGCCGGCGCCGGCGGTACGGCGATCGCTGGCCCGAGTAGACGAACCCGTCGCGAATCGCCGTGGCGAGCTGATCGAACCGGCCGAAATCTCGGTAATACCCCGTGTGTTCGCCGGTGAGGACCGTGTGGAGCGCGTGATGAAAATCATCGTTCCATTGGCCGTCCAGGGCGTAGCCGCCCTCCGCCCGGGGCGCGATCACGCGCACGTCGTTGAGGTCGCTCTCCGCGACGACATGGACGATCCGGCCGAGGCGATCGGCCTCCGCGTGCACGGCGTCGGCGATCTCGGCCAGGATGTGACGCGCGCCGACGTCGTAGATGCCGTGGATCGCGTCCAGGCGCAGGCCGTCGACATGATACTCGGTGATCCAGTAGAGGGCGTTGCTGACGATGTAGTGGCGAACCTCGTCGCTGTCAGGCCCGTCGTAATTGATGGCCTGGCCCCACGAGGTCCGGTACCGGTCGGTGAAGTAAGGGCCGTAGTCGGCGAGGTAGTTTCCCTCCGGGCCGAGGTGGTTGTAGACCACGTCTACGATGACGGCCAATCCTCCAGCGTGACAGGCATCGATCAGGCGCTTGAGGCCCGGCGGCCCGCCGTAACTCGCCTGCGGCGCGAAGGGATAGACGCCGTCATATCCCCAGTTCCGCGCGCCGGGGAATTGCGCGACGGGCATGAGTTCGATGGCCGTTACGCCGAGTTCGCCGCCAAGATACCCCAGCCGCGGAATGATCGCCTCATACGTGCCCGCGGGCGTGAATGTCCCCACGTGGAGCTCGTAGATGATCATCCGGTCGAGCGGAAGGCCGTGCCAGGACTCGTCCGACCAGCGAAAGCCAATCGGGTCGATGACTTCGGACGGCCCGTGCACGCCTTCGGGCTGAAACCGCGAGGCCGGATCGGGGCGTTCCACGCGGCCGTCGAGCACATATCGGTAGCGAGATCCGGGCGGTGCGTCGGCGACGACGCCTTCGAAGTATCCGCCGTCGGACGGGGTGAGGGGCACCAGGGGACGATCGCGGCCGACGAGCCGCACGCCGACCGTCGTCGCACGGGGCGCCCACACCCGAAACCGAACCGCCGAGGGGGCCAGGGGGCTCGCGCCCAGATCGAGGGCCCAGGGGGTGGCGAGATCGCGCATCATGGCCTCACTATGCCACAGTGGATGGCATCCTCCAAGAGGGGAGGCGCCCGGCAGGGGCTGACAGCGCCGTGACGGTGGGCCCGGCGCGCCAACGCCCTCCCCGGCGTCGTGGTCAACGAATAGATGACTCAGACCCCGAGAGTCGCGCCGTAGCGCCGGTAAAAACCCTTCAGCAGAAACGGCGGCAAGAGCGTGGTGAGCGCGATCACCAGGATCAGGGTCGCATACACCTCGGCGCCGAAGACGCCCGAGGCGCGCCCGAGTTCCGCCTATACGACCTGGGTCACGAATCGGGACGGCTCGCGAGCGGTCGTCGTCATCGAAGCCGGTGTCCAGGCGATCGGTTCTTGTCCGCTGACATGTTGCGCGTTGTCTGCCATCGGGCAAGCAGCCGACGGACCTCGGCGGGGCCGCTGAGTCGATACCGCGCCGCGCTCCGACGGGGCGGGCCGACCAGGATACCGATGCCGTTCTCCCGCACGACGCGGAAGGCGTCCTCGTCCGTCGTGTCGTCTCCGAGGTAGACGGGCGTGCGATCCGCCATTCCGGGGCGCGAGAGCAGCCAGCGAACCGCCGCGCCCTTGTTCCAGTCCAACGGCGGTCGCAGTTCGTACACCGCCTTGCCCCGCACGAGGCACAGCCGGCCACCCGCCGCCCACGCCGCCAGCCGTCTTCGGAGCGTGGGCAGCCACCGAGACCGGTCTTCGATCGACACCAAGCGGTAGTGAACGCTGGCGGTGACTCCCTTTCGCTCGATGACGAGTCCGTAGGGAGCGTCGGCCTCGATCGCGCCGAGGAAAGTGCCGAGATCCCGCTGCCATCGTGCGGGGACGGCGACGTCGCGTCGAACCCTCGGACCGGAGATCTCGATGCCGTGATTGCCGACGTAGTACAGCGACGGCACGCCGACCAAGCTCCGCACAATGGCCCGTGCGCGCCCGCTGATGATCGCCACGGGGAACATCCCCGCCAGGGCGCGGAGGAGGGCGCGCCCGTCGTCGTCGAAAGTCGCCTGGGCCGGCCGCGGGGCGATCGGCACCAACGTACCGTCATAATCCAGGAAGAGAAAGGCGTGAAGGCCCCTCAACCGCCGGGCCAACGCGGCGGGATCGAGCAGGCGGGGCCGACCGGTTGGCCGCTCGGCGTCGTCACGCGGGATCCGCGCCATCGCCACAGCCCTCGTTACGGGGGGGCCGGTTCGGCGGACGTCACCCGGACTTGGCTGAGATCATCCACGAGGGCGGCGGCCCAGCGGTAGACGTTGTAGGATCGGATCTGTTCTCGCAGCGCCAGCATCCGCCGGCGCTGTTCATCCGGCGGCATCGCGAGGGCGTACCGGATGGCGTCGGCGAGTTGTTCCGTGTCGTAGGGATTGACGATGAGGGCGTCGGTCATCTCGCGCGACGCGCCGGTGAAGACGCTGAGAATGAGCGCGCCGAGCCCGTCCTGTCTGGCGCTGACGTACTCCTTGGCCACCAGGTTCATGCCGTCATGCAGGGACGTGACCAGGCACACCTCGGCGGCCCGATACCAACGAAGAATCTCGCGGTGGGAGTGGTGCTGCTTGAGGAACAGGATCGGCGACCACGTCTTGGTCCGGAAGCGCCAGTTGATGCGGTCGACCTCGGCGTCGATCTCGCTGACCAAGTCGTGATATCTGGGGATGTGGGTGCGGCTGGGCGCGCCCAACTCGACGAACACGAAGCGCTCGCGGAACTCGGGGTACTTCTCGAACAACCGCTCGATCCCCCGGAATCGTTCCAGGAGGCCCTTGGTGTAATCGATCCGGTCGACCCCGACGCCGATCCGCACCGCGGGCAGGCCCGCTTCTTTGAGCAGCGCGTCGCGGTCCCGGGGGCCTGGGTCGGGGGTCTCCCATGGGGCGACGCTGATCGGGTACGGCCGGACGAGCGTGGTGTGGGACTCGCGGGTGACCGCGAACCGTTCGCGGTCGAGGCGGCACTCGAGCACCCGGTCGATGGTGTCCAGGAAGTTGTTGCAATGGAACTGAATGTGGAACCCGATCAAATCGGCGCCGAGCATCCCGTCCAGGATCTCGCGCTGCCACGGGCAGATGGCGACCGCCTCGGCGTTGGGCCAGGGGATGTGCCAGAACAGGCCCACACGGGCGTCGGGCCGGGCCGCCTTGATGAGGCGCGGCAACAGGGCGAAATGATAGTCCTGGACCAGGACCAGCGGCTCGACACTGTCCTTGATCTCGCTGAGCACGGCGGCGGCGAACTTGGCGTTGACGGCTTGGTAGGCCGCCCAGTCGCCGCTGCGAAAGACGGGGCGGGTGTGGGCGATGTGACAGAGCGGCCAGAGTCCTTCGTTGGCGAAGCCGTAGTAGTATCCCTCCTCCTCCTCTTTGGTCAGCCACACGCGCTTGAGCGTGTAGGCGGGTTCGTCGGGCGGCACGCGCACACGGTCGTCCTCGTCCACCGTCGCGGCGTCGGCGTCGCCGCTGCCGTGCGCCACCCACAACCCCTCGCACGCCCGCATGACGGGTTCCAGGGCCGTGACCAGCCCGCTCGCGGGGACGACGCACTCGATCGCCTTCCCGCGGCGCGTATGCACGTACGGCTCGCGGTTCGACACCAGGACGAAGGCCCGTCCTTGAAGCCTGCCGCGGACGAATTCTTTGAGCCGCTCGGCCGTCCAGAGCGATTCCGACGACTGGCGCAGCCGGGCTTCTTGTTCGGCCGAGGCTCTCGCTTGGGTGAGGCTGGTCACCATCCGCGCGGCTTCGGACGCCAGGGGACGAAAGAGCGGTTCGTGCACGGGAGGCTTTCCCGGCGTGTCGTAACCCAGGCGGAGCTGCTGCATCCACTCCGCCATCCGGGCGATCGGGCCCGCGATGCTCCAGCGGACGACGATCAAGGTCGTCACCGCGATCGCGAAGGCGTACGTGAGTAAGTGGAAGAAGTTGTCGGTCCAGATTTGTTTGACTCTTGCGCGGATATAGTCGGCGTCGTGCACCACGGCCAGCGCGCCGAGGACACGCTCGCCGTCGACAAGCGGGAGGGCGTACACGTGGAGCGAATGGCCGTCGCGGTCGACCAGTTCGGCTCGATCTTCTCCCGACGCCAGCACCGCCGGCACATCAAGCAGCGACGCGGTGTTCGTGAGGTTCGAGGTCGCAGCGAGCAGGACGCCGGCCGGGTCGAACACCGCGATCCCGGTCAGCCGCTCCCGGTTGCCGAACTTGTCGACGATCCGTTTCAGCGCACTGGGGTTCTGGGCCGCCAACACGGGCGCCGTCGCCTCTTGCAGGCTTTCCGCGAGAAGTTGGGCGCGCCGCGAGAGATCGTTGGTCAACCGGTCGTATTCGCGCCGCGTTTGATTCAGCGTAAAGAGAGCAATCGCCGCCGTGAGGACGACGACCAGGGAGACGATCAACCGGAGCGAGATCTTCATGCGCCTTCCTTTGCCGGGATCGGGTAGGGAACGTTGACCCAGCGTACGGGTTTTTGAACGGCCGCGTCAACGGGCCGCTTGTCCTGCGCCTCCGGGAATGCTACGCTCCCGCGTCAACCGTGTGGGGATCGTCGTGAGACTCCGAAGCGGGAAGCAGCATTCGTCCGTCACGCGAGACGGGAAGCAGCATTTGTCCGTCACGCGAGACAGGATCGGTTCGTCAGCCGCGCTGGGGATCGTCGCGGCCCTGACGGTGTGGCTCCAGCCCGCCGCCGCGGAAGCCGCCGGGCGTGGCTTACCCCCGGGCCCGGCGCCGTTCGGCGTGCCGATCGAGTTCGTCGGCTTCACCCTGATGCTCGTCGGCATCGCGGTGTTTCATCGCCGCAGCTTCGAGGTGGCGGTCGGTGGGTTCGCCGCGCTCCTCATGTATAAGATGAGTCTGTCCGGCCTGGACGCGGCCGCCCACGTGGGCGGCGAGTGGCGGCTCGCTCTCAATCTGCTCGGCCTCTTGCTCGGTTTCGCGATCCTCGCCAAGCACTTTGAAGAGTCGCGGTTCCCCGAGTGGCTTCCCCGTTGGCTGCCCGACGGTTGGACCGGCGGGTTCGCGCTCCTGGTGTTGGTGGCCGTGCTGTCGACGTTTCTCGACAACATCGCCGGGGCGGTGATCGGCGGCGTGATTGCGAAGAAGGTCTACCGGGAGAAGGTCGGCGTGGGCTTCCTGGCGGCGATCGTGGCGGCGAGCAACGCGGGCGGAGCGGGATCGGTGCTCGGGGACACGACGACCACGATGATGTGGGTCGCCGGCGTGCCCGCGCTGGAGGTCGCGAAGGCGTTCATCGGTGCGGCGGTGGCGGTGACGGTGTCCGGGATCGTCGCGGGGCGTGCCCAGCACCGGCTGCAACCGATTCAAAAGGATCCCCGGCCCGGCCTCGTCGTCGATCGCGTCCGGCTGCTCATCGTCGCGCTCATGATCGCGGGTGTCGTGGCGGCCAATGTCCTGATCGCGTTTCCGGCTGCCGGGCTCTGGGTGGCCATTCTTGCGGGCGGCCTGCTGCGGCCGATCCCGTGGCGGGAACTTACGGGGGCGCTGAAAGGCGGCCTCTTCCTTGTCGCGCTGGTGTTGGCGGCGAGTCTGATGCCGGTCGAGCGGCTCCCGCCTCCGTCGTGGCCCTCGACGTTCGGTCTGGGGTTCGTGAGCGCCGTGTTCGACAACATCCCGCTGACGGCGCTCGCGCTCTTTCAGGGCGGGTACGACTGGGATTTCGTCGCGTACGCGGTCGGCTACGGAGGCTCGATGATCTGGTTCGGCTCATCGGCCGGGGTGGCGATCAGCAACGCGTTTCCCGACGCGAAGGACACGCGCCGCTGGCTCGTCGAGGGCTGGCACGTGCCGGTCGCCTATGTGCTGGGGTTCTTCGCGATGCTGGCGCTCGTCGGCTGGAGCCCCGAAGTTCCATAAGGCGTCTCGACCGGGCGACCGCCGAGGACGGCTCGAACCGCGGCCGCCGTCTCCGGGTCGAGCCTTTCGGAGATCCACCGTTCGCCGCCTTGGCGCATCGCGACACAGACGCCTCCGGCGACGATGACGACGTTCCCGGGGTGAGCGCGGACGCGTGGTCCCGGGATGAGGAGGCCGCTGAGGTTCAACGGGTCCACGGCCGAGAGACGGATGGGTGCGTGGTGCGGTTGATCCCGGAGCTGGCGCAGCCGCTCGACCGCTTCGGGCAGCGCGTACTGTTCGCCGCCGACGTTCGCGACGAATCGCCCCCCGCGGAGTTCTCCTCGGGCTTCCATGGCCCGCAGTGCCGGTAAGATTCGGTACCAAGGCGGCGCGGCGTGTTCTCTCGCCAGAAGATCCCGGAACACGATGCCGTAGCGAGCCAGGAGTTGGCGGGCCCAGCCGTCGAGCGTCTCGTCCGGCGAGGAGGAGGGCGACGACAGCATCGTCCACCGCCCCTCGCCACGGGGCGCCGCCAGAGGTCGGTGACGCCGGCGGCGGTGCCCACGGATCGGCGAGACCAGCGACCGCACGGCGCCGAACCCATCCTGGCTGACCATTCCCGCCGCGACCAGCTCGCGCAACGCGCCGTGAAGTTCCGCGGGCAGGAGGTGGCCGAGGCCCGCAAGATCCGAAAAGAACGAGGCGCCGCGCCCGACGAGCACGTCCAACACCCGTCGCGCGCGGGGCGAGAGCGGCGGAGGCTCCGCCTTCGCCGCGTATCGCCAGCGAAGCCACGGCAGATCTTCCCGGACCATCAAGGTAATCGGCACGTGACGGGTCGCGGACCGAACGGGCCCCGCCGGCTCGGTCTCCGTCCCGGCGGCGGGCGGCGTGATGCGTCCCCAGACGATCTCGCCGGTCAGGCAGAGCTCGTCCAACCAGCGCGGATCGTACGACGCGATTCGGGCGGGCAGGACGGCGGTCTCCCACGCGGCGGCCGGAATCTCGAACCCCTGAAGCTGGGTGATGACCGCCAGCACCCCGTCTCGGCCGCGCCCGAGCGTGCCCGGCGACGTCCGTTGCCAGCGGAGCACAAAGTCGACGAAGCGCTCGACCGGGACGGGTTCGATCGCGCGTCGCAAGCGATCCAGCGTCAATCGGTGAATGCGCGCGAGCAGGCGCCTCGCGCACCATTCGTTCTCATCGATCCCCGGCGTAAACCGGCCCCGCAGCACGAAGCCCTCGTGTTCGAGGACGAGGAGGGCGCGGTCGACGCGGGCGGAAAGGATCCCGATCTGGCGTGACAGGCCGGCGACCTTGACGGGGCCGGTCACCTCCAATTGGCCGCGAACCAGCGCGATGTCGGCGGCGTCCTCCGTGTAGGGGTGAGGCGTGTCCTCCTCCAGGTTCTGGGCGACCCGCGGGGTGATCCCTCCCGAAACGGGCTGCAGGTCGGGCCGAGAAACGCGGACCATCGGCCACTGCTCGATGGCGACCCACAGTCGCCGCCCGTCCGCATCCGCCGATTCAACGGCGCGTCCGGCATGAACGAGCTCGTCGAACCGCGCCGTCCAGGCGCGCCCTTCCTCGGCCGAGACGATCCCCATTAGCATCAGGGCGTCGTACAACTCGTCGGCGTCTCGCACGAGCGGCCACGCCTCCTCGCGCACGCGCGCGATCGCGTCGGGGTCGAGCGCGCCGAGGTCGCGGACCGATTCGATCGTCAGCGTGCGGCGGGTCGCCACCGCGCGGGCGCGCCGCTCTTCCAGCGGGGCGTCGTCGAGGAACGCGTACGGGTTGGCGTTGAGGATTTCGTAGGCGAATGGAGAGGGCTCGCGGGTGTCGAGCGCCGTGATCGCGATCCGGCCCGCCTCGATGCCGCGGAGGAGGTCGGCCAGCCCATCGAGGTCGCAGGCCTCGTGCAGGCAGTCGTGCATCGTCTGGGCAACGAGCGGGTGATCCGGGATCGGGATGTCGCCTCCCGGAAGGTTTTCCGGGCAGGCCATTTGCTGGGGGAAGACCGCAACCAACAGGTCGTTCGCGCGCATTCGTTGCAGCGCCGGGGGGACGCGCTTGCCGTGGCGCTGCCGGGGCACGGCCAGCGATCGGTTCGCGTTCCACCGCCAGCGCGTCGCGAAGATTGGGGAGCCCAGGACCGCCTGGGTCAACACGGGCTCGGCCTGTGACGGTGGCACCATCGCGGCGACGTCGGTCAGCGGGAAGCTCTGTTGTGGACCGAGAGAGAGCACGATGCCGTCGTCGTCGGCGCTGGCTTGAAGCTCGAAGTCGAACGTCCGGCAAAACCGCTTGCGCAGCGCGAGGCCCCACCCGCGGTTGATCCGTCCGCCAAAGGGCGAGTGGATCACGAGTTGCATCCCGCCCGATTCGTCGAAGAAGCGCTCGATCAGGAGGTGGTCCCGGGTCGGCACGAGACCGACCGCGGCGAGTTCGGCCTGGACGTACGAGACGATCTGCCGTGCGGCTGATTCATCAACCAGACACTCGGTGACCAGCCACGCCGTTGCCGAGCCGGGATCAGCCACCCGATCGGCCAGCTCGCGGCGCAGGTCGGAGAGCGCGGTGGACAACTCCTTGGTACGGGCGGGCGCCTCGCCACGCCAGAAGGGGATCGTGGGCGGCGCGCCGTGGGCATCGGTGACGATGACGTCGCCCGCGCGAACCGACTGGATCCGCCACGAGGTGTTGCCCAGAAGGAAGATGTCGCCGGACAGGCTCTCGACGGCGAAGTCCTCGTCGACCGATCCCACGACGGTGTGGTCGGGCTCGGCGACGACGCGGTAGTCCGCGAGCTCGGGGATCGCGCCGCCAGACGTCAGCGCGGTCAGCCGCGCGCCGCGCCGGGCCTTGAGCCGCTTGCCGATCCGGTCGTGGTGGAGGTGCGCACCGGTCCGCCCGAAGCGTGACGCGTAGCCGTCGGCGAGCATGGCCACGACCTGATCGAAGTGCTCGCGCGACAGGTTCCGGTACGGCCACGCCGTCGCGAATCGGCGATACAGCTCACTCTCGGACCATTCCTCACAGGCGGTCTCCGCGACGATCTGCTGCGCCAGGATGTCGAGCGGCGCCTCGGGGATGACGACGCGGTCGAGCTCGCCGCGGCGGACGGATCGAATCAGGGCGGCGCATTCGATCAGCTCGTCCCGTGTCAGGGGAAAGAGCCGCCCCTTCGGGATGTGGCCCAGGGCGTGGCCGGACCGGCCGACACGCTGGAGAAACACCGCGATCGAGCGGGGCGATCCGATCTGGATGACGAGGTCGATGAACCCCACGTCGATGCCCAGCTCCAGCGACGCCGTGGCGACGACGGCCTTGAGCTCGCCGGATTTGAGTCGCTGCTCGGTGGTCCGCCGAATCTGCTTCGAAAGGCTGCCGTGGTGCGAGAGCACGGCGCCCTCGCCGAGCCGTTCGGTCAATCGCAACGTCACGCGCTCGGCCAATCGACGGGTGTTGACGAAGACGATTGTGCTGCGGTGCGCCGCGATCAGCTCGGCGATCCGAGCGTAGACCTCCTCCCACTGCTCGTTCGAACATACGGCCGAGAGCTCGCTCGGGGGGACGTCGATTGCGACATCAAGCTCCCGCTGGTGGCCGACGTCCACGATCGCGCAGCGCGGCCGGCCCTCGGAATCGATACGGTCGGCGCCGATGAGAAAGCGCGCGATCTCGTCAATCGGCGCTTGCGTGGCGGAGAGGCCGATGCGGACGGGGCGCTTCTCGCACAGCGCGTCCAATCGAGCCAATGACAGTGCGAGGTGGGAGCCGCGTTTGTCCCGAGCGACGGCGTGGATCTCGTCGACGATCACGTTCTCGACGGTCCGCAGCATGGCGCGGCCCTTCACCGACGTGAGGAGTAGGTAGAACGACTCCGGGGTGGTCACCACGATGTGGGGCGGCCGGCGGACCATCCGCTGCCGCTCGGCCGACGGCGTGTCGCCCGTCCGGAGGGCGACGCGGATCGGGGGGAGGCGATGGCCGGACCCGGCGGACGCGGCCTCGTCGATCTCGTGGAGCGGGGCGATGAGATTCCGCTCGACGTCGTGGCTCAACGCCTTGAGCGGCGAGATGTAGAGCACGCGTGTCTCGTCGGACAGGCTGTGGTCCAACGCGAGCCGGAGCAGGTGATCGATCGAGGCGAGAAAGGCCGCAAGGGTCTTGCCCGACCCGGTCGGGGCGGCGATAAGGGTGTCCTCGCCGGCGAGGACAGGAGGCCACCCGAGGCGTTGGGCTTCGGTCGGCTCGCCGAAGCGGTGCTGGAACCAGTTCGCGATGATCGGATGAAACGGAGCGAGTGGCATGGGTGCGGATATTTTATCGAGTTCGAGAGCGAAATGCAGCGGTCGGCTTCGGGACGCGTTGCTGCGCCACCGGGAAGGATGGTAGAGGATTATCCGTCCGCGCCCTGGGCGGGCGGGTTGCTGCGCGACCCGGAAAGATGGGGAGGATCTCCAGTCCGCGCCCTGGGCGCGGTGCGGGTTTGACTCCGCCCTTGCCCTGCCGATATAGTGATCGACGGTATGAGCGAGCACGAAGGCCTCTCTGACGGAACGCGGATGAACGACCTGCTGACGCTGTGTTCGATCTTTAAGGAAGAGGTCTATCGCCGGAACGCCCGCATCGGGACGCTCACCGCGCTGGGGGCGGGGGGACTCGTGGCGGGGATGCTGTGGTTTGGCGAGGCCGTTGAGGCGTTCACGCCGGCTGCTCGCCTGCTCTGCGCCGCCGGCGTGGGTCTGTTCACCGGGGCGTTGGTCCACCAGATCCGGCGGGAGGGCGGTCGTCACGCCGGGGCCAAGCTGGCGCTGATCCGCATCGAGCGCGCCTTGGGACTCTTCGAGGCCGGCCGCTACCTGCACGGCGAGCCACTCTACCCGGAAGAATGGAAGATGGCTCCTCCCCCCAGCCGGGGCACAAGGGTGCCGAGCCTGGTCCTCATTCTCATCGCGGCGCTGTTCATCGGCGAGATGCTGATCGCCGGGTGACACTCGCCGAGGCGGCCGGCTGGCCCGGCCGCCTCGTGTGTGTTCGCTCCGCTTAGGGCTTTGCCAAGAGGACGTGGGTCGCGACCAAGGAGACCCGAGGCCGCGCGCCCACGTAGACCCCCAAGACGATCACGCGTTGACCCACCAGATCCTGCGAGAATTGAAGCGCGTCGTGAAATTGGGTTTGCGGCGTCACGACCACCGTGATCCGCCCGGGGTGATCCACACCGTCGGCGTCCGAGAACAGCTTTTCGGCGACTCCGGCCTCGACGACGAACGTCCCATAGTTCGGGTGACCGGGCGTCGGCGTGACCTCGACCACGGCTCCGGTTACGTGGTGCGGAATGATCAGCCTCATCCGCGCGGCGTGGAACCGAATCGGGTTGGAGTCCGACGAGTCGGGAACGTGGGGAATCAATCGGCCCCACACCCGGACCAGCGTTCCCTCCGTGAGCACGGGGCAGCCGAGCTCGGTCGAACGCTCCACCACGATCGTGTGTTCCGGGGAGAGCGTGATGCCCGCCGCTGCAAGCCGCGCGAGAAGCCGCTGGGGCCCGATCCGGACGGCGAGCGTCCCGTCCGCACAGCCGGTCGCGTCGGTCACGATTCCGGCGAACCGGTCGGGACGGATGCGGATGACCCGGGCGTGGAGCGTCGGGGCGTCCGCCGGGTCGATCGTTCCGCCGACGTGGACGATCTGCCCATCGGCGAGGTCTCCGGTGGTCAGCGCCCCCCGAAGGAAGTAGACACGGGTCGCGTCACCGAAGGCCACCGTGGTCGTGCTCTGGTCGCGGTGGAGCAGGACGAAGGTTCCCGCCGAGGCGTCGAGGTGGGTCACGAGGCCCGAGACCACGCGCCGCTCGGGAGCGATCTGAATGATCGAGGCGGCCACGCGCCCGAGCTCGTCCAGCGTGCCTTCCACGTGGACGCGCATCCCGACCTCCAGGTCGGCGAACGCGGCCGGTCCCTCGTTGGAGACGATCGACGTCTCGTCGGTCACGACGACGGTCAGCCGGAGACCGCGGCGGACGTCGAGCGTCAGTGTCCGGGTGGTCTCGTCGAGATCCGCGATCACGCCGGCCAGGTCATCGATGTGCGGGGTCTCGCCGTCTTCCACGCGGGGAGTCGTGCTGACGAAGATCTGCGGGCGTAAAATGAGTGTGCCGCTGCCCGTCTCGGTGAGCTTGATCGAGTTTTCGGCCGAGAAATCAAGTTGGATCGTCGTGGCGTCATCATGCCCCAGCTCGATCGCTCCCTGAAAATTGAGGTCGACCTTGCCGTTGGCGACGAGCGTTACCGCTTCCTCGGAACCGTCGGGCCAGGTCACGGTCGCGTCGCTGACCTGCAGTCGGACCTTCGTGTACGTCCCTGCCGGGACGGAGGCCGTCGCGAGGATTAGGTTGATGCCGTCGAGATCGAGCAGGTTCAGCGTGATCGGGTCGCCGTCGGGAAACGGAATCGAAAACGAGCCGGTCGGGCCGATCAACGTGGCCGAGGCGACCGTGACCGTGACAGCCTCGAAGGCGTCGCTGGGCGCGTCGGTCATGGCCAGGGTCACCATGGCGCCGCCGGTCGTGGAGTCGCCTCCCGCGGTGGTTCCCCCGCACGCGGCGAGGGCGATCAGTCCGAAGAGTCCGACCAGCGCGCCCCACCACGGCGCACGCATGGTCCGCACGAAACGTCGAGTCAACTGTGTCATTCCGCAACCTCCTGTGAAAGTGCTTAACGTCATAATTTAATTAACCCGCGGGGCGGGAGAAAGTTTCACCGCCGGTTTTGGCGGCGTTCGAGTCGATCGATCAACCGCTCTCGGTCGGCAGGAGAGAGGCGGTCGAATCGCTGGGACCGTTCGAGCCACATCCGGCGTTCGCGCGGGGGAAGATCCCGCAGCATCTGGCTGCGGCGTTCCAAGCGTATGCGCTGCTGGGGAGACAGCTCCTTCCACGCCTTGAGGTTCTTCTTCATTCGAAGTTGTTCATCGGGCGGCAAGGCCTTTAAACGGCGATGGCGCTCGATCAATTCCTCTCGTTGGGCCGGCGACAGGCGCTTGAACTCGCGCCAGCGGGCGGCGATCTCGGCTCGCTGGGCCTCCGTCAGGGCCTCCCACCGAGCCCGATTGCGCTCGATCCGCTCTTGGCGGGTGTCCTCGTCGGACGAGACGCCTTGAGCCCGCGCGATCGCCGAAGGCCATGAGAAGGACGTCGTTGCGGAAAAGACGGGGAGTCCCATGACACCCACGAGAGCCACCGCCATGGCAGGGATGAAGCGTCTCATCACTCGTCCTCCTCCTCGTCCTCGATGGTCTGGAGTGACTCGATGACGTCCATCGCGTCGAGCACGGGCAAATCCTCCAGCACATCCAAGTAATCCAGCAACTCGTCGTCTGCCTCGGTTCGTCCTCCGGGGGAGCCCGAAGGCGCCGGGAGCGCAGCGTCCGAAGGGGTGCGCGGTCGCTGCGTCGGCGCGGGCGCGGCCGTGTCCGGGGTGTGGTTGGTCGCGGGCTCTCCGGCGTGGCCCACGCCCCAGACGCCGAGCAGGACGACGATCCATCCCCATCGGTGCGCGCGCATCAGAACGACACGTCCAATCCGACGACGGCCTTGGTCACCGTCTCGGCGGGAGGGCTCGTCTGGTCTTGGAAGAATGAACCCGGAACAAGGAGATCCCCCTCGACCCAGACCGTTGCCCAAGGCGCCGCTCGGTAGGCCGCTTCGGTATCGACTTCCCAGCCATAGTTCCTGCCGTCGCCGGTCGTCGGCGGGTGTTCCGACCAGAGGTGTGCGACCACCACGCGGCTTGAGAAACCACTCCTCTCCCACTTCCCCTCGGTGCCCAGGGCGGCGACCCCGCGCCCGTCGACCCCGGACGTGGCGGTCCGACCCGTTTCGAACGACTGGCTGATCCCGCCGCGAAAGAACAGACTCGTGGTGTCGATCAGAGGGAAGATCCCGAGAAACCCCTCGTAACGTTCCTCCTGCCACACCTCGATCGGGCGGCGACCATCCCCG
>Ga0184615_10000581_pt1 | contig 20006 bp, 19 predicted proteins | sample PLM4_65_coex_FD_133134 | JGI IMG/M metagenome (GOLD analysis project Ga0184615, IMG submission 133134) | Groundwater sediment microbial communities from an aquifer in East River, Colorado, USA - PLM4_65_coex | ecosystem: Environmental > Terrestrial > Soil > Riparian zone | place: USA: East...
AGCGGAATCATATATGACGCGGCGAAGCAAATCAATCCTGGTAGTGTGGAGCTTCTTCCTGGCCTCGATCAGCTTCTCGAGATCGAGGATGTCGACCTGAATCCGACTCGTCAGCGCCACCTGCGGGATCATCCCATCCAGGATCAGCTCCTTCACGGTCCACTCGCAACATCCCAAGTACGACGCCGCCTCTTGGAGGTTCAGAATTCGCTGTCCGGGGCGAGGCATACGAGATCTTTTATCGGGTGCGCGGCCATTCCCCGATGCATTTCCAGCGGGTTGCAAGAGCTGTTTGCCCGTCGGTTGCACGCCTTCCAAGCGATTCATTGGCATGCCTCTCTCGGCGAGTGGCCAGGCGGCAGGATTCCCATGGACGGCAGCTCACCCCTTACCTGCAGAAGGTCCAGGCGAAGTGCCATACGGACGTCTTGGCTGCCACCCTGGGCATGCGCCCCGTTCCCGATCCTCGACTCTCTCTTCGCCCGTGCAAACCTCCGATCCGCGACACGTCTTCCGGGTCAGTCCCCGTCCTCAGAGCACCAATATGCGGTCAAGGCGCCAGACAGGAAACGCAGCCAGTGTGCCTCCACGTGTCTCGTCCCACAAGAGCAGGTTTCTGCATTCGTCTGTTCACCCCAGTGGCCACCTTTTCCTGCCCTGCCCCATCGATTTGCATCCGCGGCATCCATCCACACGCCGTTTTCCGTCAGCACACCCACCTTCCCCCTCATGCTTCCTCAGCACAAGGCCGATGCTGCCGTTGCGCGTGTTCCCCCCACGGCCCCCTGAACGACCGGACCCCTCACGGCTCCCTCACCGTCATCTGCACCCCCGGCACCCCTGCGGCCGCCCTTCTTTTCATCCAGGGCTAGCTCCCCTCTCCCTCAACGGGGACCGTCATTCCGTATGTGCTCTTCCGCGACACCGCCTCCCTCCGCCAGTCTCCTCTGCTGCCCCCACCGGGTGCTCCCTCACGGCCGCCGACGGACCCTAGGTCGTGTGGATTTAGTACCCCCTCCTCCATCCGCCCCACCTCTGTTCGGCTCCCATTCCCACCGCGTCACTGCGCTCATAGCGTTCCAGCCAGGCCCTGGCATATCGAGACATGGGATCCCGCTGTGCCAAGGAGCGCAGTCTACCCTCCCTCTCGCTGATCGTTCGCGGCAGCCTGTCGCCCAGAGAGCCTCGTCTCCTCCCTCCAGTGTGCGCCCCTCTCTCCCCTCACCCGTTTCCGCCCGGGCCCTGCTGAGCCCCATCGCCGCCCCCGAGGCCTCGTGCCATCGCCTCCTCCCGGTGCGGAGCGAGGCCCACCCGGCTGTCCGCCACCTCGAGGCGGACTCCCCGGAGCTGGAGGCCATCCGCATCTTCGGGGACATCCGCACGCTCCTCGCCCTCGGCATCCGGCCGGCCGAGATCGCCGTCCTCGTCCGGGTGCATACCCAGATCCCTCGCCTCCGCGAGGAGGCCACCCGCTGGGGCATCCCGTTCTACACGCCGCCCCTGCGCAAGCCGCTCGAGAGCCCTGCCGAGACCCCACCACCCCCGGGCGACGCCGTCACCGTGCTCACCATGCACCAGGCCAAGGGCAGCGAGTGGACCGTCGTCTTCATCGCCGGCTGCCAGGTGGGTCTCCTCCCCCACGCCTCAGCCAAGACCCTGCAAGCCAGGCATGAGGAGCGCAGGCTTCTATATGTGGCCGTCACCCGCGCGAAGCAGCTCGTCTGGTTCTGCCGGAATGGGCAACCGTCTCCCTTCCTCGCTCCCCTCACCGGCTGTTGCCACGGCGCCGCACGCCCGAGCAGTTCGCCGCCACGCTGGTGGGGTCGGCTCCTCAGCGCCGTCCGGGCGAGGGGCAGGCAGCACCGCGAAGGACATCAGCCAGGGTCCTCTTCTTCGTAATCTCCGCAGGGACCGGCCGAGGGCTCCCTCAGGATCGGCAGGCCGGGGCGGGTCCAGGAGCGGTTCGTTGCCGCCTCACACCGCCCGCTCCGGGAAATCGTCCCGGCTGCCCGAAGGGGCTAGCCCGGGCACGCCGGCGGCCCCCGTCGGCAAAGAATCGGGCATATCCCGGCTCAATACTGACGGAAACCCGCAGGACGTCGGCCATGCCGGAGTTGAACAGCGGCAGCGCCGTGCCCCAAGATAGGTCAGGGCCGATCGCTGAGACTTTGTAGTGAGCCGTCGAGGCTCGCGCGACAGCTACCAGTTGGCGCGAATTGCCTCATTCGCCTGGGAGTTGGCAAACTCCATGCCGTAAGTTGACAATAACAATAGAGTCTGGTAGAGTGGGAAATAATCTCAAGCTGAGATGTGCTATGCAATAATCTCCCGATGTAGATGTCCCAACGCGACATAATTAGATTATCAGGCTTTATTACGAGACAATGACATCATGAGCAGCGTAAAGCTTGATCGTCTCGACATCCGGATCCTGAATGTCCTTCAGGAGGACGCCAGCATCCCGCTTCGGACGCTGGCGGGGATAGTGCATGCATCGGCTGCGACCTGCCAGCGACGCATCGCCGCGCTACGTGCCAACAGAATTCTGCTCAAGGAAGTTGCCCTCATCGACCGTGTCCGAGTGGGTCGCCCGCTCACGATCTTCGTTTCAGTCGACCTTGAAACCCAGAATGACGCGCGACTGAGGGAATTCGAACAGACGATTAGCGGAGAGCCCGACGTGATGGCGTGTTATGAGGTTTCGGGAGAGTGGGATTTCCTATTGGTGGTGGCTGCGACGTCGATGGAAGCTTACCATCTTTTCACGAGACGCCTGTTCACCGCAACCAACAATATCGGCAATTTCATGAGTCTGTTCGCGATGAACTGTTCGAAGTTCGAGACGAAGATCCCCCTTGAGGAAAAATAGGCGAAGGCCGTCAACAACTTTCCCTCGAAGGTCTCGACGACCACGTCCTTGCCCGTATATGCAGTCGGGTACTCCTCGTACTTGTCGAGTGCGTCGCGCTGGACCTCATTGATCTCCCAGACGACGCCTTCGACGATGCTCCCCGGTGAGAGTTGGACATCCGCCACCTCCCCCATCGTTCCATGCTGCCCAGAGTCAACTAACGGCCAGCCGATGGTCCCGTAACCGCGCCGCCGCAATGCAAGAGGACCCTGGTCAGCGCTTCTGCATCTGGCCCGGACGCATGTTGGAATCGTAGGCGAAGTACAACATCCGAAGGCTCAGGATCGTTCGGTGGTTCGGGTGTTCGGGCGTTCGGCGGTTCTGGAACGACCGAACCACCAAAGGGTCGAACTGCCGAACGCACTCAGCGATGATTGGCAGGCTCCAAGCGCTTTGGTCCCCCGAGGCAGGTCCTCACCGCTCACCCGCTCGGTTCCGATCACTTTCCTCCTTGTCCAGCAATCTCCCGACCACCGCGACGTCACGGCCAGACGACTTGCTGACGTTCTTGATGTCTTTGGGGTGCCTATCCTCCGCTCATCGTCGAGCACCGCCAGGGTCCGCAGTTCCTTGCGGTGGGCGCCTCGGCCACGGCCTTCACGGCAGGTGCAGGGGCCGCATCCAGGACCGCGGAGGCCAGGCAGACCTCAACCGAAAGGTTTGCCAATCCACGTCTGCGGATGCTCATGGGCGCCCTCCTACAGCCTCGGCCGTTGTTTGTGGCAGCCGGTGGCTCGCTCGTAGGCGTGGGCCACCTTGAGGATCGTCTCCTCGTCGAAGGGCTTTCCGATCATCTGGAGTCCGATAGGAAGCCCGGATTTTGTAAAGCCGCAGTTGACACTGATCCCCGGGACACCGGCCAGGTTCGCCGAGATAGTGAAGATGTCCTCCAGGTACATCTGGAGCGGGTCGTCCATCTTCTCGCCGAACTTGAAGGGCGGCGTCGGGGACGTGGGGGTCACGATGATGTTGCAGCGCTTGAACGCCTCCGTGAAGTCCTGCCGGATCAAGGTCCGAGCTTTGAGCGCCTTCAGGTAGTAGGCATCGTAGTAGCCTGCGCTCAGGGCGTAGGTGCCCAGCATGATGCGCCGCTTGACCTCCGGTCCGAAGCCTTCACCGCGAGTTCTCATGTACATGTCAATCAAGTGCTCCGACCTGGCCGTTCGGTAGCCATACTTGACGCCGTCGTACCGCCCCAGGTTCGAGCTGGCCTCGGCTGTGGCCACCAGGTAGTAGGCAGCAATCGCATACTCAGTGTGCGGAAGAGCCACCTTCTCTTGAACCGCGCCAAGCCCCTCAAGGACCCGGATGGCCTCGTAGATCGCCGCCTCCACCTCCGGGTCCATGCCGGGAATGAAGTACTCGGAGGGAATGCCGATCCGAAATCTCCTGATGTCTCCGGTCAATGCAGCCTCGTAATCGGGTACGGGGATATTGGCAGAGGTGGAATCCAGCGGGTCATGGCCGGCGATCACCCGGAGCAGGATAGCGGCATCCCGAACATCCTTGGTGATGGGTCCGATCTGATCGAGGGACGAGGCGAAGGCCACGAGGCCGAATCGCGACACGCGACCATACGTTGGCTTCAAGGCCGCGATCCCGCAGAAGCCACCCGGCTGCCTGATCGAGCCGCCGGTGTCAGTCCCTAGGGCCCCGGCGCACGTGTCGGCCGCGACGGCCGCCGCCGAGCCCCCGCTGGACCCCCCGGGGACGCAATCCAGATTCCACGGGTTCTTGGTCTTCTTGAAGGCCGAGTTCTCCGTGGACGAGCCCATAGCGAACTCATCCATGTTGGTCTTGCCCAGCATCACGCAGCCGGCCGCGTTCAATCTGTTCATCACGGTGGCGTTATAGGGCGGGATGTAGTTCTCCAGGATCTTGGAGGAACAGGTGGTGGCTACGCCCTTCGTGCAGATCGAGTCCTTGATGGCCAGGGGGATGCCCGCGAGGGGGGGCACCTCCTCCTTCCGGACCTGCATGTCCTCGAAATTCTTGGCGAAGGCCAGCGCGGTTCGCGAGGTCAAGGTGTTGTAGGCCTGGATGCGGTCCTCCACCTGGCCGATTCGGACCAGAAAATTCTGGACGACCTCGACCGGCGACACCTCTCCCTTCTGGATCAGATCGCGCAACTCATGGATGGTCAGGCGGTAGAGTTCCACGCTTGTGTCTTCGCGTCTCGAACTATTCCCCGATGATCCTCGGCACCCGGAAAAAGACGTCCTCGCGGTCGGGCGCGTTCGCCAGGGCCTCTTCCTGTTTCAGGGACGGGCGAACCTCATCCTCACGCATCACACTGACCATGGAAATGACCGTCGTGGTCGGTTCGACCTTGGAGGTGTCCAACTGGTTCAGCTGGTCAATGTACCCGAGGATGGAATCAAGCTGAAGGGTCATCCGCTCTTTCTCCGCCTCGGTCAGCTCCAGCCGCGCGAGCCGCCCCACGTTCTCGACTTTTTTCCGCGAGATCTTTGCCCCCGTAGCCCCCTACGCGCGCTCCAGATAAACACACTTCGGAGCCAGCTTCTTCCAGCCCACGCCGGCGAAAGTGACGACGACCTTCAAGTCCTCGCCCTCGCCGATGCGCTTCCTGATGGTGCCGATGCCTCAGTCGGGATGGCGCACCCGCATCCCGACTTGGAGGTGATCCATGGACGTCTCGACCGGCTCATATCTCACCCCTGTCCCGCTCCTACTCGGCTTTCGCCTCACGGCCACCCCAGCTTGAGGGTGCCCGGTGTCCGGCTCTCGTCCGTTGGCCCCTAGTCCGTCCACACGCTTCACCAATTGCCTGGGTACCTCGTCCAGGAATCGGGAGGAAGGGTGGCCCGAGCTCCCTTGAGTGGCGAGGCGCTAGATCTTCCCAACGAAATGTGTACCGGCGCGGCCGTCGAGCGCCTCGGCCAGTCGGGCCGGGCTGGTGATGAGCCCGCGCTTTCCTCCCGCTCTCAGGAACTCCACGATGGCCTCCACTTTCGGCCCCATGCTGCCCGTCCCGAAATGCCCCTCCGCCTGCAGAGCCTCAATCTCCTCCAGGGTTACGGCCCCCAACGCCTTCTGCTCCGGCTTGCCGTAGTGCACATACACCTGCGGCACGTCGGTGAGGATGATCAGAAGCTCCGCCCCGATTTCCGCCGCCAGGATGGACGACGTGAGGTCCTTATCAATGACGGCCTCGATCCCTTGGTAATCCAGGTTTTCGCCCCGGATGATCGGGATCCCGCCCCCGCCGCAGGCGACCACGATGTGGCCAGCGCGAGCCGAGTCATGGATCATGAGCCGTTGCACGACGCGCACGGGCCGCGGCGAGGGCACCAGACGCCGCCAGCCGCGCCCGGCGTCCTCCAGGATTTTCCAGCCTAGCCGGTCGCGTCGATCCTCAGCCTGCTCCCGCGTGAGGAATGGCCCGATCGGTTTCGAGGGCTGCTGGAACGCCGGATCGTCCCCCTCAACCAACACCTGCGTGATCATGGTGACGACGTAGCGCTTGATCTCCCGCCGCCGGAGGTGGTTCAGGAGCGCCTGCTGCAGGACATACCCGAGAAATCCCTCGGTGTTGGCCACGAGGACATCGAGCGGCATGAAGGGGACATTGTCCCGGGTGAGCTCACTCTGGAGGAGCAGGTTTCCAACCTGCGGGCCGTTCCCGTGGGTGATGACCAGGTTGTAGTCTCGCTCGACCAGGGTCATGAGCCAGCCGCAGATCGCCGCTGCGTTCCGCTCATGGTCGCGGATGTCCCCCACCTCACCGCGCTGCATGAAGGCGTGCCCGCCCATCGCCACTAGGACGATCGGCCGGCTGCTGGTATCGCTCATGATGCCCTCCCCGTTGTGCCGTCTCAGCGCTCGATCCACATCAGCGGGTCCGAAGCCCGTCCCCCAGCGGGTTCAGACCCAATCCCGCCCCACCGATGGCGATCCCCGAGAACAAGGACATCCGGGGCGCCTCCCGGACATAGTTACGCCCTGTAGCGATCATGTTCCCCCAGGTAAGGGTGGGCGGGGGCGGCCCGATCCTGATGAAGCTCAACACCGATTCGGCCAGCACCAAAGCCGCGAAAATCACCGTGAGCTGCAGGATCAAAGGCGCCATGCTGCTCACGAGGACATGGTGGAATAGGATACGCAGAAACCCGGCCCCCTGCCGCAATGACGGCCTGCCCGTGGTCTATTTCGCGCACGACCAGCACCGACGCCCGCGTGATGCGCGCCAGGAGGGGAAACTGGGCGGCGCCCAACGCGAGTGCCAGCACGACCAGACTCGGGAGCCAGGGACGGACCCCCTTGCGCAGTTCGACGTACCCCTCGGGCGGGAACCAGCCCCAGCAGGACCGCGAAATGTACGAGATAGCGGCCCATGCCGGACACCTCACCGGACCGGAACGCCGAGCGGGGGCGGTGACGCCCCCGCTCGACTGGGATGGTTCCGCGGAACGGCTTACTCGGATCAGACGTCCCACATGCGGGGACTCCGCCCGGGGGCGGATCCCGCCAGGTTGGCCCGGGTTGCCTGATAGCGGCCCAAGTCGCCCACCTTGACGCCCGGTACGTAGTCGAACATCCGCATCTGGAACCGGACGAACGCGCCGACGCGGTCCTCCTGCTTGAGCGAGCCGCCCAGGACCGCGTTGGCCTGGCGCAGCTCCGGGTCGGCCTTCTCGATGATGGCCATGATGTCGGCGAGAATCTGGAGCGGATAGTAGATGTCGCACTGCATGTTGAGGGCGGCACGTGGCTGGCCCGGGCCCTCTCACACATGTACGCCCTGCCGATCTTCCAGGTCGTGCGGCCCTCGACGAATTGCGCGTGCCCCCCAACTGCGCCATCCCCGCCCCCAACAAAGCGCGGATGCGGGTCCTCGAAAAGAGGACCAGCGCCGTCAGGACCTTGTCGCGCAAGATCGCATGGGGCTGGCCGAGGGCCCCCTGGCCCTTCACTCGGCGGCCACTTGAAGGACCGTCTCGAGCTCCTCCTTCGTCCATTCCTGCATCATGATCAGATCACGCCCGCGCAGAGGCGTCTGCCTTGAGATTCCTCCCTATTCGACCGCGCCCAACACGAGCGCCAGCAGCGCCATCCGCGTGACCACGCCGTTGAAGGCTTCGATCCAGTAGCGGGCGTGGCGTGTGGCATCCACATCGGCCGGCAGTTCGTCCATCCGCGGCAGTGAGTGGAGCACGATGCTGTCCTTCTTCCCCCGCTCGCGCAGCATCTGCCGGGTCACCTTATAGGCCGCCGGGGTGAGTTCTTGGTCGCTTGCGCGCTCGTCGCGGGACTTCGTGTAATCGGCCTGCACCACCGGCTCCATGTAGATCACGTCGGCCTGCCCGATGACTTCCTCGGCTGTGGCGACTTCGCGGTAGCGGACGCTGCGCTCGTCCAGCTCAACCTTGAATTCGGGCAGCAGCGACATCGTGGGCGGTGAGACGACGAACGCCTCCACGTCGAACTGAGACATCGCGTAGAGAATCGAGTGCATCGTCCGCATGCGCATGTCGCCGACTAGCAGGAACTTCAACCCGTCAAGTGTGCCCAGCTCCTTCCAGGTCGTGTAGAGATCGGTCAGGACCTGCGTCGGATGCTCGCCCCAGCCGTCGCCGCAGTTGATGACTGGCACCGACGCCCATCTGGCGGCTTCATGCGGCGCGCCCTGCTGGAAGTGCCGCATGGCGATGACGTCACCGTAGTACTCCAGCATGTGAACGGTGTCTTTGATCGATTCCTGATAGAAGTCGCCAGCGCGGGTCATCTTCGCGTCTGAGAACCCGAGCACGTGCCCGCCCAGCCGGTGCATCGCCGCCTCGGTGGCCAGCCGTGTCCGCGTGCTCGGCTGGTAGAACGCGGTCAGCAGGGTCTTGTGCTTCAGCAGATCCCCATTCCGCCGGTCGCGGGCGTAGGGCGTCAGATCGTCGCAGACCTGGAAGACGCGGAGGTACTCAGCGCGCTCAAAGTCCTTGAGCGACAGGATGTCCCGACCCATGAAACTCCTCATTCCCTCCTCCCTCCTCTGTGCTGGATTGTCAGCGGCGGATCCCGGTGAAGAGGACCGCCACAGTCTCGTGGGCCTGAAGGCCGCCGGTACGATGCAGGTGCAGCAATCCGGCCAGTCCGGAGGACCCGGTATGATCCACATCGAGAGCGGTTGTTCGCCTCGCCAAGGTGTTGGCCTCGATCAGTGTCTCCTCGGAGACCACAATGGGGAAACCGCCGGTGGCACACATCGCCCTGACCACCGCCAGCCAATCGTAGGTCTCGTCATCAAGAATGCCGTGGGCGATGCTCTTAGGCTCGGTGTCCCAGGGCCACATGAATTCTGAGCGGTGCGTCGCCGCGTAGCGCAGCCCCTCGTCCACGGCCGCCGGCAACGCGTTCGACCCAATCCGCTGGACAATCCGATCGTAGGCCCGCTTCAAGGGAGAGCCGCCCTGCGTCTGGACCGCGTGGATCCGCGGCATCGGGATGGACACGCCCAATCTCACCGCGTCCTGCAACCCCTGGATGCATGCACTGGCCAGCGCCCCGCCGCCCACCTGGATGAACAGGCGGTCGAGCCGCGTCCCGGTCCTGACAAGATCTGAGACCATCTCATAGCCGAGCGTTTTGCCACCTTCGATCGTCAGGCCGTTGTCGGGTCCCTGACATGTGAACGGGAGCGCCCCGTCGCGGATCGCCTGGTGGAGGCGATGGTAGGTGGGATCGCCGGGCACTCCGTCTTCGCGCGGGCACGCGGTGAGCCGGGCGCCCAGGTGCTCGAGGCGCGCGACCACCTTGGGGTCCGCCGTCGTCGGGATGAAGACCTCCAGCGGGCGGCCGCCGGCGCGCGCTGCCACCGCCGCCGCCAGGGCGGCGTTGCCGCAACTGGCGATGGCCAGACGCGGTCCCCCGCCGTCCCGGCGCGTTGCCAGACCAAGACGCTCAACGACCTCCAGATGGATCAACAACCCCATCAGGTGGCGGGCTTTGTGCGACCCGGAGACATTGCTGGTCTCGTCCTTCACCCACACGCCGCCCCCCGGCGCGAACCCGAAGTGGTCACTCAACGCCGCGCTCCGGCCGAACGGGGTCACCGTGAAACCGTGCCCATCCACGCGCGCGATCGCGGCGTCCAGCCGTTCGACGATGTCCGCGTAGTCACAATCGCTCAGGCCGTGCGCGCGGGCCATGTCGTAGGAGGCGAACAGCTCCCGATAGCGGAGAAACGGGTTGGACACATCCCCTGCAGGAAACCGCACCCCGGCTGGATCAAGCCTCACGGTCATCACGTGGTCCCCGTCGCCCGTGCCGGCGTTGGGGCAGCGGAACGGGAACGGGTCGTCGGGGGACGCGGCTGCGCCGCATCCGGCGCAGACGACGGCGGTCGCGTGTGGGCTCATCGGGTCCGCACCGCGCCTGTGCGCGCGTTGAACTCCACGATCATTTCATCCCAGACCGGAATGATCTCGCGCAACTCCTTCCAGAAGGCCTGATCTCGCCGCGTCAAGAACTCGCCGATCGACACCCCCTGCTGCTCGACCCAGGTGAAGTAGCCCAGATTGAAAACGCGATTCCGGTCGGTCCATGACGTCTCGAGTACGTGGTCGGTGGCGACGCCGAACAGATGCTGGGCGAACGTCTCGCCTGCCGCCACCTCATTGAATCCGCCCGGAGCGTACTTCCGCAGGGCCTTGTCGCGCTCGGTGCCGTACATCGCGGCGCCGTCGGTTGCGACGGTCACGATCACGTCTTCGGGGCCCATGCCATAGTACTTCGCGGTCTTGATCGCGGCCAGCACGTTGCAGATGCTGGAGACGCCGAGCGCCGGCAGCAACTCCACAACCGCAGGCGGCACGCGCCGCCGGTGGATCATGTAGTCGCGGCCGATCGCCGTGTTGAACAGCACGTCGAGTTGATCGGTACTCTTATCGGAGATCGCCGTGACGACGTCGGTGTTCATGACGTTGTGAATGAACGGGATGTGTTTGTCGCCGATCCCCTGGATGTTGTGCTCGCCGAAACCGTTGTAGAGCAGCGTCGGGCACTCTAGGGCTTCCACCGCCACGATCAGCGATCCGAACTGTTCCTTCAAGTAGTCGCCGGCGCCAAGTGTCCCTGCCGACCCCGACGCGGACACGAAGGCCCGCAAGCGTAAATCGCGGTCGGCGGCCCGCAGCGCCTCGAATATCCGCTCCAACGCCCGCCCGGTGCAGGCGTAGTGGACCAGGTGATTCCCAAATTCGCAAAACTGGTTAAAGATAATGGTCTGTGGATCGCGCTCCAGTTCAGCGCATTTGTCATAAATCTCTTTGACATTGCTCTCGGTCCCCGGCGTCCGGATGATGTCCGCGGGATCGGTGACCCAGCGTTCCAGCCAGGCGAAGCGCTCGCGGCTCATTCCCTCCGGCAGGACAGCGATCCCGCGAGAGCCCATGATGCGGCAGATCGCGACACCGCCGCGGGCGTAGTTGCCGGTGGACGGCCAGACCGCCCGGTGGACCGTCGGATCGAACTGGCCCGTGATGATCCGCGGGGCCAGGCATCCGTAGGCAGCGAGCACTTTGTGCGCGCGGATCATCGGGAAGCGGTCGCCCAGCGCGACGACGATCCGCGCATCGACCCCAGTGAGCGCCTTCGGCAGCATGACGTGCTCGGGAACCGCGACCTCTCCCCGGCGATCCGTGCCGTTATACCAGTGCACCCGAAAGAGGTTGAGCGGATGAGGCTCGTCGGGATCCACGCCGGCTAGCGCCGCCTTCGTTTGCGGCAGAATCCGCGAGGGGTCCGCGAGCTCCGCCAACGTCGGCAACACGATGCCGGCGTCGCGAAACCGCGCCACCGCGTGGTCGTACATGCTGCGGTCCACGAGCGTGCGCTCGAGTCCCAGTCTTCTCATGCAAACACCTCCGTACCAAGGTGCGGTAGGACGACAAGACTGTCAATCCTCACCGTCAACGTACGACCGCTCTGGAATTAATGCCCGGCCTCCCAACTGGCACCGCTGGGAGCAACTCGAAGCCAGCCCGGCGGATTGCCCGCAGTAGCCGGTCTGGAATGGACCCAAATCAGGCAGTCTATCCACCGAGCACAGTGGCGGAAATCTCCTCTTTCTTGCCGAAGAGCCCCGTCGGCCGGATGAACAATCCGATGACCAGGATGCCATAGGCGATTGCATCCTTCCACACAGGTGGGATGACCCAGACGCCGAGATTCTCAGCGAAACCAATCAGGAGACTGCCGACCACGGCCCCCCCAACATTTCCCATTCCACCCAGAACCACCGCAGCATATGATTTCACCATAATCACGAAACCCATAGTGGGCTGAAGCGCCACATCAATCCCGATCAGAATCCCTGCCCCCGCGGCTAGAGCCGATCCGATACCGAACGTGGCGGAAATGACCCAGTCGGAGGGAATCCCACACGCCTGCGCCAGATCCGGATTGTCTGCCACCGCCCGGATGGCCTTCCCCAAGCGCGTCAAGGACAGCAGAAGCCACACAGCCACCAAGAAGAAGATGCTCATGCCGAGGATCGCCAGTTGGACCGGAGTGACGAAGATGCCGCCGAACTGCATGCCGCGCACCACCGGGGTATTGAATCGCTTAATATCGGAGCCGATGACCATCATAATCGTGGCATCCAGCATGAGGGCGATCGCCATGGCGGTCGCCATGGGGGCCAGCTTGGGTGCGTTACGGAGCGGTAGATAGGCTACCCGTTCGATGAGCATGCCCAGCAATGCCGTCAGTGCGACCGCGAGAATGGCGGCAGGCACCAACCCCTGGTGAAAGAACCCCACGGAGAACGACCAGGCGATGTAGGCCCCGAAGACTGCCACGGATCCATGGGCAAAGTTCACAAACTTGAGGGCGCCGTACACCATGTGATAGCCAACCGCGGCGACCGCGTAGGTGGCACCCGCGATGAGGCCGTTAAACAACAGCTGCAGCAACACCTCGGTCGATAATCCCATGCGCAGGGCTCTCCCCTGGACCGTTGTCCAGCCGGGTAGAAGGGGGGCGAGGGCGAACTCGCGTGCCTCGCCCCCCGACAGATCGTCCTACTTACCGACGGGGACGAGTTTCCCGTCAGACGTCCATTTCACCCAGTCAAAACTCCACCGGACGTAGTTGTGTGCATCCAGTTGTTTGGGTCCGGACGCCCCGACAAAATTCGCGCACAGTTTCTTCGTGGCCTCTTTGATGCCTGCCCCGGTGTCCCCACCCATCTCGATGGCCTTGGCAGCCAAATAGATCTCGTCATAGAAATACTCGGACCAAATGGAGGGGTCTTTCTTGTACTTTGCCCGGAATGCGGCCGCGTACTTCTGGTACGCGGGCGAGGTGTGGGCGCCCGCCTGCAGGGCGATCATCCCCACCAACCCGTCGCCAGCCAGCTTCCACATTGAGTCATCGCCCCAATTGGTATCGCCCACAAACGCAGCCTGCAGGCCAAGCTCCTTGGCTTGGCGCAAGAAGACCGAGCCTTCCGCGCCGTACGCCACGAAGGCCACCACAGAGGGATTGAGGCTCCTGACCCGCAACACCTCGGTGCGGTAGTCCTTGCCCTCCGGCTGCAGCGGCACTTCCGCCAGGACTTGGATGCCCGCTTTCTTCGCCGAGTCGATAAAGGCATTCTTGTTTCCGATGCCATAGTCATTGTTCATATAGACCGCAACGGCCTTGTTGAGCTTCAAGGACTGGGCAATCTTGACGAACTCCAACCCCTGCTCCAGATCGTTGCCCTGGAGCTGGAAGGTGTAATCACTGCACGACTGACCGATCTTCGGGTTGGATCCAATCGAGTACTGCACAACCTTGAACTCTTGGGCTTTCTTGCAGGTGGCCATAGTGACCGAACTGGTGTTAATGCCGATGATGATCGGTACTTTGTCGATCTGCGCCAGCTTGAGCAGCACTGTCTGAGCGTCGGCAGTGTTGTTGCGATCATCCTCATACACGACCTGGATCGGCACGCCCTTGATCCCGCCGGCCTTGTTGATCTCCTCCACGGCCAGCTCGATACCCTCCTTCGAAGCTTCGCCGTAGTACGCGCCATCCCCGGTCAGCGGGCCGCTGAACCCGATTTTGTGAGGGGTAGCTCCCCTAGACGGCGAGGCGGTCAACGTCATCGCGACAACCACCAGGGCGGCCATGAGCATGCACAGTCTCTTGTTCATGATGTGTTCCCTCCCTTGTCATTTTCGCTCTTGGACCAACCGCGAGGTCTTACATCTGCCCTCAGACGGATCTGGAGCCTCCTCATCCTCCAAGATAGGCCTTCTGCACGTTTGGGTCATTCAACAGATCCCGCCCGGACCCTTCGAACCGGACTTGGCCCAGCTCGAGCACATAGCCGTGGTTGGCTATGCCAAGAGCACGCCGTGCGTTCTGCTCAACAATGAGGATGCCAACGCCATCTTCATGGATGGCATTCACCCGTTCAAAGACTGAGTCCACGACCTTCGGGGCTAAGCCGAGAGATGGCTCATCCAGCATGAGCAACTTCGGCTTGGCGATGAGCGCGCGCCCGATGGCAAGCATACGACGCTCGCCCCCGCTCAACGTCCCGGCCTGCTGGTTCATCCGGTCTTTCAGGACTGGGAGGAAGTTGGTGATATACTGGATGCGCGCACCAAGCTCTGCCGACTTCAGCAGGTAACCTCCCATCTCCAGGTTTTCGCGCACGCTCAAGGTTGGAAAAATATTGCGCTCCTGCGGGACGAAGCCCAGCCCCCGCTGGGCAATTGTGTACGCCGAGCGGCCAATCAGCTCCTCCCCGAAAAGAACGATACTACCCTTATGCACCTTGGTCAGCCCGAAAAGACTTCGCAGGGTGGTAGTCTTGCCAGCTCCGTTCGCACCGATCAACGTCACGATCTGTCCAGCACGGATTTCGAAAGAGACGCCGTGCAGCACTTCGGTCGCTCCATATCCCGCCACCAAGTCGTTCACGCTCAGGATAGTTGTGGGGGGTTGCATCGGGGCCATTGCCTAGCCCCCACCCAAATACGCTTCGATCACGCTGGGATCCCTTGAGACCTCGCCGGGGGAGCCCTCACAGATTTTCGCCCCATGGTCCAGTGCGACAATACGATCGCACAGGTTCATGATCACACGCATGTCATGCTCTATGATGACAATGGTCTTGCCCTGCTGATCTCGGAGACGACGGATGTAATCCAGCAGCCCATTCACCAGTGTGGGGGCGATTCCCGAAGCCGGCTCATCCAACATAATAAGCCGGGGGTCGCCCATCATCGTTCGCGCGATCTCCGCCATCTTCTGTTCCGCGTAGGGCAGGTTCTCTGCACGCTCGTTCGCAGCTTGCCTCAGTCCCACCACATCGAGCAGATCGTAAGCCTTCGCGAGTGCTTTGGCGTCTTGTTGGACGTATTGTTGTCCGCGGCGGATGGCCTTCCACGGGGCCTCCCCGACATGACCCTTAAACCCCAACATCATGTTTTCCATCACGGTCATACTCTGGAACACGCGCACGAGCTGGAAGGTCCGCGCAATGCCCATCTCCGCAATCGTGTGGGCGGGCAGGCCGCCGATGGGCCGGTCGTCAAAATACACCTGGCCTTCGGTAATCTGGGAGAAGCCGGTAATCAAATTGAATAGGGTGGTCTTGCCCGAACCGTTAGGACCGATCAGCCCCAGAATGATCCCCGGGAGAACCTCGAAGGTGACATGATCAACCGCGCACAAGCCGTCGAATTTCTTGGTCAGGCTTTCGGTGCGGAGGAAGGTCATCTTCCCCCCTCCTGGACAGACGGTCCTGGCGGAGGCGCAGGCGCTGGTCTCCAGCGGTCCGTACGCTCAGGGACAATGCCCCGCGGCGCGAAGAGCATCGCCAGGATGAGCAAGAGGCCAAAGATCCATTGCTGGAGGGGGGCCGCAATCGAAGTGGGAAGACCGAGGAACCGCACGCCTTCGCGTAGGAAGACGAACAGGGCCGTGGCAACAACCGCTCCGATGCTGTTACCCTTCCCCCCCAGGATGATAATGAGGAGAATGAAGTTCGTTAACCAGAGTGTGAATGTGCTGGGATCAACGTACCCAATATGCGTGGCGAAGAGAGATCCCGCTAGGCCCGCCATGCCCGAACCGATAACAAACACCTGCATCTTGTGGCGGTAGGAATCCTTTCCGAGAGCTTCCACGCCGGCACCTTCGTCGTCCCGTATGCCTTTCAGGATCCGCCCGAACGGGGAAAAGATGAGGCGCTGAGATAGGAAGAGCATCATCGCCAGAAATACACACGCTAGACCGAGGAAGGGAATCCCGGGTGTGAAGGTGACCCCCAGGAACTCCGCATGCGGGATGTTGGGGATACCTAGCGGTCCACGGGTGACCTCCATCCAATTGCGGAACACAGAACGAGCTATTTCGCCTACGGCCATGGTGACCACGGCGAAATAATCACCACGAAGCTTTAGCGTTGGAATCCCGGTCAACCAGGCGACCAGCCCTGCCAGTGCACAGCTGATAGCTATCGAAAAGACCCATGGCACATTGAGCTGAGTCATTAGTATTGCGGTCGTATAGGCTCCGACGCCAAAAAACGCCGCGTGGCCCATATCAAAAAGACCCGTCACCCCCATAATTAAGTTCAGCGAAATGGACAGGATCCCGTAGATGGCGACCAGTGTTGCCAAGTGAATCAGCAGGAAACTGTAGCCCATCTGGCTTCCCCCAATTGCAGTATAGGGCTATGCGAATGAGCAATGCCCTTGACGCAATGGCCGTTATGATTCGACGGCAAAACGGTTGGCGTCGGGGCCACCTGTACAACTTGCTGAGTCAGCCGGTAGAACAGTTTCCCCCGCGAGGCGGACTTTCTATGGTTGAATCGGAGCGTGAACTCGTCGAGGTAGTAGTCAAGTCAGATGCTCCCCTCGGGAGAAGAATCGGCCGAAGCCGTCCTTGTCCTGCGCCGCCGCCGCGAACCGGTTTAGCCCCTCCTGCAGGGATGCCGCATCGGTGGCGATGGAGAGCCGCAGGTAGTGGAGGTGCTCTGTGCCGATGCGGCCGAAGGATTTGCGATCCAGCGTGGCCACCTGGTGGTCGAAGAGGAGAAACATCTGGAAGAGGGTGGAGGGGCTGGTCAGCTTCTTCACGTCCGGCGGGAGGCTCGCGAAGGCCTCCATGATTCCGAGCTGCTCGCAGACCCCGGCGATGTTCGGGAACACATAGAAGGCCCCCTTGGGATTCTGGCAGCGCACGCCCGGGATGGCGTTCAAGCCCTTCACTACGAGGTCTCGCCGCTGCTGGAACGCCGCGACCATCTCGCCGATCGCTTTGGCGGCCAGCGGGGACTCCAGCCCCATCCGGCTCCCCTCCTGGTTGTAGGCGGGCACGCAGGAGAAGTAGTTGATGTTCAGGGTCCGGAAGAGGTCCGCCTCCTCGGCGGTCGGGAAGAGGGCCCAGCCGATCCGGCCGCCCGTCCAGGCGAAGCTCTTCGAGGCACCGCTCACGAGGATCGTCCGCTCGGCCATCCCCGGGCAGGAGATGATGCTGGCGTGCTGGCTCCCGTCGAAGTGGATGTGCTCGTAGACCTCGTCCGAGTAGACCCGAAGGTCCTTCCCGCAGCGCTTCCGGATGACCTCGGCGATGCCCTTCAGCTGCTGCTGGGAGGCGACGCCGCCCGTTGGGTTCGAGGGGAAACAGAGGTAGATCAGCTTGGTCCGCTCGGAGAGGAGCGGGGCCAGTTCCTCTCCCGTCAGGCTGAAGCCCTTCTCCTCGTCCAGATGGATGGGCTTGGGAACGGCCCCAACGTAGTGGATGAACGACTCGTAGATGGGGAAGCCGGGGCTGGGGTAGACCACCTCGTCCCCCGGATCACAGTAGGTCTGCTGGGAGAAGCCGATTGGCGGCTTGGCGCCGGGGAAGACTACCACGCGGTCGGGCGTGGCGTTGATCCCGCGGCTTTGGCTGAAGTATTCGGCTACCGCCTTGCGGAGGGGCAGGATCCCCTGAGGGTCGCAGTAGTGGGTGTTGTCCAGGTCGATCTGCCGCTTCACCTCGTCTTTCATGAACTGTGGAAGCGGGAAGTCGGGCTCCCCGAGGTTGCACTTGATCACCCGCTTGCCCTGCGCCTCCAACTGGAGGATGTAGGGCCCGACCTTGAAGGCGTTCTCGGTGTCGAGGAGTTTCACTCTCTCTGCTACGAGTGCCATGATTCCTCTCCGCCTTTTAAGAATATAGGAGGGTTGCTGAACGGTATTCTCAAAATTATATGTATTTTGAAATAATAACCCGATAAAGTCGTAATAACGAGACAGAGTTAGCGTATCAATTCTCGATTAGGCGACAATGAGCCGTTTCGTTGCAGCCAGAAAAGCATCGTCTTGTCCACAGACCTTTGCTAGCGTGGGGTTGCCACACCACTCAGCCCACCGCCTGTCTTGCCCCAAGTACCCCTTCTCCTCCCGCTCGGCCTCCTCAGGCGTCGCCCCAAAAAGCGCGATCCCCTTCAGGCTCCCTGGCTCGGGCAGGAGCACGCTATGCGCCGCGATCATCGCGGCCCATGTATCGTCGATGGGCTGAACATAGAGGCGCACCTATGGGGGCTCCCCTAGTACTACTACGTTAAGTTATGCGGCGCGCATCTGTGGGACCGTCCACCCAGGAGTTTTTTTGGGTGCGGAGCCGTTCCACCATGAGGAAGCCGTACGCAACCATAGTGAGCGTGACGTGGTGATGCCAGCCGAGCCACCTCCGCCCCTCGTAGTGGTCGAGGCCGAGCTCCCGCTTGGCCTGCCGGTAGTCCTGCTCGATCCGCCAGCGGGTCTTGGCCCACCGGACCAGGCGGCGGAGGGTCGTGGTGGGTGGCAGGTTGCTCAGCCAGTACTTCGCCGGGGCGTCCGCGTCGTGGGGCCACTCGATCAGCAGCCAGCCCACCGGCAGTTCGGGGGCGCCCGCCCGGTAGCCGTGCGCTGGCTGGACGCGCAGTGCGGCGAAGCGGCTCTCCAGGGGGCCTTTGGTCCCCTCCCGCCAGCGGACCGTCCGCCAGGCGGTGGGCGGGAGTTGGGCCGCCACGGTGGCCACGGACTCGGGCGGCGGCCCCGTGTACCGGGGCTTCGGGGGCCGGCCCCGCCCCCGGGCCGGCACGGACTGGCGGGTCTGCGGGGTCGTCCAGACGAGGAGAGTCGAATCGATGTCCAGCACGTACGACAAGTGCCGGACCTCCAGGCCCTCCCGGAACTCCGTCACCTTCCCGTAGACCGCATCGGCCAAGACGGCGCCCGGGGGGATCTCCCAGGCCAGCGCCTGGTCGCAGCAGGCCAAGGCGAGCTCCCACTTGGGCTGGAACCGCACGTCGGCGGGGATCCCGGCCTGCTCGCAGCGGGCCGGATCCTGGGTCCAGCGCTCCGGCAGGTAGAGCCGCCAGTCCACCGGGAGACTCCCGTCCTCGGTCGTGTAGTGGAGGCTCACGGCGACCTGGCAGTTGCCGACCTTCCCCAGGGTGCCCGAGTACTGCCGGGCGACGCCGACGGAATGGGTCCCCTGCTTGGGGAAGCCCACCTCGTCCACGACCCAGGCCGGGCCGGGGGTCAGGGCTTCCACGAGAGCCTGCCCCAACCGCTCCCGGACTGGCTCCACCGGCCACGGGCTCTGCCCCACCACCTGCTGGAGGGCCTGGACATTCCCGTCGGGGAGCCGGCGGGCCAGGGGTTCGATGGACTTGCGCTCCCCGTCGAGGAGGAGCCCCCGGATGTAGACGCTCGCCCACTGCCGCCGATCGCGGCGGCCCAAAGGGGCCAGGATGTCGTCGACGAACTGCTCGAAGCGGGCGCGGCAGCGCTCCATCTGTTTGGCATTCATGGAGCCAGAGGATACGCGCTCGGGTCATCGCTGTCAAGCAATACTTAACGTAGTAGTAATAGGTCAGGCGTGGTCAGGCCGAGGCGGTTCTCGTGTCAGATGGCGGCGAGGGGGATGGGGTATGCGGGGGAATGGAAGGTATACCCCGGCACCTCGAAGAGCATCCGCCCGTGGGCCTCGCACCGCTCCTGGATCCGTTTGCGAACCACGACCAGCCGCCGCGACTGGAGCCACTGGAGGGCTTGATAACCCGTCTCGGCCACCTCCGCCTTCAGAAGCCGTGAGGCGATGC
>Ga0184615_10000582_pt1 | contig 19963 bp, 25 predicted proteins | sample PLM4_65_coex_FD_133134 | JGI IMG/M metagenome (GOLD analysis project Ga0184615, IMG submission 133134) | Groundwater sediment microbial communities from an aquifer in East River, Colorado, USA - PLM4_65_coex | ecosystem: Environmental > Terrestrial > Soil > Riparian zone | place: USA: East...
ACGTCGAGACCGAGGCCCGTGTCCTCGACGACGATCTCGAGCAGGTGGCCCGACGGCGCATCGAGCGCGGCCAGCCTCATGATCACGCGCACTTCGCCGGCGCTCGTGAACTTGATCGCGTTTCCGACCAGGTTGATCACGATCTGCCGGAGCCACATCGCGTCGCTCTGGATCGTCTCGGGCACCGGCCCATCGCAGCGCGCATCGAGCGCGAGGCCCTTCTCCCGCGCGCGCGGACCGAGCAGGCTCACGACGTCGGCGACGAGCGCGATCGGCGAGAAGCGCGTGCGCGTCACGGCGAGCTTGCCCGCCTCGATCTTGGAAAGGTCGAGAATCCCATTGATGAGCGAGAGCAAGTGCTCGCCGTTCCGCTGGATCGTGACCAGCGCCTGCCGCGCGGGATCCTCCGCGCCGCCGTTCGGCAGCGCCAGCTCGAGCTCGTCCGCGAAGCCGAGGATCGCGGTCATCGGCGTGCGGATCTCGTGACTCATGTTGGCGAGGAACTCCGATTTGAGCCGAGTCGCATCGAGCGCCCGCTCGCGCGCGCGGGTGAGCGCCGACCAGAGCGCGCGCTGGCTGCGCGCTGCGGACGCGGCCATCGCGGAGAGCGAGAGCGCGAGCGCCGCGCAGATCCAGGGATCGAGCGCCCAACGCATCGGCGCGAGCACGAGCGCGAGCGGATGCACGAGCGCCACCTCGACGCCGAGCAGCAGCAGCAGACTCGGCGGCAGCGGCGCGAAGGCCGCAAGCGCGAGCGGCACGACCGCCGGTAGCACCGCGTAGACGTTCACCTCGGTCCGCAGGTGCAGCGACGCGAAGAGCATCGAGACGATCATCACCGACGCCAGCAGGAACAGCGTGAGCTCGGGACGGCGCAGCCCGAATCGCGCTCGCGCGAGGACGAAGGCCGCGAGCAGGCAGAGCTCCGTCGCGCCGCCGATGATCAGCGCGCGCAGCGGGTCGGAGATCCCGGCGGCAACCGCCACGAACTCGACCGCCGGCGAGAACACGAGCAGGAGCGCGCTCGCGCGCTGCGCGCCCAGGCGCAGGATGGTCGGCAAGTCGGGGATGACGTCCTCGACAGGCGGCGACACGAGTCGCCACACGCGCGCGACGATCTCGGCGAACGGGTGTATGGCCCGGCCCTCCGGCGTGCCTATCGGCAGCGGAGACGGCCGACTTCGCGGCGCTACTGCGGTTTCTCGGGCGGCTTGGGCACGTGCGCGAGCTGGATCTGGAGCTCCTCGCCGCGCTCCTCGAAGAAGATCGTCAACGTGCGTCCGTCCTTCGTGGCGAAGACGCCCTGCTCCGGCCCGGTCCGATCCGCACCCGCGATCGCAAACCCCTGCTTCGTCAGCGCGCCCTCGTAGAAGACGCGCATCGGCTCGGACTTTCCCTTGCCCTTGAAGAGGATGATCAGGCCGACCTTGCGATCGGCCGCAGCCACCGGCGTGACCCCCTCCGGGACGGGAACGTCCTTGGGATAACTCGCGGGAAGCGCCTTGATCGGCAGCAGGTTGGGCATGCGCGGCGGCAGCGGTGCGGCCGGGGGTGCAGGCGCCGGCGCTGGCGTCGGTGCGGGCGCGGGCGTGCGCGCAGGCTCGTCGGCACGCGCGGCGAGCGACACCGCAACGATCGCGGCAGCCAGCCAAGACCAGGAGCGTTTCATTGGATCATCCTCGGCATCCGCGCAGCGTTGCCATGGGCCCGCGCCTCAAGCGCGGGGCGTGAATTTGCGCAGCTTCCGCTGCAGGCTCTGGCGGTGAAGCCCGAGCTGGCGCGCAGCCCGGCTGATGTTCCCGCCGCACTCGGCGAGCACCCACTCGATGTACTCCCGCTCGCGCCGCGCCAAGGTCTGCGAGTCGGCGCCCTTGTCGTCGCCCGGCGCGAGCGCCTCGCCGCGCAGCGCGTGCAGGAGGTCCTCGACTTGAACGGGCTTCGGCAGGTAGTTCACCGCACCGAGCTTCACGGCCTGCACCGCCGTGGCGATGCTGCCGTAGCCGGTGAGCACGACGATGCGCGTTCGCGGAGAGCGCGAGAGGATGAGCGGGATCGCGTCGAGACCGCTCTCGTGGCGCAGACGCAGGTCGACGCTCGCGTACTCCCAGGGAAACGCGGGCAGCGCGCGGAGCGCGTCGAGATCGCTGGCGCGATCGACGCGCCAGCCGCGCTCGCGGAACTCGAGCGCGAGGGTGTCCGCGAAGCGCTCGTCGTCATCGACGATCAGGAGCGAGTGCTTCGCGCTCACGCGGAGGTCTCTCGCTGCGCGTCCGATGCGACGGGAAGCACCAGCCGCGCGATCGCGCCTCCGCCCGGGGCGTCGTCGAGCTCCAGCTCGCCGCCGATCGTCTCGGCCAGGGTGTAGGCGAAGTAGAGCCCGAGGCCGACGCCGCCCGGCCGCGTGGTGACGAACGGCTCGCCCAGGTGCGCGCGCACGATCGTCGGCCAGCCCGGCCCGTGGTCGCGCACCTCCACCTCGACACGCTCCGGTGTCGCGCGCACCGTGACGTCGACCGGCGTCTCGGGCGTGCTCTCCTCGAGCGCGTTCTCGACCAGGTTCAGCACGGCCTGCGTGAACGCGATCGCCGGGAGGACCACGAGCGCCGGCCCGCGTTCGCGCCTGAAGCGCAACGGCACCGCCGGCTCCTCGCTGCGCAGACCCGCGCAGACCTGCTCCCCAGGTCGGCGACGTCCGCGACCTCGAGCCGCAGGCCGTCCGGACGGAGCTGCGAGCCGGCCATCTGCCGGAGGATGTCGCCGCAGCGCGCGAGCGCCTCGCGCGCCTCGGCGAGCGTCGATTCCGCGTCGACGTCGATCTTCCGGCCCAGCCGCTCGAGCTTCAGCATCGCCGTGTTGAGCGGCGTCGCGAACTCGTGCGAGAGCCCGGCGGCGAGCGCGCCCACCGCGCGCAGCCGGTCGATGCGGCCGCGCTCCTCGCGGCGCGCGTGCACCTGGGCCTGCAACGCGGACAGCGTGTGCGACAGCCAGGTCGTGAACAGCCAGAACACGCCGACGACCAGGAACTGCGCGGGGAAGAGCACGGCCGGCGCCACGCGCGCATCCGCGAGGCCCGGCGGGACGTGCCCGAACGCCTGCACGAACGCCAGGCACGCGACCAGGCTCCAGAAGAACGCGAGCGAGACGCGGCCCTCGAGCAGGAGCGCGCCGAGGCCCGCGTGAAAGAAGAGCAGCGGGACCAGCGGATTCCACGCGCCGCCCGAGAGCGCGAGCAGCGCCGAGAGCGCGGCGATGTCGGCAAACAGCTGGGCGCCCAGCTCGACCGGCGAGACCTCGCGGCCGCCGCGCAATTGCCGCCACGTGATCGCGTTCAGGAGGGCCAGCGCCCCGACCACCGCCAGAAAGACGGGGACTCGATCGCGTTCCAGGAGATCGAAGCGCAGCGCGGGCAGGATCGAGAGGCCCTGCGCGCAGAGCGCGATCCAGCGCAGCCGCACCAGCCAGCCGAGCTTGGCGGCTTCGCTGTCGCCCAGGCGCGAGTGCGGGGGCTCGAGCAGCGCGAGCACCCGGTTCCTCATGGGGCGAAGACTAGACGATGCCTGGGCCGCACGTCCAAGCGCCGGCGGAGCGGTCTCGCGACCCACGGGCACGATCTTGCGGCCTCGGATCCCGCCATGAGATACCGGGCGCGATGGCCGAGCTCGCCCTGCCCCCGCACCTCTTCGCGCGCGTCGACGAGTCCCCCGACGCCGAGTTCTACGCCGCGCCGCGCTTCGTCCTGCACATCGACGAAGCGACGGTCGCCGCACTCACCGCGCTCTACCGCGAAGAGCTCCCCGCCGGAGCGCGCGTGCTCGATCTGATGTCGTCCTGGGTCTCGCATCTGCCCCCCGAGGTCCCCTATGCGCACGTCTCGGGGCTCGGGATGAACGCGGCGGAGCTCGCCGCGAATCCGCGCCTACACGACGCAGCCGTGCAGGACCTGAACCGCGAGCCGGTCCTCCCGTACGCCGACGCGAGCTTCGATGCGGTGCTGTGCGCGGTCTCGGTGCAGTACCTGACGCGACCGGTCGAGGTGTTTCGCGACTGCGCGCGCGTGTTGCGGCCCGGCGGCAAGCTCGTGATCGCCACCTCGCACCGGCTCTTCCCGACGAAGGCGATCGCGGCCTGGCGGAGCCTCGGACCCGACGACCGCATGCGCCTGCTGGCGGGCTACGTCGCGCGCGCCGGCGGCTTCGATGCACCGCGCATGGTCGATCGCTCGCCCCCGCAGGCCGATCCGCTCTGGGTCCTGATCGCCGCGCGGAGCTAGGCATCTGGCTCGGACGCCTGGGGCACCGACCCATCGCGTGGTAGGCTGCGCGCGTGGGCGACTGGGCGTACACCAAGGGACTTCACGAGCTCGGCAACGGCAGTTACGCCTGGCTTCAGCCCGACGGCGGCTGGGGCTGGAGCAACGCCGGGCTCGTCTGCGACGGCGGCGAGTCGCTGCTCGTGGACACACTCTTCGACGTTCGGCTCACGCGCGAGATGCTCGCGGCCATGCGCCGCGCGGCGCCCGAGGCCGCGCGCATCGGCACGCTCGTGAACACGCACGCGAACGGTGATCACTGCTACGGGAACTCGGAGGTCGCGGGCGCGCGGATCGTGGCGTCGCGCGCGAGCGCGGAGGAGATGGACGAGCTCCCGCCCGAGACGATGGCGAACCTGATGAAGAACGCCGCGGCGCTCGGACCCGGCGGCGAGTTCCTGGCGCGCTGCTTCGCGCCGTTCCAGTTCGACGGCATCGCGCACACGCCCCCGACGGAGACGTTCAGCGGCGAGCTGCGGCTCTCCGTCGGCGCGAAGGAGGTCGTGTTGCTCGAGCTCGGACCCGCGCACACCAAGGGCGACGTGATCGCGTGGCTGCCGGGCGACGGCGTCGTGTTCACCGGCGACATCCTGTTCATCGACGGCACGCCCATCGTCTGGGCCGGTCCGGTGAGCAACTGGATCGCGGCCTGCGAGCGCATCGCCGCGCTCGACGCCGGCGTGATCGTTCCCGGACACGGCCCGATCACGGACGCGAAGGGAGCCCTCCGCGTGCGCGACTACCTGGTCTACGTGCGCGACCAGACGCGAGAGCGCTTCGACGCGGGGCTCTCGCCCGCCGATGCCGCGCGCGACATCGCGCTCGGCGAGTACGCCGCGTGGCGAGACGCGGAGCGCATCGCGGTGAACGTGCACACGCTCTACCGCGAGTGGAGCGCCGGCGCGCTCGGACGCGCGAACGCGCTCGAGCTCTTCGGGCTCATGGGCGAGCTCGAGAAGCGAGGGCGCGCGCGTGGCGGATGATCCTCCGCGGCCGCGGCGCAAGCTCGCCGCGATCGTGATGGTCGACGTCTCGGGCTTCAGCCGCCTGATGACCCGCGACGAGGAGTGGACGACGCGCGAGATCCAGGCCTTCCACGGGCGCGTGCGCGACCGGGTCGCGGAGTTCGAGGGCCGTGTGGTGGACACCGCGGGTGACTCGGTCTTCAGTGAGTTCGACAGCGTCGTGCTCGCGACGCGCTGCGCGCGGGCGATCCAGGACGATCAGGCGCTGCGCAATGCGGGAGTCGACGCGGAGCAGCGCATCGAGACGCGCATCGGCGTGCACGTCGGCGACGTGATCGCCGAGGAGCACAAGATCTACGGCGACGGCGTGAACATCGCGGCGCGCCTCGAAGCGCTCGCGGAGCCCGGGGGCATCTTGATCTCCGACGCCGTCTACCAGCAGGTGCGGAACAAGGTGTCCGGGGACTTTCGCGACGAAGGCGTGCGCGAGCTGAAGAACATCGACCATCCCGTGCGCGTATACCGGCTGGAGCCTTCGGCCCTGGTGGCGAGCGCGCCGCGTCCCCCCGCGCCGACGCGCGCTCCAGCGCAGACCCGGCCGCCGAGCCGGCGCGAAGAGCGCATGGCCCGCTACGCGCGCCGGCAACGGTCGCGCGAGGACGATGAATCCGTGCGGAGCCCGGGCGACGTCCTGCTGCAGCCCGACATCGCGGCGCCCCTGGGGGTGGGGCTGTTCCTGCTCGCTGCTCCCCTGCTCGAGCTGCCGAGCAGCGGCCTGTTCCCGACCGCGGGAGCGATCCTCCTCGGCCTGACACTGGGAAGAGTCATGCGCCGGCTCCGTCACCGCCGCGGAGATCTGCTGATCGGCCTGGGCTGCGGGATCGCGCTCGGCGCGGTGTTCACGCGCTGGAGCAGCGTGACGAACTTCCTGTTCGTCCTCGCCGGTACGATCGTCGCGGTGCGGGGCATCGCGTTGACGCGGCACTCGTCCACGCGCGCGCGCTGACCGACTACGGCTTCGGGGGCGCCTTCGGCGCGGCCTCCGGAGCTTCGCCCGCGCCCTTCTCGACCCCCATCAGCTCGACGTCGAACTGCAGCGCGGCGCCGGGCGGGATGCGATCGCCCGATCCGGGCGGAACGCCCGTGTCGCCGTAGGCGAGATCGGCGGGACACGTGATCACCGCCTTGGCGCCGGGCTTCATGAGCTGCAGGCCTTCGAGCCAGCACGGGATCATGCGCGCGAGCGGGAAGTCCGCCGGCTGGCCGCGCTCGATCGAGCTGTCGAAGACGCTGCCGTCCCGGAGCTTCCCGGTGTAGTGCACCGACACCTTGTCCTTCGCGGTGGGCGCGTCGCCGGAGCCCGCCTTGGTCTCGCGATAGATCAGTCCCGACGCCTTCTTCTGCGCGCCCTTCTGGCTCGCGGCGTCGGCCAGGAACTTCGTCGACGCTTCGCGCTCCTTCACCGCGCGCGACGCGAGCCGCGTCTGCGCGAGTCCGTCGATCTTGTCCTTGTACGCGTCGAGCTCGACCGCGGGCTTCTGGTTCGTGAGTCCCGCCGTGAGACCCGACGTGAGGACCTTCACCTCCTCGGGCGACAGGTCGAACGTCTTCAGGTTCTCCGCGACCGCGAGCCCCAACGCATAGACGATCTTCTGGTCCTCGGTCGCCGGCGCCTGCGCGCGCGCGATTCCGCTGACGACGAGCAGGCAGACGACGAACCCGGGGACGAGGACAGGCACGCGGCGCATGGAGACTCCCGTTGGCCCGGCGGGATAGAACCGGGGCGCGCAATCTTGCGCTCGCCGAACGCTGCCCGCAAGAGCATGGCCACCGCCCGGCGGCTGTGAGATCCTACGCGCCGATGCACGACCGGCACGGTCACGATGCCCTCTCGGACTTTCCGAGCAGCGAGAGGCTCACCGCCGTCTTCTCCTCGGTTTCGCGCCACGGCGAGTGGCTGCCGACGGAGGAGCTCCGGGTGGTCGCGGGATTCGGCACCGCCAAGCTCGACTTCACCGAGGCGCTGCTCGCGCCGGGCGTGACGGAACTCCGCGTGTTCGCGCTCTTCGGCGCGGTGGAGGTGTTCGTGCCGGCCGAGCTCGACGTCGAGCTCGACGCGAGCGCGCTCTTCGGCACGGTTCAGCGCGTGGATTCGCGCGGCAGCGTCTCGGGATTTCTGCGCCAGCAGATCCGGCGCGTCACGCACGGCGAGCCCGAGCCGCCGCCCGTCGAGGACGACCCGCCGCTGCTGCGCATCAGCGGTCACGCGATCTTCGGCAGCATCATCGTGCGCGTGCGCTAGGCCTGCGACGCGACGACGACGAAGGCCGGGGTCTCCGCGCTCACCGGCCGGCGGTCGAAGTCGCCGAAGATCTCCACCCGCTCGAAGCCCGCGCGCGCCAGCAGGTGCTCGAGCTCGTAGCGCCAGAACCAGCGCATCTGGAAGGTCGCGCGCTCGTCGCCGACCACGCGCCCGTCGCGTGAGCGCTCGTAGCGGAAGCGGACGGTGAGCAGCTGCTGTGCCGGATCGCGCGTCACGGTCGCGTATCGGACCACGTCTTCGCCATCCAGCGTGAAGCGGAGATCGACCGCTTCCGGCTCCTCGAGCGCGGCCATGCGGGCCGGTCGCGGAGAGAAGACGTCGAACGCGAACCGACCGCCCGGCGCGAGGTGCCGCCGCACGCACGCCAGGCACGCGAGCTGATCCTCGACGGTGTAGAGGTGCTGGAACGCGCGGAACGCGGAGAAGATCAGTCCGAAGCGCTCCCCCGGCAGATCGAAGCGCTGCATCGGCGCGTGCACGAGCCGCAGGTTCGGGAAGCTCGACTTGGCGCGGAGCCGCCCGAGCATGTGCTGCGAGGCGTCGACCCCCGTACACGGGAAGCCGTCGGCCGCGATCTCGAGCAGCACGCGCCCGGTTCCGCAGCCGAGCTCGAGCACCGGGCCGCCGCCCTCGCGCGCGAGCTGTCGGTAGAAGGCGATGTCGCCGCCGTCGAGCTGAGGGGATCGATCGTAGGCGGCGTCGTAGAAGCGCGCCGTCGCCTGGCCGTAGTCGCGCTCGAGGTCGGTCACTGCGGTCGTCATCCTCGGCGCCGAAGACGGAAGGTCAGCCCTCGTCCAGCCCGCGCATCCGCACGGGGCGGTAGTAGCGGCGTGTGCCGAGCGCGTCGACGGCGGACCAGAACTTGGGTCCGCCGGGCGCTGCGACGTCCTCGAACCAGAGGGCCTGCCGGCGGATGCTCCAGTTGTCGGGCGCGAGCTGCACGGCCTGATCGAAGAAGCTGCGAGCCTCGTCCGCGCGTCCGTGCTGCGCCAGGTGACGCGCCAGCGCGAAGCACGCGTGCGCGCGCGAATCGGCGTCGCTCGGAACGAGCGTGCGCTCGGCCACCGCGTTTGCCGACAGCACGTACTCGCTCTCCGCGCTGCGTCGCACCCAGTCGCGCAGAGCGTCCTTGTACACCTGCGCGCGTCGCCCGTACTCGGCCACGATCTCGGGCGCGAGCGCGAAGGTCTCGCGGTCCATCTTGCGGAAGCCGTCGTTCGACCCCGACGGCTCCGCCGGCCGGACGATCCGGCCCGCCTCGTCGATCCAGACCGCCATCGGCACATTCACCATCTCGTAGAGCTCGGCGACCTTGTGCTCGACGTCGACGAGCGACGGATGCGTGGGACTGGCCAGCGTGATCCACGGCTCGGCCGCCGCCGCACCGCCGCTGTCGAACGCCACGCTGATGACGACGAATCCCTGACCCGAGAGCTCCTGGTAGAGTGCCTGCCACCCGGGCAGGTCGAAGCGACAGCCTCACCAGGATGCCCAGGAAACCAGGAACACCTTCTTCCCGCGGTAGTGAGACAAGCGGTGGACGCGACCCGACAGGTCCGGGAGCGCGAAGTCCGGCGCGATCCCGCCGCGCAGCAGGTCCGCTCGGTCACTGCTCGCTTCGCCGATCGCGAAGACGTCCTCGGCCTGCGTGCGAACGACGGGTTGTCGGCGCAGGGCCGCGAGCTCGGAGACGTTGAAGCGCCGGGCGCCTCCGCCGCCCTCCCGCACGAACTCGCGCTCGCGTCCCTTCGGGATCGGAACGCAGAGATCTCCGCGACAGACGCCTTCGGGCCGGAGATCCCAGCCAAGCTTCGGAAGGTCGCCGACCGGAACCCACAGATTCGCGGACTCGGACCGTGCGCCCTCGATCGCCGCCGTGCCGTTCGAACTGAGGACCGTCACCATGCGAGAATCCTATCAACCATGCTGACCTTCTACGAGCACCCGCTCTCGCCCTACGCGCGAAAAGTGAAGATCTGCCTGTACGAGAAGGGCATCCCCTTCGACTGCCGGTTCGTGAATCCGTACGCCGGACCGGAGGACCCGAACTGGCAGGCGTTCCTGCGCGCGAGCCCGCGGCGAGAGGTGCCGGTGCTGGTCGACGGTGACCTGTCGGTCTTCGACTCCACGATCATGGCGGACTACGCAGAGGAGCGTTGGCCGGAGCGACCGACCCTGCCGGCCGAGCCCGCGGAGCGCGCCCGCGTGCGCATGCTCGAAGAGGTCTGCGACACGGAGCTCGAGGCCGTGAACTGGGGCCTGATGGAGATCCTCTTCTTCAAGCGCGCGAGCGGGGAGCGCGCGGCCCCCCTGCTCGGCGCCGCGCGCGCGCAGCTCGACCGGCTCTTCGCGAGGCTCGAGCGCGAGCTCGACGGCCGCGAGTGGATGAACGGCGCACGCTTCGGCCGCGGCGACGCGGCGGTGTATCCGCACGTCACCGGCTCCGCGGGCTACGGCTTCGCGCCCTCGGCGGAGTTCCCGCGGCTGCGGGCCTGGCTCGCGCGCGCCGCCGCGCAGCCGAGCGTCGCGCGCGACACCGCCGACCTCGCCGCGTTCATGAAGCAGTCGGGCATGGACCGCGTGCAGACCGGCGACGCGCCGCCGCCCGCGCTCCAGCGTCAATACCGCGACCATCGTCTCGAATGGATGATGAAGAGCGGCGGCGTCGACATCGTGCTGGAGGGGATTGCGAGCGGGACGATCAAGTTCGCGACCGGTCACGGCGAGTGAGTCCATTCGCCTGGTACATGATCGCGGCCGGCACCTGGTTCCTCTCGTTCGGCCTGCAGAGCGTGATCGTCTCGTCGCTGGTCGCGATGCAGCTGCAGGGAAGCTCGGCCGCGATGGCGGCGACGCAGATGGCCCAGCAGCTCCCGGGATTCGGCTTGATCCTGATCGGCGGCGCGGTGGCGGATCGCGTCGACAAACGCGCGCTGCTGATCTCCCTCTACGCGCTCGGGGCGGGATTCGCCCTCGCGCTCGCGATCGGGGTGGAGGCGGGCTGGCTCACGCTCGGGCTGGTCGTCGCCTACGTGCTCGCGCTCGGCACGCTCTCGGCGTTCGTGATGCCCTCGCGTGACGCGCTGCTCTCGGACGTGGCGGGCGCGAACCTGATGCGCGCGGTGACGATGCTGACGATGACGCAGTGGGGCATGCAGGCAGCGGGCTCGGCGGTCGGCGTGGTCGGCCGCCGGATCGGCGTGCTGCCGCTGATTGGACTCCAGGCGCTGGTGCTGCTCGCCGGCGTGCCCGCGCTTCGACGTCTGCCTCGGCCGGCACCCGCGCTCGAAACCGCTCGCCGCGCGCTCCGGTTCGGTGAGCTCTGGGACGGCGTGCGCGAGGTCTTCCGCTCGCCCGTCCTCGCGCCCGTGGCGCTGCTCTCGATGGCGCTCGGGATGCTCTTCATCGGCCCGTTCCAGGTCGTCTTCCCGCTGCTCGTCCGCGACTACTACGAGGGCGACATCGCGGACCTGTCGATGCTCTACACCGCGTTCCCGATCGGCACGATCACCGGCTCGGCATTGATCCTCCTGCGCGGCGGCGTGCGCCGGAAGGGCGCCGCGCAGCTTCTCGCGCTCGGCTTCGGCGCGCTGTGCATGGGATCCCTCGGGCTCGGCTTGCCGTTCTGGGGCGCGCTGATCGCGGTCACGTTGTTCGGACTCGGCGGCGCGTTCTTCATGAACGCCGGCCGCACGTTGTTCCAGGAGCACGCCACGTCCGCGAGCCGCGGGCGCGTGCTCTCGGTGTACGCGCTCACGTTCATGGGCGCCTCGGGCGTGGTCGGCGCGCCGCTCGCCGGCTGGCTGAACGCGTGGCTCGGTCCGCTCGCGGCCTGCGGAGTCTGCGCGGGAGCGATGTTTGCGGTCGTCGGGATCGTCGCCACGACGACCAACGTCAGGAAGCTGGTGTAGCCGGGGTCTCGAGCACGCCGTCGGCGAGCAATCCGGCGATCTCCGCATCCGCAAGTCCGAGCCAGTCGCGGCAGACCTCGCGCGAGTGCTCCCCTAGCATCGGCGCCGCGCGCTGGATCGGTGCAGGCAGATCGCTCGCGCGGAAGGCCGGGCCCTCGGCGGTGAGCCGACCGAAGGGAGGCTGCTCGAAGGTCTGCAGGTAGCCGCGCGCGCGCAGGTGCGGGTCGGCCAGCTCGTGCGCCGGATGGTGCAACGCGCTCGCCGGGACTCCCTGCGCCTGCAAGAGGTGCATGACCGCGTGCGGCGTCTGCGCTCCGGTCCACACCGAGAGGTGTCGATCGAGCGCGTCGCGCGCGGCGATGCGTCCGATGGAGGTCTCGAGCTCCGGGGCTGCCGCCCAATCCGGCGAGTCGAGCGCGTCGCGCAGCGCCTGCCACTCCGCGTCGCTGCGCACGCAGATCGCGACCCACTCGTCCTCGCCCGCGCACGGATACACGCCCCACGGCGCGCCGCGCTCGCTCGCGTTCCCGCGCGGGTGCACGGAGCCGGGGTCGAGGCTCTCGCGCGCGAGCCAATCGCCGATGAAGCCGATCGCACCCTCGAACTGCGCGGCCTCGGCGTGAAATCCGACCCCGCTGCGCTCGCGCTGGTAGAGACCCGCGACCGCGGCGAGCGCGCCGAGCCGACCGACGAAGTGATCGGGGTAGATGTTCGTGGAGCCCGCGGGCCGCGCCTCGTCCTCGGGGTAGTTCCACAAGTGCTGCATGCCCGAGACCGGATGCGTGCTCGGGCCGTAGCCGATCCAGCCCGACCACGGACCGCGCGAGCCCGTGAGGTTGCTCGAGAAGTAGACCAGCCGCGGGTTCTCGGCGCGCAGGCTCGCGTAGCCGAGGCCGAGCCGGTCCATCACGCCGGCACCGTTGTTCTCGACCACGACGTCGGCGAGACGCGCGAGCGCGCGCACCAGCGCGAGGCCGCGAGCGTCCTTCAAGTTCACGCCGAGGCCACGCTTGCTGCGCGAGGACGACGCGAACGGAGGATTCATCCCGCCCGGCATGATCGTGCGGATGAAGTCGGGCGCCGTCGAGCTCTCCACCTTCACCACGTCCGCGCCGTACTCCGCGAAGAAGCGGCCGACCTCGACGCCGACCGCGCCCACGCCGAAGTCCAGCACGCGCAGGCCGGCGAACGGAGCTTCCGCGGAGGCGCCCACGTCAGATCACCCCTTGCGCGCGCAGCGCTTCGAGCTCGGTATCGGCGAGACCCACGCGCTCCACCCAGACCTCCCGGTTGTGCTCGCCGAGCTGCGGTGCGCGCTCGCGCGGGCCCACCCGCTCGCCGTCGATCTCGAAGTACCCGGCGGGAAACGAGGCGGGCTCGCCGGGCACGACGTCGAGCTCGCGGAACGTGCCGCGCGCGAGGGTGTGCTCGTTCGCGAGCACCTCGCCCGGGCGCAGAAGCGGCGTCACCGGAATGCCGCGGCGCTGCGCCTCGACGGCGATGTCGATCTTCTTCTTGTCGGCGAAGAACGCGGCGAGCGCGGTGTCGACCGTCTTCTGGTTCACGAGCCGGCCCATCAGCGACTCGAGCGCGGGGTCGGCGAGCTCGGGCGGGTGTCCCATCCAGGCGAGGAGCGCCTGCCAGTGGTGCTTCACCAGGATGATGCCGCGCACGAATCCGTCCGCGCACGGGTAGAGCGAGTAGATGCCGGCGCCCATGCGATGCCCGATCTGACCGCTGATCGAGTAGCTCGGCAGCGACCAGTCGGAGAAGCCCGCGACCGATTCCTGCACCGAAACATCCAGGTGTTGACCGCGGCCGGTGCGGAGCCGCTGCCAGAGCGCGAGCACCGTCGCGAGCGCGCCGTGCACGCCCGCGGCGTCGTACGCGAACTGTCCGGGCGCCGCGACAGGCGGCCGGTCCGCCGCGCCCGAGCGGTACATCATTCCGCCGACCGCGAAGCCCGTGAGCTCCGTGCCGACGTAGTGCGCGTGCGGGCCGAAGCGGCCGAAGTCGCTGATCGAGGTGACGATCAGGCGTGGATTCTCTTCGAGCAGCCGTGCAGGCGAGAGCTCGAGCCGCTCGGTCGCGTCCGGCGCGAAGGACTCGATGAAGACGTCCGCACGCGCCAGCAGACGCGCGAGCAGTGCGCGCCCCGTGGCGCTCGAGAGCGCGAGCGTGGCGCCGCGCTTGCCCGCGTTGCGCAGCGCGAACGAGAGGCTGGCGCCGCTCACCGGCGCGAAGGGCGGAAGCCGGCGCGCTGCCGCGCCGCCGGGCGGCTCGAGTCGGATCACGTCCGCGCCCAGGTCCGCGAGCAGGCGGGCGCAGAGCTCTCCCTTCTCGTCGGTCGCGTCGACGACGCAGACTCCGGAGAGCGGCCGCGTGCTCGGATCGCCCGTATCCATCCGGACGCGATTCTACCGCCGTTTGTCGTGCGCTCGCCGAGTCTGGGAGAATGCCCGGACATGGGCTCGAACCACTCCCTCTCAGGGCGCACGGCCATCTCGGGACTCGGCATGACGGAGCTCGGTCGCGTCTACGGCCGCACCGCCACGGACTTCGCGGTCGAAGCCGTGGTTCGCGCGCTCGCCGACGCGGGCCTGGCGAAGAGCGAGCTCGACGGGTTGCTCTTGAACGCAGGCATCAGTCAGGGCATCGACCTGTCGCTCGCGCAGGCGATCGGCTTGCCTGCCCTCTCGTTGCAGACGCAGATGAACGGGTTCGGCTCGACTGCGGGCCAGATGGTCGGCTACGCGGCGATGGCGGTTTCCGCGGGCCTGGCAAAGCACGTCGCGTGCGTCTTCGCCGACGCCCCGCTCGTTCCGGGCGAGCGCGCCGGGCGAGCCTACGGCGGCGGGCGTACGGGCCGACGCGGCATGAGCTCGATCCTGCCCGCGCTCGGCTTCGCCGGACCGATCCCGTACTACGCGCTGCTCGCACAGCGACACATGGATCTGTACGGCACGACGCAGGACCAGCTCGGCGCGGTCGCGCTCTCGTCGCGCGCGTGGGCGCGCAGGAACCCGCTGGCCACCATGCGCGAGCCGCTCGACCTCGCCGGCTACCACGCGTCGCCGTGGATCACCGAGCCGTTTCACGTGCTCGACTGCTGCCTGGTCTCGAACGGCGCGATCTGCGTGATCGTGAGCTCCGCCGAGAGCGCTCGCGATCTCGCGCGCCCGCCGGTCTACGTGCGCGGCGCGGCGCAGGCGCATCAGCTCGAGTGGGACGACACCGTACCGAGCCTCGCGCAGCGCAGCAGCCGCGCGGCATTCGAGATGGCCGGCTGCGCGCCCAGCGACATCACGCTCTGCCAGATCTACGACTGCTACACCTTCACGGTGGTCACGACGCTCGAGGACTACGGCTTCTGCAAGCGGGGCGAAGGCGGGCCGTTCGCGGCGAGCGGCGCGCTCGCGGAGGGCGGAGCGCTGCCGACGAACACGGGCGGCGGCATGCTGTCGGGCTACTACATGTGGGGCATGACGCCGATCTCCGAGGCGGTCATCCAGGCGCGCGGCGACGGCGGCGCTCGCCAGGTCGATCGCACCGACCTGATCGCCGTCTCCGGAAACGGCGGCATCTTCAACTATCACGCGACGCTCGTGCTCTCGCCGCACGCGCGCTAGGGAGACTCGATCATGGCGGAAGATGCGCGCGCGACGCCTGCGGTGGACGAGCGCTCCGTGCCCTTCTTCGAGGCCGCCGAGCGCGGCGTGCTCGCGCTGCAACGCTGCGGCGACTGCGGCACGTTCCTGCATCCGGTGCGCGGGCGCTGCACGTCGTGCGCAGGCACCGCGATCGAGTGGGTCGAAGCCTCCGGACGCGGACACGTCTTTGCACACGGTCGGCTGCGACGCTCGTATCTGCCCGAGCACGAGGGCAAGCTCCCGCTCACCCTGGTTCTGGTCGAGCTCGATGAGCGCGTGCGCTTCGCGTCGCGGCTCGCGATGGGCGAGGACGCGGCGGTCCGCACCGGCGACCGGCTCGCCGTCGTGTTCGAGCGACTCGACGACGGAACGCCGGTTCCGGTCTTCCGGCGCGAGGCTGCGCGCTAGCCGCTGCGCGCGCGCAGCAGCTCGCGAATCTGACGCAGGAGCAGCGCGATGCCGAAGATCATCAGGATGCCCGCGATCTCGAGCAGCCGTCCGCCCGTGAACGCGCCGCGCATGAGCGTGTAGCCGAAGGCAACGACCACGCGTTCCGCGATCGCGAGCCCCAGGAGCCCGATCGCGACCGCGAAGACCACCCGAGAGATCAAGCTGTAGTACGAATCCATCTCGGCGGCCTCCCTCATCGGCGCGGGATCTCGACGACGTTCTCGCCGATCACCCCGTGTGTCATGTTCACGTAGACCGTCACGATCGTCTTGTCGGGCTTCTGGAAGTAGAAGACGACCCCGCCGACGTCGGCGGCCGGCGTGACTCCGACGAGGTCGCCGTACTCGAGCGGGATCGCGTCGCGCTGCGCGAGCTTCACAGGCGCCAGGGTCGCCGGGCCGACCATCGGAGTCTCGATCTTCTCGCAGCCGAAGAGCGCGAGGCTGACCGCAAGGACGAGAAGGCATGGGCCGGACCGAGGCGACACTCGAAGCCCTCCTGTGCAGCTCGAACCATCCCCTTCTACATGATCCGGTGTCACGAGGGAAGAGGAGATGAGCGCCCGAACGAAGCGAAATGCACTCCGCCCCGCTCCCGTACCTCCGCCGCGGCCGCGCGCACGCGCCCCTCGGGGTCGCTGGCGTCGTTCCAGAACGCCGGGTCGAAGGCCACGCAGGCCTCGATCGCGTCCACGCGATGGCGGTGCCTACGCAGAGCGGTGTCCAGCACCTCCCGCACGCCCGCGGCGGTCTCTGCCTCCACCGCGCATTCGAGGGCAGGCTCGCCGCTTTCCGGTGTCACCTTGCACCCGGGAAGGGGCGCCACGCGCAGCCAGACCAGCCAGATCATGTCTCCAGGGTACCTCCTCCGCGGAGGCTCACACCGCTCAGGCCAGGATGCGCAGGGCCTCGAACGTCACGATCAGACGCTCGACCCCGGCCTCCTGCCAGCGCAGGAGCTCCGCGCGGTCCGCGCCGTCCGCCCGCGCGCTCACCTGAAAGCGCCCGTCGAGCGTTTCCGCATGCGCGCGGTGCTCGCGGAGCCGCCGAAGCGGCGTCGCGATCGATGCGGGTGAGTGACCGACCGCGATCCAGCCGTCGCCCATCCGCGCCGCCCGATACAACGCGGCGTCTGAATCGCCCGCCAGGTGGAGCCGCGGCCAGGGCTTCTGCACCGGCCGCTTCGCCAGGCTCGTCTCGTCGAGCGCGAAGCACGAACCCCGATGCTCGACGCTCGGATCGGACCAGAGCTTCTTGCAGACCGTGATCGCCTCGGCCAGTGCAGCCCCGCCAGCATCGCAGAGGCCGACCTCCACGCGCCCGCCCGAGGCGAGATCGGCGGCGGCGATCTCGCCGGCCGACACGAGAGGGTGTCGGCTGGCGAGCGCGTGACCCCAGATTCCGACTCGCAGGCGCGATGTCGCGCGGGCCAGCGCGGCGAGCGCCAGGAGCCCGTCTTCATCCCGCTCGGGCGAGAGCCAGATCGACTCGCAGTCCAGCGCCTCGGCCTCCAGCGCGAGCGCGATGCGGCGCGCCGGATCCGGCTCGTCGAGCACGAGGCCGAGCGCGATGGGCACGCGCGAGTCCGAGCCGGGCGGGCGCACCCGGTCAGTCGGCGACGGCCACCCCGATCTTCCCGGTGCTGCGGTGGCTGTGCACGACCTTCCAGTCCTCCCAGAACCAGTCGCGCGCGAAGACGACGGTGATCGCGCCGGTGAGCTGGACCGCGGAGTCATTGCCGACCGCGGTGAACTGGCAGGGGGCGACCGCGATCGCGACACCGCTGCCCGCGGTGATCACTTCGGCGGCGCTGAGCTGCCACTTGTAGCTTCCGTGCTCGACGAAGAGGCTGCCGAGGTTCGCGCGGATGTCGCCGAGACCCCGGGTGATGCGGCCATCGCCGGCGATCACCAGGTGCGCCGAGCCGCTGGTGAGTGCGAAGAACGCGTCGGGATCGCCCGCGTTCGCCGCGTCGACCAGAGTCTGGAGCTTCTCCGAGATCGTCGCGCGCAAGCTCTCCGACGCCATCTCCTGGGCGCTGGCAGGGGCGGACAGGGAAGCGACGAGCAGAGCCGAGATCGCGATCACGCGCAGCATGGAGCACTCCTCTGGCCGGTGGATCGGCGCGCGCTTTGTAGCACGCGCGTCGAGCCCAGTCAGGTCAGCGCGTTCGCGCGCGGGTCGGCCCGATCCAGCTCGCGTTCACTGCGCGCCGCGCGGCTCGCCGATCCCCACGTCTCTTCCGACACGATCGCGTGTCGCCACCGCGCTCGCGAGGCCCGTGCGCGGTCAGCCAAACCGGGCGACGCGAGCGCCCGGCTGGATCCGCGCGACACGGGGAGGACCTGCGGCGATGCCAAGCCATCGGATTCGAGCTTGACCTGCCTACCTGCGCGCAGGTAGAAAACGAGGGTGAGCCAGCCGGCGCGCCTCGGACCTCGCGCGGAACGGACGCGGTCCGCGATCCTCGCGGCCGCCGAGACGCTCTTCGCGGAGCGCGGATTCGCGAGCGCCCGGCTCGAGGACGTCGCGCTGCGGGTGGGCGTCCGCCGGGCATCCATCCTCTACTACTTCAGGGACAAGCCCGAGCTCTACGACGCGGTGCTGGCCGGCCTGCTCGAGGCGCTCTACGAACGGGTCGCCACGGCGTTGCGAAGCGGGGCCGGCGGGTTCGCCCAGCGCATCGAGCGCGCGGTCTCCGCGTGGGTCGACTTCGTGGGCGAGCGACCCGCGCTGGCGCGCATCGTCCTGCGCGAGGCCGCGGACGCCACGGCCGAGCGGCCTCCCGCCATCCTGCGCCACCTGCCGCCATTCCACGCGCTGGGCCGCGAGTTCCTCGACGCGAGCCGCGACGACCCGTTGGTGCGCTCCGCGCCGATCGATCCGATTCACTTCGCGAGCGCGATCGCGGGGGCAACGATCTTCTTCGTGGCGGCGATGCCCGCGCTGGTGCCCGACGAGGGTCTCGATCCACTCGCGCCGGCGCAGCTCGCGGCGCACCGCGCGGAGGTCCTGCGCATCGCCCGGCGCCTGCTCGCCACGAGCCTGCGCAGCGGAGCGCGCAACACCGAACAGTGAGGGGGAGAACGATGAGCGATCCGGTGACCGACGCGGATCCGTTCGAGCGCTTCAACCGCGCGCAGGGACAGGGGACGGTCCGCACGCCCTATCCGCGCTACGCCGCGTGGCGCCGCGAGTCTCCGGTGCGCCGGCTGATGGCCGAGGATCTGGAGCCCGGCATGCGCATGCAGGGGCGCGTACTGTTCGGCGGCGAGCTCCCGCCCGTCTTCATCGCGCTCTCCCACGAAGCGGTCGCCGAGGTGCTGCGCGACGGCGAACGCTTCTCCTCGAAGGGCTACGCGCGCACGATCGGCCTGGTCTTCGGCCACACCATCCTCGAGATGGACGAGCCCGAGCACGCCCGCTATCGCGGTCTGCTGCAGCAAGCGTTCACCAAGCGCGCGCTCGAGCGCTGGGAGCCGGAGGTGGTGGTGCCGGTCGTGCACGCGCTGATCGACCGCTTCGCCGCGCGCGGCCCTGCCGACCTCGTTCGCGAGCTCACCTTCCCGTTTCCCGTCGAGGTGATGGCGCGCATGATCGGGCTCGCGAAGGAGGACCACGGCGACTTCCACCGCTGGGCGATCGAGCTGATCAGCCTGGCGATCGATCCGGCGGCCGGCTTCGCCGCATCGCAGAAGCTGCGCGCGCTGTTCGCGCGCGTGCTCGCCGAGCGCCGCGCCGAGCCGCGCGACGATCTCGTCACCGTGCTCGCACAGGCCGAGCTCGACGGAGAACGGCTCGACGACGAGGCGATCTACTCCTTCCTTCGCCTGCTCGCGCCCGCCGGCGCGGAGACCACCTATCGCTCGTCGTCCAACCTGTTCTTCGGACTACTCTCGCACCCGGACCAGCTCGACGCAGTCCGCCGCGATCGCTCGCTCGTGCCCCAGGCGATCGAGGAGGGTCTGCGCTGGGAGTGCCCGCTGCCCGCGATCCAGCGCACCAGCACGTGCGACACGCTGGTGCAGGGTGTCGCCATCCCGGCCGGCGCGCTCGTGCTCGTGAGCATGGCGTCCGCGAACCGCGACGAGACGCGCTACGAACGCGCCGACGAGTTCGACATCTTCCGGCCGGCCAAGACCCACATGGCCTTCGCCTTCGGCCCGCATCGCTGCCTCGGCATGCACCTCGCGCGCATGGAATCCCGCGTCGTCCTCGAATCCGTCCTCGACCGCCTGCCCAACGTTCGCCTGGACCCAGAAGCCAAAGACCCCCACATCACGGGCGCGATGTTCCGCTCGCCTCTCTCGCTCCCCATTCTCTGGGACTGAGCGCGACGGAAGCAGACGCCGACTC
>Ga0184615_10000583_pt1 | contig 19953 bp, 28 predicted proteins | sample PLM4_65_coex_FD_133134 | JGI IMG/M metagenome (GOLD analysis project Ga0184615, IMG submission 133134) | Groundwater sediment microbial communities from an aquifer in East River, Colorado, USA - PLM4_65_coex | ecosystem: Environmental > Terrestrial > Soil > Riparian zone | place: USA: East...
AAATTCTTACCCTCTCCTGCTGCAAGAGTCGAGGCTATGAGGATTCTCCTCTTAGGATTCTCTCTGAACTCGCGTTCAATGGCTGAGGAATCCTCTCCGGACAATCCACCCATTAGCCTAATGCATGGCTGGTCTCCTCTAGCAGCTAGGAGAGTATTCAAGTTCCCTTCGAGAACTGTTCCAACGTTGATGTGATGAATGAAGACGACGAGCTTAGGCTTCGCTCGAATCTTGACTTCCTGACCCTCGAAGGCTAGGAGATCCTTCTCTTCATCGTGCTGCTCGAGCCATTCCTCGACATACTCCGTCGTGGGTTCCACCTTTGCCAGTCCGACGATTTGACGCATCCTCATGAGAGAAGCACGAACTTCGCCTTGCTTCTCAAACTTCTCTTGTCCCGATGAGGATTCTAGATCGTCATAGGCATCGAGGAAACTTCCCATCTCCCGCGCGTAGGCGTTCGATTCATCTCCACCTAGGTTGAAGAAACGTCGCTGGCGGAAGATCTTGGGGAGGTCGGGCATGACTACGTCTCGTTCGTAGTCGATGATGAAGGGTTGAGTGATCTCTCTAAACTGCTCGTAACGATTTCGCTTCAACCCCCCAATGTGCATGCGACCGTTATCATCGTTGTAGTAGTCTACGTAGTGATTGTAGAACTCTTGACGATAACGAAACACAGTCGGAGCGATCATGTTGAGAACATTGAAGTATTCTCCGACGTGATTCTTGATTGGCGTACCGGACAGGGCCATGAAGTAAGTCGCGTTGCCAACGAGATCTTGAACGAACTTCGTCCGAGCTGCATCGGGGTTCTTGACATGTTGGATCTCGTCGTAGATGATCGTCTTGAAGGGATACTCTTTGAGCCAGGGTAGCCCTCCGACGTCTTTCTTCTGCTTCTTCGAGTACTTCGGCGCCATCAGGTTCTGAGAGACGATGAAGGCTTTGAAGCCATTCTCAGGCTTGGCTCTCGAAGTCTCGAGGATCTGAGCGAGCTTCCCATCTGACCACTCAAGTATCTCCATGAGCCATTGCTCGGTCATAGAGGCTTTGCAGATGATGAGGATGGGAGTCAGCTCTTTCCAGTATGATCGGATGAGAGTAGAGGAGATGATCGTCTTTCCTAGACCCTGATCCAATCGAAGCAGTGCGCGGAAGTTCGTCTTGATCGTCTTTACGCACGCTTCCTTTTGAAACTTGAAAAGCTCATATCCTGAAGCTGAGCGGATGTGATCAAAGGAAACGGCGGCAGCTTGTTCCTCACTGATCGTATGTCCGCACTGGAGGATAATGAACCTCTGTTTGACAGCCTTCAACACACCATCGACTTTCCGTGGTAGCGTGGCGACGAAGGTTTCCTTCTGAATCGCAGCCTTGCCGCACTCCGGACAGTCTGGTCGAATTATGTGTGTTTGTGCCATCTCAGTTCATCGAGAGAACGAAAGTGGGTTCTGCGATGATATCTACGACTGGTGTTCCTTCGAACGTCTTGAACAACTCCTTGATGACTTCGTAATGGCAGATGAGTATCCTTTGTGGGTATTCGGGATTCACTCTACTCTGCACTCTTACGAGTTTCAGTTCGTGCATTTCCCTTCCTCCACTTTCTTCATGAGACCGTGGGAGAAGGGAAGCGAGTGGGGGATTACGGGGTGAAAACCACTCGCTTCCCGTGGTTCAAGTCACATTCGCTCTCCTTTCCATTAGAGGTTGGTCACACATCGCTCACTGCTCTGCGTCCAATCAAGGTCGCTTTTCGGACGTTTTCTAGTTCATATTCCTCCTCTCTATGGCGGACGAACTACTTGCTCTCTGCCGCCTTCTTGCGTCGGTTTTGACGCTCGTGCTGGTAGACCTCTCTCGAGGAAACCTGACGGCAGAGATCACTGATCTTGGTCTTCTTCGGCCTGTGCTTGCCCACGTTTCCTTCTCCCTCTACTTGTGAGTGCCGATGTCCCAAACGACGCCATACGACTCAAATGCCTTGATGATCCACGCGTAACGCCCACGTGAGATCCTCTTCAAGAAGTGATCGGCGTCGTTCCTGTCCTCGAACCAGATGACGTAGCAGAAGTCACCGTTGAGAGCCATTAGCGACCCTCCAACTGAAGCGCATCTCAGCAACCCACGGAATCGAGGAGAGCGTCAATGAAGCCTCGCTCGGTCGCCGTCCACTTCTCGGGGAAGAGAACGTACTGCTGGATTGCGAGCCTCGCTCCTCGAAGGCTCAGATAGTGGGTCGAGATGAGATGGGAGACGTGAGAGTAACCATCCAGCCACTTGCGATCCGCATAGGTCCGCGGTCGCTTGACGACGATGATCTCGGGCATTCTGACTCTCTCCTTTGACTACTGACAGCGAGCAACGACTTGCTTCGTGATCTCTAGCGACGTGGGAGGATTCTCGTCGAGTCCGACCGTGTGAAACAACTCGTGGATGATGGCAGCGTCGGCTTCAAGTGGGTGCAGACGGTTGAAGCGTTCGACGCAAATCCACACGGTCGACCCATTCCGGTGAGTGTATGCGGATGTGTTGCCTTTGCAGACCTTCTCCGAGCCTACCTCGAACTTGAGGAATTGAAACTTGATCTCAATGTTCGCTGGAGTGGTAACGATGCCGAAGTGTTCGAGTGTCGTAAGGCACGCTGGATCTTGCGCCTTCAGCATTGCACGGCTGATAGACGCCTCAAGTCCGGCGTTCGACAGATTAACCCTCGGACGATCCGCTGCCGCAGCAGAGGAAGCGAGTAGAGCGAAGATGAAGAGATTGCGCATCTCAATCCTCTTTCAAGGATTCGATCGCTGCAAGTTTCAACAGCTTCTTCTCTGCCTTCTCGCGGGAGATTCCGAGAACACTCATCATCATCTCTACCGCGTCCTGAGGCTTCGCCGTGCCAGCCTTACGAGGCTTCCGAGGCTCTTCGCCTTCCTTCGGCACCGGCTTCGGCTTGTACTGCATGTCCCGGAGCTTCAGGGCATCACGCTGTTCCTTGTTCAAGTTGATGCGCTTCTGCTCGAGCGTGATCTTCGCGGCCTGCTTCGCTACTCGAATCCTCGTAGCGAACTTGGCCAGCAGGTTGACGTGATCGACGAGCTCTTCGGGGCTCAGGTCTTTCACGGCCGGGAGATGATACCCGAGCTCTTCTCCCTCATTGACCACTCGGTTGAAGATGACCATGTACTCTTCGGTGGAAAGTTCGGGCTCCATTCCACTCACTTTGACATCCGTATCACTCATGTCTTCTCCTAGACAGACTGGGCAATTGGCGTACTCGGAAGCGTAGAGTACACTCTCAAGTAACTCGACTGCTCCGCAGAGCGACCGAAGCGTGCTATCAGACACACGATAGAGAAAATGAGTCCGTTCATTGTAGAATGAATTGCGGACGTTGCCGATGAGGAGAGACACACAGTCAATCCTTCGTCGATTCGATAAGCGTCTCAAGAGAGACGGTTTGCTGTTCAGAGTCTGAACAGATCGCCTTTGCGACCGATGCCCTTTGAAGGTCGACGAGTGAAACCTTCTCGCCTACCTCACGGTAAGCAAGCTCGACGATTCCTCTAATCTCACTCGTCTGTGCGGATTTAAGTTGAGAGCTGAGCTTCCTCTGCTCTTCAAGCAAGGCTTCCTTCGTCTCGGCCAGGTTCTCTTCACACTGACCACAGACGATATCAACCCTCCATCCTCTCCACTCGACCGGCTGATTCAGCGTCCCGCCACCCTCGGCCTGTCCATCGTATCCTGATCTTAGCAAGTTTGCAGGAGCAACGTCGAAGTCTCGTCCACAGACTCCACATGATGCCCGTCTTCCTACGACTTGAGCCGCCCCATAGAGGTAGTGGGGGCACTTGAGACACTTCCAGCATGAGATACCGTTACGATTGACGTAGCGACGGTAGCGATGCGCCCCACAACGCTTGGGTTTGGCAGTCATTGAACACTTCCGAGAGCAATTAGGCAGAAAGTCGAAAGATTGAGCAGCCGTAGAGCAGTGTTGTAGCAGCCATGGAGCAGCATTGGAGCAGAATTGGAACCGAAGCCCTCTTTCGCGTAAGTGATTGAATCCATTGGGTTTAGCCGAAAAATGGCCCCGGGATACATACCCATTCCCTACCTAGGAAGGTAGGCTCCTAGGCGCTTCCTGTCAACCCACGATTGAAGATTTCTAGAGGGGCAGGAGACCCTCCCCTCCCCCCGACCTTAACCTCTTCTCTTTCCTAATCCTTAAAAAAAAAAAAATATAAAAAAGAAAGGAAAAGGAAAGGTTGTACAGAGGAGAAGGCATTGTGGCTAGGATACCACACCCGAGGATGGGGTAGGGTACCCTGGTATGGGTATGTATCTGTCGGGGTAAGTAATTGGAACGAAAGGATTTATGGCCGAAAGTATACTGCTCAGGCACTGCTCAGATGCTGCTCCGATACTGCTGGGATGCGGCTCCGGGGCTGATCAAGTTTTCGAGGGGAAAGGAATCGACGGCCGCTGAGGCGTTTGGTGTTCAGAGTCTGAACAGTACGGACTGTTGGATAGACGGCGGGAGACGACCAAACGCACGAACGGCCCAGGAGAGTAACCTCCCGGGCCGTCGGTGTACGGTAGATTGTCGGGTGTGTCTTGTGCGCCTACTCCTCGTCGTCTTCCTGCATGAGCCGAGCAGCCGCGAGAGCCTTCTCGAAAGTCTTGAAGCGCCCCGTCTTGACGAGCATCTCGGCGATCTTCTTGATGCCCTTCTCCGGGTCTTCGAACTGGCCTTCGTACTGCGCCCGGACCTTGGCGCGGCAGTTGAGCCCGTATGCGTAGGTCAGGAGAGTGTTCAGCGGGTTCTCGTTCGGGACTTCGTTGCCGTCGTCGTCCTTCGTGGTTCCCTTCTCCGCTTCGGCGAGAGCGAAAAGCTTGACGATGCTGTCGGCATCCGTTGCGAAAACGATGTGGTCGAACGGCACCTTCTTTTCGTCGCCCTTGTTCGGAACGTTCTTGACGGTCACTTTGGCCTCCTCGATGCGTGCGAGGTTGGCCGCAACGGCCGCGAGAATCCAGGCCTTGTGCAGAGCCATTGTGCGGTATCCTTTCAAAGATCCCTGGGCGATGCTGCCCAGGTCTGATCGAGCCATCCGGCCGATCTACTCCCAATATACGCCCCGGGCGTGGGTTTGTCGTGCGGATTTTGCGCGTATACCAAGATTCTTTGCGAAAGTTTTTCGCCCCCGGAAAGTGGAGAGCCGATCCAGGTCGCCGGATTCAAAAGGCCGTATGCCCCTCCAGACCATTGGAGCCTCCCCGTGGCCGGCCCGGGGGGATCCTCAACCTCTCCCGTTATCCACTCCACACAAAGAAAACGTCTGTTGGAAGGGGATTCTCTGGTTCATTGGGGGTTCCTCTGTCTCTCTAATCTTGGTTCCATTGGGTCCCTTATTCAGACTTGGGTCCCTTATTTGGTTCCATTGACGATTCATTTCGAGGATCCTGTTCATACTCTGAACAGAGAATGGGGGATTTGAGCCTGAACAGGAAAATGAACGCTAATATCCCCTTGACTTTTTGCGAGGCGGAGCGTATTATTCAACTGGCCCCAGTCTTTCACCATTCCTACTCCGGACCTTATTCGGGGGGTTCGTCGAGCGGGAATGAATCTTGCAGGAGGAGGGAGCGCCTCCAGCGGATTGAAAGATTGGGGCCTTCGTTCTTGAGGAGATCGTCAGGAGCCAGTCGGATAATGGAAATCTCAGAAGAGAAAGCCGCCGAGTTGCTTGCTCATCCAAGCAATCTGTGGAACAAGTCGCAGACGAAGGTTGTCTACAAGCCCCTTCACAACGGTGGTCGTACGAACGGGGCGAAGGAGATCCCTCCGACGATTCGCGCTCTCATTGGGATCACTGCTCATCATGACACAATCGCTTCCACGATGGAGACGTTTGGAGTCTCACAGAGTACAGTCTCAGCTTCGAAGAAGGGGAATGTCGGAGTCAATCGACACGACCCAGATTTGAAAGACGCTATTGATAGGGGAGTCGAGGGGGAGACGAAGTCGATTCGTGAAGTAGCCCTCGAGCGCCTTGCAGGAATGTTCAACGGCGTCATCAATCAGCAGAACCTCGACGCAATGAAGCCGGTCGAGGCAGTCAGAGCCGCGAAGGACCTGGCAACGATCGTCGAGAAGGTAACCCCGAAGCAGAAGATCGGACCGACTGCAGTCTTCATCTCCTACGTCCCCCCGAAAGAAGAGCGAGAGTATCCCTCTGTTGACGTGACTGCGAAGATCGTAAGGACAGAGGTAGGCTGATGGCTGAGATACAGGTCGTCGGCGATGCCGTCGATCAACTCGTATTGAAGCCAAATCCAAAGCAGGCGGAGTTCTTCGCCGTTCCGACCACGATCAAAGAAGTTCTCTTTGGTGGTGCGGCTGGACCGGGCAAGACGTGGGCTCTCCTCATGGACCCAATCATGAGGCGCCTGCACAATCACCCACGGTTTCACGGGATTCTTTTCCGAGAGACCTTCCCTCAGATCGAAGAGTCACTCGAACTCGAATCGAACGCCCTCTACCCCCACGTCGGCGGCCGATACGATGGACAGGAACATGCCTGGCACTTCGAGTCGGGAGCGGTCATCAGGTTCTCCTATCTCGCGAAGGACGAGCAGGTCTACGATCATGACACTGCTCAGTACAACTACGCAGGGTATGATGAACTAACCGCATTCACTCGAATGCGGTACATGTACATCGTCCATTCCCGAACGAGAACAACCGTCAAGGGACTCCCAGCCTACTCGAGAGCCGCGACTAACCCTCTTGGGATTGGGCATTCATGGGTCAAGGAAAGATTCGTTGACCCTGCTCCTACAGGCAGCGTAGTAATTCGTGAAGTCCTTCCCATCATTGACCCGAATACAGGTGAGAAGGCAGTCGTCAAGAGGATGTATATACCTGCAAAGGTAACTGACAACCCTCTCATCATGAAAGAAAATCCAGAGTACATCAACTCCCTGATGCTACTCCCCGAAGCAGAGAAGAAGTCGAAGCTCTACGGTGACTGGAACGCAGTAGCTGGTCAGGTCTTCATGGAGTTCCGTAGGGAGCACATGATTGATGAACCAGAGAATGCAGTCCACGTCATTCCCCCTTTCGAGATTCCTTCTTACTGGCCTGTGCTCCTTGCCATTGACTGGGGATACGACGCAATTACTTGGGCGGGATTCCTTGCTATCTCGCCTGAGGAGATCGTCTATCTCTGCCGAGAGTTCTCAGCTCACAAGACGAAGATAAAGGTCTGGGCTTCAGACCTCGGCCGTCTCTGTGATCTCTATCCTTCCCTTCGCACTCCTGCCTCTCTCGATCGTTCAGCCTTTGGAGATCGTGGAGATGAGAAGACAATTGCCGAGCAGGTGGAAGAGGGCCTTGGATTTCCTGTCGAGCGGTCTGATTCCGACAGGATCGGGGGTAAGCTTCTCCTTCACGAATATCTCCGATGGCGACCCAAGCCTGTCCGATACGTCCCTCCCGAAGGCTATGACCTCGAGGTCGAACAGAAGATCTTCCGCATCCGAGGTGAGAGAGCCGCGGCCGATTATCGAAAGGTATTCGAGCCGGAGCCACCCGAACGTAATCTCCCTCGATACAGAATCTTCAACACGTGCCCGCTAGCGATTGACGCAATCCTCGCTGCAACCTCTGACCCGAAGAAGCCTGAGGATGTTCTCGCTTGGAACGGTGATGATCCTTATGACGGCCAGCGTTACGGCCTCAAGAGGGTTCATCGTTTCTTTGACGAATCGCAGAGTGCGTATAAATCACTCGTACGAAAGGACGCGATCATCGAAAGATTGCGTCAGACGGGGGACATGACGTCGTTTTACCAGGAGATGGACAAACTTGAATCGGATAACGCTATTGCTCAAGGTCCTGTCCGGCGTTATAACCGCATCAGGACTTCGAGGAGCTTCCGAGTCTCGCGATCGTATCGCTGAGTTGACAGAGAAGCTTCGAGTAGCTGAGCAAGTTCACGATCGAACCGACGAGCTGATCATGCAGCTTCAGATGGACCTCGCCCATGAGAGGAATCTGACAGCCGCACTTCTTTCTCTTACCCGTCTTCCTTCTTCTGCTGTACCTGTCGAACGTGAGGTGGATCTTGCAGCCCTCAAGGTCCTCTCTCGTCGTGGAATGACGCCGAGCCAGAGGCGCGCTCATGCTCTGGAACTCTTGGATAAACAACACAAGGAAGCAGCAGAAAAGGTAACATGAGTGAAACGTTTATCCTTTGGCTCTTTGGTGGGGCTTTCTTTCTCATCTTCACTTCTTTCCTCTGGATCGTCAAATTGGGAAACAAGATGAGTAAATACGACGCTTCGATAGCTCAAATCCAGGGGGACTTCAGCGACCTCGTGAAACTCTTCGAGGATCATGAAGAGCGCGAGGATAGACAGTTCAAGGAGATAAAGGAAGACGTCGGAGCAGTTCATGCGAGTGTCAACGCTGTCAACTCGAGTGTTGTCAATCTCGCCATTCTAGTAGGAAAGGCAGTCAAATGAATTGGTTCTCTGCGATTCTCACGGCCATCGGTCTCATCAACCGTTCCACGAAGAACAAGCGAATCGTTGTCGGAAAGGGAGACAATGTAATCCTCGACATCGACAGGCTTCCTCCTGGAGATCCCGGACACGACGTCGATCCTCGACCGAAGACTTTACTCCTTCTGCTCCCCATCATCCTCCTCACCCAGCTCGCCTGCGGATACTGGTGGAAAGTCATCGAACCGGTGCCGCAGCCTCCTCCCCCGACTCAGGAGCAAATTTGCAAAGAGAAAATCGACAAGGTAAAGGTACTCTGTATCTCCGAACCCTGGACCGACGAGTGCATTGCCGCTCAGTCGGATGTCCTGACGGCCGAGTGCTTCAACGACATCGTTCCCATCTGCACTCCTCCAACTCTCGTCACGAACTGCTGGCATCAGCCTCCCGGTATGCCCTGGCAGTGGATTCCTGCACCTGTTATTCCTCCTACTCCGCCCACTCCAACTCCTGAACCGCCGGCACCTCCCACTCCTCCAACACCTGTTCCAGGTGACGTTCCTGATCAGCCCGCAGGGACCTCATTGAAGATGAACAATAGGGAGTATGGTGGTGCCCTGGATTCATCTCTCAAGGTGGAGGGACCGAATGCCCAAGCCTACTGTGCTTCCATGGGATGGACGGACGGTCGTCAGTCCTGTGCCGTAGCGCAGGATCAGGACCCAAGGAGGTTGGCTCTCGAATTGAAGTGGATGGGAAAGATCATCGGGAAGGCCCAGGCTTGTCCAGTCTGGCAGTTCACTCTCGACAAGGCGAACATCATTCCATGCCACGACGATCACGATGCCCTCGCATCCTGCGATCACTTCGGATCTACTACTGGGATGGACGATCCGAACACTCCTGGATTCGAAGGGACTCCTACTGTTTGCGGAGAGCAGCGGTGGAACGACAAACCCGACGCAGGATTCTACATGCGTCCTCACTCTGGGAAAGTCGGATTCGTGCGTGCGTGTCTTCCCGACTACACAGGTTGCGGTCCCTGGATCGCATCAAGGTGGCGGTAGATCATGCATCTGAAGGAGTCTCCCACTAGGTTCGTCGTCGGCGGTTTGATCGGCGTAGCTCTGATCGCCGTCGCGTACACCATCACTGGCCTTCTGTGGGGGACGCTCTTCACTCTGCTCCTTCTCTACGAGGCATGGACGCTCGTCAATGACTTTCCCGGCGACACTATCTCGGAGATCATCTGGGTACTCGCGAAGCGTCCGATGGTTCCGTGGATCTTTGGGGTAGCGACGGGGTGGGCCATCGGGTCTAGGTTCATCGAGAACGTTTGGCTCATCGGAGCACTTCTTTTCCTCCAGGGTCACTTCTTCTTCCAGAAGCAGGATGCGGAGGTGGAGATCAAGGACCTGAAGGAAAAAGTCATCGACCAAAAGATCGAGATCGTTCAGCAAAAGGTCGAGATTAAGAAGTTGGAAGACGAGGGATAAATGGGACTCGATCTGCCCGGCGTCATGGCGGAAGAAGAGCTGCCTCCTGAAGCAGCTATTCTGGATGAGCCTCCTATGGAGGAGCCTCCTCCGGAGCAAATTCCTCCTGGGACTCCCCTAGAGTCCAATGAAGGAACACCTCCGCCCACAGAAAAGCAGCCCATAGGTGTGTCAACAGACCTCACGGAGGAGGAAAAGGACGCACTGAAGTATGTTCTCGATACGATCACCGTTCCAGACGATGAAATTCGGGAAAAGATGGTCCCGATTTGGCAGATGTACGAGAACTACTGGCGTGGTTTGCAGGACTTGATCTACGATACCGAGAGGGGAGCTTTTGTTTCTCCGAATGGTGTCATCAAGGCTGCGGGAGAAATGGAGGACAACTACATCGGGTCGAAGATTGTCAATGTCTACCGTGCTCATGGGGAGTCAATCGCGGCTGCCATCTCATCGGACATGCCGATCATCAAGTTTTTTCCCGAAGATGCTGATGATCCCCAAGACATTACGACCGCGAAGGCTTACTCGACTGCATCAGAGTTCGTCGCGGACGACAATCAGGCGAAATTGCTCAATCTCCGAGCGATTTACACTCGATGGAACCAACCCTTCGTAGCGTATTACAACACTTACGTCTACGATGAGAAGTACGGGACGATCGAGAAGCGTTCATACAAGACTCAGGAAGTGGAGGTTGGGGAATCTTTCTGTCCCAGCTGCCTTTTGGAACTTCCTGTTCAGACTCCGAACGGGATCTGCCCCGAATGTGGATCTTCCCTCATGGAGTCTTCTTCAATGGAGACTGTTCCGGTACTGGATGAGGTGCATACGATCCCGAAGGGCAAGGAGAAGATTGAAGTCTACGGCCCCCGCCACGTTCGTCTCCCTTATAACGTGGTAAATCTCGAGCAGGCCGGGTATCTGATCCTTGAGACCGAACATCACTACGCACAGCTTCAGCAACTCTATCCCCAGATGACGGAGGATGTCAAGAGTGGGTCTCCTGCTACGGGATCGACGGCAGATACGGCTCGTAGGGCACGAACTGCCGCAGAAGGTGGTGAGCCTGATCGGGATCAGCGTACACTTCAGCGTTGTTGGTTCAGAACTTGGGCATTGAACATCATCGAAGACGAAGGAATCCGTGCATCCTTGAAGGCAAAGTTCCCAAGGGGCGTTCAGGTTACGTTTGCTGATGAAATCTACTGCGAAGCCTATGATGAGTCGATGGATGATCATTGGACTCTCATACCCGATCCCTTCGCGGAGCATATCCACGGCGATCCCCTCGGAAAGCCAGAGATTCCCATCCAGGACATGACGAACGACGTTGTTCATCTGACCCTGGAGACAATTCTCTTCGGAATTCCGGATAGGTTCGCTGATCCAACCGTCCTGAACTTCGATAAGTACCAGAATTCGGAAAAGGCACCTGGAAATGTCTATCCCGCCAAGCGGCCCACAGGAATGGGCCTTGATTCTGGATTCTTCGAGGGAAGAGCCGCGACGTTGTCGGATAACGTCGAGATCTTCCGTCAGTCCCTCGAGCACTATGGTCAATTCGTCACAGGTGACACGCCGGGTGTGCATGGTGGACCCCTTCCGAAGGGTTCATCGAGAACTGCGGATGAATACCGACAGGCAAAGCAGGGTGCACTCCAACGCTTGAGCGTTGTCTGGTACCTCATCAACATCGCCTGGGCCCTGGTCATGAAGAAAGCAGTGAATGAGCTCCGCATTCACATGCGTTTCCAGGGAGAGGACGTCAAATTCGTCAAGGAAGCTGGAAAAGGCTTCACGAACGTCTGGATCAAGCTTGCGGACATTGACGACGGTAACGTTGGACGTGTCCGAGCAGAGAATGCTGAGAGCTTCCCGCTTACCACCGAGCAAAAGCGTGGTGCGATTCTCGAGCTGCTCCAGACTGGCCTGCCTCCACTCATCGAATGGCTCATGATGCCCGAGAACATTGGTGAAATGTCTCGAGTCATGATTGGAATGAGCAACTTCAAGATCCCGGGTGAAGAGGATCGTGAGTACCAGCTCTGGGAGATCAACAATATCCTCTCTGGTCAGATGGTCGAGGTGGACCCTGACATGGATAACCACGCCATCCACGTGCAAGTCCTCAAGTCATGGGCTGCGAGCGAGGATGGACGAAAGACGAAGATGGTTAACCCTCAGGGTTACATGATGGTGCTGGAGCATCTTCAGATGCACACTATCATTCTCGAGCAGCAGATGATGGCCCAGCAGATGGCCGCTGCTGCTCAGGAGGGTCCACCTCCAGGGAAGGGTGGACAGGGTGAGAAATCAGGAGCAGCGGAGCCGATGCCTCCGGCTGAAGGCTAATGCTGAAGAAGCTAGTCACCTGGTGGAAGTCGCACATTCGTATCGTAGGAAAGGAGACTTACGTTCGTCTCTTTCCCAATCCAGGCTTCAGGATTGTCTTCAAGCGTGGAACTGAGATGCGCTGGAGCCAGCACGATGGATGGCGTTACGGGAGGATCAGGTAATGGCTCAGTTTGCTCGTCCAGATGCAGACATTACGGATGGCAACTGGCTCAAGTCCACAGGTGGAAACGTCGATCTATACACGATGATCGACGAAGCTTCCTTCGATGATGCAGACTACATCGAATCCGGACTTGCTCCATCCGCTGACGCCTGTGCTGTGAACCTTGGGAACGTGGAAGATCCTATCGCATCCACTGGACACACGGTTCGCTATCGTTACCGAAAGAACTCGGCAGGTGGTTCACAAATCAACCTGACGGTGGAGCTTCGTCAGGGGTATGTGAGTGAGGGGACACCCGGAACCCTCATTCATCAGGAGGTTCATACGAACATTTCCGACACGATCACGGCTGGCACGTTTACTCTTTCGGCTGGAGAGGCTGACTCCATCACGAACTACAATGACCTTCAGCTGAGGTTTGTGGCAACACAAGTCTAATGGGCCTCTGGCTTCCATCTTCGCGGACGTTGCTCTTCGCAAACAATCTACCTGCGACTCCGTCTGCTTCGCAGTGGGGGACTAGAGCTACAGCATCGGCCACGCCCCACACGAAGGGCTCGTGGGCGCAGGTCGTCGCGTCCATGCCCTTCGACGCGTACGGCTTCTGGCTGTTCTGGGGCGGCACCTCGACGACGACGACACGAACAGACCAGCTAATGGACATCGGCTTCGGGACGACGGTCGTGATCCCGGACCTACTCACAGGGTGGACGTCATCCAACCAGCTCTACATTCCGCTCTTCATCCCGAAGGGGACGCAGGTTCAGATCAGGGTGCAGGCGCTGATCGCGAGCGACACTATCGACTGTCAATTTCACTTTCTCGGAGGACCCGCACTCCCTCCCTTCGCTCCCTACGTGGGATGTGATGCGTACGGGATCGCGACGGCGAGCTCGCAGGGGTCGACGCATACACCCGGCGACACCGGGGCCGAGAGTGCCTGGGCGAGCATCGGCTCGACGCTCTCGCGGGACTACTCCGGCGTGCTGATGATGCAGGGTGGCGTCTTTTCCGGTACGGCCATGACCGCGATTGCTTACCACTGGGAGGTGGGCTACTCGAGCACGACCCTTGCCGAGTGGTACGCGATTGGCAACACCAGTGAGATTCTCCTGAAGTCAATTCCTGGGCTTGTCGTAGAGGTGCCACTGCCGGCTGGGACGCAGCTTCAAGTCAGGGGAGAGGCGAGTGGCACAGCCCAAGCCTACGACGTCGCTCTCTATTGCTTCTACTAAGAGGATAGCGTGGCTCTCTCAGAACCCTACGGTGCGAACAGCCTCACGGTGAGCACGACGGAGCTGTCCCTCGTCTCTGGGACGTCGACTCTCCAGACTGTGGCAGACGATGGGGTCTATCAGGCCTTCCTTGATCTCTCTGCTCTTGCAATCGGAGACGGCTTCATTTTCAGAGTGTACGAGAAGGTAAATTCAGCGGGGACGAAGAGAGTTGTCTGGTCAGCCATGTTCACACACGCTCAAGGGGTAGACAATGCGATCTTCGTGACGCCGACCCTGATCTTGCTTCACGGCTGGGACATGACGATCATTCGCACAGCTGGTGCTGACAGGTCAATTTCGTACTCGATCCGTAAGGTGGCATGAGTGTGTTCATCCATTATGGACTTCTCGATGTCGCACAGATCCAATCCGCTGGCACGACGGATCGTATTGCCGTCGTCTCGTGGGCAGAGCTTGAGGTTCCGACTGCTCCACGAATGGGGCGGATCACTTGGATCGAATTCGAAGTTCCAGCTGAGTCACGTCGAGGACATATCACTTGGTCTGAATTCGAAGTCCCCACTGCCCCTAGAAAAGGTCTCGTCTCTTGGGGAGAATTCGAAGTTCCTACTCCACCCCTCAAAGCTACGGTCACTTGGGCCGAAGTGGAGATCCCAAGTCCACCCCGAATTGGACGAGTCACATGGGTCGAGTTCGAGATTCCAAATGCCAGCAGGATGGGCAGAATACCCTGGGCTGAATTTGAGATCCCGACGACGAATCAGAAAGCACGTGTATCGTGGGGTGAGCTGGAAGTGCCCTTCGGTCCACGACGTGCCAGAATCGCCTGGTCAGAGCTCGAGACTCCAAGTGTTAATGCAAAAGCTCGGATCACTTTCGCCGAACTTGAAGTTCCCGAACTCGGAGCCGCACCGACAGGACAGCAACAGCGGTTGCACATGAGATTCAGATAGGAGAAAGCCATGGGTGGAGTTGTTGTTCCTGCGATCTATCCCGGAGATCCGGTGAAGCTCTTCGACGCGAACGCTGTTGCCGCTCCGGTCGCGAGTGAGAAGTATGCACTCGGGCCTGCGGAGGTGGCGAAGGTCATCACGTGGACCTACAGCTTCGCCTCTGCTCCATCCGGCGTCTCCATTCAGCTCCAGCATTCCATCGACGGAGTCATCTGGAACAACTTGGATGCTGGAACTGCGACGGCAGGGGAAACTCGGACGACCGTTGCCACTGCGGCTCGATTCATCCGAGCGAACAAGGCGTCGCAGACGGGAGGGGGAGCACTCACAGTCAACGTAATGACCGCTTTCTAGGGGGAGACATGAACTGCTACAAGTGCGGGAAGAAGCTGGACACGGCTCCGTATGGGCCGCTCAACCGGGATTCCGTGGCTGCTCTGGCGAGTGACCATGCGTCGAAGGATGGATGCGACTATGTCGCACGGTTTCCGGACAAGGTCTTCAGGGATCTGAAGGTCGAAAAGAACAAGCCGTAACATAGAAAGGTAGACTAAGATGCCGCCTGAAGTCACAGAAGGCGAAGAACTCGCCGATGATGCCGGTGATGCCCTCGATCAGATGAACACTCTCCTCGACAAGGGAGGAGAAGATCCTGACAAGGGTGAAGTTGAGGACCTCGAGGACGAGGCTGGTGGGGAAGGCGACGAGGGTACAGAAGGCGACGAGGATACGCCCCATCGCGTCGAACGTAAAGAGGGAGAGGAAGAAGAGGAAGAGGAAGACGACGAAGAGCTCATTGACGCCGACGAAGACGAAGAGCTCAAGACTGCGGGACAACCTCAGCTCCTCAAGGACCTCGACAAGAAGTATCCCAAACTCCTCAAGGAGTTCAAGCCACTCAGGAACGTGATCCTGAGAGAGCATGCCTTCAGCCAGCTTTACGGTCATCCTCGTGAAGCAGCAGAAGCTTCGCAGCTACTCGAGGATTATCGAGAGTTCGAGAACGAGGTTCTCGCTGGAAACAACGGGAAGGTCCTCGCAGCCATCAAGGCGACGAATGCCGATGGCTACAAGAAGTTTGTCCGAAACTTCCTTCCTGCTCTTCGGGAGGACGATCAGAAATCGTACGCGGAGGTTACGTTCCCAGTTCTCGCAGATGTTCTGTCGAGGGCAAGGGACATCGCAGCGTCGAGAGGTGACAAGAACCTCCTCAATTCCGTCAAGCATCTCGCCGGCCTTATCTGGCCCAAGAACAAGGGAGAAGTTCCTGAGATCTCGGAACCGGAGAAGGACGATCCCAAGTTGGAGGAACGTCGTAAAGCGCTCGAGGAAAGAGAGCATAAGCTCGATCAGAAGCTGACCTCGGAGTTCATCACAAGTGTGAGGGGGCTCAGTTCAAAGCTCCTTCGGAAGAAGGCCGAAAAAGGCCTCGATCCAAACAGCGTCTTGACTCCGTTCCTCAAGAACTCTGTCGTCGACAAGACGATGACGGATGTTCAGGAACTCATGGACGACGATGTCCGATTCAACCAAGTCATGCAGAGGATCTTCGATCGTGCTCGGAGATCGGGCTTTTCCTCTGAGTATAAGACGCGTATGATCGGAACGTACATCGGTCGCGCGGCTCAACTCATTGGTCCCATAAGAAAGCGTCACCTGAATGCGGCGCTCGGAAAGGTCGAGAAGGGTGGCAAGAACACACCGCCAATGAGACGTGAGGTTGGAGAGAGTGCCGCGGCGGGACATCGAGGGGGAGATGCTGCCCTTAGGGGTAGTGAAGTCGACTTCTCTCGTTCTTCCGACCTGGACATCCTCTCTGGTCGAGCGAAACTCAAGAAGCGATAAACAAGAGGGATCAAAATGCCTCCTCAGGACGAAGCCGCGGTTGCGGCCACTGAGCTCGAGCACGTGGAAAAGGTTGTTCCGGTCCTGTTCGAGCGTGAGGGTCCGTTCCTCCAGTGGATCGAAACCGTGGAAGACGTGGAGATCTCAAATCGTGATGCGCGAGTTCCGCTGGAAATCTGGCCCGGCGGAAACTTCACGCAGTACGATCCGGACGGCGGAGCACTCGGGCTCGGTTCTGCGGCGAAGTACGACAAGGCCATCGTCAACTCGAAGCACTACAAGATGGGCACGCAGTACACCCGCAAGGCCGAGTGGGCAACGGAGAGCGGACGCAAGGCGGTGGTCAACACTGTTCGGCGTCTCTCGGCGTCTGCCCTCGCAGAGTTCCGTCGTTATCTGGACTGCCTGACCATGACGGATGGTCGCGGCATTCTCGGCACGGTGTCGGCGGTGTCGAACGACGCAACGAACGACACGGTCACGCTGTCCACCGACGGTTACGGTGCGAAGCTGTTGCGGTACGGACAGGAAGTCGCGGTCTTCGATGCGACGCTGGCCACGAATCGTACGGCCGGCACGGACAAGACGCTGAACTTCCACGACGTCGTCGCGAAGCAGATCAAGTATCCGGCTGCGGCTCAGCTGGCACAGGTCGGGGACAAGATCGTCGTCGGTGGTCTGGGCAACGTGACGGGTGCGGCTGTCCAGGCCCTGCTCGGTGTGCCGTATCACCACAGCAACGCGTCTTCGGGTACCTGGCTCGGTCTCGACCGTGCCGTCTATCCGCAGATCCGGGCGAATCGCATCAACGCCAACAACGGCGTGATCGCGCAGTCTTACGTGCGTCGTGCGATCAACGTGATCGGCGATCGCGTCGGCATGGACAACATGAAGAACCAGGTGGCCTGGATGCATCCGTGCCAGGTCCAGGGGATCGAGGCGCTGGGTTGGGGTCTGACCACGATCCAGAAGCAGTCCAAGCAGGAAAACCTCGATCTGTTCTTCAACGTCGACCAGATCGCCGGAATCCCCATCAAGAAGTCCTTCTCGTGGGACAAGACGAGGATCGACTTCATGGTCAAGGGAGTCTGGAAGAAGGTGGTCTTCAAGAAGCCGGGGCTCTACAAGAAGGGCAGCGAGTCGCTGTTCGACATCCGGAGCACCACGGACGGTTCTCCGAAGACCAGCCTGATCTTCTACTACGTGATCGGCGTCAACACGTACACGAACAACCCGCCGCTGTGCTCGTACATCGATGCACTCGCGGTGGCTTCGGGCTACTAGTCGAGAGGGGGAGAGGGGGAGGAATCTTCCTCTCCCCCATGGACTCATTATGAAAAATCGTGACATCGACCGCATCAACAAGTGGCTGCGAGAGACATATGGACACGACCTCATTGGACGTGCCCATTATCGCGTCATTTGGAGCATCGGACAGCTCGAGAAGCGTAAGGGTACCTTTCAGGAATACTGCGGCCCGATCTTCCTGAGAGAATACTACGGCGTAAAGGAACTGCCAAAGTATCTCTATCACCCGAATTGGAGGGAGCGTTGGATCCTGGAGAGGCTCGACTTTGCTCCGAATCATGAGCTTGCTCTGGATCAGGCCGGACACTACGAGCCATTGTACGTCTTCTATGACGCGAATGGTGGGTATTTGAGACCCACGCTTCGTGCCATTCAGTTCTTCATGCTTCATCTTCTTGAGAGGAAACCGTGGAAGACCGATAAGGAGAAGTGGAACGATCTCAACGAGCAAGAAAAGAAGCAGTACGACGAAGAAGCAGAGTTCTACTACGGATGTCTCGACGACCAGTTTGGAGGCGACCTGGCGTCTGCAATTCGTAGCAAAGAAGGCGTAGTAAATCCTGGAGTGATTCATCTGCCTGATGGAAATCTCCACTGGTTTGACAGGAGTTCAAAGAATGCAAGCGACAGTCGTGTCCCTACTGCCGTATCCGATCCTTCGTGAGCACAAGCCACATCTGACACCAGCAGAGTACAACATCTCTGCAGCCCCTGAGAATGGCATGAGTATTCTGGTGGTCGAAGATGGGACTCGAGGGGTCTATCTCGATGAAGATCGGGGAACAGAGAACGTTGTCGTCTCAGGCGAAGTGATTGCGAGATCACTCGTTGAGGACTACATTCAGAGTCAGCCCGGACAGGATCAGGAAGCTGGTCCTGGACTCTTTTACGTAAAGGGAGCTCTCAGAGAAAAGGAGATCATTGAGAGATTTCCCAACAAGGTCCAGAATGCGAAGAAGAGTCAGAAGGACTGGTGGCGTAGGCTAGTTCGCTTCGCTGACGATCTCTGGACTCGTAACCATCAGATGCGTGAGATCGGTGACCTCGAGAGAACCGCAGGAAGGGCTCTAGGGCTCAAGCGTGACTGGCTCGACGACAACCCGGATACGATGATGAAGTGCCCGGTGTGCACTACGCTCATCTCCAACTACGCAATCGTCTGCTTCGCCTGCCACGTGATCCTCAAGCCTGAGGAGTACAAGAAGTTCCAGTTCGCGGGAGGAGCAAATCCTGTTCAGGCTCTGAACGCCAAGATCTAGGAGTCAATCGTGAGCGTAACAGCAGGACAGGTGATGGACGGATCGGCTGCGCTACTCTCCGATCCATCTAAGGTCACATTCGGCTACGTTTTTCAGCTTCCATTCCTCGTACTCGCTTGGGATGAGCTTCAGGAGAAGCTTGTCGTCAACGGTATCGTGGATGTGGATGAGGAGACGTCCTCACCTGCCCTGATCACTGCTGGCACCAAGCAGTGGGATTCCCAACCCAACGATCTACTCTTTCCCGTGAGAATTTGGGAAAAGGCCGTTGGCGCACCCAACGAGGAATACATTCAGATGGATGAACGTCGTCCAACTCCTGATGAATCCCAGGAAACCGAGTTGGGAGTCTGGTACTTCGCTGAGGGCTTCATAAAGTTTCGTGGAGCGATAAGTGATCGTTCCATCGTGTTGAAATATCAACGGGATCTTGCAACGGTCAACAGCGAGGCCACGATTCTTCCCGTAAAGGGTGTGAAGTCTTTCTTGGTCTTCCGAACGGCGGCACTGATCGCCAAGTCGAGAGGAAATCAAAAGCGTGCCGATGATCTCACGGCTGACGCAGCGGAAAAGCTCGCCGATCTGATCGGTGCGAAGGTCAAGGATGAGCAGGGAACTCCAGCCCGACCTCGACGGTACGGGTATTCACTAAGAAAGGGATAGAACATGGCCGAAGCCTCCGTTGTTGTCACCGTAACGGATGAGCTGCCTCTACCCGGTCGAGGTCTCCTAGTCTGTGGAGCCTTGGCGGTGGATGCAGCCGCCGACACCTACGCAGCCGGTGGACTCGCACTCGGAGCGGCAGAGTTCCGTGGGAAGTTG
>Ga0184615_10000584_pt1 | contig 19936 bp, 22 predicted proteins | sample PLM4_65_coex_FD_133134 | JGI IMG/M metagenome (GOLD analysis project Ga0184615, IMG submission 133134) | Groundwater sediment microbial communities from an aquifer in East River, Colorado, USA - PLM4_65_coex | ecosystem: Environmental > Terrestrial > Soil > Riparian zone | place: USA: East...
CCCCACAAAAGCACCAACAATTCCTTCCTGATTTGTTCCGAATGCAGATTCTAGTCCAAACCTTGTTTTTAGTTTTATATCCTCACTAACATATTTTTTAACTATAGAGGTTTGAATTTGTTTTCTAGCTTCTACCTTAACAATACTATCTGCTCTTGCTTTTGCCAATCTTTCTTTTTCCTCTCTTGCCTTTGCTGTGCTATCTGCTGTTGCATATGGTTTTGTGAAAGGCGCAAACGATGCAATATTTTTTCTTTCAGCCACATTAAGGGAATTAGTCCTCACATCAACAAGAATAGGAACACTATTTGCTACGTATTTAACACCACCAAATGTTTTTGTTTCGCTTCTTGCCATAATGATATATCTTCCTTCTTTTATCTGCCATTCTCCATTAACGAAAAGTGAATCTTGCTGTGGAGCAATTACTCTATCTTGAAGAGACTTTCCCAATAAACGTACAGATTGACTGTCGCTTTCCTCTGTGTTTTTCAAAAGACCTTCCATATATCTCATAGACGCTTTTTGCTCTCCAGTTTGGTTTTTTATTTTTCTCAAATATGATAATGTGTTTTCCAAGCCCTTTTTTGCTCCCATAACCTCATAATGAACATCTCCCTTAACAGCGGAAAGCATTCCTTCTAGATCACAATTTGAGTTAGAGTCTATGTTAAGACTATAAACAAAATTTTTTAGAAATATTCCTTCACCAGTTGCAGAAAAAGTCCAACTCTGATCTTTTGAAAGAATCCTGTTTTGGAGAGTTTGTGTTTTTTTGATAGTATCTTGAACAGAAGCCGATTTTTGAGTTGCTTGCGGTTTAGCAAATTGTGAATATACTGTGTTTGGATTTGCTAGATAACCCATTGCAATCATAGCCGCAGATGCGATTGCTGTTTTGTAGGACGGCATTTTCATATGCTGAGTCAGAAAAACATATTTATAAACTTTGTGGTAGTGTAGTCACTAGAGAATTAATAATAAAGAATGCGGGTGGAAGGGTTCGAACCTTCGCAGGCACTAAGCCACAAGATCTTAAGTCTTGTCCGTTTGACCACTCCGGCACACCCGCATGACGGAAACCAGAACTTGTTTCGGCTTAAAAAACTTCTGATTTTATCAATTCTCTCTATCTTATTAGTCAACACGTTAGATTTTGAAACATTTCAAAATCTTTATTAACTTAGTTTCATTTTTCAAATCGTCTTAAGGAGAAATCAAAATGAAAGAGTTGGTTATCCGCGTATTAAAAAAAGCGTTGAAAGAGAAAAAGGTTAATTTAAGTGAAGAAGAGATAGAAAAGCTTGTTGAAATTCCACCAAGCCAAGAAATGGGTGATTATTCTTTTCCTTGTTTCTCTCTTAGCGAAAAACTCAAAGATGATCCTTCTGAGATTGCAATTGAAATCAGAGAAAAAATAGGAAATGTTACTGAAACGGAATTTGAAGACATTCAAACACGAGGCCCTTATGTAAACTTCTTCTTGAACAGAAAAAGTTTTGCAAGGCAGGTTGTCTGGGACGTTATAACAAAGAAAAAAGATTTTGGAAAAACAAATATTGGAAAAGGAAAAAAAGTCGTTGTCGAATTTTCATCCCCGAACATTGCAAAGCCGTTTGGCATTGGTCATTTAAGATCCACCATAATAGGAAACTCTTTGGCGAACATCTTTGAATTTGAAGACTCAAAAGTAACAAGAATCAACTATCTCGGAGACTGGGGAACACAATTCGGAAAACTTCTTTTTGCTTATGAAAAATTCGGCTCTGAAAAAAAACTGGATAAAAATCCAATGGAGCATCTTTTTGAGATTTATGTAAAGGCGAATAAAAAGATATATGAAAAAGACGCGAGAGAGTGGTTCAAAAAGCTCGAGGAAAGAGATAAAAAAGCACTTATGCTTTGGAGACTTTTTAGAAATTTTAGCATAGAAGAGCTTAAGAAAGTATACAAAACCCTTGGAATAAATTTTGATGTTTTTGAAGCAGAATCAGATTATGATAAAAAAGCAAAAAGTATCCTTGAAGAGCTTAAAGCTAAAAATCTTTTGAAAGAGAGCAAAGGCGCCCAGATAATCGATTTAGAAAAAGAAAACCTTGGAATTTCCATTATTGAAAAGAGCGACGGCGCAACTATTTACGCAACAAGAGACCTGGCAGCGGCTACAGAACGTTACAAGAAGTACAAATTTGACAAAATGATTTATGAAGTTGGCCAGGAACAGAAACTTTATTTTAAACAGCTTTTTAGAATCCTTGAACTTATGGGCAACAAGTGGGCAAAAAACTGTGTTCACGCCGACCACGGTCTTTATCTTGATAAAAACGGAAAAAAATTTGCAACAAGAAAAGGAAAAACTGTTTTTCTAAAGAACATTCTGGATGAAACAGTTTCTCTGGCGAAAAAAGAAATACTAAAGAAATCAGGAAAAATATCAAAGGAAGAACTTGAAAAAAGAGCGCTTAAAATAGCGATTGCCGCAATATTCTATGGAGATTTGAAAAGCAACAGAACAAACAATATCGTTTTTGACATAAAAAAATTTATTTCTTTCGACGGGGACACAGGGCCTTATGTTCTCTACAGTTATGCAAGAGCAGGCTCTATTTTGAAAAAGGCGCCGGAGCAGAAAAAATTTGAAGTTCATGATCTTGAAGAGAAGGAAGTAGATCTTGTCAAAAAAATTTCACAGTTTTCAGAGACTGTTACAAGCGCCTATAGAAACTTGAATCCTTCTATAATTGCAAATTATTCCTATCAATTGGCGCAAATTTTTAACGAGTTTTATCATGCTTGCAAAGTTATTGGTTCCGAACAGGAATCATTTAGACTTGCTCTTGTTCAGGCATTCAGGCAGACTTTGAAAAATTCTCTAAGTCTCCTTGGCATAGAAACAGTTGAAGAGATGTAATCACTAAAAAGCACAATCAAAACCTATTTAAATAATATTTACTCTCATTATATAAAGAAAAGGAGGTGAAAAGAAAAAGATGGTAAAGGTAAAGATGATGAATGAGGAACTCTTTGCTAAAACTTTAAAAGAGTTCAATGTTGCAGGAGAACTTGTCAGGGCAAGGGAAGAAGAAAAACAAGGATTGCTTGACGAATTTGACACAGAATGTAAAAGGTTTTTTTTCGGAAAAATTTCTGAGAAAGCACTTGCGTCTTCTGTTAAAAAAACAAATGATGAACTCGCAAGACTTGATAAAGAGACAAGAGATAACATGGCAAGAGCCAAGAGCGCTGCAAATAGAGCTTCAGGAATTATTTCAGCACAGGCGCCTGTAGGATACAGAGCAACTCTTTCAGGAATTGTTGGTGGCGGTCAGAAAGCAAAGAAGAGAAAGGTATCAAGAAGAAAAAAAAGAAGATAGTTGATTTTTTAATCAAAACTTATTTAAACTATTTTTCTTTTGAAGTATAAGGTAGTTAAATACTAAAAAGGAGGTTGAAAAATGGCAAAACAAGGAGGAATGGATGTTCTGGGAAGATGGGCTTTCCTTATAGGAGTTGTCCTAGCCGTGATTCTCGGATTTTTAGGTTCAGTGACGGGTACATGGGCAATGATTCTGGTTGTTATCGGAATTATTGTAGGATTGCTTAATGTCGGAGGCAGAGAAGTAATGCCTTTCTTGATGTCTGGAGCAGTTTTGGTAATTGCGAGTGCTCTTGGAGGAAATCTACTTGGCAATCTGCCTTATGTAGGATCTGTACTTGACGCATTGCTTGCAATATTCGTGCCGGCTACAGTTATTGTAGCGGTAAAAAACGTCTTCAGCTTAGCAAGGAATTAATTCCCAGTTTTTTATTTTTTATTATTTTTATTTATGTTTTTGTTTTCATATTAAAAGAAGTCGAGTAGGATGTTCGTCTTTCATTCTTCCTAAAGAACGATTCGCCCCCTTCAATATTAATTTCCAAATTTTTTAGTATAATACTCTTCAAATCCATTTTTCTGAAAGAAATATTCAGTTTAGAACTTTTTATTCACTAGAAAACTTACTTAACCTGCTTCATCTCATTCCAGGCAAGGTCAAACAATTGTTCCAATGCACTGGCAAAGAAATCTGTGTTTATCCAAACACCTATATCATAATTAGGGTGGAATTTTTCATCATCAAGAAGCATGAACATCAACTGACTTGAATCTATAACTGCAAATCTGGCCTTTATTTTTTCCATGTTTCTGACCTCTGCAACTTTTTTAAATTCTCTTGCAACTTTTATATTGTTATTATTTATTGGAGCAGCTATTCTTATTTTTACGCCTCGCTTCTTGCACTTTTCCAGGCTTGGCATTAAAACCTCCATTTTTCTGTTAAGGCCTTCCGCTGTTGTCATAATCGTTATTGTTTTTTCAGCGTCTCTTACCATCATATCAAGATGATTGTAAAGATTCTGTCTTCCTTTCAGGCTCCCCGACAAATCAGAGGGTTCTACAAACTTTATACCTTTAGTAAATAAAGAATTCAGCTCATCAAGAACTTCATCTCCCTTTAATGTTTCCAAACGCTTTGACCTTTCTTTTGCATCAACCATAAGGTTCTTCTTGACTCTTTCAACAACTTCAGCCGGCTTCAGTGCAATAAATTTTATAGGTTTTCCCAGTTTCATGACAATAAAACCTTTTTTCTCAAGGCTTTCGAGGATGTCATATGTTCTGGATCTTGGAACATCAGAGATGCTGCTCAGTTCTCCAGCGGTTGAAGTCCCGCGAGAAAGAAGTGCTGCCCATACTTTAACTTCATAAAGGTTAAGATCAAAAATTTTCCTTAATCTACCCAAAAATTCTTCTTTTACTATCATTTTATATTCTAATTGCCGAACCTCTTTTTAAAGATTGTTATGATAAAAGAGTAACCGATTAAGGATTACCCGCTGGTAGCAATAATTGCGATTAAGCCCCTCTTATCTTTTATTTTAAACTCAGTTTTGTTTTTAAATCTTTCCTTGCTGCTCGTGGAAATTTCAAGATTTTTTGAATTTGTTCTCTCTTTTATGAATGTTTTATTACAATAAGTCCTCTAAGAGTCTTTATCGTATATTCTTTTTTATTTTGAGATCTTTCTAGACTTCCATCTCCCGGCGGATAAATTTTAATTTTTTTTGCATTTGTTCTTTGTTTTATAAAGTCAACATTTTTTAATAATTTTTCTTGTATATCCCGATTACTGGTAGAAATAAGCAATTCAATACTTTGATCTTTAGTAAAACCTGATTCTTTCCTGTAAGCTTGGACTATTCTGCTTAATTCTCTAGCATATCCTTCTGCTTCGAGTAAATCTTCAAAACCAATTAAACTTACGGGGCCTTTACCTTCTCTTACAATTACTTCTTTTACATTTAACTGAGATTTTAACAACGATTCAAACTCTTCTATTATTTTTTTATCACTTTTGCTTGAACAAGATAATTTTAGTTTTTTATAAGGCCATCTTATTCCAATTTTGAAACTATCTCTTTGCATTAGGCCGATTGAGATAATATCTTTTATTTGATTCATTTTCTTTTCAAGTAGCTTATCAATAATCTTGGTGTCAGCTTTCGGCCAAGAGCACAAGTGCACGCTTTCCTCGTTCACAACTCTTTTTTTTCTTAATTCTTGCCATGCATCTTCTGTTATGAAAGGACAGAAAGGAGCCAATAATTTCAGAAGCGTTACATAAACTTCTTTTACAACAAATAAAGCCTCCTTATCTTCAAAGGAAAGTCTTTCTCTTACAAACTGTATATATCCGCGACTAAAATCATTAAGCCAAAAGTTTTGCAATTCTCTTGTTGCCAGATGTGGGCGCTTATTTTCTAATTCTGCAGACATTTTTTCAATTAGTGAGTTCAGTTTTGAAAAAATCCATTTATCTTCTAAATTTTTAACTTTAAAACTTTTTGAGTTTTCAACAAGGTTTCTCATCTGATAGAAAATATTCAAGTTATTTTTTGGCTCTTTTACAACATGAAATCCAAATCTCATTTCTTGGCTAGGATCTTGAAGAGAATATAAAAGTCTCATAGGATCTGCTCCAATTTTTTCGGCTGCTTCGTCAAAAGGAATCGAATTCCCCTTACTCTTATGCATCTCTTCTCCTTTCTCATCTTTCAATGTTTCATAACCAAATAGAGACTTGAATGGAAGCTTCCCTGTTATTGCAATGCTTGCCCACATTAATGCGTTAAACCATCCTCTTGCTTGTCCAGGCATACTTTCAGATATCAAATCAGCAGGGAACCACATTTCCCAACTTTTTTTATCGTTTAAATAATTCAAAGTTGAAAAAGGCACAATTCCTGCATCAAGCCACGCATCCCCAACGTCGGGAATTCTTGAAACTTCTTTTTTACATTTTGAGCATTTTATCTTTATTTCGTCTATCCATGGACGATGTATCTCCTTAAGGTTATCGACTTTTTTCTTGTCAACAGCTTTTTCTCTTAATTCTTCTAAACTACCTGCAACAAAAGTCTCTCCGCATTCACATTCCCATATAGGCAAAGGCAACCCCCAATATCTTTCTCTTGAGATTAGCCAATCCCCCATATTCTTGAACCATTCCTCTTGCCTTACCTTTCCGTATTCAGGGTACCATTTAACTTTTTTATTCTCTTCAATGAGTTTTTTCTTTATCTCTTCTGATTTTATGTACCACTCATTTACTAATCTAAAAACAAGCTCGTTTCCACATCTCCAACAATGAGGATATCTATGATTGTATGAAACTATTTTATAAGAAAAATTTCTATTCTTTAAATCATTTAGAACTTCTTTGTTTACTTCTGAATACTTTTTCCCAGAGAAGCTTCCGAATTCAGAAGAATAAACTCCCTCTTCATTTAATGGAGATATAACATTAAGACGCAATTTCTTTCCAAGCTCAAAATCATCTGTTCCGCATCCAGGAGCAATGTGAACAATTCCTGTTCCTTCTTCTTCAGAAGCAAGTTCCCATAAAACAACCTTGTGAAGAGATTTCTTTTGTTCAGAAAAGTCTTTGTAAGGCATTTCATACTCTATTCCTTCTAGATTTTTTCCTTTTTTCTTTTCAATGACTTTATAATTTCCTTCCAATTCGTTCAGTCTTTTTTCAGCAATCCAATAATGTTCTCCCTTTTGTTCTGCTCTAACATATGTAATATCTTTGTTAACGGCAACAGCAACATTTGCCGGAACAGTCCAAGGAGTTGTTGTGAAAATCAAAAAGTATTCATTCTTTTTCCCTTTAACAGGAAACTTCATAAATAATGCTGAGTGAGTTACTTCCTTATAACCTTCTGTGACTATATCATGCTTGGAACTTGCGGTCCCACATCTCCAGCACCATGGAACGGCGTCTTTTCCTTTGTATAACCATCCTTTATCATTGTAAGTTTTAATTAAGAACCAATTGTGAAGATTATTGTTATCAGACATAGTGTAATAAGAATTTTTCCAATCCATCCACTGGCCCAATCTTACAGATTGTTCTGTTTGGACTTTGGAAAATTTTTCCACCCTTTTTCTACAAGCTTCAACAAATTTTAAAATTCCGAATCTTTCAATATCTTTTTTATCTTTTAGCCCAAGATCTTTTTCTTCTTCTCTTTCTATCCATAACCCCTGGCAGTCAAATCCATTTTGATATCTCAGTTCATAGCCCTGCATTGATTTGAATCTATTGAATAAATCTTTGTAAGTTCTTCCCCAAGCATGGTGAACGCCCATAGGGTTGTTAGCAGTAATGGGTCCATCAATAAAACTCCATTTTTTCCCACCTTTATTTTTCTTTTTTAGTTTTTCAAATGTTCTATTCTCATCCCAAAACTTAAGAATTTCTTTTTCTGTTTCTTGAGGATTATACATCTTACTTCTCCATAGAATTCAATATTTTTAAATTATTTACTCTCAGGTTTTTTAGGCTTCCACTCAACAATCTTTCCAGCTTCTATTTCAGGTTTATCTGCAAGCCTTAGATTAGCAATTTGGCTTCTTGTTAATATTGGAAAGTGCTTAACTTTTGCAAGATAATCATCAATAAACCATAAATTTTCTTCTGAAGCAGCCCAATTCAAATGATCAAATTTTGACAAATCCACTGGAAGAGAATATGTTCTAAGCGTTTTTCTTCCATTATCATCAAAATATTCATGAAAAAAACTCATAACGAGCTCTCTTATGTTTTTGTAAATTGGCTCTCTGTAACGAAGAACAGCGTGATTTGTCTTGCTTATTGCTCCCCAACATCCATTGAGCCTAAAAACACAGACAACATGATCAAAATCTCTTCGAATAGAAGTTAAATCTAAAACTAGTGGCTTTTTTCCGTTTATTCTTAAGGCAAGGGCAGCAAGAATCGCGCCTTCAATGCAATGGGCTTTCCATTCTCTTAAAACTACTCTTGGAGACATACATGTATCTTTTCCATCCTCTTCAAAATTTATTGGAATTTTATTAAGAAAATCCTGGATCTTTCTAGGCGTGTTTAATGCCTTCAGGATTTTCATCTCTTTTTTGTTTAGCCCAAACATGAAAGCGTATAGAAAAATTAATTATTAAAACTTTCCAAAAATTCTTTCTCAAGAAAATGAAGATTTCCTGGAATGATAAAACAAAATGGAGCTTTGATTTTTTTGTTTTTTAATTTACTCATGTTTTCGTAGTAAATGTGAGAATCTTTAAGTCCAAGACATTCACAAACTAATATCTTGCTGATATTAACTTTCATGTTTTTGCAGTCATCTTCCAGTCTTTTGATTGCATCTTCAAACTTCAAGCCTATATCAACGAGAACAAGGGTGTGCGCCTTTATCTTCATGTTTTCCTTAACAATTTTTAGATAGCTGTCTGCAGGAAAATTTGGTAAACTAGTTGTCTTGCCGAATTTATATGGCTGCAATCCAGTTTCTGCGACAGCATCGAGTATAGAGCCCGCATGAATTATTTTTATTTTCATTTTCTTTTCAATAGCTTCTTTTATTATTGCAGTATGGGTTGTCGCCACCAGAGGAGAACCATAAACAAGAAGAACAACATCGTTTTCTTTGGCTTCTTTAAGGAAATTCATTCCTTCAACAAACTCTCTTCCCACTGCTATAAATTTCTTTCCCTTAAACTGACTCGTTAACGCTGAAATTTCGTAAGGGAATTCAATAGTGTAAGTATCGACATAGACTTTATCTGCCTTTGAAATGGTTTCATAGGCTTCCCTGCTGTATCCTTTCTCGTTCAATCCAAGACCTATTAAGTATAACATAAAAACAACAGAAAAAGACCCTTTTTATTTCTTGCCCCTTAAACTTCTGCTTGTGACAACTGCAATAAAAGCAAAAGTAAAAAGCAAAACATCATTTCTAAATATCAAGCTTAAAATGACTCCAAAGAAGCTTGCTAGTATCACTAACTTGAACCAAACTTGTCCAAATTTTAATTCCTCTTTTGTATTCTTTGCAAGATAATTTCCGATGGGAATAGCAAGGATAAGAATAAAAACGCCTATTAGTAAGATTATGAATGCCATGTTATAAGATAGAAGAGTTGCATTAATAAATTATTTGATTAAATTTCTTTCACTAATCGCTCTAATTCACTCTTGACGTCAATTTGCTCTCCTTCGTTTCTTCTCCTTGTTAATTCTAAAACAAATCCATAAATGTCTTCATAGTTATCATCAGGAACATCTATTCTATCCAATAAAATCTTCATATCAGAGAATTCTTTACCTATGTATGGCTTAGCTACTCCATAAAGACTTAGACTTACAGAAGCTCTAGCATAAATTTTCCCTTGTGATTCAAAGACCACAATCCAAGCCATAAAGAAAGAAGTTGCTATTTTATTTAAATTTATATGTATTCTCAAATAAAATTGACATCAATAAACTTTAAAATCCAGCCTGTTTATCTAAAATCATGTTATACGAAAAATTTTTGATTGTTGCTTCAAAACTTGATAAAGCAGGGGTTAACATAACAACTCAATTGAGCCAGTTTGGAGATTTCAAATTTTATCTTGTTGATAAAGAAATAATCTATACAGAAAGTCTTGACCTTGAAAGAGTAAATTCTTTTGATTTTATAGTTTTCGCTTCAAAACACGTTTCTGAAAGCAAGGAAAAAACGCTTTCAGTTCATGCTCCGGGAAACTGGCGTTCAGCCGAGTTTGGCGGAGAGCCGGGAAAAGCCTGTAAAAGCTCTGCGATTTTCATGAAACAGATGTTTGAGAAAATGCACGAAAATATGCTTCAATACAACTTAAAAGAATACAAATTAACTCTTGAAGCAACGCATCATGGTCCCCTAATTGACAAGCCATGTGTTTTTGTTGAAATAGGTTCTACAGAAAACGAATGGTCAGATAAGCGTGTTGGTTTCATTGTTGCAAAGGCAATTTCGGAAGCTCTTAAAAACTTTAAATTAAACCCTTACAATGAGATAGCAATAGCTATTGGGGGCCCCCACTACTGCCCTAATTTTAATAAAATCCAGCTTAGATCTAATGTTGCAATCTCCCATGTGATTTCTCAATATGCTTTTCCTTTTACAGAAGAGATGATAAACGAAGCAGTGAGTAAAACAGAAGAAGAACTTGACTTTGTTCTTCTAGATTGGAAAGGTCTTGGAAATGCTGAACAACGACAAAAAATTATTGAGATTTTGGACAAGCTTTACATAAGCTACAAGAAAACAAGTGATGTCAGTAATTGATTATTTCTTTCCCCAAGCAACAACGCCTATAATTACAAAATATGTTATGAATCCTATCCATGAAACTACTGGAATAAACATTATTGGAAAGGAAAGCCCAAGCCAGCCATGCTTTCCTCTTTTTTCAAAAATTCTCCATACTGATATTGTAAGAAGTACTATAAGAGCTATCCATCCTAGAATAGGAATAAGAATCAAGAAAATCCAAGCCCAATGGAACCCTCCAAGATGAAGCCTCATTGCGCTTCCCGCGAAAGGAATCCACGCAAGCCATGCTTTCTTGAATTTTAATTTTTGTGCAATTCTCATCCAAGCCATAGAATGATAAACATAAAGAACCGCAATAAAAAATATAGCAACAAGAATAAATGCCACGATAGCGGCTAAAACAGCTCCGCCAACCAATGCGCTTGGATAATCTACCCAGCTTAAATTCCCTAAAGGAGGATACATTTCAAAAATAAGGAAACTTTATTTATAAACCTTAATACTAAAGTTTTATTAATATTCTTTCTTTTTAAGTTTATGGACAGGAAATCTGGAAAAAGAGCACATACTCTTGATCTTAAAACAAAGGAAAAAATTGAGGAACTTTTTGAGGATGCGAATCACCATCAGAAAAAGTACCTTTCATGGCTCTATAAATTAGCAACCCATGATGAGAAAACAGGGCTTTACAATAACAAATTTTTTGAAAGTATTTTGGAAATGGAAATGGAAAAAGCCCAGAGGGGTTACGAGAAACTTTGCTTATTCATAATAGACATCGATTTTTTTAAGAAAGTAAATGACAAATACGGACATATTAAGGCAGATGAATTCCTTAAAAGATTATCTTTGATTTTAAAAAAACAATTTAGAAAATCAGATATTGTTGCAAGATTTGGCGGTGAGGAATTTTTTGTCCTTCTTCCCGAAACAAGTTTGGAGAAAGCAATAAAAATAACTTCAAGATTTAAAGAAACAATAAATTCAGATGCTGTGCTAAAAAAGTACAAAATAACTGTTTCCGGGGGTTTAACAGGATATAAACAAAAGGACACTAATAAGTCCTTCAAAGAACGAGCAGATAAGGCGCTTTACAAGGCAAAAAATACAGGAAGAAACAAGTTTGTTGTTTTGGAATAAAGAGCATGGTAAAATATAATGTTAATGTTATAACCAGCTTTGTTTTCTTAATTCCTGCTATGTTTTCATTGTACTATGGAATTTATTGGCACTTTTTCATCATTTTAATCTCAACTACTCTTTCTGTTTTATACCATTCTAGTAAAGAAAAAGATTTTAAAAAACTAGACAGGTTTTTTGCTACTTTTCTGATAATATCTAACTTTTACCTATTATATCTTTCTGGATTTCCTCTTAGCTTTACAATTTCAGCAGCATTTTTCATCTTTGTTGGTTTCTATTTTTTATTTAAGTCTAAAAAAATAAATTATGCTCTAAACCATTCTCTTTGGCATTTCTCTTCTGCCATTGTAACTCTTTTATGTGCTTTGGCATATAGCAAAATCAGTTAAAAAATTCCAGAAAGAAGTTAATTTATAACTTTCCCGTTTTCATAGACAAGCATTTTTCTTTTTCTTAATTCTGTGAAAAATGATTTTGGAGGAACAATGTCTTCAGGAGAATAACTGCCTGGCTTATTTATGACTTTCTTGAAAATCATTTGTGCCATTATACTTGCAGGCATTCCTGTATCAATGTTACAGCCGGCGTCTTCCCATCCTTTTAATGGGGGCACTATACACTCCATAAGTATCTCTTTGCTTTTACCCTTATGTTTGCCTCTTATCAAAACCCAAAGGTTTTCTGTTTCAGTATATCCTTTAGGGAATTTTATATCTTTTAATAATTCTGTGAGGAATTCATCTGGTTGTATATCAATTCCTTTAAATTTAACTGGCTTGCTTCTTGCAAATCCAAGGTCAACAAGCATCTGAATAACATTTATGGAATGATCAGGGAATCCTGCATAAAATTCAATATTTTTTACTCCTTTCTTTTTACAAAATTGGTAAAAAGTGTATGTTTCAGGATGATGTCCAACATTAAACTGATCTTCTCTGCCAACCCCCTTGTGATAAACACGGACTATGGAATCTGTAGGCTTTACTCTCATAGTTTTATGATTATGAAGATAAGGAGCAATCATTGTAAATTCCTCAAGAATACTTTCCATTGAAAATGGAACAACGAATTTTTTTATGTTAGAAGTCCATGCAAAGCCAACATCTACAGTATCTATTTTATCAAATTTCCCATTTGCATAATTAAGCATAATATTTCCAATTCCAGGAACAGAACCGCAGCCTGTTATGTGTATTATATGTTTTTCTTTAAGAGTTTTATTCAAAGCTAATTGTTGTTTTAGCATAGGAATGTCAGAACCAAGGTCAATAGAATGAACCCCTGCCTCAATGCATGCCTTTAAAGAATTAAGATTCCAATCACCCTCCGCAGCATTTATCAAAATCTTTGCCTCTGAATTTTTTATTATTTTTGTGGTGTTTTCTATATCACCTAGATCAACATATTCAAAAGCAGTTTTTTTCTTATGCCTGTTAAGCAGATGTTGCACTCTTTTCTCATCTCTTCCGCATAAAAGAACAGAATACCCGCTTTCAAGTAAATCTCTTGTTACAATTCTTCCCTGCATTCCTGTAGCACCTACGACAATAAAATCGAATTTCATTTTTCTTCTTTTATATTAGTTAATATTGATTTTAAAACTTAGCTATTGTGATTTAAAATACTCATGCAGATGACTTAATATAAAAGCAACCCTTTTTCCAAAAATCCGTTGTATATATGCCGGCAAAAAAAATTTACGATCTATTCTTGTAAATTCTGAAAGGTCCTCAGTATTTTTTTCATCTATAACTCTTCTTGCTATATAATCTCCAGAGTATGCCGCCCAATTCAAGCCAGGGCAACCCATAGCATATTGAATTGATTTGTTATTTTTATCATAATCAATTATTGGAATAAAATCTTTTGTTATATCAATAAGTCCTGACCAGTAATGGGTGAAATCAACGTCTTTTATTTCCGGAAATCCTTCTTTAAGCTTGTCAATAAATTTTTCTATTATTTTTGGTGAATAAAGGTATTTTGGGTGATATGTAGCCCAAGGGCTTGAGCCTCCAACAGCTATCCTATTTCCATAAAGAGGCCTGTAGTGTATGTACTCCATGCGAGTATCCCAACACATTAATTCTTCTTTAGGAAAAAGGTTCTTCATTTCTTTTTTGCTTAAGGGCTCGCTAATTGCTAAATAACTTTGAACATGGTAGAAATTTTTTGAAACTTCTTCGTTAAATTCAGTTTTCATCTTATCTATACAAATCAGTATCTTACTTGCCTTCACAGAACCAAGATGCGTTTTTACTGTATTCGATTCTATTTTTAGGACTTCGCTTCCTTCGAAGATTTTAACTCCTTTTTTCAAGAGAAGGCTTTTCATTTCTTGGCAGTATACAAATGGGTTTATTCCATAAGAACCAGGATATTTTAGTCCGATGTTATATCCTTTTCCGGGATGTATTTTTTTGAGAGCTGTTTTGTTATAAATTTGATAAGGCATACCCCTTTCTCCTCTTACCTCTGCTTCTTCTTCTATCTTGTAGTCATGAGATTTTTTTCTCGAAAAATATAAAGAATCTTGTTTTCTTAAATCACAATTAAAGCCATATTTTTTTACATTATCAACGATAATTTTAACTCCTTTCAAAGGAATGTCATAAATCATCTTTGCTTTCTTTTCTCCATGGGTATTAACCATCTGTCTTAAATCCTCCTCACTTTCAGGCGTTAAAAATCCCGCGCTTTTTCCAGAGGAACCGCCACCGCAAATGCTCTTTTCCAAAAGAATAACATCTTTGCCGGCGTCAATAAGTCTTAATGCTGCGTGAAGGCCCGCAAAACCTCCGCCTATAACAAGACACTCTGTTGTGATATTACCTTCAAGGGGGGCGCAGTGAGGTGTTTTTATGGGTAAAGAACCAGTATGCAGCCAATTTTCATATAACATATCATCACCTCTGTTAAACTAACTAATTTTAATTTTTAAACATTCCCTTACAAGCTTAATTCCCACAAAAATAGTCTTTCAAAGAATAATTTTTCACCTGCAATTTCTTTAGCTTTATACTCTAATTCTTGAAAATTAATGCTTTCTGAAAGAGAGCTTGTTATTAAAAAAATCTTACCTTCTTTAGTTAAATGCTTTTTCCCCTGTTTCAGAAACTTGATAATCAGCTCATTGCCTTTTTTACCAGCTGTTGTTGCTATCTTTGAATTCTTTGGTTCTCTTTTATCTAAAGGAAGATAAGGGGGATTAAAAATAATCAAATCAAATTTGTCTCTGATGTTGTTAAATAAATTAGACAAAATAATTTTAAATCCTAAATCACTACAATATTTTACTGCTTTGTTATTAACATCTACTCCTAATATATTATCAATTTTCACCCCAGTCTCAAGAGCCGTTTGCAAATTTATTCCTGAACCGCAACCCATCTCAAGAAACTTCAATTTTGGATTAGCTTTAATTAATCTTGGAACTTCTTTACGCAAAACTTCTGACATTAAATAAGAATCTTCAGCCAGCTCGTAGATTTCTGACATTTTACATTACAGAAGCTTTTTCAATAACAACCTGTTCCAAAGGTCTATCTTGGGAGTCTGTTGAAACTTCAGCAATTTCATCTACAACATCCATGCCTTCAACAACACGGCAGAAAACAGGATGTTTGCCATCTAAGAAATTATTGTCAACAAGATTTATGAAAAACTGGCTTCCTCCAGTATTTGGACCTGCGTTTGCCATTGAGATTGTTCCTCTGTTGTTTTTATCCAAAGAAGTTTTTGTAAATTCGTCTTTGATTGAGTATCCTGGACCGCCAGCTCCCGTTCCTTTAGGGTCTCCGCCCTGAATCATGAAGCCTTCAATAACTCTATGAAAAACCACTCCGTCATAGAAACCTTTGGAAACCAAAGTTTTGAAATTTCCTGCCGTAATAGGCATTTCACTATATAACTCTATGACAATATCTCCATGGTTTGTTTCTAATTTTACTTTTGTTTCTTTTGTTTGTACCATTTTAACAATTCCGATTACCAAGATTAAACAAATTATTGCAATTATAAAGATTTTCTTTTTGTCTAGTTTCACTTTAAATCTATGAATATTCTGTATGAAGATTATTTATTATAAAACTTGGCACTTTTCCAATTATTCCTTGTATTTTATCAGATATAAAAAACTTCCTTCCTGCAGACAAATACTCTTTATATTCAGATTCGTTTTCTTTGTTAAGAGCATTTTTTGCTGCAAATGTCCCAAGAAATGATGCCCAAGGCAGTCCAGGATTCCCAAGGACATAATATGCGTTATTTTTTTTATCATAGTCAAAAATTGGCATTATATCTTTTGATATATGTATAAAACCTGGCCAATAAGCAACAAACTTTATATTTTTCAGCATAGGGAAGATTGACTTGAACTCTTTGATATTGAGATTTACAAAAATCTTAGTCTTAAGCTCCTTTGGAGAATAAATCGCAAGCTGATAGCTGCCTCCCAAAAGAATCCTTTTTTCTTTGGTTATCTTAAAATAACTGTACACAAGTCTAGAGTCCCAGCACATAAGTTTTTCTTTAGGAAAAATCAGTTTTATTTGCTTATCTGTAAGCTTTTCGCTAATAGTAAGAAAAGTCAATGCATGGTAGACTTTTTTAGATAATTCTTTGCTAAGATTTTTTTTTGGCAAATCAATACAGACAATAATTTTATTGGCCTTTACTGAACCTAAGCTCGTTTTGGCAATATTTTTTGAAAGCTCCAAAACCTCAGACTCTTCAAAGATTTTTACGCCTTTTTGTAAAAGAATCTTTTTTATTCCAATGCAATAAAGCAAAGAGTTTATTGAATAAGTATCGAAAGTTCTTACAGCGTTTGAATAAGTTTTAGAACTTATAACTGAAGAGAGGCTTTTTTCATCATAATACTTGAATTTAACACCCATATTTTTGCTGGCAGCCTTTTCCTTTTCTATATCTTCTTTTCCGGATTTTCCAAAGCCAAGATAAAGACAATCTTGTTTTTCAAGCTCGCATTCTATCTTATATTTTTTTACATTTTCAACTATTTCTTTAACACCTTTTACGGGAATTTCCCAAATTTTTTTTGCATTTTTTAACCCATACACTCTAGACATATGTGCAAGATCAAGCTCAGAAGCAGGCGTTAAAAACCCAGAACTTTTCCCAGAAGAGGAACTCCCGCAAAAATTCTTTTCAAGAAGAATAACATCTTTTTTCAAATTTGCAAGATAAAGAGCCGCATGAAGTCCTGCAATACCTCCTCCAATAACAAGAAAATCCGTTTCTATATTTTTAGAAAGTTTTGGACAAGTAATCTTTTCCTTTATATCTTTTTCCCACCAATTTTTTAATTTCACGTTATAAAGACGTCTGATTAATTTATAAAATATGTCCTTTCAAGAAAACGCCCACTGCAGGAGAGTGGGCGGAGTTTAATTATAATAGACAGGAAACTTTTGTGAATGATGCTCTACAAAATTTTTAATGATTGTTTTTCCAACCAAGATTCCACTTCCAGACTCAGAAAGTAAATACCTGTCTATGTCTAAAACGCTCCCATCCATCCTAACCGTTTCATAAGCCCAAACTGAGCCCCCACTAGTCCAGATACCTCCTACGACTACTTTTGAAGAAAGAATAGAATTATCAAAAAGAATTTCAGACCCAACTGGAAAAAATTTGAGCCAACCACCAAAAAAAGAAGGTGAACCATTTACTACTGAACGAATAACTCCCACCTTGTTTTGTGACAATTCTCTAAATTCCACAGATAGTTTAAGAATCCACTTAATTTAAACTTTTCTTCTCTTCTGAGCAATCATTTTTCTCTTTGCCTTCAAGTTACATATAAGACATCTTCCCAAATGATTTATTTTCCTATTACAGTCTATGCAAAAAAGAGTTTTTTCCTTATTTATTCGTTTTCTTTCCAATTTTAAAAGCTCCAGTGCTTCATCTAAAAGTTCATGTGCTTTATCATGCTGTTCAGGAGTTAAAACTGCCAGATTATCCATCCTATTGTTTTTTTTATTCCCATCAATATGGTGGACTTCATATGCAGAAAAAGGAAGAGGATACTTTTTTCTGTCCTTTAAGTAAATATGATGGTATGCCCTATGCCTATGAACTAAATTAGAATGTTCTCTTTCATAACCTCTTTTATCACTATAGGTCATTACTCACTCAAGAATCAAGTAATTTTAAGGTTTTCTAAAAGAAGTTCTTATATCTCATTCTATTTCCTCTTTCAAGATTTCTAGCAATTCCTTCAGCTTTGAACCCACCTTATAGTCTTCTGGCAATTTATTAAGGAATTCTATAACAAGATTTCCAAAGTGTTTATAGAAATCATCTATGGAATAGAATCTGTATTTGTATTCTCTATTGATGCCTTCCACCCTAAAAAAGCTTAAATGAAAAGTGTAGTCGTTCATTTGTCTATTCCAATGCTCTTCAAAATCCTTAAACGGAACATCAACTTTATATCCCTCTATGTAATTATCTGCATGAGCTCTTTTCTTTTTTTCTCCAATTTTAGAACCATAAAAAAATTCATGGAGAATTCTCACATGAACAAGAAAATCTACCAAAAGAGAATCCCACAGTCTATGTTTGAAAGCAAAAAAGGATTCTCTCATCCTAAAAACTTCGTAGTAAAAATATTTATCCAGAAGTATTTGATTTCTTTCTTGTTCAGACATCTCCATTTTTATTTTATTGTGAATAAGGTAGTTTAATTTTACCTTCTAAATAATCTTTCTTTATAGAAGCATGTTCATCATTGAGCTTCTTTCTGCTTACTCCTAATTTTGCGTATCTCCTTCTTAATTGTTCTTCTCTTACTATAAAACTAACATTATTGTCGTTTATTTCTTTTTTGAATTTTTGTTTAGTTGTATGAGCAAGATAGAATATGAATAGTATGGAAATCTCAAGAAGAAGGAATTTTAAGAGAACTTTGAACAAACTATCTGAAAAATCAAGTGACATGATTATTGTAAATATCCCAATTGCTACACCTATTATCAAACTCATAGAAGACAAAAAATGAGATAAAGACTTATCAAAATTGAATTTGTCTAGTTCTAGATGTTTTGACCAATAGTCTATTTCATCTCTTAAAATTTTATTGTTCATTCTCTAACGGGCTTCTCTTTATAACGCCTCATAATTTTTGGCACAATCTTTTCAATAATTTTTCTTTGTTTTATGGACAACTTCTTTTTTCTCCAAGTGCTTTCCATAAAGTCCCTTTCCCATTCGTTGATTATACCTTTCTCAAAAGAGTGTTTTATCATAGCATGATTTACCTTACCCTTTTTTATTGCAGAAAAAATCTTATTATAATCCTTTATACCAAAGAATCGATTCACACAACAATTACCCACAATAATTGAATTACGGGTTTTATTATTAAAAAGCTGGATTACCTCACGTATAGGGTAATGCCCACAAGTACAGGTTTCAGAATCCTCCCCCTTTTCAACCTCTGTAATTCTAATCTCTTCCCATTCCTTTTTAGCCTCTTCCCACGTATTTGAGTGGCTCAGTTCTATTACTCTCTTAAATAATCGGTACTCGTTTTTGTTTACCATTTTTATAATGATAAATTCTTATTTCAAACTAAACAATCTCTCATACTTATAGTTTTTCTTACCTTTTCTTTCTTTAACCAAACCAACTCTTTTAAGAAATTCTAATGATTTTACTGTGCTATCCCAATGAATGTTTAATTCTTCAGAAATAGAGTGCATAGACCTTTCTCCCTTAGATAATAGTTTGAGAATCCTTTCAGTAATAGCAAGTATTCCCTCTCTCATATCCACAACTATGTAGATAAATTTATATAGCAAATCTACACATTTATGTATAATGGGATTTGGTGGATTTTTATGGTCAGTTCTTATATTTGTAGTAGGCAGTTTTATACTAACATGGATTGTTTCTCCACAAAGTCTTAGCCCTTTAACAGATAAGATAAGTTCTGTAGGAAACACCATTTCCAATATGGCAGATTCTAAAAGTTTACAACAACCAAAAACAATAGAAATTATTCCTTCAGAAATGGAAGAATATGGTTTTTGGAAAGATTCATACAAAAGTTGTGCTGGAGTTGAAACATTAGGTGAGTCAAATGGTGTTACAGGAATAAAAG
>Ga0184615_10000586_pt1 | contig 19816 bp, 17 predicted proteins | sample PLM4_65_coex_FD_133134 | JGI IMG/M metagenome (GOLD analysis project Ga0184615, IMG submission 133134) | Groundwater sediment microbial communities from an aquifer in East River, Colorado, USA - PLM4_65_coex | ecosystem: Environmental > Terrestrial > Soil > Riparian zone | place: USA: East...
GTTCGGGCGGAATATACGGCAGGCCGATCGCCCTGTAGACCTCCTCCTCGGTGGCGCCGGCGATTCGCTTCCCGGTGGCCTCCTTGAACACGCCGTACTCGCTCACCTTGAGCCCTTGGCGTGACGCCAGGTCCCGCACCCGGATATTGTGGGCCTTGGAGCCGGTGAAGTACTGAAGGGCCGCGCCGAAGCACTCTGGCTCAACGACTCGCAGGTCCACCTGGATCCCCTCACGGTGACGGATTGTCGCCTTGGTGTCGCCTTTGAGTAGCACCTCCGCCACCTGGGGCAGCGAGGTGAAGACCTCCATCACCTTTGCCGGTTTGGTCGAGGTGGCCAGGAGGTCGAAATCCTTGACGGTCTCGCGCATCCGCCGCAGGCTACCCGCCATACTGATCTGCTTCACCTGTGGCAACTTTTCGAGAATCTGGACGATCTCGCGGGCCAGGGGAAGCGCCCGTCCCAGCAGCATCCGCTCCCGGCCTTTCTTGACAACCTGGATCCCCTTCAGGATGTTCTCGACGGTCCTCTGTTTGATCCCTGGCAGGCCCAGGAGCTTCCCTTGCAGAGCAAAAGCTTCCAGCTTCTCGACCGAATCGACATGGAGCTTGTCGAAGAACAGCTTGGCCGTCTTGGGCCCAACTCCCGGGATCGCCATCAGCTCAACCACGCCTCTCGGGATCTCTTTCCGCAGCTCTTCCAGATATGCGATTCGCCCGGTCTCAAGCGCCTGCTGGATCTTGGCCGCGAGGTCTTTGCCGATGCCCGCGATCTCGGAGAGGCCGCCGCGCGCCGCCACGGCCTCGATCTCCTCGGTCAGGCTCTCCAGATTCATGGCCGCCCGCCGGTATGCCCGGATCCTGAAGACGTTCTCCTCCTTGATCTCCAGAAGATCGGCGATCTCGTTGAACAGCTTGGCGATCTCCAGGTTTCTCATGGCCTTGCCGTATAGATGTCGAATTCGCCCACTTCCTGACCCGAAGGCTCGAGGCACAGGCTTCCGAAATGGACGATCCGAACAGCTCCACGATCGCTGAACGGAGTCAGACAGACCAATCTCCCGGTTGTCGGATCCAGGTCCTGAAGAAGGCCCAGCGCAAGGAGTTCGTTCTCTTCGTCGGCCAGCCCCAGCAGGAGGCCTCGAACCGTGTCACGTTCTATAATCCGGAGGGCCGAGATGCCGAGACGGCTCTTCGCAAGCGCGAGCCCATCGGCCGATGGTTCACCCTGCACCAGCAGAAAGGCTTCGTCATCTCCGCGCTCGCCTCCCAGGACCGGTGTCTCGAGCGCTTTCGACAGGCCTCGCAGCTCCGACACATCGAGGATCCTCCCCCCCTGCATCCAGCTTCCCTCAACCACGATCTCGCGCAGCGAGAGCTCGAGATGGGAGGACGCCTGAAAGTAGTCGAAGAACCGCTGCGCCCGATAGAGTCGTCGAGCTTCAGGGGATCGGGCGGTGACGTGGGGGCTTACCGGGAGCCGAGAGACGGCCATTCCTTTTCTGCCTTCGAACAGGCGAAGGATCGGCTCAAGCTCGGCATCCTTCTGCAACGCGACGAGGTGTTGGGGTGCGAGGAGTTCGATCTTGTGAAACTTGAGGCGGCGCCCGAGAGGGCCGAGGACCAGGCCGGTGGTGTCAACCAGAAGGACTCCTACGCCCATGACGTGGGCCTTCTCGGCCAGCCGTTTGAGGGCGACCGCCAGTGGGAGCATCTGTTGTGCGGGGGAGACGGCTCCAACAAAGCGCAGCGCGATGGGGTGGAGAGCCGATTCAGTGCGGGGAGTGTTGGCTATGGCCAGCCCTGCCGTCGCCGGCGGCCCGAGTGTCGATTGTCCGACGTCGCCATCCAGAAGCGCCACGCGCCGGCCGGCCGACGTGAGTGTGCGCAAGAGCCAGAGCGCCAGGGTTGTTTTGCCGGAATCCGAGGCCCCGAGGAGGAGAACCATGCCGCCTTCGGCATCGATCCTGGCGCAAAGCGCCGCCCAGGCCTCGGGCACCTCGATGACCGCGGACATGCTATCCTCTTATCGCATTGGGCGGATTACGTCGGGCCCTCATGCGTCACACAGGAGGACCCATCCCAGCGGTGCCAGTTACGGCGTGACCTTGTACACGACATCGTGCGGCCGGGCCTTGGCCAGCACCTGTATGGCCACGCGTTGACCCGCTTCGGCCTGCTCCACCCGTTCATGCTCGATCTGCATCGACTCGACCGGCTGTTCGAAATCGGTGGTGCTACCACGGACACGGATCATGTCGCCAAGGCGCAGGGGTCCCGCCGCCAACTCGATGAGCGCAACGCGGAGCTTGCTGTAGTACTTCTCGACCTGTCCAATCCTCGCTTCGGACATGATTCACTCTGCCAGGGGGGCGCCAGGCAACGTCTACCCCTCAGGCCCTAGGGCCTGACCCTTCGATGCCATACGCCCTCATCTTCCGGTGAAGGTTGCTTCGCTCGATCCCGAGACGCTCGGCAGTCCGGGTGACGTTCCACTGGTTCTCCTCCAGACGACGCAGGATGAACTCCCGTTCGAACCGTGACCGGGCCTCCCGGAGCGTGCCATCAGGGGTCGGCCACACCTCTCGCCTCGCCCCACCCCCGCGGAGAGATGGCAGAAGATCAAAGGGCTGGATGGTCTTCGCGGCAACCATGATGACCATCCGCTCAATGACGTTTCTGAGCTCTCTGACGTTGCCGGGCCAGTGATAGTCAACCAGGAGCTGCATGGCCTCCGGCGAGAGGTCTTTGTCCGGCTTTCCGTGTTCCCGGCAAAAAGACTGAAGAAAATATCGAGCCAGAATCGGGATGTCTTCCCGGCGTTCCCGGAGCGGTGGAACCTCAAAGGGGATGACGCTCAGACGATAGTAGAGATCCTCCCGGAAGGCGCCACGACGGATCTCCTCCAGCAGATCTTTGTTGGAGGCGGCGATGACCCGGACATCCACCGTGAGGCTCTCGCTTCCCCCGACCCGCTCGAAGGTCTGTTCCTGCAGGACGCGGAGAACCTTGGCCTGGGTCTTGAGGCTCATGTCCCCCACCTCGTCCAGGAAGATCGTCGCCCCATCGGCCAACTCGAACTTCCCCCGTCGTTGAGCCGTGGCGCCGGTAAACGCGCCCCGCTCGTGGCCGAACAGCTCGCTCTCAATCAGTTCTTCCGGGATGGCCGCGCAGTTGACGACCACGAACGGCTTGTCCCTTCTGGCGCTGTGGCGATGGATCGCCCTGGCGATCAGCTCTTTCCCAGTGCCGCTCTCCCCTCGGATCAAGACCCGCCCGTTGGAAGGAGCGGCGGACAGGATCTGCTCGCGAAGCATCCTGATCGCTTTGCTCTCGCCCACGATCTCGTACCGTCGATCGATGGTGTCACGGAGCGCGCGATTCTCCCACTCGAGCCGCCTTTGATCCAGGGCGTGGCGAACCGCCAGGTGGACCTTCTCGAGATCCAAGGGCTTCTCGAGATAATCGTAGGCGCCCATCTTGGTGGCCTTCACGGCCGTCTCGATCGTCCCGTGCCCCGAGATCATGATGACGGGCAGCTCTCCATGCAGCCGTTTAATCACCCCCAGGGTCTCAAGCCCGTCCATTCCCTCCATCCAGATATCGAGCATCACCAGGTCGGGAAGGCCCTTCTGGATGGCACGGAGCGCCTCCTGTGCTTGTCCATAACCCGTGACGCGGTACCCCTCGTCCCTGAGGATGTCCACGATCGACTTCAACACCTTCTCGTCGTCGTCAACCACTAGGATCTGATCGTGGGCCATGGCCCGACTCCATCTCCGTTGCCTCCCGAGCGTGCGAGGGCAGGCAACTCGATGATGATTCGCGTGCCTTTCGGGACGTTATCTTCAATCCGGATCTGGCCGGCGTGCTCGGCAACGATTCTGTGCACGATGGCCAAGCCGAGGCCGGTCCCGCCCCGCTTGGTCGAGAAGTAGGGAAGGAATAGCCGCTCCCTATCTGCCTGGGGAATCCCGGGGCCCGTATCGTCCACTTCCAGCGCCACGACCTCTCTGCCTTTGAGGTATCGAGTCTTGAGAACGATCTCTCCCTCCCCCTCAAGGGCGTCCAGGGCATTGTCCACCAAGTTGATCAGTGCTCGCTTCATCTGCTCGGGGTCCACGTTGACGAGCGGGAGCTCGGGATCAAGGTCGCAGCCGATCTTGATCCCCTTCGGGACGGCCGCGTAGAGCGTCATCACGATTTCCACCACCAGGTGCAGATCATTCGGTTTCGGGTCGGAGGAGGGCATCTTGGCCGCGTACCTTGAGAATTCGTCCACCAATCCTTTGAGCCCATTGACCTCCTGAATGATCGTTCGCGTGCACTCCTCGAATACCTGTTCGTAATCAGGGGCCCGATCAGCGAACTTCTTCCTCAGGCGCTGCGCAGAGAGCTTGATCGGGGTCAATGGGTTCTTAATCTCATGTGCGATCCGCCTCGCCACCTCCCGCCACGCCATCGTTTGCTCGGCTCGGATCCGCTGGGTGATCTCTTCCAGAACCACCACCCTCCCGAGATGGTTTCCCGAGCGATCGGTCAGCTCGCTGATGTTCACCACGATATTGGCGACCCGACCATCACACTGAAGCGTCAGTTGTTGGTCCACGACCCCGCCCGTCTCCCCAGTGGTCTGCTCCAGCAGGCTTCGAAGCGGGGCGAGCGACGTCCCGCCCAGGAGCTCGGTAGAGTGACAGCGCCAGCGGCGGCGCCCCTCAAGCCCAAGAATTTGGATGGCCGCCGGGTTGATGGTTGTGACGATCCCCTGTTGGTCAAGCGACAGGACGCCCGTGGCGATATTCTCGAGCACGGTCTCCATGTATGCGCGCCGCTGGTCCAGTTCGACATTCGAGCGCTGGAGGCCAACGTTGGCGCTCTCCAGCTCGGACTTGCTCTGCCGAAGGTCCTCTGTCATCTTGTTAAAGGAGCTCACCAGGATCCCGAACTCATCGTCCGCTTTGGCGTCCACCTTGAAGTTCAGGTTTCCCGAGGCGACGGCCCTGGTCCCTTCGGCGAGTTGCTGGATTGGCACGGTGATGCCCCGAGCCAGATAGACCCCGACCCACACGGCGGCGAAGATGATCACCAGGGTCACCATGAGGAAGAGCATGATGTAGATTCCCTTGATAGGATTCTTCAACAGTTTGAGCTGTTGGTACTCTTTGACGCCGCGGGTGACATCGCTGACGCTACGTGAGAATCCTTCAGGAATGTACTGGGTGGCCACCAGAAACATCGCTCGGCCTTTCGAGTCTGACAGGGCGATCGGCGCTACTCCCCGGATCAAATCGCCACCGGAGATCATCTGGACGAAGGCAAATGTCTCTCCCCTCCTTCCCCGCCGGAGCGCTTGACCGAGCGGGGGCATGTCGGCTGGTGTCCGCTTCTTCGCCCGGAGGCCCAGGAGCTCGGCACCGTTCCAGTCGATGATTTGAACGGCATCGAGGTTGTACTCGTGGAGCTTCTCAGCCATCACGCTGCGGGCCAGCTCCTGTCCCTCCTCGTCGCCAAGACTTCCCGGGTCGATAGTGGACGCTATCCGACGTGCCTGCATCACGATGTTCTCGCCAGACACCTTGTCGAAGAGCTGCGCCACATCCAGCGAGCGCTGGAGCGACTCTTCGACCCTGATGTTGAACCAGCTATCCACGCTGTTGGTGATCAGGTTGCTTGCCACGACAAAGAGGAGGAAGGCGGGCAGGAGAGAGAGGCTGACAAACGCCACCACCAGCTTGACTCTGAATTTGGAACCCAGCAGATTATCGCGACGCTCGAGGTAGACCTTGAAGAGGCTTCGAAAGACCAGAAGCACCAGGATCAGGAGGAGGACCATGTTCACGTTGACGAGGGCAAAGATCAGGATGTTGCTGGCAATCGGGGTGGGAAATCGGAGCTGATAGATCAAGACCTGGACGGTTGTCAACAGCACCACGAGGCCGAGGACAGTCGCCAGGATCAGGCGGGTACGGCGCTTGCGATGATCAGGGTCTTTCGGGACAACCATCTGCTTGCCTGCTGCTAGTGCCGTTCCAACTGTATCCGTCTAACACCACAATGACCCGCAGGCATCTGGATCGGCCGTCGCACAGCGTTGTTATTTGTCCGAACACGTTGGAACGGCACTCGTCTATTTCCAACTCAAGGAGATCTGACATCGCCTGTGAGTCATCGCAACGGAAGGAACATACGCGGACAAGAGAGTGGTGAAGGGGAAACATGACTCTGGTGCAGTGGATCTGCGCCTCGACTTGCACGGGATCACCTCGCACGTTACCCTGAACTCTTCGGCCACTATAGCCGAAACCTCGGAAGGGTTGCAAGGCCAAAGTCGATGAGGCTGTGTGGGTGGGGGCCTGAGGAGGTCCTCGTGATCTCGTGAAATGGAGGAGAGGAATTACGAAGGGGCGACCTTGAGGGATCGTTCGGGCTGAAGCAGCGGCCTCACCCATCGTTCAATCACGCCATTACGGGCGGGAGCTGCATGCTGGATGTCGAGGTGACGCTGGATTTCCTGCACGAGCCTGGTATGTAAGAGGTGTCCAGCGCTGTGGGCGATCACGGTCCCAAGAACTGGTCTGCCAAGGAGATAGAGATCTCCCAGGAGATCGAGCACCTTATGGCGAACCAACTCGTCCCGAAAGCGGAGATCGCCGTTCAGTACACCACCTTCGCCGATCACCACCGCGTTGTCGAACGAGCCACCCAGAGCCAAATTGCGCCGGCGAAGCTCTTCCACATCCTTCACGAAGCCGAAGGTCCGACAACTGGCGATCTCGCTGATGAACGTCTCCTTGGAGATGTCGAACGCGGCCGACTGTTCTCCGAGAAGAGGATGGTCGAAGCGCATCGTATAAATGACCTGAAGTCGCTCCGAAGGGACGATCTGAATGCTGCGGCGGTCTGCCTCAACAACAAGACGCTCTTTAATCTTCAGATACGTTCTGGGGACCATCTGGCGTCGGAGACCTGCCTTCTTGATCAGCTCAACGAATGGCGCGGCGCTTCCATCCATGATGGGCACCTCCTCGCCGTTGAGCTCCACCAAGACGTTGTCCAACCCCATTCCGGCGAATGCTGCCATCAGATGCTCGATGGTCCTCACCTTCACGCCACCCTTACCGATGGTCGTCGCGTGATGAGCATCGACGATGTTGGCAGGGTTGGCTTCGATGGTCGGACTCGCGGGAAGATCTATGCGCTTGAACGCAACGCCGACGTTAGCCGCAGCCGGCCGGAGACACATTCGCACCGTCTGCCCGGTGTGTAACCCTATGCCTTCACAGGCTGCTGCGGTTTGAAGCGTTCGCTGATGGCTCACCGTCTTCTCCTGTGGTTATGTACGATTTTTAGTGGATACCGATACAGTAATTTCTTGCCATGATGGCTAGTATGAGTAAGTGCAAATCATATACCACTTTGTCTAGAAAGATCACGAAGAATATTGCGAGATTATTATTGGAAATTCAATAAGTTAGAAGCGTAGCTGGAGGTCATAGCTAAACAGGGATCAGCGGACTGTTGAAATTTTTCAACAAATGTGTCAAATCGACCTCGCCGCCCACCGATCAAACAGGCGCTTCAAGGCGTCGCGACATGGCACGTCTTCAAGCGGCCTTAGGAGCTGCTCGATCCTCGCCTCCATCTCTGATAGACCGGCACGAGCTGGTTTCTGTAGTGGTGGATTGGGCATTCTGGCGCTGGCTCGCCGAGCAGTTCGACCGATCCTCAAGACGATCTCGCCCACCACCGCCTCGCCTACCTCCTCGTTTAGCATTATCTTCAGCTTATGACGCAGCATGTGCAACTCGTGCAGCCAGATCGGATCTTCGACGCAGAGGTACAGTCGCCCCTCCCTAAAATCCTCCACGCTCGCCCGCTCCCTGATGCGCGGCGCGATGGCTCGGTCCCATGCCTTGAGTAAGGCGAGGTGACGGGTCACCCGACCGAGACCCAGTCCCTGAAGGGTTCCCTCGAGGACATCCGCACAACTTGTGGGGTTGCCTCCCTTGCGTTTCCTCCTTGATCCTTTCTCCCTCACCTGGCAAACTCCACTTTGGGGACCGCTCTGGCAGACTCAGCCACCTGGAAGTAGGTTGCCTTCTCAAAATGGAAAAGCCCTGCTACGGTCCGTTCCGGGAAGCGACGAATCTTGATGTTGTAACTTTGTACCAGATCATTGTATCGCTTCCGTTCGACTGCCAATCTATTCTCTGTGCCCGCCAGCTCGTCCATCAAGCGTATGAAGCTCCTGTCTGCTTTGAGGGTCGGATAGCGCTCAACGACGACCAGAAGGCGCCCCAGTGCAGAGTCCAGGGCGTTACTGGCATTCATTTTTTCTTCGACGGTCCTGGCTCCCGCCATCCGCGCCCTCGCATCGGCGATACCCTTCAGGACTTCTCTCTCGTGGGCGGCATACCCTTTTACCGTCGCCACCAGATTCGGGATCAGGTCCGCCCGACGCTGGAGCTGGTTCTCGACCTGGGCCCAGGCCGACTTGATTCCCTCATCCATCGAGACCAGTTGATTGTACGCGCTCCAGAGATAAAACGCACCGGCCAGGATGACAAGAACGACGATAGCCGAGATCCCGAGAACAGGGGAAGCCCCCCGATGCTGTCCGTTCACGTTCATCCCCCGTCGCGAGGCGCTCCAACCAGCGCCTCGTCAATACCGCGATTGGCGAGCGCATCCGCCCGAAGGTTTCGCTCTCGACCGACGTGCTCGATGCGAAAGGAGGGGATGGTTCGTATGAGGTCCTGCGCCTGCGAATGCAGCAGAGCAAGGCGGGGATTCTTGACTCGGTATGTGCCTTCAATTTGCCGGACCAAGAGCTCGGAGTCCGACAGGATTCTGACCTCCGCTGGCTTCAGACTTCCTACCTCCCGCAGGGCGAGGAGGAGCGCTTCGTATTCGGCAACGTTATTGGTGGCCTCGCCGATGTACTTCGAGAGCTCTCGTTCCAACCGCCCGTTCTCTTCCTTTATCATGACGCCGATCCCGGCCGGGCCCGGATTACCGCGAGAGGCCCCGTCGATATTCACCACGAGCCGCAATCCTTTTCTTGCGCCTGAGGCAGAGAGACTGTACGCCCGTTCGAGCAGCTCTGCTGCCTCCAGGATGGCGCGTCGCTCTCTTGAGGAAAGAGCTGGAGCGGGTGAGGCCTCACCGCCTGAAGGAGCCTTGGCCGCCAGCCGACGGAGGACCGCACAGATCTCGTCCGGTCGCAACCTATCCCTTCCAATAGAGGATCCGGCCGCATCGTTCGCAGGTCAAGATCTCTTCGTTCCGGCGGACCTCGTTATACAACTGAGGGGTTAGAGCCACGTGGCACCCTTCGCAGGACCCTCCACTTGCCGGGGCCACCGCCAAGCCAGCTCGAATCTTGAGGAGCCGAAGATATTGCTGTAGCAACGATGCTTCCACACCTTTCGACCGGCCTTTCCTGGCCCCCTGTAACTTGGCCAAGCGGCCCTGTATCTCTCGAAGCTCGCCTCCCCTCTGCTGCTTGTCCCTCAAGTACTCCGCCTCTTTGAACCGGAATCCCTCCTCCTCTTTAGCCCGATCTTTCACTGCCGCGTCGATCTGGTCGAGGAGCACGAGAATCTCTTCCTCCAGGGTCGAAACCTTCTGTTTCAACCCATCGATCTCCTTCAGGACAGCGGAGTATTCCTGGTTCGTCTTGATCTCGTAGAGCCGGCTCTGTCGCTTCTTGAACTCCCTATTCGCCTCCTCCAAATCGCGTTCTTTCTGGCGGCGAAGTTTCTGCAGCTTCTCTGTCTCCGCTGTTGCCTCATCAAGGGCGGCCTTGGTGTGAAGCAACTGCTCCTCCATCGCTCGAATCTGCCCAGGAATGGCAGCCGCCGCCGCTTCGAGCTCAGCGATTTCGGAGTCAAGCCGCTGTAGGTCGACTAGCCGTTCCAGCTCGTCCAGCACATTGCGCTCCGTTTGAAGTACGAAACCGTTCACAGTTGACAGTTCACGGTATAGAAAGCCCCTTTTCTGTTAACTGTGAACAGTGAACCGTGAACTCGCAATTAAGGGACGTGGTGGGCCCACCTGGACTCGAACCAGGGACGACCCGGTTATGAGCCGGGGGCTCTACCCAACTGAGCTATGGGCCCGCAGACGTTGACGGTTGACAGTTGACGGTAAATGATATTGAAGGGGCCCTATTCCGATGACTGTGAACCGTGAACTGTGAACCATTAACCGATCTAGCCTTCGACGAAGCTCTTGAGCTTCTTGCTTCGAGTGGGATGCCGGAGCTTCCGCAATGCCTTGGCCTCGATCTGTCTGATCCGTTCTCGAGTGACATCGAACTGCTGGCCCACTTCTTCCAATGTATGGTCGCGCCCGTCCCCGATCCCGAAGCGCAGCTCCAACACCCTTTTCTCCCGTTCAGTCAGGGTCTGGAGAACCTCGTCGGTCTGACCGCTCAGGTTGATACTGATGACGGCCTCGACCGGGGACACCGCCCCTTTGTCCTCGATGAAGTCCCCCAGATGGGAATCCTCCTCCTCTCCGATCGGCGTCTCGAGGGAGATTGGCTCCTGGGCGATCTTGAGGACCTTCCGGACCTTGTCAACCGGCAGGTCGATCTTCTGGGCGATCTCCTCCGGCATCGGCTCCCGCCCCATCTCCTGAACCAAGTAACGGGAGGCCCGAGTCAACTTGTTGATGGTCTCAATCATATGAACAGGGATCCGGATGGTGCGGGCCTGGTCGGCAATGGCCCGCGTGATAGCCTGGCGGATCCACCACGTCGCGTAGGTGCTGAACTTATATCCCCGCTGATATTCGAACTTGTCCACCGCCCGCATCAGGCCGATGTTCCCCTCCTGGATCAAGTCAAGGAACTGAAGGCCACGGTTGGTGTATTTCTTCGCAATGCTGATCACTAACCGGAGATTGGCCTCCACCATCTCCTTCTTCGCCACGAGCGCTTTCCGCTCTCCGTTGGTGATGGCTTGCAGCAAGGATCGCAACTCCTTGGCCGAGGCGTCAGCCTCCTCCTCGACCTTCCGGATCTTCCGCTGGATATTCGCGGTCGCGCGTTCACACTCATCCAGTTCCTTCCGACCCAGCTTGGTCCGGCGCACAATCCCTCGCACCGCAGCAGTCCTGTCCCGACCGTTGGTCGAGATGACCTTGATATCCTGCATCGACAGGCGGTAGAGCCGTCCCGTCTCACGAAGCTCCCGCTCACCCTGCTCGATTCTCTCCAAGAGATTGCGCATCCGGGCCACAACTCTTTCGACAATTCTCTGGTTGATATTGAGCTTTTGAAGAAGGGTGGCCTGCGCTGCCTTGCGGCGCGCGATCTCACCTTGGATCCTCTGCTGCCACCTTTCGGTGAGACGGCCGACGCCTCGCTGGTAACGGCGGCCCAAGTCATCGATCTTCGCCTGTTCCTTTCGGAGACCTTCCAGCAGCGGGGCGTTTTCGGCCAGTATCTCCTTCTCCTTCTGCTCGGAGATCTCATCGAACTCATTCAGGGCGAACAGCTCCCCAACCCGAGCCCCCCCCTGCAGCAGCCGCTCGCCGATTTCCGTGATCTCCCGAACCGCGACGCCGGCCCGGCAGACGGCGTCAGCCACCTCCTTGCGTCCCTCCTCGATCCGCTTTGCGATCCGAATCTCCCCTTCCCGGGTCAGGAGGGGGGTTTTCCCCATTTCCCGAAGGTACATGCGAACCGGGTCATCGGTCCTGCCGACAGACGATGGAGCGAGCTCCAACTCCGTCTCGGAACTCTCTTCTTCCTGGGGCTCCAGTGATCCCACCGGCTTCGGCCGCTCGGCCTCATCCACCACCTCGATATCCATCTCATCGAAGAGGTTCAGGATCTTGTCGATCTGGTCGGCCGATGTGACCTCTTCCGGCAGCAGGGTATTCATCTCATCGTAGGTGAGGTAGCCCTTTTTCCGACCGAGAGAAACCAGGGGCCTGATCCCCCGGGCAGAAGCGGCCTGGTCCATCGCCTTCCTTCCGGTCCCAGAACCAGAACCTTTGCCAGATGCCTTCGCCGGCCCGGATTGCTCCAGCCTCCTGCGAGGCGGCATGCCGGGGGCCGCTTTGGCCTTTTCCTGTTTGTGGAAGAGGACCCGCTTGCGCACCGCCAAAGGACTCCGAGTGATCTTCTTACGCGGCGTCAATCGAATGGCCTTGGCGGGTCGTCTTGCCTTGTGAGCATTCGCCATACATTCCTCTCCTTTACATCGAAATCTCGACCGTCGCCCCCCGTCGCTCGTGCGAGCCGGCTTCGAGCGCCTGGCTCAACTCTACCGCAGCCTCCATCACGCGCTCACGGTGAGGCCTGAACGGCACCGCGGCCTCGATCCTTCTTGAGCGCGAGGAACTGTGTTTGGAGGCGCTCGACCGTTTGATGATCTCCGGCCCGCTCGGCCTCTTCCATTTGCCGCTGGAGATCCTCCCCGGCGCGGCGCTCGCGCTTGCCTGTGATACGCGCCAGGCAATCGGAGAGCGCACGCTCGATCGCCTCCTCCCCGTCGTACTCTCCGAGGTCCGTCGCCAATAGCTCGGCAAACACCCGCCGGACCTCCGGCTCTTCTATGACGAGCGGAACAGGGCCACGAGCCACTCCGGACCCCATCACCGCATGCTCAAGGATCTTACGAAGGACATGGTCCTCCACCTCCTCCGGGCTGATGACCTCTCGCGCTCGATGGGCCGCGCCGGGATGATGAAGGGCAAGGTGAACCAGCTTCCACTCGGTGGAAGGCAACGACTTGGGACGCAACGTCGGCGGCAGCAGTTCCCGCCTGCGTCCCTTCGCCTGAAGATTGAGTTCGCGAACAATGGCATCACTGGAAAGCGCCACTCGGCGCGCGAGCTTTTCACAGCAACGCTGCCGCGTGATCTCATTCTCGACCGCGCCCAAGAGTGGGAGGATTGCGTTCACTGCAGCCGCTTGGCCTTCGGCGCTCCTCAGATCGAACCCCGAGACCCTGCGATCCAGCAAGAACTCCATCAGATCCTTCGCTCGATCCACCGCCTCGGCGAAGGCCGACGCCCCCTGTTCCTGGAGAAATCGATCGGGATCTCCGCCCTCCGGCAGCAGGATCACGCGCCAGTCGAGCCCGCTGTTGAACAGGCTCTCCACACTTCGCCGGGCGGCGGCGATCCCGGCGACATCCGGATCGAACGCCAGGAACGCCCGTGGAGTATAACGACGGAGCAGCGCCATCTGCTCGCCGGTCAGCGCGGTACCAAGGACCGCCACGCTATTCTGGAAGCCATGCGTGTGGAGCGCGATCAGATCGAAATACCCCTCCACCACGAGAGCCGACCCCCGATCGCGAATCGCTGCAGCCGCTAAGTGAAGGCCAAACAGGTGCGCTCCCTTCCTATAGATGGGGGTTTCGGGAGAGTTCAGGTACTTCGGCTCCGCGCCATCAAGCGCGCGACCGCCGAAGGCGATCACCTTGCCCGCCGAATCGCAGATCGGGATCATCAGACGGCTCCGGAAGCGGTCGTACGCCCCGCTCCCCTCCTTGCGCGCGAGGGCCAGCCCCGCCCGTTCCACCTGCCCCTTGGAGAAACCTTTGCGCAGGAGGTGGCGGAGCAATCCTTCCCAAGAGGCCGACGCGTAGCCGAGCCCAAACTGCTCAACCACCGATTCGGGAATGCCGCGCCCGCCCAGATATGCACGCGCAGCCGCGCCGTCCGTTTGATGGTTGAGCTGCTGTCGAAAACACTCCGCCGCGGCCTTATGAATCTCCAGCAGCGGGAGGCGCCCATCCTCCTCCCGCACTGTCCCTCCTCTGCCGGTTCCGGCGAAACGGGTCGGGAGGCTGATTCCGGCTCGATCCGCCAGAGACCGGATCGCCTCCGGAAAGCTGAGGTGCTCCTGTCGCATCAGGAAGCCGATAGCATCCCCGCCCTCGCCGCAGCCGAAGCAGTGATAGATTTGACGCTCCGGGTTCACGATAAAGGATGGGGTCTTCTCGGGGTGGAAGGGGCAGAGTGCCTTGTGGTATCGTCCGGCAGGCTTCAGTGGAAGGTAACTGCCAATGAGCTGCAGGATATCGGTGCTGGCCAGCACCCTTGAAACCGCCTCTTCTGGGATCACCGCCGGCCAGTCCTCATCACGCTGCTCCGCCCAGGTGGACGCCCTGGGAGTGAAGCTCGACAATCGTGGTGCCGATGCCACCCTCCCGATAGTCGGCCAGCCTGAAGCTCGCGACCAAGGGATGGCCCTGAAGAAGTTCCGCGACGGTTCTGCGCAGTATTCCCCCACCCTTTCCGTGGACGATCCGGACGGTGGGAAGGCCAGCCAAGAATGCGTCCCCCAAATAGCGGTCCAGACGCCGAGACGCTTCCTCTGCATCGCAGCCGATCAGGTTCAACTCCGCCGCGGTCTCGTCTATCGCCCTCGAGACGCTGACTGAAGGGACGGCCTCGCCCTGGCGGGCCAAGCCGTCTGGAACGAGCGCCTCCAGTGGGACCCTCACTCTTCCCAGGGGGAGCTGGACCTCCACCACTCCCGCAGGCGTGGGGTCACCACTGACGATTCCCCGCTGATCGAACCCCTTGATTCGAACGTGCTGGCCGTGGCGAATGGCTGCCGCGCCGGAGTCTTGTGGTGAACCCGGTCGACCCATGTTCGGCCCCTGATCCTGATCTGCCACCTGGCTGAGCACCGCCTCGGCTCGTCGCTCCAGATCGGTCAGCCGTCCGCGAACCGCTTTCACCGTCTGGCCGCGCGACTCGGTTGCTCTGAACTCCTGTACTATCCGCTCGATCTCTGAACGAGCGGCGAAGACGGCGCCTTCGACCTGCTGGCGAGCCTGGTGGCAGAGCTGCTCCGCCTCGGCCCTCGCAGCGTCACGTCGTGCTTCAGCCTCGCTACGCGCTTTCGCCGTTTCGGCAACCTCGCGCGCGAGCGCCGCACGCTCTTCTGTGAGGCGCTGCTGCTCGGCTTCCAGGCGCTCCAGCAGCAGCCGCAGCGGGTCTGTACCCTCGCCCAACATCGCCCTGGCCCGGCAGACCACCGACGGCGGGAGCCCGATCCGGGATGCAATCGCAAGTGCGTGGCTGCGGCCGGAAAGCCCAATAGATAATTTATACAGAGGTCTCAGGGTGTCAAGGTCGAACTCCACACAGCCGTTCTCGATTCGAGGATGCGAATAGGCGTAGGCCTTGATGGCATCCAGATGCGAGGTCGCCATGACCAACGCGCGCCGCTCCAAAAGCGCCTCAAGGATCGCGATCCCCAGACAGGCCCCCTCGACAGGGTCGGTGCCAGCACCCAGCTCGTCCAGCAAGACCAGGGTTCCCGGGCCCACCGCTTCCAGGATGCGCTGAATCTGGCCGATGTGAGAAGAGAATGTGCTCAGGCTTTGCTCGATACTCTGCTCATCCCCGATGTCAGCCAGCACCCCGTTGAAGAACGGGACCTCGGAATCCGGCGAGGCCGGCAGATGCAAGCCAGCCAGCGCCATGAGCGAGAGCAGCCCCGCGGTCTTCAGGCCGACCGTCTTGCCACCGGTATTGGGTCCGGTGATGAGCAGGGCGTCGAACTCATCACCAACCCGAAGGTTCACGGGGACGACCGTTCGCTCCCCCTCCGCCGAGGCCTGTTTCAGTAGCAGCGGGTGCCGTGCCTCGTGCAAAACTAACGGCCCCGCTTCCTTGAGGGATGGGGGTGCGCAGTGAAGCTTACTCGCCCATCTCGCCGCGGCGCATCGGACGTCCAGCTCCGCCACCAGGAGCACCGTCCCGAGAATCGCATCGATCTGGGGTCTGAGCGCGACCGTGAGGAGCGCCAGCACCTTCCTGACCTCTTCCTCTTCGGACCGCTGTAGCAGCCGTAACTGATTGTTGAGCTCAACGACCTGCTGCGGCTCAAGAAAGATGGTCACCCCGCTGACAGACCGATCCTGCACCACCCCTTTAAGGACAGTTCGGTAGTTGGGCTTGACGAGGATCACGTACCGTTCATTCCGGAGGGTGATGATCGGCTCGGTGATGTACGGCTGAAGAGCCGGATCGGCAAACAGGGACTGCAATCGGCTTTGAATGAGGTTGCGGAGTTCATGGAGCCGACGTCGCACATGGGCCAGCTCGCGGCTCGCGGTGTCCTTGACCTCTCCGGTGTCTTCGATGGCGGCCCGGATCTTCCCCACAAGCTCGGGTTGCCCATCCAGCCGCGAGGCGATATCATGAAGCCGCGGACACACGTCCCTGGATCGGGCGATGATGAGACGGATCGACGCTGCCGCTTCCAATGATGCCGCGATCCGGACGAGATCGATCGGAGCCAGGACTGCGCCTTCCGGCCGAGACCTTCGAACTGACTCCCTGATGTCAAAGAGTCGGTCAAATGGAAGTACCGTTTCCTTCGATAGCAGAACCCGGAACTCCCCAATCTGATCGCTGACTCCTCGTGCCTCCTCCAGGGTCTGAAGCGGGCGGACACCCCGCGCCAGTTCCCTTCCAACAGGTGATTCGGCCTCCGCTGCCAGCATTTCCTGGATGGCAGGCCACTCAAGAACTTTAAGGGTGTGTTCGTCCACCTGATTTTTCAGACTCATCAGATGCAAAGCTGCTCCGAACAGCTCCGGTCGCGGCGAAAGGACCTTTCGAGAAATGGCAGGGAGCGAACCTCGCGCAGAACTCAACTCGCCCTGATAGGATGACGGGAAAGAGTGATCCAACCGTGAGCAGGGAGCCCTGGAAAAAACAAGGGACCCGATGCCGGGTCCCCTGAACCACGAACCCTCCCCCTTGAAGTGAAAGGGTTGTGACAGGATGGCGCCACTAGTCCCGCCGCGACAACGCGTCTTTCACCATCTGGCTAACGATTTTCCCATCAGCTCGACCGGAGATCTCTGGCATCAGCAGGGCCATGACCTTCCCCATGTCCTTGAGGGAACCGGCGCCCGCCGCCAGAATCGCCTCCTCCACCTTGTGCCGAAGCTGTTCCAGGGAGAGGGGCGGGGGCAGGTACGACTCAAGGAGCTTCAGCTCGGCCTCCTCCTTTGCAGCCAGGTCATGCCGTCCGCCTTTCACATACGGGTCGATGGCCTCCTTCCGAAGCCTGCACGATGCGATGACTGCCTGAATGATCTCCTGATCGTCCAGCTCTCCCCGCTTTTCTATTTCCCTGTTCTTGATGAGTGAAATCAGAAGACGGAGCACTGACGTCTTCAGGCGATCACCGCTCTTGAGGGCCTCCTTGAGGTCTCCCGCCAATCGGGCCTTTAAGACCCCCACGGTCTACTCCACAACAAAAACGCGGATACGCTTCAGGGCCTTCTTTCTGGCGGCCATTGCCTTTTTCTTGCGGCGGACGCTGGGCTTCTCGTAATGCTCCCGCTTGCGGAGTTCCGACAAAACCCCCGCTTTTTCGCACTGCTTCTTGAAACGGCGGAGGGCACTCTCAAACGACTCGTCCTCCTTGACCGTTACACTCGGCATCCCCTTCACACCCCCTTATTTGTAGCACTGTTATGAACCATATTTCGAGAAGATTCTTAATGAGAGCAGGGGGTCAACGGGCGACTTTTTTTACAAATTATCTACATTGTCGCACCGATCAGGCGCGATTGTCAATAATTTTCACTAGGCTGGATGCCACCGAAGGGCCCGCCCTCCCAGCAAGTGAAGATGCAAGTGGAATACCACTTGCCCGCCCTCGCTGTTGCAATTCAGCACCAGGCGGAAGCCCCGTCCGGCGATCCCCTTCTGCCTCGCGATGTCGTTCGCCACCAAGAGGAGGCGCCCAAGCAGCCGATCATCATCCTGGTTCGCGTCCAGGAGCGTCGCTATATGCCGGCGTGGAATGATCAAGACATGGACCGGAGCCTTCGGGTTGATGTCTTCGAATGCGACAAACTCGTCATCCTCGTAGACGATCTTGCCGGGAAGTTGCCGATTGGCGATCTTACAAAAGAGGCACTGGTCCACGCCCTCACCTCAACGGTAATCCGCCTTGCTCTTCTTTCCGTATCGTTGACGCAATTCCTGAGCCACCTCCTGCGGCGTGATTCCGTGATACCCCAGCAGGACGAGCGTGTGAAACCAGAGGTCTGCCATCTCGTAGATAATCTCTCCCGGTTTTCCATTCTTGGAGGCCACCACCAACTCGGCCGTCTCCTCGCCCACCTTCTTGAGAATCTGATCCTGTCCCTTCGCGAACAGGCTTGAGACGTACGAATCGGCTTTCGGATTGGCCTTTCGATCCTCGATGACCTCAAAGATCTGTTGGAGGATCGCGAGACTCCCCCCGTAGACCGTCTCAGGATCGAACTGCCGTTGCACAAGCTCTTCCGACACCTCAGACGAGGGATGAAGGCGGCGGAAGAAACATGACCGGCGACCGGTATGGCAGGCCGCAACCACCTGCTCGACTTTGACAAGCAAGGCGTCCTCGTCGCAATCACAGTAGATCTCGTGCACCCGCTGGATGTGCCCCGACTCCTCCCCCTTCCGCCAAATTCGCCGGCGAGAGCGGCTGTAGAAATAGGTGAGGCCGGTCTCCAGGGTCAGCCGTAGCGATTCTTGATTCATGTACGCGAGGGTCAGGACCTGCCCGTTCGTGACATCCTGGACAATGGCCGGAATCAGCCCCGAGTCGTCGAACTTCAGTTGGCCTGGATCGAATGGTTCCATCGCACGTCAATCCCTCACAGGGACGCCCCGGCGGCGGAGGAAGGCTTTCGCATCCTGAACGGTCCATTCGCGGAAATGGAAGATGGAGGCGGCCAGCGCGGCGTCGGCCCCTCCCAGCACGAACGCCTCATAGAGGTGATCGAGCGTGCCTGCACCGCCCGATGCGATGACGGGGACCCCCACGGCATCTGCCACAGATCTCGTGAGGGCGAGGTCGTACCCGTCCTTGGTACCATCCTTGTCCATGCTGGTCAGCAGGATTTCCCCGGCCCCGAGCACTTCTCCGCGTTTCGCCCATTGTACAGCATCCAAGCCAGTTGGTGTTCGACCGCCGTACGTGTACACCTCCCACGACAGTTCACGGTTCACGGTTGACGGTTGACGGTCTTTCCCTCCCGTGAACTGTGAACCCTGAACTGTCAACGCCTTTTGCTTCGCGTCGATGGCGAGGACGATGCACTGACTGCCGAATCGCATGGCCGCCTCGGTGATCAACTCCGGTCGCTCGACTGCCGAAGTGTTAAGGGACACCTTGTCCGCGCCTGCCAGAAGAAGGGCCCGGATATCCTCAACCGTCCGGACTCCGCCACCCACCGTGAGGGGGGTAAAGGCCATCTCGGCCGTCCGCCGGACAGCCCCCAGAAGAATCTCCCGCCTCTCATAGGAGGCGGTGATATCGAGAAAGACCAACTCATCTGCCCCCTGCTGGTCATACAGGGCTGCCACCTCTGCCGGATCGCCCGCGTCCCGGAGGTTCACAAATCGAGTCCCCTTCACAACACGGCCGTCCTTCACATCAAGGCAGGGAATAATCCGCTTCGCCAGCATGATGCCCTATCCCGCGGCCGCGATCGCTTCTTTCAGCGAAAACCTGCCCTCATAGAGGGCCTTGCCAACCAAGGCGCCGATGATGCGAGTCGGCTCAAGCGCAGCGAGTCGTTTCACGTCGTCAAGTGTGGCAATGCCGCCGGAGGCAATGAGAGGGTGGCTGGTCGCCTGAGCCATATGTCGCAGAGCTTCCAGATTCGGTCCCGTGAGCATCCCATCCCGCCCGATATCGGTGTAGATAATAGCAGCCAGCGGGAGCTCGGCCCACCGGGCCGCCACCTCCGTCGCCAGCAGCCTCGTGTCGGCGGCCCAGCCGCGCACGGCGACGTTCCCTCCTCTCGCGTCGATCCCCAGGA
>Ga0184615_10000587_pt1 | contig 19802 bp, 26 predicted proteins | sample PLM4_65_coex_FD_133134 | JGI IMG/M metagenome (GOLD analysis project Ga0184615, IMG submission 133134) | Groundwater sediment microbial communities from an aquifer in East River, Colorado, USA - PLM4_65_coex | ecosystem: Environmental > Terrestrial > Soil > Riparian zone | place: USA: East...
ACCTGGTTCGGCTGGGTGAGCCGTATTTCCCGCACTGCCGGCGCCTGGGCGACTGCCTCGGCGAACGTTGCGACCGTCAACAGCGCCAAGGCAACCGACCGGCGGTGAGTCACAGGCGGACCTCGTGGTGTGGGATGGACAGGAGGATGCGCCGGCGCCCGGGATCGTCGCCTGGGTGCCTGCTTGCCGGGGGGCCGCGCCGCCGGCACCTTAGGCAGGATGAGAAGCGCCTTGCTGGTCCTCGCCGGCCTGCTGCTGGCCGGCCCGTCCCGCCCCGGGTCTCCCCCCGTCATCGTCTCAGCCTATGCGGACGGGGAAAACCTGCTCTTCGATGCCCCCATCGAGCTGAACTGGGATTCCCTCCTCCCGCCGGCGCTCCAACCGGCCGCGCTGGCGGCGGATCGCGCACGGCGGCAGCAGCTCTTCGAGAAGCGATCGGACTTCGGCCTCACCGAGGTCCCCTTCCCGGTGGCCCTGCCTTCGGTATTGCACCGCCGATTCTACTACCTGCTCGATTCGGCCGGGATTCGGCAGATCCGCCCCAGCGGTCTCCAGGGCACCGCGCGCATCCACTGGAGCGGGGACAGTGCCGAAGTGGGTGAGACTCGCACCTTCGGAAGCCTGCGCGCCCGAGTCGGTTCCAGGGGCGGCTTCGTGCTCAGCACCGAGCAGCCTGCCACACTCAAGCTCGAGCCCAGCGCCCGATCGGCCGACATGCTGCTCGCGCCCGAGGGCGGCGAGTATCAGGGGAAGGGTACCCCGTTCCGGGAGATCATTCGCCAGTACCAGGTCACCCTGACCAGGCCAACGGCGGATCGCTGGATCTGGGTACAGTGGCTGGCAGACACCGCGGTGGTCGAGGCCGGCTGCAGCTATCGCTTTTCGTTCTTCCGCTTCTCTCGTGAGCCGGCGCTGGTGGCGAGCACCGACTCGGGATGCGACGTATAGCCATGGCGACTTCAACCCGATCCCCGGCCAGACCTCCCCGCCGCGTCCTTCGTGGTACCACGATCGTCGCCGGCACTCTGCTCGGCCTGGTGGTGCTGGCCTTCGCGGGCCTTCGGGTCGCATCCCTGCTCCGTGAAAGCCGCTCCCGGGCGCAGGCCGCACCGGCAACCGCCCGGTTTGCGCGGGCCGGCGGACTCGAGATCTACTATCAGGAAAGCGGGCCGGTGGATGGCCCCGCGGTCCTGCTGGTACATGGCACCGGTGCCTGGAGCGAGATCTGGCGCGGCACCATGCAGGCCCTGAGCGATGCGGGGTTCCGGGCCATCGCGCTGGACCTGCCGCCCTTCGGCTTCTCCGAGCGCCCGATGCCTCCCGACTATAGCGACGCCTCCCAGGCCGGCCGAATCCTCGGACTCCTCGATGCGCTGGAGATCAGGCAGGTCACCCTCGTAGGTCACTCCTTCGGGGCCCGGCCGACGGTGGAGGCTGCGCTTCGCGACCCGAACCGGGTCCAGGCGCTGGTGCTGATCGACGCGGCGCTCGGCCTGCAGGCGACCAACGGCACACCGCCGTTCCTGGCGAAAGCGCTGCTGGCGTCGGCGCCCGTACGGGACGCGCTGGTCTCGGCTACCATGACCAATCCCATGCTCTCGCGCCGGCTGCTTCGGCTCCTGATCCTGGACCCCGCCGACGCCACCGACCAGCAGGTGCGGATGATCCAGCAGCAGTTCCCGGTGAAGGGCACCTCGCACGCGCTGGGCGGCTGGCTCGAGCGGTTGGTCCTTGCCCCGGATCGTTCGATGGCGGGAGACCGTGCCGAGTACTCCCGGCTCGGCATGCCGGCGCTGGTCGTCTGGGGAGCGGCCGACAGCATCACGCCGCTGCCCCAGGCGCAGGACCTGATGACGTTGCTCCCCAATGCGGAGCTCGCTGTACTGGAGAATTCAGGCCACATTCCGCTGATCGAAGACGGGCCCGCATTGAACCGCACCCTGGTGCATTTCCTCCAGCGCCGGGTGAAACGGGAGTAGGATGCTGTCGCAAACGCTGCTCGCACTGCTCGGGCGAGACCTCGGGGCCATCCGCCGCGAGCTCGAGGCCTACGCCGACGAGGCCGTCATCTGGGCCCCGGTTCCCGGCATACCGAACTCGGCTGGAGTACTCACGCGCCATATCGCCGGTAACCTGCAGCATTACGTGGGTGCGGTGCTCGGCAGAAGTGGGTATGTCCGCGACCGTGATGCCGAGTTCAACGCGCCGCCCTGGCCGCGCCCCCGCCTGATGACGGCGTTGAGGGCCACCGAGGAGGCCGTGGCAAGCGTGCTGCCGTCGCTTACCCCGGAGCAGCTCGCCAGCCGCTACCCGGAGCCAGTGGCCGAGTGCCAGCTCGAGACCGGAGATTTTCTGTGCCACCTCGCGGTGCACTGTGGCTTTCACCTCGGTCAGATCGGCTATCACCGGCGAGCCGCCACAGGGGACAGAACCAGTATCGGTCCGATGGGCGTCGGGGCGCTGGCATCGGCCCGGGCGGCGGGCGCATGATCGCATGTCATCGGTGACTCGAGTGCCTCTTCTCACCTCAGCGGCCACGTGATCATCGGCGCTCATCTCATCTGCTGTACCAGCGATGCGGAAGGGGATCGCCGGTTCCTGCGGGACGTTCTGGACTTCCCCAGCGTCGATGCGGGCGGCGGCTGGCTGATCTTTGCGCTTCCGCCGGCGGAGATGGCTTTTCATCCCGGTGAGCCGGATGACGGGCAGGAGCTCTACCTGCTGTGCGATGCACTGGAGGAGACGATGGCCTCGCTGCAGGCGAAGGGGGTCGCGTTCGATCCGCCGGCCGACGCGCCGTGGGGCCGGGTGACCCGATTCTCGCTGCCGAGCGGCCTGCGGGTGGGCCTGTACCAGCCGTTCCATCCGCTCGCGATTCTGCCGACGTAGTGGGGGCAGGCAGGCGACAGGAGATTCCCTGCCGGAGATTTTTCCTGGTACTGGCGGCGTTTTTCGGGTTATCGGGATTCGCTCGAGATCGCGAGCTTGTTTGACGGGGGGGCCCCCGCGCCTCCCAAGCCAGGCCCCTTCTCCTCGCGCCGCTGTTCCGCATCGCGGCCACTCCACGTACATTGGACGGAGCAATCGGGTCGCCGAACCCGGTTTTCATTGTACCGGGGCGTCGATCGGCCCCGGAGGTGCCCATGGCCCCCAACTCTGTTCGTACCCCTGTCGTGACCCTGGCCGTGCTGGCGCTGGCCGCGCTGCCCGCCATCCTGTCGGCCCAGAGCCATCCGCTCACCCTGTCCCTCGGCGCCGGGTTTGTCGCTCAGCGGCAGACCGGGCCCGTCAGGGAGACCGCGATCGGCTACACCGCCGTCCTGGGACTCAACCGCCCGATCACCCGGACACTCCGGCTCCACGCCGACGCCCGATACAGCTTCGACCTGGCATTGGGCCCCAGCGCCTCCGCGAGTTGCTTCAGCGCCTGCGGCGGGGACGGGCTCTCGACCACCAAGGTCGTGAGCACCGTGGTCGGAGTGGACTGGCTGACCTCCCGCCACCGCCTCGGCTTCCTCTTCCGCGTGGGTACCGGCCTGCACCTACTGGAGTACCCGGCCCCAGGCCGATCCGGGATCTATCCCGCCCTCGCCACGGCGATCGGCTTCCGGGTGCCATTCGGACCGCGCGGCGCGTTCCTGGTCGAGGGCCGGTATGACCGGCTCTTCGGGGTGAAGGCTGGGCCGAGCCGGCTCATGCCCGTGCTGTTCGGCTTCGAGCTCTGACTCGATCCATGACCTCGGACATGACCTCCTGGATCCGGAACGGTGTCCACTCGCTCCGGTGGCGGGCAACGCGAGTGCCCACCGGACGCTGGTTCCTCGTCCTGTTCACCCTCCTGATGCTCGCGTTCGCCATTGCCCTGCTCTACCAGCCCGCCGTCGGGCGCGGAGGACGATAGGGCCCTGCCAACCCCCAAGCCCCCCATGCCCCGGACTCAGCGTGTCCTCGAGACCGCACTATACTTCGACGACCTTCCCGGGGCCGGGACCTTTTACCAGCAGCTCCTCTCCACCATCCCGCTCTATCAGGACGACCGACTCATCGCCATCGACGCCGGCGGGGGAACCGTGCTGCTGCTCTTCCGCCGAGGAGCCTCGGCGCCCGGTGTGGCAGCCGGCGGTGGGCAGATACCCCCCCACGACGGCACCGGCCCCGCCCACGTCGCCCTCGCCATCCGGAGCGAGGACCTCGGGGAGTGGGAATCACACCTGGAGCGCTCCGGGGTGACGGTCGAATCGTGCGTGGAATGGCCCCGTGGCGGCAGGAGTATCTACTTCCGGGACCCCGCCGGACATTCGATCGAGCTGGCCACACCGGGGATCTGGCCCACCTTCTGAAACTCCCGCAACGCCCGCCGTCGTCCGGGATGCAGCCGCTCGGCGCGAGCTCGACTGAGAGCGGCACTCCCTCGACATCGAGATACCGTATGTCATGGCGTCGCGCCCTCCCGACCGTTCTGCTCATTGCGGGAGCCTTCCGGAGCCTCGGGGCACAGTCCACGGAGACACCAGATCCACTCCCGTTGCGGCTCAGGGTGACCGGAAACACTGTGGAGTCGAGCACCGGCAGGCTTTGCCAGGCACGAGCCGGCCGTGAATTCCGCTACGCCGGAGGCCAGCGGTTCATCCTGAAGTCCGTGGCGGATGCCGAGCAGCATTTCTTCGTGTCGGCCGATAGCGATGGCACCATCCGGCGGCTCTATTGGCTCCAGGCGGAGGAGCTGCTCCCGGGACGGGAGGGTGGATACGACTATACCAGCGACAGCCTGCGAACCCTGGGGACCCTTTCGTGGTGGATCAGCCTGCGTGCCGTCACCGGGCCGCCGCAGGGCGGTTCGGATCGGGATGCAACCGTGAAGTATCTGACGGCACACGGGTTCAGGTTCCCCGCACTTGCGCCCCGCCTCCGGTTGGTCCACGTCCCCGAGGCACACGGGCGGCGCGAGTTCATGGTTATCTATCTGGAGGCGGCCTCGCTGGCGGGAGCCGACACTTCCTTCAACGCGGTACTCGCGCGCGCCCAGCAGGGTCTCCAATTCCAGGCCTGTCGTTAACCATCGCGTCCCATAAACTACGGCCCTCCCGCTGCCCATCCCGGTGACGCCCGACATTCGCCCGTACCTGCCGTGCGACCACGACGCGGTGGTCGCGCTGGTGGTCGGCATCCAGCGCGACGAATTCGGCATCCCCATTACCGCCGAGGAGCAGCCGGACCTGCTGGACATCCCACGGCATTACCAGCAGGGGCGCGGGAACTTCTGGGTCGCGCGGGACACGGAGGAAATCGTCGGCACGATCGGCCTGCTGGACATCGGGCAGGGCGATGCGGCGCTGCGGAAGATGTTCGTGGCGCCGAGTCACCGGGGCGCCCCGCACCGGGCGGGGAGCGCCCTCCTGGCCACCTGTCTCGACTGGAGTCGTCGGCATCACTTCACCCGCGTGATCCTGGGAACCACCGAGCAGTTCCAGGCCGCGCACCGGTTCTACGAGAAGGCCGGATTCCGCCCGATCCTGCCGGGAGACCTGCCGGCGCACTTCCCACGCATGCGGCTCGACACCCGTTTCTACTGGATTTCGCCGCAGGAGGAGGGCCGTGCCGCCCCAACCGACCAGGCCGACGGTGCCACCTCCTGAGGCGGGAACCCGGCTGTCAGGCCACCAATGATGCAATCGCGATGAGCAGACCCTTCCTGACGGCGCGCTGGGAGTATCTCGTCTTCCTGAACTACCCCTGCCCTCCTGCGCTGCTCGAGCCGCTGGTCCCCCGCGGCACCGAGCTGGATTCCTGGCTGGGCCAGACATTCGTCAGCCTGGTCGGGCTCCATTTCCGCGACACCCTGGTCCGCGGCATTGGCTTCCCCTGCCACCGCACCTTCGAGGAGGTGAATCTCCGTTTCTACGTCCGGCGGACCGATCCGTCGGGCGAGATCCGCAAGGCGGTGGTCTTCATCCGGGAGCTGGTGCCCCGCCGGGCGATCGCGGCGGTGGCGCGGCGTTTCTACAACGAGCCCTACCTCGCGCTGCCGATGAGCAACGCCAACGACATCGAGTTCCCGGTCGGCGGACTGGTGGCCTACTTCTGGTCGATCGAGCAGAAGAAGTTCTCGCTCATCGCCAATATCGCGGGAGAGCCGGCCGAACCCGGGCCCGGAACCCAGGCGTCGTTCATCACCGAGCACCACTGGGGCTACACCCGCCAGCGGGATGGCGGGACGCTGGAGTACCGGGTGGAGCATCCCCGCTGGCCGGTCTGGACTCCGGTGTCATTCAACCTGGAGGGACCGATGCAACTGGTGTTCGGGGAGGCCTTCGCCGAGATCCTGAGGCAGCCACCTGCCTCGGTGTACGTGGCGCCCGGTTCGAACGTGAGTGTCTTTCCCGGGCGGCGCCTTCCCCCGGGGTAACACTCCGCGCGATTCCTGCCTTGCCCCTAGATTCATCACATGCGATTGCTCACCACCCTTGCCGCCGGCACACTCCAGGCCCAGAGCGGGGCCATGGTTCTATTTCCCTCGAACAGTCCGCAGTTTGTCTATTGGGGCGGATTCGCCGTCTGCAGCGACTGGTGCGGGCCCTACGCCGCCGGGCGATAGGCCGTGACCCCTCGACGCCGGGCGACCACGTCCCGCCCCGAGTCAAGAAAGAAGCCGACGCCCACCGTCGCGACGATTGGCTACGAGCTCGCCACGGTTCCGAGCCTGATTGGCGCGCTCAGGAAGGGCCGAGTGGCGGTGCTCGTGGACGTGCGCGCGGTAGCCAGCTCGCGGCGCCCGGGATTCTCCAAGTCCGCGCTGGCCGCCAGCCTCGAAGACGCCGGCATTCACTACGTGCACCTGCGCGGCCTGGGAACGCCTGCCGACGGACGGGCCGCCGCGCGGAGCGGACGATATGCCGACCTTCGCCGGATCTTTTCGGCCCACCTCAAGACGCTCGCCGCCGGGACGACCTCATGAGCCTGACGGAGCTGGTGCAGTCGGGACGCCGCACCTGCCTCCTGTGCCTCGAGGCCAGTCCCGAGCACTGCCACCGTTCGATGGTCGCCAGCGCACTCGGCGATCTCATCCCCATCAAGCTCAACCGCCTGAGCGCCTTCCCTCCGACCTAGCCCTTCCCGCCTGGCGATTCCTCGACCCCCGACCCGCTCTCCCGACTGTCGCTCGCGCGCCCCGCGAGTGTGGCTCTCCAGGCCGAGCCGGCATGGCCCTCCTCGACCGCGGGCCGATTCGGCCACTGGAGATGCTCTTCCCTGCACACCCGGCCGCCCGGGCGGGGCCCGCTCCCCAGTTGGCAGGGGAAAACCCGTACGACTATGTTATTCCTCGACATACGCAGATTCGGACAGGCCAGAAAAGCGCCATGAGGCGGGGTTGGGACGAACCCGATTCGACTCGTGGCAGGTCCCCGAGCGGGGTGGAACAGATCCCGCTATGCTATTGCGCCGAACGGGTTTCCGGCCGCGTCCCTCGCCAGGTCCGGCACGCCCCTTGCTCGGGGAGCCCCCGATCTGTCGCACCGGTCGGCTCCGACACACTTCTTCCTAGGGCCATCATGACATCAGTCCTGGCGCAGCACGCGATCAGCCACCCGGATACCGCCGCGGCGCCGCCCCGCCTCAAGCTCATTCTGGAAGACGGCACCGAATACGAGGGCGCCTCGTTCGCGGCGAATCGTCCGGTGGTGGGCGAGGTGGTATTCACGACCGGCATGAGCGGCTACGTCGAGACGCTGACCGATCCGTCCTTCCGGGGCCAGATCCTGGTGCTGACTTACCCGCTCGCCGGGAACTACGGCGTCCCTGCCCCGCGGCCGAAGGGGAGCATCGAGCGGCCGTACGAGTCCGACTGCATCCAGATCCAGGGGCTCGTGGTCCAGCACGCGATCACCAGGCCCAGTCATCACGCCTCCGCCCGTACCCTCGGCGAGTGGCTCGCCAGCGAGAACATCCCCGGCGTCACCGGGATCGATACCCGCACGCTCACCCGCCGCCTCCGTGAACACGGCACCATGCGCGGCTGGCTGCTCCCGGCGGGCATGCCGGTGGAAGCGGCCAAGCGGGCCGCGAGCGGCGTCGAGATGCAGCGTGAGCTGTTCCGGCTGGTCGCCCCGGAGCATCCCATCGACCTCGGCGGCAATGGTCCGCGGGTGCTGCTGATCGACGCCGGCGCCAAGGACAATCTCGCCCGCCTGCTGCTCAAGCACGGGGCCCGCGTCACCCGCGCACCCTGGCACGCCGACCTGGCCACGCTGGCCCAGAATGCGGATGGGGTGCTCATCGGCAACGGCCCCGGTGATCCGCAGGATCTCGGCGAGCTGGTCGAGAAGGTCCGCGGGCTCTTCAAGCGCCCCAACTTTCCCATCTTCGGGGTCTGCCTCGGCAACCAGATCCTGGCCCTCGCCGCCGGCGGCAGCACCTTCAAGCTGCCCTACGGTCATCGGGGCGTGAACCAGCCGGTGCAGGAGATCGGCACCCGCCGCTGCTTCGTGACCAGCCAGAACCACGGCTATGCGGTGAACGAAAAGACCCTGCCCCGCGACTGGGAGCCCTGGTTCGTGAACCTGAACGACGGTACCAACGAAGGGATCCGGGCCCGGTTCAAGCCCCTCTTCAGCATCCAGTTCCATCCCGAGGCCTGTCCCGGCCCGCGGGACACCGGCTTCCTGTTCGAGGAATTCCTCCAGCTCTGCGGCTCGGCCAGCGGGAGCGCCCGATGAACCACCGCCGCACCAGCAACGCCGGCCGCCGGGTGCTCCTCCTCGGCTCGGGCGCGCTCCAGATCGGTCAGGCCGGCGAGTTCGACTACTCCGGCACCCAGGCGATCAAGGCGCTGCGCGAGGAGGGCGTCTACACCGTCCTGGTGAATCCCAACATCGCGACCATCCAGACCAGCGAAGGCCTGGCGGACAAGGTCTACTTCGTCGCGATCACGCCGGAGAACGTGGAGCGGATTCTCGAGAAGGAGAAGTGCGACAGCATCCTCCTGGGCTTCGGGGGCCAGACGGCGCTCAACTGCGGGCTCGCCCTGGAGGAGCGCGGCACCTACGATCGCCTCGGCGTCACGGTGCTGGGAACACCGGTCTCGACCATCCGCGACACCGAAGACCGCGAGCTGTTCAAGCAGCGGCTGGCGGAGATCAACGTGAAGGTGGCCACCAGCCGGGCCTGCGACACCCTCGAGGACGCCCGCAAGGCAGTGGCCGAGCTCGGCATCCCGGTGATGCTCCGCGGCGCCTTTGCCCTGGGCGGCAAGGGCAGCGCGGTGATCACCGACAAGACCGAGGTGGAGGCCGCGCTCAAGCGGGCCTTCAGCGGCGGCATCAATCAGGTGCTGGTCGAGGAGTATCTCGGCGGGTGGAAGGAGATCGAGGTGGAGGTGGTCCGCGACGGCGCGGACAACTGCATCACGGTCTGCAACATGGAGAACTTCGACCCGATGGGGATCCACACCGGCGAGTCCATCGTGGTGGCGCCGGTGCAGACCCTGAACGACGAAGAAGTGCAGCTCCTGCGGACGCTCGCGATCGACACCATCCGGCATCTCGGCATCATCGGCGAGTGCAACATCCAGTACGCCCTCGACCCGAAGAGCACCGACTATCGGGTGATCGAGGTGAACGCCCGGCTCTCGCGCTCCAGCGCCCTGGCCTCCAAGGCCACCGGCTACCCGCTGGCCTACGTGGCCGCCAAGATCGCGCTGGGCTACACCCTGCCGGAAATCCCCAACGGCATCACCAAGAAGACCACGGCGTTCTTCGAGCCCGCCCTCGACTACATCGTCTGCAAGTTCCCCCGCTGGGACCTGGGCAAGTTCCGGGGTGTCTCCACCCGGATCGGCAGCGAGATGAAGAGCGTGGGCGAGGTCATGGCCATCGGGCGCTCCTTCCCCGAGGTGATCCAGCGGGCCGTGCGCATGCTCGACATCGGAGCCCTCGGAGTGGATCCCGACTTCTTCACCGGCGATGACGTCAGGGAAGCGCTCCGGATCCCCACCTCGCTCCGGGTGTTCGCCATCGCGCGGGCGCTGGCCGAGAGGGTGTCGCCCGACGAGATCCATGCGCTCACCGGGATCGACAACTGGTTCCTCCACGGCATCGCCGAAATCATCGCGCTCCGGGAAGACCTCCGCGCCGCCGCCAAGCCCGGCGCCGCGCTTCCGACCGAGCTGCTCACCGCCGCCAAGAAGCTGGGCTTCTCCGACCACGGCATCGGCCGGCTCACCGGCCACACCGCCGACGCGGTCCGGCTGCAGCGCCGCGCCCAGGGCATCATCCCCCGCCTCTCGCGGATCGATACCCTCGCCGCCGAGTTCCCGGCCGAGACGAACTATCTCTATCCCAGCTACAACGCGATCGAGAACGAGAGCCCGCCCAGCGAGCGCAAGAAGATCCTGGTGCTCGGCTCCGGCGCCTATCGCATCGGTTCCAGCGTGGAGTTCGACTGGTGCTGCGTCAGCGCCGTGCGCGCCGCCGCCGAGCTGGGCTACGAGACCCTGATGCTCAACTACAACCCGGAGACGGTCAGCACCGACTGGGACGAGTGCGATCGCCTGGTATTCGACGAGGTGAGCTTCGAGAGCGTGCTGGACCTGTGGGAGAGCGAGAAGCCCGAGGCGATCATCGTCAGCATGGGTGGCCAGGTGCCCAACAACCTGGCGCTCCGCCTGGCCCGGGCCGGCGTGAAGATCCTGGGCACCAGCGCTGAGAGTATCGACAACGCGGAAGACCGCGGCAAGTTCAGCGCGCTGCTCGACAAGCTGAAGATCGACCAGCCGGCCTGGACCCACCTGAAGGAGCGCGCCGACGCCACCGAGTCGATCGACCAGCTGGGCGGTTACCCGGTGCTGGTCCGCCCCAGCTATGTGCTCTCCGGCGCGGCGATGAGTGTGGCCCACGATCCGGCCGATCTGGACCGGATCCTGGAGCGGGCCCGCACCATCAGCTCGGATTACCCGGTGGTAGTGAGCAAGTTCGAAACCGGCGCGCGGGAAATCGAAGTCGACGCAGTGGCCGATCAGGGCAAGCTGGTGCTGTGGGCCATTTGCGAGCACGTGGAAGACGCCGGGGTCCACAGCGGCGACGCCACCCTGATGCTGCCGCCCCAGACAGTACCGGTGCCGGTGATTCACAAGGCGCGGAAGATCGCGGCCCAGCTGGCCGAGGCGCTGGCCATCACCGGTCCGTTCAACGTGCAGCTGCTGGCCAAGCACGGCCGGGTCCGGGTCATCGAGTGCAACCTCCGCGCGTCGCGCAGCCTGCCGTTCGTCTCCAAGGTGACCGGCACCAACTTCGTCCGGGAAGCCACCCGCCGGATGCTGGGCGTGCGCGAGCCGGTCTCCAACCGCGCGCTGGATCTGGACTACGTGGCGGTGAAGGTGCCACAGTTCAGCTTCCCGCGGCTGGTGGGCGCCGACCCGATTCTCGGCGTGGAGATGGCGAGCACCGGCGAGGTCGGGTGCTTCGGCGACGACGGCGACGAGGCGCTGCTTCAGGGGCTCAGCGCCACCGGCATGCGCATGCCCCAGAAGGGCGTGCTGCTGTCGCTCGGGCCCAAGAGCGAGAAGTACTCGTTCCTCGAGGAAGCCCGCGCCCTGTCCGAGGAGCTGGGGCTCGCGCTCTACGCCACCCCCGGCACCGCCGAGGCGCTGCTCGCCGAAGGGATCGCCTGTACCGCGCTGGCCAAGGGCCCCGGCGAGGGGCGGAGCGGCATGGATGTGATCGACGAGGGGCTGGTCGACCTGGTGATCAACGTGCCCCGCTCCTATGACGAGCTGGGCCGTCCGGACGGATACCTGATCCGGCGCCGCGCCATCGATGCCGAGATTCCCCTGGTGACCGACCTCATGCTGGCGACGGCGCTGGTCACCGCGCTCCGCAACCAGTTGACCGCCACCCCGGCCATTCGCTCCTGGGACGAATACCTGGAGCGTCGGCCGAGAGACCTGGTGTAAGGATTCCCGGCCGTGTCCGAACCTCGAGACTCGGCCGAGCCGGCGACGCCGGCGCAGTTGCGCCAGTCGGCCCTCGATCTGCTGGCCATGTTCGTGGTGCTGGCGCTACTGGTGGTCCCGGTGATCCGGGCCCTCCCCCTGGGGCCGACCACCCGTACCGGCATCCTCGCGTGGCTCCTCGTCGCCTTGTCGCTGTACTGGCTCTATGCCGGGTACGGCTATCGTCCCCTGCTGCTCCTGCAGCTCGCCGTCTTCTCCGTCGCCGCTTCCCTGCTCGTCACCAAGGCCGGCCTGGTCATCCTCGGCTCCCACCGCCTGAGCATCCTGCGCCGGAGCGCCAAGGCGCTGATCCTGGCCGGCGCGGCGCTGGGGATTCTCAACCTCGGCCTGATGCTGGTCGCCGTGGTCCGCCGCGCCCGCAGCGCACCGGACTCGTAGCTGCGCGACTCACCATGATCCACTCGCCGCTCGCGCGACTGGCTCTGCAGCTCGGTCCCGGGGCCCTGGCACTCCTCGGCGGATGCGCCCGGAGGAACGCCGCTCCCCCGCCTCAAACCACGATCGACACCCTCCCCGGCAGCGTGGTCCGCGTCAGGAATACCGGCCCGACCGTTTCGACCGGCTGGAAGATCGTCCCGGACCTGGTGTTACCCGACTCCACCGCCGGACCGGACGGCCTCGACAATCCCACCATGCTCGCGGTCGACCGCGCCGGCCGGTTGTACATCAGCGACCATGTGGTGAAGGTCTTCGCCCCGGACGGGCGCTTCCTGACGATCATCGGACGGGACGGGGAGGGCCCGGGCGAGTATCGCGCCGCGTTCATCGCCACGGCGGACCGGCAGCTCATCGTCCAGGATCCGGTGCTGGCCCGACTCACCGTCTATGATCCGTCGGGGCGCTACCTCCGGAGCTGGAGCACTGTCTGTTGCGCGCCGGCCCCGCCGGCCGCGGATTCCCACGACCGAATCCTCGTCTGGGCCCCGGCCCCGGCGGATACGCTGGCGGAGCATCGCTATCTCCGCTTCCGGCTGGACGGGACGGCCATCGATACTCTGACGCTGCCCCCTGATCAGGAGGTCCGTCTCTGGCGACTCAAGACCGGGTTCGGCAGCTGGTCTACCCGGATTCCGTTCGCGCCCAGGCGGCAAGTTGCCGCCCATCCCGCGGGAGGGCTGCTGCACATCTGGCCCAGCGAGTACTCGCTGATCTGGACTCTGAACGGCCGCGATACCGTGCTGCTCTTCGGGCGCGACTGGGCACCATCGCCGGTCCCGCTGGCGCGCAGGAGGGCGGCTGCCGGAGCGGTGACTACATTCGTGACCCGCAATCGCCGGAACCTGGGCGGAGTGGAATCGGCCGAGCTGGCCCGTCAGGTTCGCGTGGAGGATGTACCCGCCACCGCGCCTGCCGTAGTGGGGCTCACGATGGACTGGAACGGTCAGACCTGGGCGGAGGTGGATCCGGGGCTCGACACGCTGCATTCCCACTACGAGGTGTTCGACTCGGCGGGCATCTACCTCGGGCCGGTGACCGCGCCGGCGGTGTTCCGCGGGAGAGGGGGGACCGTCTGGACCGACAGCAGCATTTACGCGCTGCAGGAAACCGCCGATGGCGAGCCCATCGTCCGGCGGTACCGGATCCGGAGGAGCCCGCCGTAAGCCGGCACTTGCCGGCCTCCGTCCGGGGGCGCAGCTTGGTCCCGAGCCCCCTGGTGAACTCCGTGCAGATCACTCATCCTCGGCATCGTCCCCTGCGGCCCTTCAGAGTGGCCAGCCTCGTGCTCCTGCTGGCGGCACGGGAGGAGGGTTGCAGCTTCTCCGCGGGCCCCAACGGCCTTTGCGCCTCGTTCCGGGTGAACCCGGAGGACACCAGGGTGCGGGTGGGGGACACGTTCAGGGTGCGGATCAACCCCGACGGCTGCACCGCTGCCACGGAATGCGGCTGCGGTGACCCGGCGTTGGCGGGTGCCTCGTGGACCTCCGGGAATCCGGCGGCCGCCACCGTCGACTCGACCGGGCTCGTGGTGGCCCGGGGCGCCGGGGTTACCACAATCGTGCTGACACCCGCCGGCGGATCCTGGAGTGGGACGCGGGTTCATGTCACCGTGATTCCATGACCAGCTGGCCCCGCTTCCTCTTCTATGGGCCGGCAACTGTTTTCCTGGTGATCATCGCCGCGGTGGGGATCTACCCGTTCCTCGATCGCGGCGCGCGGCCTCCATTTTACGTCTACGCAATTCGCTGCTTCCTCGGGTGCGTCTTCCTGTTCTCCGGGTTGGCGAAGCTGATCCCCGGTTTTCCCAACAGCATCGGTCCCCCCTGGCTCGAGGCCCGGCTGGAGCCCTATGGCCTGGCCCTCTTCGCCCGCTTCATCGCGGTCTCCGAGCTGGCGGTCGGGCTGCTGCTGCTCACCCGCCGTTTGGCGACGCTTGGTGCCCTGATGCTGTTCCCGATGATCACCGGCATCCTGGTCACCACCATCTCGCTCCACTGGCGGGGGACGCCCTACGTGAACACCGTGTTCCTCCTGCTCAACGGAGCCCTCCTGGCCTATGACTATCCCAGGCTGCGCTGGATCATCGCCGAGGACGCGCCGCCGGGCGCCGGGCCAGGGGCTCCAGCGCGTGACATCCGGCCCCACTTTCCCTGGCTGGTCGCCTTCTCGGCGCTGCTGCTGATCCTGGCATTTGCCCGCCCGGCCACGGCCTGGGGCCTCAGGGGCGTGCTCGCCACGCTCGCGATCCTCGCGCTGGTGCTCGGCGACTGGAGGCGCGGATGATTCACTATCTGGCGCTGATCGGCGCCCTCGTCTTCGCCGCCCTTGCCGGTGTGCACGTCTACTGGGCCTTTGGTACCCGCGGCGTCGTTCCCGCCGCCGTGCCCACCCGGGCAGACGGAATGCCGGTGCTTTCACCCGGACCCCTTGCCGGCCTGGTAGTCGCAGCCCTGCTCCTCCTGGCCGCGTTCCTCGTGGCTGAGCAGGGTGGATGGTGGCCGGCGACGCTGCCCGCCTTCTGGCGGACCACCGGCACGGCGGGAGTCGCCGCGGTCATGGCGCTCCGGGGAATCGGTGACTTCCGCTATGTCGGGCTGTTCAAGCGGCAGCGGGGTACCGCCTTTGCCCGGATGGACACCCTCCTGTACACCCCGCTGGTACTGGCGCTGGCGCTGGTTGCCGGGCTGGTCGCGGCGACCGGCGGCTAGCCTGGCCGCCGTCAGGGCTTCTGGCCGATATCCCGCAGCCGGCCGCGCGCCTCGCCGTTGGTGGAATCGCGCTTCACCGCTTCACGGTAGGCATTTCCTGCTCCGGTGGTGTCCCCCTTCATCAGGAGGATATTCGTTGAGCGAGCCTTCGCCGAAGTCGTAGGCATCCCCGCCATAGTACCGCTCCCGGAGCGCGCGATAGGCGCGGATGCCGGAATCCGCCCCCGCGGCAAGCGAAGCCTCGATGACGACCGACGCCAGCGTCATTGGCCGACTCACCCCATGGTGACAGGTGCGGCAGGTGACTTCCACCTTCGGCGTGGGTCGCGAAGGAATGGTGTCCAGCCGGTGATTGATCTCCTCCACCATGCGCATCATCTGCCGGGCGACCAGCTTGGTGCGCTTCTTGTCGGAGGGAAAATCGACCTTCTCGAGCGGCATCCCCTCCCCGCCCACGTGGCAAAAACGTGCATCGCACGCCCAGGCCGCCCGCGAAGTTGCTCCCGGCGAGTATGAGCGTCCCGCGACCTGCGTCAAGCCCGCCCGGCCGGTGTCGGCGTCCTCCGGTCCTTGCCCCTCCCGCCTGGGGGCGGCAGCTTAGGCCTGTCGCTGGCCGGCGACCGCGGACCCAGCCACCCGGCGGCCGGCACCCTGGCTCAGAGGCCCGATGCAGATGATTCCCGAGTCGCTCTCTCCCGACAGCCGCGTGTTCTGGCTCCACCTTGGCACCGCCATCGTCTGCGGTGGGGTCATCGGCCTCGAGCGGCAGATCCGGGGAAAGGCCAGCGGGGTCCGGACCAGCATCATGATCTGCCTCGGCACCAGCCTGTTCGTTGCGCTCGGCGCGACGGCGGCCCAGGCCGATCCCACCCGGGTGCTGGGCCAGGTGGTGACCGGTATCGGCTTCCTGGGCGCCGGGGTGATCCTCACCCGGGAGGGACGCATCCTCGGGGTCACCACCGCGGCGGTCATCTGGGTCACCGCCGCCATCGGATGCCTGATCGGGTTCGGCTACCTCAAGACCTCCCTGGTCATCACGCTCGTGACGATCGCGCTTCTCCTGGGAGTGGAGTATCTGGAGGAGCTGCTCGAGCGGCGTCACACCCGGGGCAATGTGCGGGAACAGGAGGGCGAGGGAGTCGAGCGTCGGCGGGCCGGCTGGAGCCGGCGGAGCGGAGACGTGCAGAGCATCGCCGAACAGGACCGCCGCCTCTAACTATCCGCGGGAGTTCGGTATGGCCGGACGGTACGTCGCATTGCTCAGGGGAATCAACGTCGGCAAGTCGAAACGCGTCCCCATGGCCAGCCTCCGCGCCCTGCTGGAGGAGCTGGGGTACACCGAGGTGCGAACCCTGCTCAACAGCGGGAATGCGGTGTTCACTGCCGCCAGGGCGACACCCGGCAAGCTCGCCCCCTCGATCGAACGCGCCATCTTCGCGGCACTCGGCGTGTCCTCGCGGGTCACGGTGCTCTCGGCTGCCGAGGTGGCCGAAATCATCGCCGGGAACCCCCTGCTCGAGGTGGCGGACAACCCCAGCCGCCTGCTGGTCAGTGTGCTGGCCGACCCCTCGACCCGCACCCGGCTGGTGCCCCTCACGAAGGAGAACTGGCACCCGGAGGCCTTCCGTCTGGGCAAACGGGCCTCCTACCTCTGGTTACCCCGCGGAGTCATCGACAGCCGGGTGGCGAAGGCGATCGATAAGGCGCTGGGCGACGGAGTCACCGCGCGGAACTGGGCCACCATGCTCAAGCTCCACGCACTGCTGGGGAATGCTGCATGAGAGATGATCGCGCACCCGCCCAGGTCTCGATTCGCCCGGCCCATGAGGCGGACTTCGCCGCCATACTCCGGCTCAACCATGAGGCGGACCCCCGGGTCTTTCAATTGACCCAGGAAACGCTGAAGACGCTGATCGAGCAGTCGACCCTGACCTGGGTGGCCCAGGACGAGGGGGTGATCACCGGATACCTGATCGCCCTCGCCTGCACCGCCACCTACGACGGAGAGGAATTCGAGTGGTTCCGCGGCCGGGGGGAAGGCTTCATGTACGTGGATCAGGTCGTCGTGGACCTGGAATATCGCGGGCGAGGGATCGGCACCGCCTTCTACGCCGCGCTGGAATCGTGGGCCCGGCGCCACGGCTGGACCGCGCTCACCTGCGAGGTCCATCTGGCGCCGCCCAATCCCGAGTCCTATGCCTTCCACCGCCGGCGCGGCTTCGAGGAGCTCGACCGGCTGGACACCGCCGACGGACGGCGCGTGGCGCTGCTCCACAAGGAGCTGACGGGGTGATCCGGTGAATCGGCCGGCGGCGCCCGCCGGGGCGCGCCGCGACGCCCGGACCGACACTGGATGTGACCGGAGCGAGACCCTTCCTTGACTGGGTCCCGCGGTTGGCCCTTATTCCGATTGATTGTTTTGCTTCCCTGAAGCCCCCGAGAGAACCGCCCGTGGCCCACTGCAAACAGCGTCCGAAGGACCGCCGGGCCGGATCCCTGTGATCGCCTCATTCTTCACCCGCCTCTTCCGCTGGCATCGCCCCGGCTCACCGGACAATATCGGGTGGGAGCGCGCCTTCCAGGAGCGGGGACTGGTTCCGGTCTGGGCTGACTGGGTCGGCGGGTTCGGCCTGACTCAGAGTGGTGCGGTGGTGTTCATCGAGCATCAGAGCGGCGCCGACCCGGAACCGGTCCAGGAACCTCACCTGCGGCACGTGACCCTGTTCACCGCCAGCCGGAAGTTCCCCGAGCTCGCCCACCTCGCCCCTCAACGCAGCCCCGATGACCCCACCTGCCCCTCCTGCGGGGGCAGCGGAGTCTACCGCGGCCTCGATGGCCGCCCGGCGCCCGAGCGGGTGGTCTGCTTCTGCGGGGGAATGGGGTGGTTGCCCGCGGGCTATGATGCCGTGGGACCGTCACGGAAAGCCTGACTCGCGCTGCGGACCTGCTCCGAGACCGCTCCGCTCCGATAACCCCGTGGTGCACGCCAGCCGCCTGATCCGCCCCATCCGACCGGACGAAGCCCCGGCATGACCCTGGACCCGCGGCAGCTCGCCGAGTTCCGGACCCCGGCGGCGTTTCGCGCGTGGCTCAGGACGCATCATCGTGCCGCCACCGAACTCCGCGTGCGGATATTCAAGGTGCATGCGGTGCGAAATTGCCGGACTCCGCCGTCCCCCTGAGAGCCGCCCCCAATCGCTTCGCCGTGGACCGACCCATGAGCCCGTTTTCCCTCATCCTGACGCTCGCCACCGTGGCCGGCCTCGTGGGGTGTGCCCCGCGGCGGCCTCCGTTCGTCGAGCCCGACTGGGGTGATGCCCCGTCTCCCTACCCGATCGAGATCACCGAGGTCACCCGGGAGTACCGCCATTGCGCCGATCGCTGCTCCTACGATCGGCTGGTCCTCCGCCGCGACGGCACCGTGACGCGCCGGTTCTTCACCGCCACCCACCTCGACAGCCAGCTCACGGCGCGCATCGATTCCATGGTGTTCATCAATCTGGTGGTCTCGCTCGACAAGGCGGGGCTCTTCCGCCCAATGGTCGGAGCGGGGGAACAGGTCCCCCTCGCGGTGGACAGCTACCTGATCTCCGCGGCATCCCTCTGCCGCCGGGCGGTCGCCACCTATTCCCCACTCGCCGACGGCTGGTACCCCGGCAGCGCGGCGGTCCTCGCGGTCGAACGGGCGACCAGCAACCTCCGCTGGATCCGCGCCGTCCACCGGGAATGGCCCAACGTTGTTTCACTCAATCGCTGAGCCGCCCATGCCACGCGCCGGGAAACCCACAGCCAGGGCGGCCGCACTCCCCGGGCCCGCGCGGCTCGCCGCGTTCGAGAAAGTGCGCCGCGCGGCGAAGGGGGTCGTCAAGGTCCTCGCCCGACTGTCGAAGATCCGCGCCGCCCGGCTGCGCGAGCTGCTGGCCGACTCATGGCGATTCGTGGCCCCCAAATCCCGGGCCGCGAAGCTCGGCGCGTCGTGACCGATCGCCGTCACTCTGTTCCGTTCGATCCCGAGTATTTCGCCGGCCGGGCTGCCGCGGGCGAGGGGTTCACGCCGGCGGAGGCCTTCCGCCACGCGCTTCGCGCCAACCACTGGGCCGGCACCGAGTCGAGCTCCGGCCCGGGCTCTGGGCTGGCCCAGACCGCGGCGCTCCGTACCGCCCTGCCACAGCTTTTCCGGCGGCTCGGCATTGCCTCGCTTCTCGACGTGCCCTGCGGTGACTGGCGCTGGCTCGCGACGGTGGATCTGGGCAGTCTCCATTACACCGGTGGCGAGCTGCTGGAGGAGCTGGTGGAACAGAACCGGCGGCTCCACGGCGGGCCGGACCGCATCTTCGCACGGCTCGACCTCACCGCCTCGAACCTGCCAACCGCCGACCTCCTGCTCTGCCGCGACTGCCTGGTGCACCTCTCCTTCGCGGACATCGACAAGGCGCTCCGGAACATCCGACGGAGCAGCCTCGCCTACCTCCTCACCACCACATTTCCCGCCGAGTCCGTCAACGCGGACATCGTCACCGGAGACTGGCGACCGCTCAACCTCCAGGCGGCTCCCTTCAACCTCCCCACCCCGGTGGAGCTGATCAACGAGGGATGCACCGAAGGCGATGGTGCCTTCGCGGACAAGAGCCTGGGGCTCTGGCGAATCC
>Ga0184615_10000588_pt1 | contig 19775 bp, 18 predicted proteins | sample PLM4_65_coex_FD_133134 | JGI IMG/M metagenome (GOLD analysis project Ga0184615, IMG submission 133134) | Groundwater sediment microbial communities from an aquifer in East River, Colorado, USA - PLM4_65_coex | ecosystem: Environmental > Terrestrial > Soil > Riparian zone | place: USA: East...
CCGCCGCCGGCGCGTCGATGATCGCGCACGATTGGCCCATGAACTGGTCGGACAATACCAATGCCGGCACCTGCAGCGACTCGGCAAGATGCACGGCCCATTGCGTGGTCACGATGCAATCGGCGATCGAGTTGGGCGCGAGCACGACGCGCGGCGCATCGCCGTGCAGCCCGTTCAACGCGATGGCGATGTCGCTTTGCTCGGTCTTCGCCGGAATGCCGGTCGACGGCCCGCCGCGCATCACGTCCACCACCACCACCGGGACCTCGGCCGCGACCGCCAGTCCGAGCGCTTCGGTCATCAGCGACAGCCCCGGACCCGCCGTCGCGGTCAGCGCCGGAACCCCGCCGAAGGACGCGCCGATCGCCATGTTGATCGACGCCAGTTCGTCCTCCGCCTGCACCAGCAGGCCGCCCACCTGCGCCAGGGCGGGCGCCATCCATTCGAGCACTTCGGTCGCCGGCGTGATCGGATAGGCCGCGACGAAGCGCACTCCGCCGCGGATCGCGCCCAGGCCCGCGGCCTCGTTGCCGGTAATGAGCCAGCGCGGAGCCGACTGCGCGGAGCGCTCCAACGTGAAGGATGCGCCGATATCCGATGCCGCGGCACGCCCCGCGGCCACGGCGGCAAGACTCGCGGCTACGGACCCGCTCGCGGTTTCCTTCAGCGACTTTTTCACGACCGCGTCCACGGCTTCCGCGGGCAAGCCGAGCAGGGCGGCGGCGATGCCGAGCGCGATCATGTTCGGCCAGCTGCCGGGAACGGACTTCGAGAGGTTCTTCATCGCCAGCTCGACGCAGCGCGCCGCGCTCCTGACGTAGGCTTCAGGCGGGGTGCCCTGGGCGGAATCGACGATGATCAGGCTGTGCGGGCCCAGCGGAATTTCCGGCGCCAGCCGGTGGACGCCCTGCCAATCGAGCGCGATCAACACATCGAAGTGGTCGTCCAGGCTCTCGACCGGTTGCGGCGCGAAGCGCAGCAGCGCCCCCGCCTCCCCGCCGCGTATCTGCGGGCCGCTGATGCGCACCATCAATCCGTACAGGCCGGCGCGCGCCGCGGCCTCCAGCAGCATGTTCCCGGCGGTCATGACGCCCGCGCCGCCACTGCCTGCGATCGCCAGCGACAGGCTGCGGGCCGGCTTTGACCCCGCTACGGTTGGTGCCATGTCCCGGTTTTCCATTAGGAATTTGGCGGGATCAGTGCCGCCGAACTCTTGGGGGTTGACTGAATTATAGTATTCCAGTACTGTAATACTACATTTGGCCGCAGACGTTAGTCAAGCCCATGCCGCGAAGCGAGGAGGGGCGATGCCAGGCACCACGAACGTGAAGCTTCACGATTTGACCGAAGGAGTGGTCGTTCCCGGCGTGCGCGTGGAGAAGCGCCCGGCGAAGTCCCCCGACGGCAAGACCGCCGCCGGCCTCTACAACGCCTGGATCTGGATCGACAACCCGGCGCAGTACAACTCCTACACCACCGATATCGTCAAGGGCCTGATCCACGCGTTCCGCTCGGCATCCAACGCCCGCGACGTCGTGTGCGCGGTGTTCACCGGGGTGGGCGACAAGGCGTTCTGCACCGGCGGCAATACCAAGGAGTACGCCGAGTACTACGCCGGCCGGCCGCAGGAGTACCGCCAGTACATGCGGCTCTTCAACGACATGGTGTCGTCCATTCTGGCCTGCGACAAGCCGGTCATCTGCCGCGTCAACGGCATGCGGATCGGCGGCGGCCAGGAACTCGGCATGGCCTGCGATTTCTCGATCGCGCAGGACCTGGCCCGCTTCGGCCAGGCCGGTCCCAAGCACGGCTCCGCGCCGATCGGCGGCGCCACCGATTTCCTGCCGTCCTTGATCGGCGCCGAGCGCGCCATGGTCGCGTGCGTCCTGTGCGAGCCGTTCTCGGCGCACAAGGCCTGCCACTGGGGCGTGCTCGCCGACATCGCGCCGGCCCTGAAGGTGGACGGCAAGTTCATCGCCAATCCGCTGGTCGAGACGCAGCGCTTCGCCGATGAGCATGGCCGCATCGTTTTCGGCGACTTCAAGACCGGGGAAGCGGCGCGGCAGGGCAAGGCGCTGATGGCGCGCGGCCAGGTCGACCTGGCGCTGCTCGACGCCAGGGTGGAGGAGATGTGCGCCAAGCTGTTGCTGACGTTTCCCGACTGCACGACGAAGACGATCGAGGAATTGCGCAAGCCCAAGCTCGAGGCGTGGAACCGCAACAAGGAGAATCATCGTGCCTGGCTCGCGCTCAACATGATGACCGAAGCGCGCGCGGGCTTCCGCGCCTTCAACGAGGGCACCAAGGACGACCGCGAAATCGATTTCATCGCGCTGCGGCAGGCGTTGGCGCAAGGCGAGGGCTGGAGCGACGAGTTGACCGAGCGCATCCAGCCGGGCAACAAGCAGGTCCGCGCATGAGCGACGCGCCGCTCAAGGTCTGGCTCGATCGCGGTGGCGCGCTGCTGCGGCTGCGCCTGTCGTGCCCGAAAGCCAACATCATCGATGCGCCCATGGTCGCGGCACTGCGGGCCGCGTTGAGCGCGCATCGCGCCACCGCGGGACTGCGCGGCACGCTGCTCGATGCCGAAGGCCCGCACTTCAGTTTCGGCGCCTCGGTAGCGGATCACCTGCCGGGCGAGTGCGCCGGAATGCTCGCCGCGCTGCACGGCCTGCTGGGCGAAATGCTGGAATGGCCGGCTCCTATCCTGACCGCCGTGCGCGGGCAATGCCTGGGCGGCGGGCTCGAGCTCGCCTGCGCCGGGGCCCTGATTTTCGCCGCGCCGGACGCAAAATTCGGCCAGCCCGAAATCAAGCTGGGCGTGTTTGCGCCGGCGGCAAGCTGCCTGCTGCCGCCGCGCATCGGCCAGGCTGCCGCCGAAGACCTGCTGCTATCCGGCCGCAGCATCGACGCGCAGGAGGCGCTTGCGCTGGGCCTGGTCACCGCGATAGCCGATGACGCGCAAGCCGCCGCGCTCGACTGGTTTGACCGGCACCTCGCCGACAAGAGCGCCAGCTCGCTCGCGCTCGCGCTGGCCGCGGTGCGTGCCGCGCGCGCGGCTGAACTGCGGCGCCGCCTTCGCGACCTCGAGGCGCTCTATCTCGACCGGCTGATGAAGACACGCGATGCCAGCGAGGGGCTCAATGCCTTCCTCGCCAAGCGCGCGCCGAAATGGGAGCACGCATGACGACCGACGCGGTGGCGAAAATCATCGAACGCTGCCAGGCTCTGTACGAGGACCTGGATTTTGAAGGGGTCAAGCGCTGGAAGGCTGCCGCGCCGGGCCGCAAGGCGGTCGGCTACATGCCCCTCTACGTGCCGCGCGAGATCATCCACGCGGCGGGCATGCTGCCGGTGGGCATCCTCGGCGGCGGCGACCAGCTTGAAGTCATCCAGGGCGACGCCTACTACCAGAGCTACATCTGCCGCATTCCGCGCTCGACGATAGAGCTGGGACTGACCGGAAAGCTCGATTGCCTGGACGGCATGCTCTTTCCCTCGATCTGCGACGTGATCCGCAACCTGTCCGGCATGTGGCAGATCATGTTCCAGGGCAAGTATGTGCGCTATTTCGACGTGCCGCAGAACTTCGACGACGCGATCGGCGGCGAGTATTACGTTCGCGAGTTGCAGGTATTGCGCGAGGATCTGGCGAAGCTCGCCGGCGCCGACGTCAGCGACGCGGCGCTGCGCGGCTCGATTGCTCTCTACAACGAGAACCGGCGCGCGGTGCGCGACCTGTATGCCTACCGCTCGCGCGAGCCCTGGCAGGCGCCGACCTCGGAAGTCTACCTGGTGCTGCGCGCCGGCATGCTGCTGCCGGTCGAGGAGCATACGCGGCTCGTGCGCGATTACCTCGCCGCCACCGCGGCCGCGCCGCGCCCGAAGCGGGACAACGCCCGCGTGGCGCTGACCGGCGCATTCTGCGAGCAGCCGCCGCTTGCGCTGATCAAGTCGATCGAGATGGCCGGCTGCTACATCGTCGACGACGACTTCATGCTGGTGCTGCGCTGGCTGCTCGACGACGTGCCGGAGAGCGGCGACCCGCTGCACAACCTGGCGCAGTCGTTTCTGCACCGCTCGGTATCCACCGCGTCGAAGTTTGAAGCGCGGCGCGAGGACAAGGGCAAGTACCTGGTGCAGCAGGTGCGCGACACCGCCGCCGAGGGCGTGATCTTCGCGGCGCCGTCATTCTGCGATCCCGCCCTGCTGGACCGGCCGATGCTGCTCGAGGTCCTCGCGCAGCACGGCATCCCGTGCACCGCGTTCAAGTACGCGGAAAACACCGGCCAGATGGCGCCGATTCGCGAGCAGGCCGGCACCTTCGCCGATTCCATCAAACTGTGGAGCGCCGCATGAGCACCCCCATCGCAATGCCCGTGTCGAAAAAGCCGCCAGCACCGGTCCAGAAGGAGGACGCGATGCTGCTGCAGAAAGAGATGATCAACAGCAACTACCACGATCTGGCGGTCGCGCACGATGTCGGCCGCAAGATCTCCGCCACCTTCGTGCCGGGCAACCTGAACGAGCTGCTCATGTGCTTCAATTTCGCCCGCAGCCTGCCCGAAACCAACGCGCTGCAGAACGCGCTGCGCAAGCGCACCGGAAAGATGATCATGGACGCCGAGCGCGACGGGCACTCGGAGGACGTCTGCACCTACGTCAAGGCGGATCTCGGCATGATGCTCGGCGGCAACCTTGGCCCCACCGGGGAACCGTTGCCCAAACCCGACGTGCTGCTGCTTTCCTACACCGGCTGCTTCACGTTCATGAAGTGGTTCGAGCTGATCCGGCAGAAGTACGGCGGTGAAGCGATCATGCTGCACGTGCCCTACCAGGGCGACGGCAGGATCGCGCCGAACATGCGCGACTACGTGGTCAAGCAGATCAAGGACAACGTCATTCCAGCGCTGGAGCGCATCTCCGGCGTCAAGTTCGACATCGATCGCCTGCGGGAGTACATGCGCGAATCGCAGAAGGCCGAGGAGAACCTGGTGAGGGTGCTGCAGTCGGCCAAGCACCGGCCCAGCCCGATCGACGGCTATTTCGGCGCCGTCTATTACATCGGGCCGATGTTCACGGCGTTCCGCGGCAGCCCGGAGGCGACCCGCTACTACGACGTGTTGTGGAGCGAGGTCGAGGCCCGCATGCGCGATGGCAAGGGCCCGATCACGCCCGAAGGCGAAATCACCGAGGAAAAATTCCGCCTGGTGGTGGAGGGTCCGCCGAACTGGACCAACTTCCGCGACTTCTGGAAAATGTTCTCCGACGAGGGCGCCGTGGTGGTGGCCTCGACCTACTCCAAGGTTGGCGGCATCTATGACTTCGGTTTCCGCCACGACGCCGACCGGCCGCTGGAATCGCTCGCCGAGTACTGTCTCGGCTGCTATACCAATCTCAACTTCCCGCAGCGCATCGACATGATCTGCCGCTACCTCGAGGACTACCAGGCCGACGGCCTGTTGATCAACTCGATCAAGAGCTGCAACAGCTTCTCGGCCGGGCAACTCCTGATCATGCGCGAAGTGGAAAAGCGCACCGGTAAGCCGGCCGCGTTCATCGAGTCCGACCTGGTCGACCCGCGCTACTTCTCGGCCGCGAACATCCGCAACCGGCTGGAGAGCTACTTCCAGATGATCAAGCAGAAGCGCGCGGCCCAGGCCGCGACTGTGCACTGAGCGGGAAACGCCCATGCGCTGCTTCATCGGCATCGACCTGGGATCGACCACTACCAAGGCGGTGGTCATCAACGAGCGCCGCGAAGTGCTGGGTCGCGGCATCACCAACTCGCGCTCGAATTACGACACCGCGGCCGCGGTGGCCAAGCAGGAGGCGCTGGTTTCGGCGCGCTTCGAGCTGTTCCGCCAGGCCCTCGCGGCGAGCGGCGCGCTGAACGGCAAGCTCGACGAGTTCATCGGCCAACTCGAGCGCGACTTCCGTCTCGAGCAGTTCCTCGAGCAGCTCGCCGACCTCGAAGCGACCTGCCAGAGGAATGCGGCGGGCGCTCGCTTCGGCGATTCCGCCGGCCGGGTGGCGCAGGCCCTCACCGAGCTGTTCCGGCGCCTGCGCGACGACTCGCCGGCGCTGTTCATTCCCAACGCCAAGCGCAAGAGCGATTTTTTCCGCGACATCGCGGGCGCCCAGTACCTCGCGCTGGGCGAGGCGGTGGCGAAGGATGCGGGCGTGCGTTACGACATGCTGCTCAACGTGTTCGACCGCTCGATCATCGAGGTGGAAAACCGCGATTACGGCGGCGCGATCAGCCGCAACCTGCTCGCCGCGATGGACCGCGCCCTCAAGGCGATGCCCGAAGCCGCCGCGCGCAGCGACAGGATCCGCGCGCCGATCCAGGGCGTGCTCGACACGGTGCTGGAGGAGGCCTACGTGGTCGGCACCGGCTATGGCCGGGCGCGCCTGCCGTTCTCCAAGGAGCACATCCGCTCCGAGATCCTGTGCCACGGCCTCGGCGCGCACGTGATGTATCCGGGCACCGCCACCGTGCTCGACATCGGGGGCCAGGACACCAAGGCGATCCAGGTCGACCCGCATGGCATCGTCGAATCGTTCCAGATGAACGACCGCTGCGCCGCGGGCTGCGGGCGCTACCTCGGCTATATCGCCGACGAGATGAACATGGGCCTGCACGAGCTGGGGCCGATGGCGATGAAGTCGACCAAGACCATCAAGATCAATTCGACGTGCACGGTGTTCGCCGGCGCCGAGCTGCGCGATCGCCTCGCGCTCGGCGACAAGCGCGAGGACATCATGGCCGGGCTGCACCGGGCGATCGTGCTCCGCGCGATGTCGATACTGGCGCGCTCCGGCGGCATCCGCAACGAGTTCACCTTCACCGGCGGCGTGGCGAAGAACGAAGCGGCGGTGAAGGCGCTGAAGGCGCTGGTCAGCGAAAATTACGGCGCATTGACGCTCAACATCAATCCGGACTCGATTTACACCGGCGCGCTCGGCGGCGCGACCTTCGCATGGCGCGCGGTGGTCGAGGAGGGCAGGACCGCGGAGGCAAAAGCAAAATGACATTCACCGTCGGCATTGATCTCGGCTCGGGAGTCGTCAAGACCGTGCTGTTCCGTTGCGACGGTGACAGCCTGGAGTGGCTGGCACGGCGCTCCGAGCGCATCCGCCGGCGCGATCCGCTGCATCTCGCGCGCGCCGGCTACGAGGAAGTCATGGACGAGGCGAAGCTCAAGCCGCAGGACATCGATTACGTCGCGACCACCGGCGAGGGCGAGAACGTCAAGTTCGCGACCGGGCATTTCTATTCCATGACGACGCACGCGCGCGGCGGTATTTTCCTGAATCCGCAGGTGCGCGCCGTGGTCGACGTCGGGGCGCTCAACGGCCGCGCGATCCGCATCGACGAGCGCGGCAAGGTGGTTTCCTACAAGATGACGAGCCAGTGCGCATCGGGTTCCGGGCAATTCCTCGAAAATATCGCGCGCTATCTGGGCGTGGCGGTCGAGGAAATCGGGCCGCTGTCGCAAGGCTCGAAGAACCCCGAGAAGGTCAGCTCGATCTGCGCGGTGCTGGCGGAGACCGATGTCATCAACATGGTCTCGCGCGGCATCGCCACACCGGATATCCTCAAGGGCATCCACCTGTCGATGGCCTCGCGCATCGTCAAGCTGCTCAAGGTGACCGGCATCAAGGAGGGCACGGCATTGGTGACCGGCGGGCTTGCACTCGACTCGGGCCTTGTCGCCGCCATGGGCGAGGAGATGGTAAACGAGAAGCTGAACCTGACGGCGGTCAGCCACCCGGACTCGATCTATGCCGGCGCGATCGGCGCGGCGATCTGGGGCGCTTTCCGCCACGCCAAGCTGGCGCAGCTGCAAAACCGCGCCGCGGCCTAATCCGGGAGAATCAAATGGCCCTGTTGATCAACGAGGACTGCACGTTGTGCGATGCCTGCGTGCCGGTGTGCCCGAACGAGGCGATCAAGGCCGGGCAGCCGTACGTGATCGATGCGCTGCGCTGCACCGAGTGCGTCGGCGCCGAGGACGAGCCGCAGTGCAAGCTGGTGTGCCCGTCAAACTGCATCTTCGAGAACCCCGACTTCCGCGAGAGCCGCGACGAGCTGCTGGCGAAGTATCACGGCCTGCACGGCTAAGAGCCCCTAACACAATGAAACGCGTGATGCGCTGTCACGATTTTGGCTCAGGGCTAGGAGCGAGCCGCAGTTAATATCGCGAATATTAACAAGGGTCGCGACAACGCCATGGGCCAAAATTCGTGCCAGCCCTTGGAAATCCTTGAATATTCCGATGTCGTCTCCGGGGTTGCGGCTAAAATCGGCGCTGACTTTGTCGGCCGGCTTGGCCATATTCGCGATATGACCTGCGCCGTCCTTCGCGTCATCACCAATTTTGGCTCGCAACGCACACGTGTTTCATTATGTTAGGGGCTCTATAGCTCCAGCTCCTCGCGGTGGCCGAAGCCGAGCGTGTTGTCCACCAACCGGACGCGCCGCGGCGACAGGCGATACCACTCCACGCGCGCCAGGGCGGCCGCGATTTCCCGCGGCGCCGAGGTCAGGTTCGCGATCAGCGGAAACTTGAGCCCGTAGCGCGCGAGCGCTGCAGCGCGCTCAGTCCCGCCCACGCGCGCCGCCGCGCCCTCCAGCTGGATCCCGCGGACTTCGCGCCAGTCGCCGACGTCCCGGTGAATGGTTGCCGCGGCGCGTGCGCTCGCCTCGATGTCGCGGCTGTGCCGGCTTCCCGGCGCCGAGATGAAGTAGAGCGTCAGGCCGTCGCTCGCATAGAACACCGCCGCCGACCACGGGCCGTCCCGCCCCGAGGTCGCGAGACTCATCACGTGGTGCGCCTGCAGGAACGCTTCGATGCGCGAGCGCAGCGCGGCACTCATTTCGTTACCTTGGCGCCGGCAGCTTGAGCAGGCGCCGCGCGTTGCCCTCGTAGATGGCCGCGCGCTCGGCCGGCGTGATGTCGAGCCGGTCGATGATCTCGATCGTCCAGCGGATGTAGGCGGACCCCTTCTCCGGATCGAACGGCGCATCCGAGGCGAACAGCACGCGGTCGGCGCCGAAGAACTCGAGCCCGCAGACCGTAGCCGGCATCGAGCCGAACACCGCGGTGTCGGCGTAGAACAGGTGAAAGTAATCGAGCGGGCGCCGCTTCAGTTTCCTGAGCAGCGCGAAATAGTCCTCGTCGGAAGTGCGCGTGCCGAGCTGGTCCCACCCCGGGCCGACGCGGCCCTCGAAGAACGGGATCATCGCGCCCAGATGATGCGTGATGACCTTCAGGTCCGGATGCTTGTCGAACAGCCCGGCAAACACCATGTGCGCCATGGCGACGCTGGTCTCGTACGGCCAGCCCAGCGTCCACCAGATCTCGTAGTGGCTCTTGCGCTCGGTCTTGTAGTCCGGAACGTCCGCGCCGCGCGCCGGATGCAGCCAGATCGGCAGGTCGTGCTTCGCCATCAGGTCGAACAGCGGCATCGTCTGCGGCGCGGTCAGCGGCGCGCCGTTGACGTTGGTGAACGCCTGCACGCCGACCGCGCCGAGTTTTGTGATCGCGCGCTCGGCTTCCTTGAGCAGGCCATCGGGATCATTCATCGGCAGCGCCGCGATGAACGCCGGAAAGCGCTGCGGATACTTCGCCACCAGTTCGGCCATGCCGTCGTTGCCGAGCCTCGCCAGCTCGTTCGCCAGCGGCGGGGTCCCCAGCGACTCGATCGGCGGCTGCGGCAGGCAAATGACCTGGGCGTAGTCAGGAAACGTATCCATGATCCGGAAGCGCGCATCGAGATCGACGATCGACGGAATCGCGCGCACGCGCTTGTTCATGTCGCGGCCGTCCGGCAGCACCGCCAGCATGCGGTCGTAGAACCGTTTCGGGAAGATGTGGTTGAAGATATCGAGCTTCATCGCCTGTCTCCTGGCAGCCCTTCGGACTCAACGTCATGCGCTCCCCTGCATCAGGGCCCGTTTCAGTCTTGTTGAAACGGGCGCTAAGAAATGTTTTTCACGAATTCCAGCCGCGGGCTCGGCGCAAAGCCGGCCTGATAAAAGAACTGGAGCAGCTCGGCGTTCTCGCGTGCGATCACCGTCTCGACGTGCTCAACCTGCAGCGCCTGCAGGTTGAGGAAGAGCTGCGAGAGCAGGGCGGTGCCGATGCCGCGGCCGGCGAACTCCGGGTCCACGCCGAGGGTGTCGATCACCGCGACCGGCTCGGTGCGGCCGAAATCGCCGTAGTCTGCCTTCGCCATGACGAAGCCCGCGGTCAGGCCGTCGCGCCGCGCGACGAGGGACACGCGCACGGTGGAATCCGCGAGCGCTTCGTGCAGCACCCCCGTCAGGTATCCTTCGCGGTCGCGGCCGGTGACGCGGCGGTCGATGGCGAGTATGGCTGGCAAGTCGTCCCGGGCAAGCAATCGCACATCGGCACGATCGCGCGCCAGGGCTTCGAAGTCGTTGGTAGCGGGCGCGCCATAATCCTTTTCCAGCGCGTGTGCCTCCTCGATGGAACTGTCCGCGCGTTCCAGTCCGCCGATCGGACCGGCGTGAACGGCGCAGTGGACCACCTGATCGCGACCGAGGTCGAATCCCGCGCGGTCGAGAAAGCGCAGCAGATCGTGGTCGCGCCAGGTGGCCAAGGTACGCACCTCGCGTGCCGCGCGCTGGCGTCCCCAGGCTTCGAGCTCGGCGAGCAGCCGCAAGCCGATACCCTGGCCCCGGAATTCGGGGCGCACGCCGATCACTTCCAGCCGCAGCGCCGGCTCGGTGCCGCCGAATTCCCCCGCCAGCTGCCTGGCCAGCACGTATCCGGCTGGAACGCCATTCCGGACGGCGGCAAATTGCGCGTGCAGTTTCGGCTGCCGCAGCGCCGCGTCCAGCCGTTTCCGGAAATAAACCTGGCGCCGCCGTCCGGTCAGGCCGGCGTCGATGGCGACGACCGCATCGAGGTCGGATGGCGCAAGCTTGCGCAGTTCAAGGGGCTCGGCGGCGGATCCCACTTTCGATGCCATGGCGGATTCCCGGAATCGTGGTTACCGGCCGTTTGCGTAGGCCGCGATCAGCTCGCCATCCCGCTCGTCATCGAGCACCGTTTCCAGCGCCGGCAGCATGGCGATTTCTTCCTTGTGCGCGTGGGCATCGAGACGCTCGCACAGCTCCAGTCCGAGCGCACGCAGCGCACGCCAGTCGGCCGCATTCAGACCGGCGTTGCGGGATCTTTGCAGCAACTCGATCAGGGGCGCCGCGACAGCGCGGATCGCCCTGTGCTCGTCGTCGAGCACGCCGACCATGTCGCCCGCGCCGGCCTCGACCAGAAGCGGAAACAGCTCGCGCTCCTCGATATCGAAGTGCCCCGCGATCTCAAACTCCAGCGCGACTTGCAGATCGCGTAGCAGGGCGCTCCATGCAGGATCCGCGAGGTCAGGCATGGAATCAGCCGCGCGCCCGCCGAACGCCCGCGTCACCCGGGCGGCCAGGCTGAATACCGCCTCATGTTCATCGTGCAGGCGGCGAGTGATCTGTTTTCGCAATTCCATGTCGGGATGCCTGAGTGACTCCGCGCGAGGCTGCCGTCACGACCAGGTCGCTTCGCTCAAGGCCTTTTCCAGGATTGCGACCTCCCGGCGCAGCATCGCAGCCACCTTCCTTTGCCGCGCGGCGTTCATGCGGCTCGAGATCGCCCCGACGCTGATGGCGGCGAATGGCTGCCCGTAGCGGCTGATGATGGGCAGGCTGATCGAGGTCGCGCCGGGCGTGATGTGGGTGTCGTTCAACGCATAACCCAGCTCCCGTGAGCGTTTCAGCATGGCGGCAAGCGCCGGCACGGTCAGGTTGTTGTATCCGCGCAGCCGGACCGCGTTGGCGTTTACGATCGCGTTGACCTCCGCATCGGACAGCGGCATCAGCAAGGCCAGGCCGCCGGCGCCAGCGCCGAGCGGGCGCCGGGTGCCCACGTCCAGCGTCAGCGCCCGGATCGGAAAGGATCCCTCCTTGCGATCGATGCACACGGTGTCGTAGCCACTGCGAACGGCGAGGAACACCGTGTCACCGGTCGCTTCGGCCAGGCGCTGCAGCGCGGGCCGGCAGAGGTCGACGAGGTTGAATTGGGGCGCTGCCGCGAGCCCGAGTTCGAACACCAGGGGCCCGAGCGCATAGCGGCGGGTCTCCGCGTCCTGCCGCACGAACCCTTCCTCTATCAGGCACTTGAGCATGCGCCGCACCGTCGAGCGCTCGAGCTGGGAATGCTGCACCACGTCGGCCAGGCGCGATCCCGGCCCGCTGCGCGAGGCGATCAGCCGCACCAGCAGCGCGGCGCGCTGAATGCTCTGAGTCCCGGCACGGCGCCCGCCGCGCCGCGGGGCCCGGCTGTCAGCCGTCGACGGCTCGGTGGAGGTTTGAGGCATATGGGCACATTGTGGAACAAAATTTGTATTCTGGATCGTGGCGGCGGTCGCGTCCGTTGGTGTATTCTACCACGACGATAGCAGCTATCCTGCGCCAAAATAGCGGGCTGCTTCCGGGATGGCCGGTTGGTCACAATGTGGCCACCGATGGGGCTGCGGCGTGTTTTCAACAGGGATCGATTACTTGAGCAGAGAGGGGGACAACAATGAATGATTATGCCGAAGCCGTTCGGGCAAAGAGCACGACCCAGGACATCACCAGCCTGCGCTCGGCGCTGTCCTGGCTGCGCGCCCAGGGCTATCTGATCGAGACCGACAAGGAGGTCAATCCCGATCTCGAGATCACCGGCCTGCAGAAGCATTTCGACGGCAGTTTCCCGATCCTGTTCAACAAGGTCAAAGGCAAGCCGCATGCGCGCGCCGTCACCAACCTGTTCAGCGACATTCGGATCGTCGAGCATTTGTTCGGCTTCGACGGGCCGCGGGACCGCACGCGCAAAATCGCCCACGCCATCAACCACCCGCTGAAACCGGTGGTGATCGAACAGAAGACCGCGCCGTGCCAGGAGCACGTGATTCTCGACGATCTCGACGTCAACAAGTGGATCACGGCGATCCGGCACACCGCGCTCGAGCCCGAATTGACCATAGGCTCGGGCATCCGCTGCGTTACCGGCGCGTATTTCGACGGCGGCAGCGACCTGGGCTACAACCGCATGAACTTCCGCTGGGGCAACGTCGGCACGTTCCAGATTTCTCCGGGCTCGCACATGTGGCAGGTGTTGACGGAGCACTACAGCGACGAGAAGCCGATTCCGATCACCATGTGCTTCGGCGTGCCGCCGGCCTGCACGCTGCTTGCGGGCGCGGGCTTCGGCTACGCGATCATGCCCAAAGGCTGCGACGAGATCGGTATCGCCGGCGCCGTGCAGGGCTCGCCGGTGCGGCTGGTGAAGGCGCGCACCGTGGATGCCTACGCGCTGGCCGATTCCGAATACGTGCTCGAAGGCCACATCCATCCGCGCGACAAACGCTACGAAACGGGCGAGGCCGAAAAAGCCGGCGTGCAGGGCAAGACGTTCTTCCATCCCGAATGGGCCGGTTACATGGGCAAGGCGTACAAGGCGCCGACGTTTCACGTCACCGCCATCACGATGCGCAAGCCCGAGAGCCGGCCCATCATCTTCCCGCTCGGCGTGCACACCATGGATGACAACAACATCGACACGACGGTGCGCGAAGCGGCGATCTTCGAGCTGTGCAACCGGCTGCAGCCCGGCATCATCCAGGACGCGCACATCCCGTACTGCATGACCGATTGGGGCGGCTGCATCATCCAGGTCAAGAAGCGCAACAAGATCGAGGAGGGCTGGCAGCGCAATTTCCTGTCGGCGATCCTGTCCTGCTCGCAGGGCATGCGGCTCGCGATCGCGGTCTCGGAGGACGTCGACATCTACTCGATGGACGACATCATGTGGTGCCTCACCACGCGGGTGAATCCGAGGACCGACATCCTCAATCCGATTCCCGGCGGGCGCGGCCAGACCTTCATGCCGGCCGAGCGCATGACGGCGGGAGAAAAGGCGTGGACCGCGTCGAACACCCTGTTCGAGGGCGGCATGGGCATCGATGCGACGGTGCCTTTCGGCTACGAGCAGGACTTTCATCGGCCGGTATATCCGATCGACCGCGTCAAGCCGGAGGATTTTTTCGCCGCGCCTGACATCGCCAGGATGAAATCGCGCATGGCGGGCTGGGTATTGTCGCTGGCGCGCACCGGGCGCTGAGGCGGCGGCTCTTGCCGGTTTCGAGGGCGGCCATGCTCGACGGGTTGCGCACGCTCGACTGCAGCGATCGGCTCGGCTGGCTCGCCGGCCGCATCCTGGCCGACCTCGGCGCCGAGGTCGTCAAGGTCGAGCCGCCGGACGCCGGGCTCGGGGCGAGCGACTGGCAGGCCTACAACGCGAACAAGCGCCTGCTGCGCCTCGATCCGGGACGGCCGCGGGAGCGCGCCGCGCTCGCCGAACTCCTCGCGCATGCCGACATCCTGATCGAGACCGCGGCGCCGGGCTCGCCGCTTGCGGAGCTCTTCCGCCCGGACGAGCTGCGGGCGCGCAACCCCCGGTTGATCCAGGTCTCGATCCGCCCGTTCGGCGCGGATGGGCCGCGCGCGCATTGGCAAGCCAGCGATCTGGAACTCATGGCCGCGGGCGGCGCCATGTCGCTCGCGGGGGAGCCCGATGGCGCTCCGACGCGAGTCAGCGCGCCGCAGGCGGGGCTGTGGGCTGGCGCGCAGGCCGCGGTCGGCGCGCTCATCGCGCTGGCTCATCGCGGCGCGACCGGCACGGGACAGCAGGTCTCCGTGTCGGCGCAAGCGGCGGTGCTGACCGCGCTGGCGCACGCTCCGACCTTCTACGATCTGCTCGGCCAGGTCCCCACGCGCTGCGGCGAATACATCACTGGCCGCACCCTGACCGGCGCGCGGATGCGCGCGTTCTGGCCATGCCGCGACGGCTACATCAACTTCGTGCTCTACGGCGGCGTCGCCGGCCGCCGCAGCAATCAGCAACTCGAGAGCTGGATGCGGGAAGCCGGCGCGCCCCTCGGCAGGGTGGCCGAAATCGATTGGGCCGCATTCGACCCGAAACCGCTGACGCAGGCGCAAGTCGATGAACTCGAGCAACCGATCCTGCGGTTCTTCGCCGGCCTGACCAAGCGCGAATTTCTCGAGGGCGCAGCCGCGCGCGAGATGCTCGGCTATCCGGTGTCCACCGTCGAAGACATCGCCTCCGATCCGCAGCTCGAAGCGCGCGGTTTCTGGGATGATCTGCAATCCGCCACCGGAGAACGCGTGCGCCACTGCGGCGGCTTTGCCAGGGTCGACCGCGCGCGCGCGCCGCTGCGCTACGCGCCGGGCCAGACGGTGGATCTCGAGGCGCTGCTCGCGGAGTTTGGCGGTGCCGATGTTCGCAGGCCTGTCGCGGCGGCCGATTCTCTGGTGGCGCCATGACGACCGTCGCACAAGCCCTTGCCGGGGTGAAGGTCGCGGAGTTCGGCGCCTACGCCGCCGGACCGCACGTCGGCAAGCTGCTCGCAAATTTCGGCGCGTGCGTCGTGCACATCGAGTCGCGGCGGCGGCCCGACGGTTTCCGGCTCGAGTACCCGCCCTTCAAGGACGGCGTCCCCGGGCTCGACCGCGGCGGCTGCTTTGCGTATTACAACGATTCGAAGTACGGCGTGACCCTCGACCTGCATTCCGAGTCCGGGCTCGAGCTGGCGCGGCGGCTGCTGGCGTGGGCCGATATCGTCATCGAGAACATGCGGCCCGGCGTCATGCACCGGCTCGGCCTCGGCTACGACGCGGCGCGATCGCTCAATCCGGACGTGGTCATGCTTTCGAGCTGCAACATGGGGCAAACCGGGCCGCGCGCGAACACCCCGGGGTTCGGCTCGCAGTTATCGTCGCTTGCCGGGTTCTGCGGATTGACCGGCACGCCCGACGGCCCGCCGATGCTGCTCTACGGCCCCTACATCGACTTCATCGCGTCGACCATGGGTGCCGCCGCGGTCCTGGCCGGGCTCGAGCGCCGCCGGCGTACCGGCCGCGGCGCGTGGATCGACCTGTCGCAGTACGAGACCGGGCTGCATTTCATCGCCGGCGCGCTGCTCGATTACCACGCCCACGGCACGGTCGCCACGCGCAATGCCAACCGCAGCGACGAGGCCGCGCCGCACGAAGTCTATCGCTGCAACGGCGACCGCTGGCTCGCGTTGTCGTGCTGGTCGGACACCGAGTTCGCGCGCCTGGCGCGGGCAATCGGCAGGCAGGAATGGGCTGGCGATCGGCGCTTCGCGACGCTGTCGGAGCGCCGGGCCCACTGCGCCGAGCTCGACGCCGGGATCGCGGCGTGGTGCGCCGCACAGGACGCCGATCGCGCCGCAACCCTGCTGCAGGAAGCCCGGGTTCATGCCTATCCGGTCAACAGCATTTCCGACCTGTTCCACGACCCGCAGCTCGTGCACCGGCACGTCTGGCGGCGCCGGCGCCACCGCGTGATCGGCGACCAGGCCTACTGCTTCCCGGCGTTCGACCTGTCGGACACGCCGGGAGATATCACCTCCGCCGCTCCAGCGCTTGGCGCGGACAACGAAACCGTGTTCCGGGAATTTCTCGGGTTGAGCGCCGCGGAATACGCGGCGTGCCAGGCGCGGGGCGCGTTCCAGTGACGCCGCAGCGAATCAGGGCAGCCACCCGCATCGACGCGGCCACCGCGCGCCGATGCCTTCAGACACCACAACGAGGAGCATGCAATGAATGACGCGATGTCAAATCTCATCGGCGGCGTCGCCGCGGGAACCGCGGGCGCTGGCGGCAAGGGGAAAGTTGCGATCGAGTACGAGGACCTGAGGGAATGGATGGCGCTCGCCGAAAAGCTCGGGGAAACGCGCGTCATCACCGGCGCGTCGTGGGAGGAGCAGATCGGCATGGCCGCCGACCTGGTCATGCACTCGGACGCGGCGCCGTGCCTCATCTTCGACCAGGTTCCCGGCTGCAAGAAGGGCTTCCGCGTGCTGGTCAATTTCTTCGGCGGCAAGCGCAAGAACATGACCCTCGGCTTTCCGCTCGAGTACGGCCGGCTGGCCCTGTCGCAGGCCTTCCTCGAGGACTACCTGCGCAACCGTCCGCTGGTGCGCTACCAGGAAGTGAGCGACGGGCCGATCTTCGAGAACGTGCTCCTCGGCGACGACGTCGACGTGACCCGGTTTCCCACGCCGTGGTGGCACAAGCACGACGGCGGGCGCTATATCGGCACCGGCAGCTTCAACGTCACGATGGACCCGGAGGAGAAGTGGGTGAATGTCGGCACCTATCGGGTGATGGTGCAGGACAAAAAGAGCGTCGGCTTCTATATCTCTCCCGGCAAGCACGGCCGCATCCATCGCGACAAGTACCTGGCGCGCAAGGAACCGATGCCGGTCGCCATCGTCCTTGGCGGCGACCCGCTCACCTTCCTGATGGCGTGCAGCGAAGTGCCGTACGGCGTATGCGAGTACGATATGGTCGGAGCGTTGCGCGGAAAACCGGTGAAGGTGGTGCGCGGCCGGATCACCGGCCTGCCGATCCCGGCCAACGCCGAGGCCGTGCTCGAAGGCTTCGTCGAGCCCGGCAAGCTGAGGCGTGAAGGCCCGTTTGGCGAGTGGACCGGTTACTACGCGAGCGATGTCCGCGAGGAGCCGGTCATGGACATCCAGGCCATCTACCACCGCAACGATCCCATCCTGCTCGGCTGCCCGCCGCTGTGCCCGCCCGACGAGATGGCGCGCTATCGCGCGATCACGCGCTCGGCGCTGCTGCGCCAGGAGATCGAGAAGGCGGGCGTTCCCGACGTCAAGGCGGTGTGGGCGCACGAGGCCGGCGGCGCACGCATGCTGCTGGGTGTCGCGATCTCGCAGCGCTACCCGGGGCACGCCAAGCAGGCGGGCCACGTTGCTTCGCAATGTCATGTAGGCGCCTACGCCGGCAAGTACGTCATCGTCGTCGACGACGACGTCGACGTATCCAACCTGGAGGAGCTGATCTGGGCGATGTGCACGCGCTCCGATCCGGCCACCTCGATCGACATGATCCACGGCGCGTGGAGCACGCCCCTCGATCCGCGTCTCGACCCGGAGGACCGCGCCCGGGGTAATTTCACCAATTCGCGCGCGATCATCGACGCCTGCCGGCCGTTCCACTGGCGCGACAAGTTCCCGCGCGTGAATGCCCTCGATCCGGACACGCTGAAGAAGGCGCGCGAGCAGTTCGGGCACCTGGTTCCCTAAACAGCGTAGTATTATTGTGGTACTTCAATACCGTTATTGGACGTCCCGGGAGATTCGTTGCCGCTGCGCGGTCGCCGCGAGAAACAGCACGTGACCGACCCGGCAGCGCCGGGCTCGCTGCGGGTGCGCGCGATCAAGCTCGAGGATCTCGACCAGGTGATCGCCATCGATGCCGACATCACCGGGTTGAGGAAGGTCGACTACTGGTACGAGCTGTTTCACCGCTATGGAACGCGCGGCTTGCAGCAGCGTTTCTTCCTGGTTGCGGAATCGGATAGCGATATCAAGGGCTTCATCGTCGGCGAGGTGCGCGACTGGGAGTTCGGCTCGCCGCCATGCGGTTGGGTGTTCGGCATCAGCGTGCGCGGCGACGCGCGGCTCGCGGGCGTCGGCAGCCGCCTGCTGGAGGCGGTCTGCGAATGCTTTCGCCGCGCGGGCGTGGACAAAGTGCGAACCCTCCTCGCGCGGGACAACCACCTGGTCATGTCGTTCTTCCGCAGCCAGGGAATGATGGCCGCGCCGTTCATCGCGCTCGAGCGCGACCTCGACTGACCCGCCCGCCCGGATGAAACTGCAGAAGAACACCAGCATCGCCTTGTGCAGCGTCCTCGAGGCCGCTTCCGATCCGGGCCGGCAAGTTTCGGCGGCCGACATCGCCAGCAAGTTCGGCGTGTCCCCCCACCACCTGGGAAAAGTGCTGCGGCAGCTGGGCCGGGCCGGGATCCTCGACTCGGCGCGCGGCGTCGGCGGCGGCTACCGGTTCAGCGGCAATGCCAAGCGCCTGACGCTGATGGACGTGATCGACCTGTTCGAAAGCATCTCGGCGATGCCCGCGGAAAGCGGTGGCAAGGAGTACACGACGGATGTCGGGCGCGCCATCGCGCGCGTGCTCTCCGAGATCGATGAAACGGCAACAGCGACTTTCCGCTCGATCAGCGTCGACACCATGTTGAAGCTGATCGAGCGCGACCGGCGCGCGCGGGAGGCGCGCTCTTAGCGTCGACGGGGTCAGACTCGATTGACACTCTGAGGACTGTGCACGATCAATCGAGTCTGACCCTGAGGACCGCTTCATCAGTTCAGCCGCTGGCCGGGTCCTGTCGGAATGGCCGGCGCCTGCTCCGCTTCTCCGGACGCATTCGGGCAATTGACTTGGCCGTCGCGTAGTCTGGAATCAGTACCAGTACCGGAGAATCGGATCAGTCACCGGCCATTCCGCCACCCGGCCGCAGGCGGGGCGTACGTCAAACAGAGTTCGTGAAGGGGCCCACTGGACCGCCCCCACCACCCGCCCTGTTCCGCTGACGCGAGTCAGCGAAATCAATCGTGCGCGTAGAAGAGGGGTCGTAGTAGAGGGGGCGAGTCTTTAGTTTATATAAGGTAAAGGCCTGAGCCTTTTGCGTTTGCGTGAATGGTAAGTGGTGAATGGAAAAACTCGCCTGATCAGTCTCGTATCACCAGTCTCGCCGGATCAGTCACGCTCCATCAGTCCCCGTGTTTAATGCTGGTCACCGTTCACTGGGCACCGTATCATTCTTGGACGGGGAGGGAAGCCC
>Ga0184615_10000589_pt1 | contig 19770 bp, 16 predicted proteins | sample PLM4_65_coex_FD_133134 | JGI IMG/M metagenome (GOLD analysis project Ga0184615, IMG submission 133134) | Groundwater sediment microbial communities from an aquifer in East River, Colorado, USA - PLM4_65_coex | ecosystem: Environmental > Terrestrial > Soil > Riparian zone | place: USA: East...
CGTCAGCCCTCGCAGCCGAAAAAGGACCGGAGTCCTCGTCGCGCCTGCGCGACAAGCGCGAAGAGCTCAACCGGGTCAAGCGGGAGCTGGACCGGGAACGGAAGCAGGCGAAGCAGGCAGCGGGAAAAGAGCAGTCGCTCTTCGAAGAGCTGGATCGGATAGAAAGAGAGCTCCGACAGAAGGAGCGAGAATTGAAAGGGCTGCAGGTCCAGCTCCGAGCCAGCACGGAACGGCTTCAGGCCGTCCAGAGAGAGATCGCGTTGACCCAGACGCACCTGAACCAGATAAAGAACCTCTTTCGGCGCCGAGTCCGTGCCATTTACAAGCAGGGGGACCATGGCTATGTCCGGGCTCTGCTCTCCTCGGAGGATCTATCGGGCGCCGGTCGCCGCATCCGATACCTTTCGGCCATCGCGAACCAGGATCAGCGAATGGTTGCTGCCTACACAGGCGCGCTCGAGACCCTTCACACCCAACAGGCTGAGCTGGAGCGCTCCAAGGCGGACCTGACCCTTAGCCAGAAGGCTGTCAGGGCAAAGCGGGAAGAGATCCTTAATGAACAACGTGCCAGACGAGTGTTGCTGGCCAAGGTTCAGGAGCAAAAGAAGGGCCACCTGGCCGCCATCCATCAACTGGAGCTGGCTGCCCGCGAGCTGCAGGGACTTATCGGTCGCCTGCAGCGCGAGAAGCGACCCCCGTCCAAGACCGGAAAAGGACCTGCTCCCGAGCCTTTGCGAGCACCCGCCCTTTCGGAAGGGACAGAGGCGGCGTTTGCATCGCTCAAGGGTCGCTTGCCCTGGCCGACTCCCGGCACCCTGGCTTCCACGTTCGGCCGGCAAGAGCACCCGCGCTATAGGACCGTGACCTTCAACCGTGGCATCGAGATTAACGCCCCCGAGGGGCAAGAGATTGTCGCCGTCTCCGACGGCACCGTACTGTACGCGGACTGGTTCAAAGGGTACGGGCGTTTGATCGTCCTCGACCACACAGAGGGGTACTATACCGTCTACGCGCACGCCTCAGAGATCCTGGTCAAGATAGGCGATCGCGTGGCAAAGGGGCAGGCCATCGGGTTGGTCGGGAGCACCGGCTCGGTGACCGGCTCACAACTCTATTTCGAAGTGCGACATCGGGGCAGGCCCCAGAACCCCGTAGCCTGGCTCGCCCCGAGTTGACATGGGAGAACAGGGTCTAGGGTTTCGCGTCAACGGCGGGTCCCCTAAACCCTAGACCCTATACCCTTTTTGCGGGAGGGATCGATGATGCCTGGAGGTGTGTTCCGGAACGGGTGGAAGAGCATGGTCGCAGCGTTCACCCTGGTCCTGCTGATCATCAGTGGCGGCGGCCGCCATGAGGTCACTGCTGTCGAAGACAGCTATGAGCGCTTGAAGGTCTTCACCGAGGTCCTTTCGCTTATTCAGGCCAATTACGTGGACGAGACCAAGCCGCGCGACCTCATCTACGGTGGAATCAAAGGGATGCTGGAGACGCTCGATCCTCACAGCTCTTTCATGCCGCCGGATATCTTCAAGGAGATGCAGGTCGAGACCCAAGGCTCTTTCGGCGGCCTGGGGATCGAGATCACGGTCAAGGACCGGCAGCTCACGGTGGTGGCACCGATTGAAGGCACCCCTGCCGATCGCGCCGGGCTTCACCCCGGGGACCGCATCGTGAAGATCGACGGGAAACTGACCAAGGACATGACCCTTATGGAGGCGGTGAAAAACCTTCGGGGCCCAAGAGGCACCAGTGTCACCCTGACCATTCTGCGAGAAGAGTCCCCCGGCCCATTCGAGCTGACCCTGGTTCGCGAGATCATCGATGTGAAGAGCGTCAAGAGCAAAGACCTCGGAGACGGGATTGCCTACATCCGGGTCAGCTCATTCCAGGAGCGGACCGGGAAAGATCTCCTGAAGGCGATCGAGCAATTGGGACAGAACGGGATGTCGGCAATGGTGCTGGACCTCCGCAACAACCCTGGCGGCCTCCTGAATCAGGCCGTGCAGGTGACCGACCTGTTCCTGGACAAAGGCCAGCTCATCGTCTACACCGAGGGACGGATCAAGAATCAGGATCTCCGCTTCTCGGCCGAACACGGGGCTCAGATCCCCAAGGTCCCGATAGTGGTCCTGGTCAATGGTGGCTCGGCCAGCGCCTCGGAGATCGTCGCGGGCGCGCTGCAGGACTGGAAGCGCGCGGTGGTGCTCGGGACAAAGACCTTTGGAAAGGGCTCGGTTCAGACGGTTATTCCCCTGAGCGACGGCTCCGGCCTGCGCTTGACGACGGCCAAGTACTTCACACCGAAGGGACGGTCGATCCACGGCGCTGGCCTTCTCCCTGATATTGTGGTAGAAGTGCCGCGGCCCACCCTGGCCAAGGCCCCCGGCCCCGGTGAAAAAGAGGCTGAGGCAGCAAAGGAGCGGCCTGAGGGGCGCCCGGAGAAAAAGATATCCGAGGAGGAGGGAGATCCAAGCCTGCAGATCGGAAAGCGGGAGGGACCCGATCCCAACACCGACGTCCAGTTGAAGCGGGCGATGGAGATTCTGAAGGCCAGCCGGATCCTGGAGAAGGGATTCGCGAAAGGGAACGCGGGTTGACCGAATCACTCAGCACTCAGCACTCAGCAATTAGCTGAATGCTGAGTGCTGAGTGCTCGTCATTGCGATGGCACACCTGACCCTGGGAATTGAAAGCTCGTGCGACGAGACGGCGGCTGCCGTCCTGGAGGATGGATGCCGAATCCGTTCCTCCGTGATCGCCTCCCAGGATGCTCTCCACGCGCCCTACGGCGGGATCGTTCCTGAGCTGGCCTCGCGCCGCCACGTGGAGGCGATATGGCCGGTGGTGCAAGAGGCGCTCGCCAGGGCGGCGGTGACCCTCGCCGATCTCGACGGCATCGCGGCCACGGCGGGTCCCGGGTTAATCGGCTCCCTGCTGGTTGGCCTTTCCTTCGGCAAGGCGCTCGCATTCGCTCTCAACATCCCACTGGTCGGCGTAAACCACCTGGAGGGCCATCTCTATGCCGCCCTGCTCGACCACGAGGACCTCAGCTTTCCCTTTACCGGGCTTGTCGCGTCGGGTGGGCACACCCATCTCTATTCGGCGACAGCCTCGGGAGAGTACCGCCTGCTCGGTCGCACCAGGGACGATGCCGCGGGAGAGGCCTTTGATAAGGTGGCGAAGTTCCTTGGGCTTGGCTATCCAGGGGGGCCGCTGATCGAGGAGCGGGCTCGCAAGGGCGATCCGGATTCCATTCGATTTCCCAGATCGATGCCACAGCGAGGATCGTACGATTTTAGCTTCAGCGGCCTGAAGACCGCAGTCGTGAACTACATACGAGGTGCGGGGTGCGGGGTGCGGGGTGCTGCAGAAAATTCCCTAGCCCCTAAACCTTATACCCTAGACCCTAGTATTGTGGCGGATATCTGCGCCAGCTTTCAAGAGGCTGTGGTGGAGGTGCTGGCTCGCGTCACCGTGGCTGCGGCGAAAGCCTCTACCGCCCCGCGATGCATCGTCCTGGCTGGAGGCGTGGCCTGCAATGGCAGGCTCCGGTTGAAGTTGACCCAACTGGCTGCGGATGAGGGAATTGAGGTCTACTACCCCACCCCCTCCCTGTGTACCGACAACGCGGCCATGATCGCGGCCGCCGGTTACCCTCGCCTTGTACGCGGTGAGCGTGCCCCGCTCTCATTCAACGCCGATGCCGATCTGGCCCTCGGCCTGACGTAAGAGGATACGAATGGCGAAGCTGCCGATTTTGATCTATCCATCCCCCGTCATACGAAAGAAGTCGCTTAAGGTCACATCGATCAACGGCGAGCTTCAGCGCCTCATCGATGACATGATGGAAACCATGTATGCTGCTCCCGGCGTGGGGCTCGCTGCTCCCCAGGTGGGCGCGCTCAAGCAGGTCATCGTGGTGAACCCGCACGACGAGCGAAAGCTCACCAAGCCCATGGCCCTCATCAATCCCGAGCTGGTTGCCGCCGATGGGCACATCGTGGAGGAGGAGGGATGTCTTTGCATTCCAGACCTGAGGGAGGGGGTGCCGCGATTCAAGCGGGTGGTGGTGAAGGCGTATGACCGGAATGAAAAAGAGGTTGTCCTGGAAGCGTCCGACCTGCTGGCGCGTATCCTCCAGCACGAGATCGACCACTTGAATGGCGTCCTGTTCATCGACCGCCTTAGCCCGGCAAAGCGGCAACTGGTCAAGCGACGGCTGAAGAAGACAGCGAAAGAATAAGGGTTAGGGTAAGGTATACGGCAGGGTTTAGGGTATAGGGTCTAGGAAAGCAGGCTTCGCACCGCGCACTTTTTGCTTTGCACTTCTTACCTCGCACCCCGCACCTCGGGGCGCGCACTTCTCATTTCGCACCTCGCACCTCACGTCTACATCTTCATCTCGACACTGGCCTTGGCCTTCAGGGTCTGGACCCACTCCTTGAACTTGGCCTCAGCTTTCTGATCAAAGAGAGTGTTCCGAGCGGCCTCCTTGACCTGATCGAATGGGAGGATCTGGCCCGCTACTCGCTCCTCCACCTGGATCAGGTGGAAGCCCGCCGGATTTGTGATGATTCCGCTGACCTGCCCAATCGGCAGGGCAAGGGCCGTCTGTTCCAGTTCCGGCGCGAGCTCCCCGCGCTTCATCGTCCAGATTTCACCGCTGGAGGAGGCGAGCGGTCCGTCCGCGTACTGCTTGGCTACCGTAGAGAACTTGGCTCCAAGTTTCATAAGCACCTGCGCCTCTTCAATCCGGCTCTTGGCCCGCAGGACGTCGTCCCGTGTGGGCTGCTGCGGAACAGCCACCAGAAGATGGCGGATCTTCACCTGGGGGATATCCTTGAATTGCTCCTGGTGTTCATCGTAGTACCGCCGGGCTTCCTCGTCCAGGACCACAACCTTCGACCGCACCTGCCTGGCCACCAGCTTTGTCAGCGCTACCTGCTCGGCGATCCCCTTTCGGAACTGCTCCTCGCTGAGCAATTCTCTGGACATGGCGGCCTGTAGCTCCTCATCGCTGGTGAGACCGTTGCGCCTTTTCAAATCCTCTATGGCGGATCGGACCTCGGCTGCGGTCGCCTCGATCTTCTCTTTTTTCGCCTCCTGAAGCTGAAGCTTCCTGAGAATCAGCTCATCCAGGATCTGACGTTCGGTGGTGCGAAGCCGCCGCTCTCGCTCCTGCCCCAGGCTTTCCTGCACGATCCTTCGGATTGTTTGGAGCCCCTCCTCTTGCACCTCGGTCAGCGTGATCACGTCATCGTTGACAACGGCGACGATGCGATCGAGGATCACCCCCTCGGACGCCGCGGCCGTCAGGATTCCGCATAGGAGGGCGAAGCCCGCGATGAGGCCAGGGTTCAGGGTAGAGGGTCTAGGGTATAGGGATGCTCCGACCGCACCTCGCACCCCGCGGCGCATCCGGTTCACCGACACTCCGCCAGTCTCATAAGGAGGGTCTGAACCGTGGCGATCTTTTCGCCGCCGTTGACCCGGTATTCCAACGTGTCCCGTGGGACGTAGCGCAGACGGCCCGCCTCTGTGCGAAGCAGGTCCGCCACCTTTTCCGCGGCCAAGGGTGGCGCGTCGCGGAAGACGAGGCGAATCGTTTCGCCTCTGGCGTCGAGCTCACGGATGGCCAATGTCCGGGCGAGGATCCTGAGGCTCACCGCGGCCAGCACACGCTCCGCCTGCAGCGGGAGCTCGCCGAAACGATCGACCAGTTCCTCGCGGAAGGCCGAAACCTCCTCGGTCTCGGACAGAGCGGCCAGCCGCTTGTAGAGCTGGAGCCTGACGTGGGGGTCTTCCACGTAGGCTTCGGGCAGATATCCCTCTGCCTCCAGCCTGACGGACGGCTCGACCGACTCGGCCGGCACCTCACCCTTCAACTCCCTGACGGTTGACTCGATCAGTCGGCAGTAGAGATCGAACCCAACGGCGGCGATCTGCCCGTGCTGCTCCGGCCCCAGGAGGTTTCCCGCACCGCGGATCTCCAGATCCCTCGCCGCCACCTTGAATCCTGATCCGAGTTCAGTGAGCTCCGCGATAACCTGGAGCCGTTTCCTGGCGACCTCGGAAAGGGCAGCGTCTTCCGGGACGAGGAGGTACGCATACGCCAGTCGTCGGTCGCGACCGACCCGTCCGCGGAGCTGGTAGAGCTGGGCCAGGCCGAGGGCGTCCGCCCGATCGATGATGATGGTATTGGCATTGCCGACATCCAGGCCAGACTCGATGATGGTCGTGCACAGCAGGACATCGGACTTGCCGGTGTAGAAGTCGTACATGATCCGCTCGAGGCGCGCTTCCGCCAGCTCGCCGTGAGCCACGGCCAGCCTGGCCATGGGGACCAGCCGCTTGATCAGGTTGGCCACGCTCTGGATACTCTCCACACGATTGTGGACGAAAAAGACCTGCCCTCCTCGGTCCAGCTCCTGCTCGATCGCCTCCTGGATGAGTGCCTGGTCAAACCTGGCGACGTTCGTCTTGATCGAGAGGCGGTCCTCCGGGGGCGTCTCGATGGTGCTGACATCCCGGACCCCCAGCATCGACATGTGAAGGGTCCTCGGGATCGGGGTCGCGGTCAGGGTCAGGACATCCACTTGCCGCTTGAGCTGCTTCAGGCGCTCCTTGGCCGCGACGCCGAAGCGGTGCTCCTCATCCACCACCAGCAGACCGAGGTCTCGGAAGCGGACGTCCTTCTGAAGCAGACGGTGGGTCCCGATGACGATGTCCACCACCCCATCACGGAGACCGCGCAACACCTCGGCCTGTTCCTTTCGGCTTCGGAAGCGGGAGAGCATCTCCACCTTGATCGGGAAGCTGTTGAACCTTTCGGAAAAGGTCTGCAGGTGTTGCAAGGCCAGGACGGTGGTCGGGACCAGAACCGCCGCCTGCTTTCCCCCCATGACGGCCTTGAATGCGGCCCGCATCGCCACCTCAGTCTTGCCGTAACCCACATCTCCGCAGATCAGGCGGTCCATCGGTCGGTCTCGCTCCATGTCAGCCTTCACGTCGGCGATCGCCTGGAGCTGGCCAGGGGTTTCCTCGTAGGGGAAGCCAGCCTCGAACTCCCGCTGCCAGGTGGTATCAGGGGGGGAAGCGTAGCCGCTGATGACTTGCCGGGCAGCGTACAGCGTGAGCAGCTCCTGGGCCATCTCACGGATCGAGGCTTTCACCCGCTCCTTGGCCCTGGCCCATGATGTGCCGCCCAGCCGATCGAGGGCGGGCGGCTCCCCGTCAGTACCCAGATAGCGGTGGACCAGCTGGAGTGTGTTCGTCGGCACGTAGAGCTTGGCGTTGTCGGCATAGGTGATGAGGAGATAGTCGCCCTCCATCCCGCCGGCATCGAGTTGCCGCAGGCCTTTGTACCTGCCGATCCCGTGATCCTCGTGGGCGACGAAATCGCCGAACGCCAAGTCCTCAAAGGAGGAGAAGGGGGCGGCCTCCTTCGGCCGGGCCCGGCGGCGCGGGATGTGTCGAGACCCGAAGATCTCGGCCTCGGTGATATAGGTCAGGCCCGCCTGATCCAGGTGAAAGCCACCGCTGAGCTTACCTGAAAGAATGGCGATTCCGCCCGGCGAGGCCACCGTCTCGCGAAGAGACGCGACGATCTCGTGCTCTCTGAGCACCTCCTGAAGCCGCCGACCCTGGGCCTCACTCCGACAGACCAGGTGAATCCTGCGGCCCTGCCGCTGCCACCCTTCCAGGTCACGCGCCAGCTCCGCGAGTCGCCCGCGGTAGGCCGGGACGGTCCCCACCTTAAAGGCGATGTGCGGGTCTTTTCCCTCGGGGCTGGTCTGTGAGAATTCGTCCAGGAAGATCCGCGACCTGAGGCAGAGTTTTTCCTCGAAATCGCTCCAGCCGAAGAATGAGGCCTCGACCGGCGGGAAAGAAGTGCGGGGTGCGATGGACTCCGCACTTCGCACCTCGCACTTCGCACCGCGTTCAGCGAGGTCGCGCGCACGGGCTTCCAGACCCGCCGGGTCTGCCAAAACCCAGAGTGCATCGGGTGCCACGTACTGAAAGAGGTCGGCGGTTTCCAGATAGAAGTACGGCAGATAGGCGTCCAGACCCGGGAAGGGGCGGCGATCCTCAAGCGCCTTGATGATCTCCGCAGGGGCCTGGCCGCCCTGGCTCTTTTCCGCTTCGCGAAGGGTGCGCAGGGCCTGCCCGCACGCCTCTGCCGTCAGCGGAACCTCTACAACGGGCAAGACGCTGATCTGCTCTACAGAGCGGACGGAGCGTTGAGTAGCAGGGTCGAACTCGCGCAGCTCAACCAGCTCGTCCCCGAAAAACTCAGCCCGGATGGGAAGGTCGCATCCTGGCGGGAAGAGGTCGAGAAGATTTCCCCGCAGGCTGTATTCACCTCGGTCCATCACTTGATTCACCCGGCGGTAGCCACCCACCTCCAGGGCGCCCAGAAGCTCGTCCATCGGGATCAACCGCCCGACGCGCAGGGTAACGGCCGCGCCAAGAAGCGCTGCGGGGGGTGAGAGGCGTTCGAGGGCTGCCCGGATGGAGACGACAGCCAGCGGCAGTTCCTTGGCAGCGAGACCCGTGAGACAGGCAATTCGCTGGGACCGGACTTCGGGGTCTTCATCGCGCTCGGGCAGATACGCGACCGGGCCACGGGAGAAGAACTGGAGGTCCTTGGCCAGAGTTTCGGCCTCGCCCGCCGAGGAAACCACCACCACGAGGGGCCGCCCCGCTCGACGAGAAATCTCCGACAGGATCAGCGCCTTCGACGCCCCGAAGAGGCCGGCCAGATACAGCTCCGCGGGGCCGCTATGCATCCGAGCCGCGATCTCCTGCGCCTGCCGGATTAACAGATCCTCCGATTGCTCCACCGACCGTATCACCATGGGATCTGCCCACTATTCATGCGATCTTCCCATCTCCAGGATTCGCCTGATGATGCCGCTTGTGGAAGAGCCCTCCACCAACGGGATCGTCACCACCCGGCCACCACACCCCTCTACCGTATCCCGGCCCACGACCTCTTCCTTCGCCCAGTCGCCCCCCTTCACCAACACATCGGGCTGCAGCGCGGCGATCGTCTGGCCCGGATCCGCCTCCTCGAAGATCACGACGTAGTCCACAGAGGCCAGGGCCGAGAGCAACTCTGCCCGTTCATCCTGTGAAAGGACAGGCCGCGAGGGACCCTTAAGGCTCCGAACGGAGGCATCGCTGTTCAACCCGACGATCAGCAGGTCGCCCAGCTCCCGGGCCTGCTGCAGGAGGCGAGTGTGTCCCCGATGGAGCAGGTCGAAACAGCCATTGGTAAAGACCACACGTTGCCCCAAGGCCCGCCGTTCCCGAACGATGCCCACCAATTCCTTCAAGCCTTTCACTTTGTCAGCGGTCCCCATTCTCGTCACGTCTTATCTATGAACTATGAACCTGAATCCGGCGTGAAAACGGTCGCTCTCAGAGCTTGAGGTGTTCGATCCGATCCAAGGCACACTTCCACGCCCTCTCTCTTGGGCCGCTCGCAGGCAAGGCCAACCGAGGGCGATTGTCGGTTCGGCGCAGGTGGGCGGGCATCAACAGGATTTTGTGGCGCAGGGTCTGCTGCGTGGCAGTCTGAAACTCCGGGGGCAGACACAGGCGTTTGAACCAGTTGATGAGGTTGTAGGCCAGCAGGAGCAGATGGAAGGAGGTCTCGTTGGCGAAGAAATGGTGGGTGGGGATGCTGCCCAGCGCGTACTCGCCCTTGAGCTGTTTGATGAGCAACTCGACGGCGGCCCGGTCGTTGTAAAAGCGCCAGAGGTTGAGCGGCTGCAGCGGCAGGTTCGTGCCCAAGACCTGATAGTGGTACGTGCCGAGCTTGAAGAGCGTCAACTGGTTGGTCGGCTCTTCGGGCTGTGGCCGTCGGATGACGACGAACCGGTACGGCTCGGACCACCGAAAGGGCTGGTAGCGGAACTCGGCCACCTCGATGCCCGGGCTCGGGCACACGTACCGCAGGTGCGGCAGCTTGCGTGTGATCGGGGCGGTCAAGCGGGCGACAATCACGAAGCCGGCTTCGTGCGCCTCCAGCCATTCGACCAGGGTATGATCGTAACACCCTTTGTCGGCGCGGACGATCACCGCTCGGACCCCGGCCGGGATCTTTGCGAAGCAGGCCGTGAGGAGGTCGAGTATCCCGCTAGCGGTATGCGCATCGCCGGGCCGCAACTCGCCATGCCAGAAGTCCTTGCGCTGGCCCTCGAAGCAGAGCAGCGGGTGAGACGATGGCCGGCCGCGCTTGACCGGGTTGTAGCCGATCCGCGCTTGCTCCTGGTTGCCATAGACGACCAACCCCGTGGAGTCGACATCGAAGATCAGTCGCGAGGGTGGCCGTGGCTGAACGGTCATCCGGTGAAGACAGCGGTCATGCAGCACGCGCAGCTTCGGCAGGGCGGTGGGCGCCACGCGAAGCAAGCACCGCCGGAGCGTGGTCGCATCGGGAGAGCTCGGCAGGCCGGTGAGGTACTGAAACACGCCATTCTGCCGCAGCAGGTGGGTCGTTTCGATCCGTTCGAGTCCGAGGATCATCGGGTAGAGAAGGGCCAGCAACATCTCGCCGACGCTGTAGCGGTTGTTCCGCTGGACCAGGCGCACCTCGCTGGCCATCGCATCCTTGAACCCGATTCGCGTCAGGAACCGATGGAGCAGATACGCACCACCATAGTGGGTGAGGTGCCGTTCGCCAAAAGAAATCGCAAGCCTTCGGGGGCCTCTGGGCATCACGGTGAATCCTACTTCTAAAGTAGCCTTCACCGCAAAGGCTATTTGCTGGTCTCATCGCGAATTGGCGCCGCATGTGCAGGGAGTCACCTAGGTTCTCGCGCAGGATTCAGGATGAACTCTGAACTATCAACCCCGCGCATCTCGCCGGAGGTCGCCAAGGTCACGCTTCCTCCACTTGGCCTTCCAAATGCCGGAGAAATCCGTCCGCCTCGGCCTGCTTGATCAACCGCTTTCCCTTCTCAGCATAGGGGGCAACCGTCATCAGGTGGACCTCTCCAAGCGGGCCAAAAGTAATTCCTTGATACCCGCCGACTCGCATGGAACGGAGCCAGCATGGGACGCCATGTCGCACAAGATGCAGGCGGAGCAGTTCAGCCTGCATCTCATCGTATGTGGTGTAGATGATCCGGTGATCCATTCAATACCCCTCCACAATCTGGACGGGCTCTTCGATCCCCAAGGTCCTTGAGCTAACTATCCTCGCGCGCTTGACCGCCCAGCGGGCTGAGGGGATTGCAGCACACGGTCGGATTCGTCGCTCCACTTCTCGAACCTCAGATAACCTCAGGCAGGCTGCTTTCCGGGAACAGACACTGGCTCTCTTGCAGGGGCCGGTGGAGCGGAGCGACGGCACAAGTGCGTGGCGGCACCCCTCGCTGGACATCGTGTCGCGGGGGCGACTCTGGTGTCACAGGCCAATCATCAAGAACCCTGAGGCCAACCCGACAATGCATAAAGCAAACTGAGCCGGCCCCGGTGGAACGGCTCCCAGGACCGGCTCTGCATCCGCAGTCGCTGCCGACGCCTCGTCCTCCCTCTCGGAAAAGGGCGACACGCTTTCCGATTACGGTATGACGAAGTGAGCCCTCCTATTCCACATCCAGGCCGATTCATCGTGCCCAAGGGCGAAGGGCCGCTCCTTGCCGTAGCTGGTAGTCCTAATCCGTCTAGCATTGATGCCGGCGGCGACAAGGTGGTCATGGACAGATTTGGCGCGCCGCTGGCCGAGGGCGAGGTTGTATTCTCGCGTCCCACGCTCGTCGCAGTGGCCCTCGATGACGATCGTCGCGTGTGGATTTGCCTTCAACCATCGGACGTTCCCATCAAGACTCTGCTTCGCGTCCGCCCGGATCACCGATTTGTCGAAATCGAAGAAGACGTCTTTCAGGGGGGACTCCTTCGCCTTTTCTGCTTCTCCTGCCCCGGCAGCCGATGGCGGCGTCGCCGCAGCTGACGGGGCTGCCTCTGGCTTCGGCGCCGCTGGCGGCGTGACTGCCTCAACGGGAACCTTTGCCCGGCGGCTGGCAGCCACACTGCTCTTCAACGTCGCAAAGGCCGCCCGACACTTGCCAATATAGTTGCGGGCGTTCGCATCCGCGAACGGGTGGAACTCGGTGGCCTCGTGAGTCAATATATCCAGACATGCCTCGGCGTGGGCGTATTCCTCAGGCGCAAATGTCTCGGCACCCGCGGCCTTGGCCTCGGCCAGGTCGGCCTTCATGCTGTCGATGTCAGGGCGATAGGATGCGGTGGTCGCGCAGCCGGCAAAGATAAAAGCCACCAATGTGGAAACGAGTGCGAGGCGCCAAACCCGTCCAGCCTCACTGATCTGTGCCATCGTCGAACTCCCTCCTGTTCGCTAAATCGGCCAGCTCGACTCCGTTGCTCCTCTACCCTCCGCGTTGCGCAATCGCCTTTGCATCCTCGGCCGCCTTTCTGGCGATCCCGGCTGACACCTCCCCGGCTGCAAGGTCTCGCTCCCCAATCTCTTCCTCAGCAATAGCAATATACTCCTTCGCCTTGGCCATTGGATACCGCGCGGCATCGATACTCGCCGCGCCAGCCGCCTGAGCCTCGGCAAGGGCCTGCTTGGCCGCCTTCAGAGCGGCTGGGGCGGTCCGCTCCCCGCTCACCCAATCATAGTAATCCGGTCTCAGGTGCACTCCCGTGCAGCCCCACAGCATCGCCACCGCACTCATCAAGGCGATTGCGAAGGACACCCGAACCACTTTACCGCTGGTTCCCATCGCGTCCCTCCTTCGTTTCGTCGATGGATGGAAGTGAAACGTCAAACGAATGGCCCCACATAAGGCCGCCAACTCCTGCCAGCCGGTCGATCAGCCCGGAACAATCTATCACACAATGTTGTGCGAGTCAAAGTCAATGTTCCGGCGGCGCCGGTCATTGCAGGGCCGTCCTCAACTCGTCAAAGCTTCCCACCACAAGGTCTGGCTTCGGCCCCAGGGGGTCTAGTGGCGCTCCGGTCCGGTTGATCCAGCAGACCCTGAAGCCAAAGCTCTTGGCCCCGATCACATCGAAGGAGTTGGAAGAGACGAACAGGATCTCCTCCTTTTTCATTTTCATCTTGCGAGGCGCAAGTTGATAGACGTTCGGAGATGGTTTGTAGAGCTTGACCTCGTCCACGCTGATCACCCATCGGAAATAGGGCTTCAGGCCCGTCCGCTCCAATCCGGCCCGCAGCATCTTTGGGCTCCCGTTGGAGAGCACAGCCAGGGCGTACTGCTCCTTGAGCAGGGGCAGCGCCGCCGCCGCCTCAGGGTAGGGACTTGGATAAGGCAGGCCTCCAGCAGCCGTCTCCGTTGCTCCGCGCTGACCTGCAACCCGAATCGATGGATCGTGAACTCCAGGGCCTGCTCGGAGACCCTCCAGAAGTCCTGATACTTCCCCATCAGGCTTCGAAGGAACGTATATTCGAGCTGCTTCGCCCGCCACTGCGTATTGAAAGCCACGGGGTCTGGAGCAACCGCTTTGCATGCTTCGGCGACCGCTCCGACATCCACCACCGTGCCGTACATATCAAAGGCGATCCCTCTCACCTGACCCCTCGCCATCACCCCTTCTCCTCCCAATTCCTAAGCCACATGTCACATCTCTTTGTAGAATACAAACATCTGGAGGCCGAGCAAGAAAACGAAGAGAGGCCAGAGACGGCCAAACCATCGCCCCTCGTCACGGTGGCGAAGCTGGAACCACCGGCTCAAGCCAGCCAGCAGCGCGAAGGTCGCCATGACCCCATGTTGGAGCGCGATGTAGGTCTGAGAATCATCGGCGGCCACGCCCAGGTCGTGAGTATGGCCAAAGAGCATGAAGCCGCCCACGAGGCAAAGCGAGGGGAAGATATAGGCCCAGCGCGACTGCCGGACGTGTCCGCCCCTCCCGAGATACTCGACCCATCCCAGAGCAAGGACCAACACGACCGAAAGCCGATGCTGGACCATTTCGGGGATGCGCATGCTCTCGAGGAAGCCAACCGGACCAAAAGGCCAGGCCTCCGGGTCGTTGCGGACGAACAGGAAAACGGCCAGCAGCACAAAGACCATCGGCCAGTGGCGGGCCCACCGGAACCGTCGGACGGATACGCCTTCCAGAAATGATCCGATCGCCATCACGATCAGGGCGGCCCCGGCCCAATTGTGGTTGAACTCCGAATAGGCGAAGTCATCAGCAGTCTGCTGGAGAGCCGGCCAGGGTCCCGGCCCTAGCCCAGGTGACGAAAAGCGGGGCAGGCGCGGTCTGAACAGGTCGGAGAGCCTCGAGAGGCTGAGCGTGCCACGGGGATCATCTACGGCAGGGGGCACCACGCTCAGGACAGCCGCCAGGGCCAGGATTGCCGCGCCGACGCTGACCTCAATCTCCACCAGTGACAGGAGACGGCTCGCCAATCTAGTCCGACCCTCGCCTGATGGCTTCTCCGACGGTCCAGCGCTCTTGAGGGCGGGCCGGATCACGAGGAAGTTCAGCGATCCGGCCACCAGCACGGGCAGCAGCAGAAGCATCTTGGCGAGGAGCGTCAGCCCATAGGGCGACGCGATGATGGCGCGCAGGCTATCCAGGTGCTGAGTGGCGTTGTAGACACCGCTGCCGATCAGCACCCCCGCGCTGCCGAGGGCGATCGGGGTGATCCGGTTCACGATGGGCGCGAGGACGGGTTGCGTCGTCGCCGCTTCCAACTCGCGCATCCGGCCCAGCAGCAGGCGAAAGTAGATCAGCAGGCCAATCCACGAGGTAGCGGCCAAAATGTGCAGCGCGTCGGAGGCCATGGCGATGAGCGAACCGGAGACCAGCGCGGTCGCATGGCTGGCGAGGATGCGCGAGGTGAGCGCGCTCGCGGCGAGCACCAACACGGTCAGCCAGCGTATCCGGGACCAGGGCCACGACCGCGCAGTTGTCTGACCGAACTCACGAGACGTGGCGAGCATTACCAGCAGGGCCGCCACCAAGATGCTTCGGCCAATCCAGACCCAGCCAGCATTGGTCCGCGTGAGCAGTCGCCAGACGACGGAGAATTCCACGCCGCTAAAGAGCGTACCGCCCATGATATCGACGACCTGCAGGTAGAGTTCGGGGAGGCCCACGATCAACGCGATCCATGCCGCGGCTTTGGCAATGCTAACTACCCGGCGTTCGATCGGATCAAGGTGGCTGAGGGTAAGGCCGGATCTACACAGGGTGGGGCGAAGGAGGGCTATCACGAACCACGGGCCGGCAGCGGCCGTCACGAGGGCAATGAGCAGGACCGGGCGAAACAGGGCGTCGAGCATGGCGGGCGGCTGGTCTTTGGACGCGCCTACTTCATGATGCTGAGCTGGCGGCCTAACGCTGATGCGGAGACGGGGACACTCCTCTTCAAATCCGGGTGATCTAATTCAGCCCCTCAAAAACAGATTTCAGAGAGTCCAGGTTACTTCGAGTGAACAGGCTCTTAGCGGCGCCTCGCCACAACCCCTGTCGAGCCTGGGCGATCGAATCGCTCACCGAGACCGCCACGTGTTGCATAACCGAGGCATCGCGGTAGCAATCGATCATGCACCGTGTACAGCCGTCCCGGATGCGGCGGGAGTCGTCGAACTCGAATATCGAACAGATCGGCTCCTCCCAGTAATGGCATCGCCAGATGAGGAAATTCCAATCCAGGTAGAAGTACTTGTAGCCACCCAGGCACTCGAACCGCTGCGGCTCCTTCCGCAAGAACCGCTGCATCTCTTCAAGGGAGGCTGTGGGGTTGACCACGTGAAGCTGCCGCTTGAGTGTCTTCACCTCCTCGAAGGCGCGCAAAAGCTCTTCGGGGGTGTAGCTGACGAGGTGGGAATTGGCGTGACCCAGAAAGCTGGAGCCGAGGGTGGTCAAGGGGTACGAAAAGGTCACGCTTTCAAAACCGAGGCTCTTTAAGAAGCCAGGAAGCTGCGCGTAGTCGTCAATGAGGCGGCTCATCGTGACCGATGCGGTGCTTTGGATCTTCACTTGCCGCAGCAGCTCGTTCGCCTTCTTGATCTTCTCGCAGACCTTCGGGAGCCTGCGGTTGTCCTCGTGGACCTTCGCCGAGGTGGCATCGATGGAGATGATGATGCTCGAGAGACCGCTCTCCTTCAGCGCCTGGATATTCGGTCCGTCGAGGCGAGAACCGTTGGTGACCAGGATGACGACCATCCCCTGGCCCTTCGCGTGGCGGATGATGTCGAAGCAGTCGGGGTGGAGCATCGGCTCCCCGCCGGTGATGACGAGGTAGCGGACGCCATGCCGCACCAGGATATCGATGGCCTCCCGGGCCCTGGGCAGGGGGGCGAAGACCCAATCTTCCCTTGGAAGCGCGTCCAGGCTGAAGCTGCAGAAGTCGCAGCCGGCGTTGCAGGCGTTATTGATGGCGAACTGACAGAAGCCAGGGCCGCCTTCGAGCAGGGATTGCTTGACGACCTTCAATCGCCCGTTGAACAGACCTGTCGCCGCCCCGTTGGTGCGGGAAGAAGACCCAGCCTTCGTGCCGTTGTCGCTCATGCCGCGGAGCTCTTATGCGTCATCATGAAGCTAAGAAACTCCCGGCCTTCTCGCAACCGCCGCACCATCACCTCGCGGTCCTTCAACATGTCCTTGACGATGCGCAGGATCGGCCTGGGACGGAAGTAGAACCGCATGTAGAAGCGCTCCATCGCCTCGAAGATCGCCTCGCGGGACAGGCCAGGGTACTGCAGTGTCGCCTGTTGAACGCCCGAGTCGCTGACGAGCTTGTCTTTGACGAGCCACCCGTTTCGGGACGCCTGCTCGTACAGCGCGGTCCCCGGATAGGGGGCCGACAGCGAGACCTGGATGCTGTACACGTCGAGCTCGCAGGCGTAGCGGATGGTCTGCTCGATGGTCTCCGGCGTCTCGCCCGGGAGACCGACGATAAACGTGCCATGGATGAGGATGCCGACCGACTTGCAGTCCCGCGTGAACGTTCGGGCTTGTTCCAGATGAAGCCCCTTTTTGATGTTGTTGAGGATCTGCTGGTTACCCGATTCGTACCCAACCAGGAGCAGCCGCAAGCCGCAGTCCTTGAGGACCTTCAGGGCGTCGTACGGAACATTGGCTTTGGAGTTACACGACCAAGTGATGCCGAGGGTTTTCAATCGCCGGCCGATTTCGATGGCGCGAGGGATGTTGTCAGTGAAGGTGTCATCGTCGAAGAAAAACTCCTTCACCTGCGGGAAATACTCCTTGGCCAGCTTCATCTCTTGATACACGTTCTCCGGGCTGCGGACCCGATAGATATGCCCCCCGAGCGTCTGAGGCCAGAGGCAGAAGGTGCATCTCGACCGGCAGCCACGCCCCGTATAGATCGACACGTAGGGGTGCTGAAGATACCCGATGACGTAGTTCTCAATGGTCAGGTCCCGCTTGTAGACATCGGTGACAAAGGCCAGCTCGTCCATATTCTGGATGACGGGCCGGTCAGGAGTATGCGCGATATGACCGTTCTTCCGGAAGCTGATGCCATCGACTTCGTCGAACCTGTCCCGGCTCGCGATCTCCCGGATCGTATAATCGAATTCGTCACGAGTCACGAAGTCGATCGCCGTGGAGGCGCGAAGGGTCTCCTCGGGGAGCACCGAGGTGTGCGGTCCCACGAACCCGATGAGGGCGCTCGGGCGTTCCTGCTTGAGCCGCTCCGCCACCTCCACGTCGTTGCTCAAAGAGGGGGTGCTGGTGTGGATGATGATCAGGTCATAATCCTTGGCTTGCCGGACCACGTCCTCTAGGCCAAGCCCATCAGGCGGCGCGTCGATCAATTTGCTTCCGTCCACCATGGCTGCAGGCTGGGCCAGCCAGGTGGGGTACCAAAACGATCGGACTTCACGCCGGGCCTGGTATCGGGACCCGGCCCCGCCATCAAACCCGGAATATGAAGGGGGATTCAGAAACAGCGTCTTCCGCATCTAACTTCCTCTCTCGGTGACAGCGCTGCCCGCTGTCCCTGGGCTTAGACGAGACTGGAATGTCATGAGCTCCTTGCGTCCACTCAGCCAGGACTATTCTGCCGGTGGGAAAGGTCCGCCGACCTCAATTTCGCCAAAGAGCCATTGCCTTCCGAGTAAACTTGAAACCGCATTGTACCTCATGCGGGCGTTAGCCGCTAATGAAATGTTCGATCTTCTGGTTGGGACTCGGGCCGATCTATCTCCCTTTCACACCTTGAAGAATGTATTGCCTTTGCCGACGAGGCCATAGGGCTGAATGAGCACTCTCTGTTCCGGATCGGCTACCACCCGGCCGATCTGGTGCGCCTCCCTGCCATGACTCTTCACGATCTTTCGAAACGGCTCAGCATCCCTTTCGGCCACAACGGCGCAGAACCCGATGCCCATGTTGAAGACCCGGAACATCTCGGGATCGGGAATATTCCCCGATTGTTGGATGAGGGAAAATATAGGGGGAATCGGGGGCAGCCGATCGATGACATACCCGACTGGTTCGGGCTCCGTGTGCAGCCGTAGGAGGTTGAGCAGCCCGTCGCTCGTGATATGGGTGAGCCCCTTGATAGCCAAGGGTCGCTCGAGCGCCTCGACCACCTCCGGCACATAGATCGCGGTCGGCTCGAGCAGCTCCTCCCCAAGTGTGCGCCCGAGTTCTTCGAACTTGGTGTCCACTGTGTATGTGTTCTGTTTGAAGAGGACCTGGCGGGCCAGCGTCAGGCCGTTGCTGTGGATCCCGGTACTGCCGAGGCCGATGATGACATCGCCGGGCGTCACGGCCTTGCCCACGATCACTTTGTCCAGCGGGACATGGCCGACACACATCCCGATCAGATCACACCCCCACCCGTCCCGCTCCGATGCCAGCATCTCCCGGATTTGCGCGATCTCCCCGCCACAGATGGCGACACCCGCACGGCGGGCCCCTTCTTTGAGCCCCTGCATCAGTTGTTCGAGCAAGAGGGGGTTCGCTTCCTGTACCGCGATGTAATCCAGGAATGCAATCGGGCGCGCGCCGACACAGAGCACATCGTTGGCGTTCATGGCCACGCAGTCTATTCCAACCGTATCGTACTTCTGCATCATCTGAGCGACCAGGAGCTTGGTGCCCACTCCGTCGGTCGAGAGCGCAAGTCCCATCCCGTGACCGATGTCAATGACGTTCGCAAAAAAGCCGATCGGCAGGACCGGCTTCCCGATTCCTCGCACGAAGGCGAACGTCTCGCTGGCCATGGCGATCACTCTCGACAGGGCCTGCTCCTCTGCCGCCGTATCGACGCCGGCTTGGATATAGGTTGCTGGCACCTTTGCCTCGCTCATAAGACTTCACTCACTGAGGAACTCCGTTTCGCAAGTACCATGATGCCGCCCGCTCGTTCTTTCTTCCAAGCGCCGAAGGAGAGACGGAGGATCATCTGGGAAACACGAGACTGCAACCCCGGGGAGACATCTACGATGGAAGATTGAACGGTGGCTGTCAAGAAATTTCCTGTTAGTGTAATCTCCAAATTGTCCGTGTTCTTTGGCAGCTTTCTAAGAGCGCGGACAATTGAGATGTTTCATATGACTCAAGAATCGGCTTGACTCACGCAAGAAATCGTTGTGGTATATTGAGCCTCCGCGACCGTCGGGGTTTGCCGTAGTCCCTGCCGCGTATCGACGGCGTGGGCGCAGGTCCGTGAGGAGCTGCCAACTGCCAGGGCCACGAACCTGGCACAATACACCATTATACAGGGTTGATAGGTTTGAAACGGCGAGGAAACCTACCTGTCAGGAGTTTGGCACAATGCCCCCA
>Ga0184615_10000590_pt1 | contig 19758 bp, 20 predicted proteins | sample PLM4_65_coex_FD_133134 | JGI IMG/M metagenome (GOLD analysis project Ga0184615, IMG submission 133134) | Groundwater sediment microbial communities from an aquifer in East River, Colorado, USA - PLM4_65_coex | ecosystem: Environmental > Terrestrial > Soil > Riparian zone | place: USA: East...
GGCAAGAGCGCGGTCACGCCGTTCCTGGCGGCATTCGATGCCTACTGGCGGAACGACTTCCCCGGGGGCTTCGGCAAGACCGGGGCCGCGAAGCTGAACGATCTCGGACTGAGTAGGATAAACGCCCGCGTCGGTTTCTGTCCGTTCGCGGCGAAGAACGCGATGTTGAGCAAGATCGCCGACGATATCGGCGAGAAGACCACGTCCAGCCTGTTCTACTCTTTGGCGTTCCTCTTCCAGACCCCGGGCCCCGTGCGGAAGGCGATCGCGAAGGTCACCAAGGCCAAAGACATCTTCGTCTACGGGATCTCCGACCGAAAGGTCGGCGGCATCGACCTTCAGAAGCCGGACGGCAACGTGGCGCCGGTGTTCCCCGCGGCGCTCGGGAAGGACGTTCCGGAGCCATTCAAGTCGGAACCCGCAGGAGGCGGCGGCAACCGCATGCACCACAAGTTCGTCGTCATTGATTTCGACAAGCCGACTGCCCGGGTCTATATGGGCTCCTACAACTTCTCCTCGACCGCGGATGCCAAGAACGGTGAGAACCTGCTGCTCATCCGTGATCGCCGGATCGCCGTCTCCTATGTCGTCGAGGCCCTTCGCATCTTCGACCACTACCACTTCAGGGTGGCTCAGCAGGAGGCCAGGAAGGCCAGGAAGAAACTCCAGCTCGCCAGACCTCCTCGAAAGCCGGGGGACAAGCCGTGGTGGTCGAAAGACTATACCAACGCACGGAGGATTCGCGATCGGGAGCTCTTCGCATAGGGCCACCCGAGCGATCGTCCTCACCGCCCCGGCGGCGGCCGCCGGCCGCTTGATGGCCTGCACTCCCGTCCCGACCCCGGCCGTCCACCGCGAATGGCAGTCACCCGCCGCACCCATGACGAACGCCTCGAGAGTCCCCGCCCGAGGACGGGTGCATCCCGCCCCTGTGGGGCGGCCTGTTCCTGATGCTCGCGTTGCCGTTGCGCTTCGCGATCGGGCGCACGGACGCGTGGTTATCCTTCGCCGGGTGGCTGATCCACTGACCGTTACAGAAGCATTCCTCAACAGCCGGCGGCAATGGCCTCATGGGCAGCATCTCGTGGAGAACACCTGCCCCAGACAAGGCGACCGTCCGCCTGACACTCGGCGCGCTCGCGGCGGTGGCAGTGTTCCTCGTGCTGAGCTGGAACCAGGGGCACTACTGGGACGAATACTTCTACCTGTACTCGGTGTTCGCGCACTCACCGGCGGAGCTGGTGCGCTTTGAGCTTCAGAGCGCGATCTTCCCCGGCGGGTTCTTTTCGGAGAAGATCGGACATGTAGCACTGCTCGACCTGCTGACCACGATACTCGGCGCGGGTCCGAAGGTCCTCTACGCCATCCAGGCCGTGTACGCGCTGCTCCTTCTGGGCTTCTTCGGCGCAGCCTACGGCCTGCTGCGGGACCTCCTCGGGGAACAGCGGGCGCGGGACTCCACCTTGGTCCTCGTGTTCTCGCCGCTCGCGCTCTATCTGGCGTTCAAGGTGATGTCCGAGGTGCCTGGCCTGCTCTTTACGACGCTCGGCAGCTGGGCGTTCGTGGGCGCGTTCCGGAGCGACTCGCGGCGCCAGACGGGCACCTGCCTGACGCTCGCCGCGGGCGCCCTGGCGATCGCGATGCTGTTCCGGGTCACCATGATCGTCTCCTTTGCCGGCCTCGGGCTCGCGCTGGTGATCGCGGGTAACGAGCGCTTCGAGCGGCGGCGGCTCGTGGTCCGGCTGCTTGGAGTGGGGATCGCTGCGGTGACCCTCCACACCGCCGGACTCGCACTCGCAGGCGGGAGCGCGCTTCGCTTTGGCTCGCATATCGCTAGCGTAGTCACGAGTCACCCGCCACTGCAGCGGGTTTACGCCCTCGCCCTGTTTCTCCAGACGCTGGTGCTGGTGCTGCCCTTCGCGTGGAGACGTCGATCCGAGACGGGGCGGTGGTTGGTCCCGGTCTGGTTTGCGGCCTCCGCGCTCCCATTCGTCGCCGGTCAAGAGCCGCGATACTACGCTCCCGCGCTGGTTCCTCTCGCGGTCCTGGCTGCCGCCGGACTCCGAGGCGTGGCCGACGTCCTGTTCGGTACACGGTTTCGATACGGCTGGGTTGGGCTCCTGGCCGCGCTGGCACTCGTCAATCGCGGCCTGCTGGTCCCTCTCATGCCATACGAGGTGGACCAGGCACGGCTCCTCGAGCTGTTCAGGACCGTTCACGCGCGCGACCCGGGAGCCACCTACCTGATCCCCTGGATCGCCGACTACAGCCTGCTCCGCTTCAGCTTCCCCGCCGCGCGCATCGAGCTATGCCTCAGCAACACACCGGCGGCGCGCCATTTCCAGCCCGGGCATGAGGGTCCTATCACCCAACCGGACCAGTGGTGGGCCGGCGCCGACCACTACGTCGGCTCCCGCCCAGCGCTCGTGCAGCAGCCGCGGCCCTGGTACTTGGTCGGTTGGACGTTCAATCCGGCGGCAGTCAGGCTGGAGCGACTGCTCGGCCGCCTGAGCTTGGGACCCCTGTTGAAGACGGGAGCTCCGCTCCACAACCACCTCGCGGGGAGCTGGATCTGGCATGATAGCTCCTTGACACTCAGTCTCAGGGATCGGATTGGGCAGTATTACGTGTACGAGGTGAGCCCGCGGTCCAACGCCGCCCGTCCGTCTTTGCGGTGATCGCGGCGCTGGCTAGAGGAGCGGGCCGCGGACCCGCGGGCGCTCGCCGCGCTGAATCGCGGCGATTCGAGAGCAAGATGCGGAGCGCGAGCTCCGTAGACCACTGGCGGGTCCATTGGAAGCCCTTGCCCTAGAATAACTTAGAGATTTCTTACGGGAAGCGAATTCGAGAGCAAGAATCGGAGTGCCGGGCCTGACGAACACTGGTAGACTTACCTCGTGAAGTGGCAACGCCGTCATATGCTGTCGAGAGGAAAGCGAATGACCATGTCAGAGAAGATCACCGATCTCGCCGCTGTGACCGAGAGCGACGCCCGCTGGGCCTCGGTCGTGGCCCGCTCCGCCGAGGCGGACGGCACCTTCTTCTACTCGGTCCGGACCACCGGCGTGTACTGCCGCCCGTCCTGCGCGGCCCGGCTGGCGCGGCCGGAGAACGTGCGGTTCCACGCGACGCGCGAGGACGCCGAGCGCGCCGGCTTCCGTCCCTGCAAGCGCTGCAAGCCCGATCAGCCCTCGCTGCTCGAGCAGCACGCGGCGAAAGTCACGGAAGCCTGCCGCCTCATCGAGACCTCGCCGAGCGTCCCTCACCTCGAGGAGCTGGCCGCGCGCGCGGGGGTGAGCACGTTCCACTTCCACCGGGTGTTCAAGGCGGTCACGGGACTCACGCCCAGAGCGTACGCGGCCGCCCATCGCGGCGAGCGGGTTCGCAAGGAGCTCGGCCGGACCCGCACCGTCACCGCCGCGATCTACGAGTCGGGATACAACTCCATCGGGCGATTCTACGGAGAGTCGGAGCAGGTATTGGGTATGACGCCGACAGACTATCGCGCGGGCGGCGCCAACGCTGAGATCCGCTTCGCCATCGGGGAGTGCTCGCTCGGGTCCATTCTCGTCGCGAGGAGTGAGCGCGGGGTCTGCGCGATTCTCCTGGGCGACGATCCCGAGGTGCTGGCGCGCGACCTCCAGGACAAGTTCGCCCGCGCCACCCTGATCGGCGGGGACGCCGAGTTCGAGCAGGTGGTGGCGAAGGTCGTGGGCTTCGTGGAGGCCCCCGGGCTGGGGCTCGATCTGCCGCTCGACGTCCGGGGCACGGCGTTCCAGCAGCGGGTCTGGCAGGCGCTGCGGCAGATCCCGGCCGGCTCGACGGCGAGCTACACCGAGATCGCCCGTCGCATCGGATCTCCGAAGTCGGTCAGGGCCGTGGCCCATGCGTGCGCGGCGAACGGTTTGGCGGTGGCGATCCCCTGCCATCGGGTCGTCCGGAATGACGGCGGGCTGTCCGGCTATCGCTGGGGCGTGGAGCGCAAGCGGGCGCTGCTTCAGCGGGAGGTCCTGGCGTGAGCGCTGCGGCCATCCCGGCCGCGACGCTCGCTTCGGGGGAGGGAATCGCGGAGCGGGCCAGCTCGCTCGATTGGGACCGCGTGTCGACGGACCTCGACACCACGGGCAACGCGATGGTGGAGCGGCTCCTCTCGCCGGACGAATGCCGGTCGCTGGCCTCGATGTACCCGGCGGACGACGTCTTCCGCAGCCGCATCGTGATGGCGCGGCACGGTTTCGGACGGGGAGAGTACAAGTACTTCAGCTATCCGCTGCCGGAGATCATCGCCGGCCTCCGGACCGCGCTGTACCCGCATCTGGCGCCGATCGCAAACCGTTGGAACGAGGCGCTCGGCAGCGACGCCCGTTACCCGGCGGAGCATGCGGACTTCATCGCGCGGTGCCATGAGGCCGGGCAGCGGAAGCCGACGCCACTGCTCTTGCAGTACCAGGCTGACGACTACAACTGCCTGCATCAGGATGTCTACGGCGAGCACGTCTTTCCGATCCAGGTGGCGATCCTCTTGTCCGAGCCGGGTCGCGACTTCACCGGTGGAGAGTTCGTGATGACCGAGCAGCGTCCGCGCATGCAGTCGCGCGCGGAGGTCGTGCCGCTCAGGCAGGGAGACGCCGTCGTGTTCACCGTCAGCAACCGGCCGGTCCAGGGCACCCGCGGCGTCTATAGGGTCAACCTCCGGCACGGCGTGAGCCGGATTCGCTCGGGGCATCGCCACACGGTGGGCATCATCTTCCACGACGCGCTCTGAGAAGGGCATCAGTCTCACCCTTTGCCGAGCTGCCTGACCTCGGCTCTCGGAGCAGGAGATCCTATGCCGTTCCGGCGGACCGCCCTCTCACTCATCACCCTGTTGGTCGCGGCGACCGCCACCGCCGCGGCCCAGCAGGCTCCGGCCCGGCACGACTCCACTCGAGCCCAGATTCACCGGACTCTCCGGGCCTTCTATTTCAACCTGGCGCACAACGATTGGGAGGCTCTGACCGCCGACATCCTGCCGGCGAAAGTGGTCGCCCATCGTTCCGCCCCCGAAGCGCTCGTGATGGCCGCTCCACCCGCCGTCGGCGCACCCGTGGAGTGCACTTCGCCGGCAACACCGCTGATCGATGGGGCGACCATCACCCTCGACGGCGATTGGGCCGAGGTGTCGGTCCCGCGCTGCACCGAGCCGCGCGGAGCGGACGAGTTTCGCCTCATCCGCTTCGAGCGGCGCTGGCGGTTCGTGTACATCGACCTGTTTCAGGAGCCGCTGCTTCTCTCGAGCGAGCGATAACGCCCCGGTTCGCCCCCAAGGCGCGGACCCTCGGCTGACCGAATGCCAGGGCTGCCTACAATCGCGTGGACCGTGGGCTGACCAGGCTGCGCAGGCCCTTTGACCGTCAGGGGATCGGACCTACCGATCTCTGATCCGAGCAATACTGCCAGCGGAACTCAGTCCTACAAAGGCGTGACGAGTGGAGGATTCGAGAGCAAGATCCGGAGTGCGAAGCCTCGCGGCCGGCGTCAGATTGGCAGCGCCGATCGATCAACCGACGAATCGGCGCACGTCGAGACCACGCACCCGCCACTGGAGGCAGTATGAGCACCACGCTCACCCCGAGCTCCACCACGACCACCCCAAGCGCCCCGCCCACGACGGCGATTGCTACGGCGTTCCGCTACGTCGCGCTCCCGACCGCGGTCGCGGACGCGGTGCGCGCGACGCTCATCGCCCCGCGCTACGGCCACCCCGCGCATGTGGAGATGGCCGCCGGGTACGGCCCGTGCAGGCACTGCCTGCGCACGTTCGACGTCGGCCGGGAGCGGCGCATCCTCTTCACCTACGACCCCTTCGACGGGCTCGAGCCTCTCCCACTGCCCGGCCCCGTGGTCATCCACGCCGACGCGTGCGAGCGCCACCCGGAGCGCGGGGCGTTCCCCGACGGATTGCGCGCCCACCCGCTCACGCTCAACGCGTACGGCCAGGGACGGCGGCTGCTCGCCCAGGCGTACGTCACGGACGGGGCGGTCGAGACTGCGTTGGAGCGGCTCTTCGGCGGCGCCGAGGTGGCGTACGTGCACGTGCGCGACACCGAGGCTGGGTGCTACGACCTGCGAGTCGAGCGCGGCGACGCGGCCCAGGAGGCCGTTTCGGCCGAGGAGCTCTCGTGCTAGCGACGCGGAGTGGCGCACGGCTGGACAGGTAAGTGGTGGGGCTACTCCGCGACCCCTTTCTCTTTGAGAATCGTCCACACCTTCTCGGGTGTGATCGGGATGTCGATGTGCCGCACGCCCAGGTGGGCGAGCGCATCCACCACCGCGTTCACGATGGCGGGTGGTGCGGCGACGGCGTCACCGTCTTGTCCACCTCCCACCGGGGCGTCTCCATCGCGGTGGGCACGAGGTAGTCCATGAAGCTTCCGCCCTGGATGTTGCCCTCCTCGTCGTAGCTGATCTCCTCGAGCAGCGCCGGTGCCATCCCCATCGTGAGCCCGCCGTGGATCTGGCCGTCCACGATCATCGGATTGATGATGTTGCCGCAGTCGTCCACCGCCACGAAGCGGCGGATCTTCACCATCCCCGTGCCCCGGTCGATGTCCACCACGCAGATGTAGCTGCCGAAGGGGAAGGTCAGGTTCGGCGGGTCGTAGTACGACGTCGCCTCGAGCCCGGCCTCCATCCCCTGCGGGTGGTTGGTGTAGGCGGCGCTGTTGTCATCCTGAGCGAAGCGAAGGAGCTGAAGCCACGTCATGCCTCCTTCGCTTCGCTCAGGATGACCCACGCGGACGCCCGGCCCGCAGGAACCGATCCTCCCCCATCCGCGTATGGACTCACAACCCCCTCACGGAGTCTCTCGATGGCCCGGGCGATCCTCGTCGCGCTTTCCGCTACCACCATCCTCGCAGGCGCAGTCCGCGGCCAGGCGGCGCCGGCGGCGCCCGCTGTTCTGACCCGCCAGGTCTTCGCGGCCGAAAGCAGCTTCGCGGCGACGATGGCGAACCGTGATTCGACCGCCTTCGCGGCCTTCGTCGCACCCGACGCGATTTTCTTCGGCGAGAAGTCGGTGATGCGCGGCAAGCCGGCGGTGGTGGACGGGTGGCGGGCGCTGTTCGCCGGACCCACCGCGCCCTTCTCCTGGAAGCCGGAAACGGTCGAGGTGCTCGCCTCCGGTACCCTCGCCCACAGCAGCGGACCGGTCCACGACGCCAAGGGGCGCCAGATCGGCAACTTCAACTCGGTCTGGCGGCGCGAGCCCGACGGCACCTGGCTGGTCGTCTTCGACAAGGGCTGCCCGGTGTGCAACTGCGAGCGCGGCCCCTGACCCATGCGCCCGGGCTGGGGGCCGCGGCTACCTTTCGCGCGTGAGCCTGGTCTTCCACTGTCCCCCATCCGCTGGTGAGCCCAGCGTCGCCGCCGGATGAGCGCCGACGCCGAGCTCGATGGCGTCCTCGCCTTCCTGCGGACCGCCGAGCGGCTGAAGAGCACGCCGCGGAGCGGGTGGACCACGGCCGGCGAGCGGGAGAGCGTGGCGGCGCACACCTGGCGTCTCTCCCTCATGGCCGCCGTACTATCCGACCAGTTCCCCGGCATAGACCTCGCCCGACTCCTCAAGATCTGCCTGATCCACGATCTCGGCGAGGCGCTTCATGGAGACGTCCCCGCGCCTCTGCAATCCGCCGACGCGAGCAAAGCGGCCCGCGAGCGCGAGGACCTTCAGTCGGTGCTGGCTCCCCTGCCGGGGCGGCTGCGGGAGGAATTCACCGCGCTGTGGGACGAGTACGAGGCCGCCCGGACGCCGGAGGCCCAGCTCGCGAAGGGACTCGACAAGCTGGAGACGATCCTGCAGCACACCCAGGGGCTCAACCCGGCCGACTTCGACTACCGGTACAATCTCACCTACGGGCAGGCGTACACGGCCGCTCACCCGATCCTCGCGGCGCTCCGGGAGCGCCTGGACGAGGCGACGGAGGCGCGGGCGCGACGGTCCGACTTCGCGCCGCCGGGCGGCGCCGAGCGGCTGGCGCTGGAGTTCCTGAATCGCGTGTGGGGTCCGGAGCACGACCTCGACGCCATAGACGAGCTGATGACCGAGGACTACGCGATCACCACCGGAGGAACGGTGGTGAGGGGGCGCGAGGCGTTCAAGAGCTGGGTGAGGGAGTTTCAGACCCGTCTCATGAACGCGCGGACCACCAACGTGGAAGCCTTCGCCAACTCCGCCGGGGACCGCGTGGTCTCGCGGTGGGTCTGCACCGGGATCAACCACGGCCTGCTCGGCCTCCCCGCCGACGGACGCCCCGTCTCGTTCACCGGAATCGCCATCTGGAGCGTCAGGGACGGCAGGCTCGCCGAGTGCTGGGTCGAGCGCGCATCCTGGGAGCTGTACCGCGAGCTCTCGAAGACGCTCTGATCGTGGCCCGGGGGAGGGTGCGTGGCTTCTTGGTGATTCCTTGAATCAGGATACCGCCGAGCGGATGCGCGAGACCGTGGAGGCGGTCTACCGCTCGGAGTCCCGCCGCGTCCTCGCCACCCTGATCCGCCTCCTCGGCGACTTCGACCTCGCCGAGGAGGCGCTGCACGACGCATTCGCCGCCGCGGTGGAGCGGTGGCCACGAGACGGCGTTCCCGGCAACCCGCGTGCGTGGCTGGTCTCGACCGGACGCTTCAAGGCGATAGACGGCATCCGCCGCCGCGCCCGGTTCGACTCGTCGCTGGCGCATCTCGCCGCCGGTCTGGATACCGACGACGCCGACCCCGTGGGCTGGGACGACGAGGGCGTGGAGGACGACCAGCTGCGGCTGATCTTCACCTGCTGCCACCCCGCACTGCCGCCCGACGCCCAGGTCGCGCTCACGCTGCGGGAGGTCTGTGGCCTCACCACCGAGGAGATCGCGCACGCCTTCCTCACCGCGCCGCCGACGGTGGCCCAGCGCATCGTGCGCGCCAAGTCGAAGATCCGCGATGCGCGCATCCCCTACCAACTGCCGTCGCGAAGCGAGCTGCCGGAACGGCTGGACGCGGTGCTCCGGGTGGTCTACCTGGTCTTCAACGAGGGCTACTCGGCGTCGTTCGGCGCGTCGCTCACCCGTCACGATCTCTCGGGCGAGGCGATCCGGCTCGGGCGGGTCCTGGCCGGGCTGCTGCCGGAGCCCGAGGTGATCGGGCTGCTCGCGCTCATGCTGTTGCACGAATCGCGGCGCGCGGCGCGCACCTCTCCCGCCGGTGACCTGATCCTGTTGAACGATCAGGACCGCTCGCTCTGGAACCGGGACCAGATCGCGGAAGGCTCGGCGCTGACCCAGCAGGCGCTGTCGTCGCGCCGGTTCGGTCCGTACACCCTCCAGGCGGCGATCGCGGCGGTGCACGCCGAAGCGCCCAGCGGGGCCGCGACCGACTGGACCCAGATCGTCGGGCTGTACGACGTGCTGGCGAGGGCCGACTCATCGCCGGTGGTCGAGCTGAACCGAGCCGCGGCGGTGGCGATGCGGGACGGCCCAGCAGCAGGACTCACCCTCATCGACGCCATCCTGGCCCGGGGTGATCTGGCGGACTACCACCTGGCGCACTCCGCGCGGGCGGAGCTCTGCCGGCGGCTGGGGAGAACGGCGGAGGCGCGAGCGTCCTACGAGCGGGCGCTCGGCCTCACCCGGCAGGAGCCGGAGCGGCGGTTCATCGAGCGGCGGCTCTGGGAGCTGCGCCCACCGGCCCCATGACCGCCCCACGCATCCGTGCGGTGGCGCTGCACCTCTATACCGCGTCGGGAGGCGTTCTCGCCTTCCTCGCCACGGTCGAGATCTGCTCCGCGACCCCCGATCCGCGAGTGGTCTTACTGCTGCTCGCCGCCGCGGTCCTGGTGGACGCGACCGACGGTCCGCTGGCCCGGCGCTGGGAAGTGAAGCGGTGGCTGCCGGCGATCGACGGACGGAGGATCGACGACACCGTGGACTACCTCACCTACACCTTCGTACCGCTGCTGCTGGTTTGGCGGATGGGCTGGGTTCCGGAGCCGGGCGCCGTGTGGATCGCGCCGGCGCTGCTCGCGTCCCTCTTCGGGTTCGCGCACACCGGAGTCAAGGACGAGACCGGTGGGTTCTTTCTCGGCTTTCCTTCCTACTGGAACGTGGTGGTGTTCTACGCCGGCTTCATCCACCGGCTGTATGGACCGGAGGTCAACGCCGCCGCGATCGTGCTCCTGTCGGTGGCGACGGTGCTGCCGATCAGGTTCCTCTACCCCAACCTCGCGCCCCGGCCATGGCGAGCGCCGGTCATCATCGGCGCTCTCGTCTGGCTCGGCGTGATGCTGTCCATGCTGCCCGACTATCCGCGGGCACCGGCATGGGCGGCGTGGCTCTCGCTGCTCTATCCCGCGTTCTACGTCTGGCTGTCGTTTCGACTCGCCCGGTCGAGTCGGTGACAGCGTCTATCGAAACCCGCTATTCGCCGATCACGTTCATCACGCCCAGGAAGACCACGGCCCCCGAGAGCCGCTCCCGGATGGCGAACGCGAACGGGCGGTCCACCCGCATCTCCACCACCACCGGGGCACTCGTCACCCCGACCCCGACCGCGGTCGCCGCGGCCGCCTCGGTTCCCTCCTCGTTCACCTCCACGAACGTCTTCTGGTCCACCCTGGAGACGTACAGCCGCTCCGGACGCACGTCGGCGATGCGGTAAAAGTCGGCCCTTCCCTTGTCGAAGGCGATGCCCATCCCCAGCGCGGTCAGATCGTCGTTCAGCCGCCGCCCGTATTCCAGCTTGAATCGCGGGAAGGTGAGGGCCACCTCCGCCTCCTGGAACCGTCCCGCGAGCGCCGTCCAGCTCCCCGGGTCGAGCCCCGCGAGCAGCTCGGCTGGAGTCTTGCCGGGCTTCGGCAGGAGCACCGTCATCGCGAAGGCACCGTTTCCATAGAGGAGATCCACCGCCTGGTATTCGGCGGTCTCGTCGTACCTGAGGTCTTCCTTCTGCCACATGAGGCGCGCGGCGCGGTCCAGGCCGTCCGCCCCGTGGAACGGTCCGTCGCGGGTGTCCTTCGCATCGAAGGCATTCCGCCACTTCCCCTTGAAGTAGATGGCGTTGATCAGGAACAAGACTTCGTCGGGTGAGATCTGATCGAGCAACTTGGGAATCTTGCCGTTGGTCTTGCCGCTCACCCAGTCGTTGATCGTCGTGAGCGCCTCAGGGCTTCCGAAGTCGAGGGTGCGGACCTCCGCGTCGAAGAAGGTCCGGCCCGCGGCGGTGAACGCCGGCTCGATCGGCAGCGTCGAATGGCCCCAGATCGAGTTGGCGATCCGCATCTCGGTCCGCGAATCCAGCTCGGTGAGGAGCGCGATGAGGTCCCGGTAGCCCTGATTGATCTCCGCCTCCGCCAGGCCGTCGAGCCGCAGGGCGGTCCGCATGCCGTCGTAGGTCTCGCCGTTGGCGCCGTTGAGCGTCATGCCGAGGGCCATCGAGGCGCTGAGCGGGGAGAGGAAGGCGTTCGAGTCCGCCGGCAGCGCCTTCGTGGCCTCACGCACGAGGTCGAAGGCGAAGGCGTGGGCGCCCTCCACGATCCGGATCTCGGAGGGCGACAGCATCCGGGGCAGCTCGGTGAGGATGGGCGGGAGGTCGCCGCCCGGGCCGGTCGAGCTGCCGCAGCCGGTGAGGAGGAGCAGTACCAGGGGGAAACGCAGCCGGTGGGGCATAGGGGTTTCTTCCGATGTCGGGGCATCGAGATCACCTCGCCATCCACCAAGGACCCCTGATCGAGGAGGGATGTAACCGCGCGCTTACCACCCCTCCGATCCTGGCACCCCCTTGAACGGCCCGACCAGATCGGGCGTCACCCAGCCGCCGTAGTAGATTCCCGGCTGCGGCTCGACCCGATGGTCGCCCACGTAGCAGGCGTCCATTCGCCGGGGATAGAACGCGAGATAGTGCCGCAGGATCTCGAAGCCCGGGTCGGGAGCCGGATAGCTCCACGCCGAGTCCTTCGCCTCCCGCCGGGGCGACCGTACCGTCCAGTAGTGCGCCAGCCCCTTCCACTCGCAGAAGCTGGTGCGCGCGCTCGCCGCGACGGGTCCATCGAAATCGCCATGGGGTGCCTCGGCTCGCGGGTCACGTGCGGAAACGCCGATCGAGCGCGTCGGGTTCCTGGCGCGGGACTAGAGCTTCTGCCCAGCAGGATCAGCGCGGCGCCCGAATAGCGGCGTACGTGCTCCGCACCCCGTCCGACATCACCAGCTCGACCTCGCCCCCGTCCGCCGGCACCGTCACGCTCCCGCCTCGGGCGAACGACAGCACCTCACCGGTTCGGGCGTTCCGAACCATGACCATCGGGTGCGCGGCGGCGTCCCAGCGGAGGGCGAGACCGCCCGCCGCCCTCGCGACATTCACCGGCTCCGCCGGCGTCGCGCGGAGCGACGCCGGTGAGCGCGAGACGGAGGCCATCCCCACGCCCGGCCCGGCGAGCCGGATGCTCTCCAACCGCGCCGCCGCCATCTCGTCGAGCGGCACCGCGAAAGCGAAGTGCCGCGCGCCCCGATCGTCGTCCGCCACCTCGATCGCGTCGAACGACAGCCCGAACACCCTGGACCCGTTGCCCGCGGTCCCCTCGATCCAGTACGGTCCCGGCCGGCTCGGCAGAACCGGGCGGGTCACGATCCGGAACGCGGGCTCGAGCACCGCGCGCCCGTTCACGATCCGGCCCCACACCAGCAGCGATGGCCGCTCGCGATTGGCCGACGCCCGCCCCAGCGCCGTGCCGCGGAATTCCATGACGCCCCGATAGGTGTAGTCGCTGATCCAGGGGTCGCCGCAGTACCCCATGAGGTCGGGGGTCTCCGGCTGCTTCAGGATCTGATTCGGCACGTCGAAGCCGTACGAACCGATGCTCCCGCCCGGATTCGGGAACTGGGGGTCCGGGCCCGCGGGGTTTCCGCACGGCGCGTGCAGCCGTTCCCAGGTGTGGCCCAGCTCGTGGGCGGTGGTCCGGCCCCGGTCGGCCACCTCGTCGTAGCCGATCGCCGCCGGGAACCCGATGAAGCCGAGCCCGACGAGCCCGGAGGTGTAGCCGGTGCGCACCACGCCGTAGTAGGGGCGCTCGCTGCCCTCTGCGAGCCGGAGCGCGGCAATCTCGCTCAGGATCGTGTTCCACGCACCGTTCGCGTCGTCGGACTGAAGCGGGTCGGCGGTGGTCGTGGTGTAGACCGCGTGCACCTCGGCATCGTAGCCCGGGAGCGGATAGACCCGCTGGGCGAAATCGAGGTACTGGTCGCGGTTCCCCTGGGTGACGTCGCCCTGGAGCTGGTTCGCGCTCTGGAGCACCGGGATGAGGGCAATGGAGAGCGGTGGCACCGGCCGCACCGACAGGGGGCCCCGCGCTCCCGTGGTGGGGAAGCTGTTGTCCGTCTCGTCCGCCTCGGCGATCGCATTCGCCGGGTCCACGTCGGCCAGGAATGAGAGACCAGGCCGGATGAGCGAGCCGGGGACCGGCACGTTCCACGTCGCGGCGAGCGTGCCCTCCTCCCGGCGGGTCGGGACCGAGCCGCCCGGGGCCGTGATCGTGAAGGTCTCGATCAGAGCGTCACCCTCGTACAACCGCACCCGCACCACCGGCGTCGCGGTGTTGGTCTCGTTGGCCCGGACGAACACCCGCAGGAACCCGTCGCGGCCCGAGACGAGCGGCACGTCGTTGTTGAAGGTCTGGACGCTCTGGGTGATGTAGAGGCCGGGGATCCACAGGTTGAGCGATGAACCGGGCACCGCGGCGTAGGTGATCGTCACCGCGGCGGTGGCACCCGCCACGACTGCGACGGTGCGATCCTCAGGGCTCGATGTGTAGGTGGTGGCGCCGCCGGTGACGCTCGCGGCGCTCACCGTGTACTGCCCCGGCGCCAGGTCGGCGAGCGTCTCGCTGGCCGTCAACTGCTCGCTGTAGCTGTCGGGCCCGGTCACCGTCACCGCGGCGTTCACCCCGGCGGGCAACCCCGCGACGGTGACCGCGAGGCTTCCGGTGGTCGCCGCGCACTCGACGGTGAAGGCCAGTGTCGTCGTCTCTGCCGCCGTGATCGTCACGCCGCGCGGGTTCTGCCCCTGGACGGCGCAGTTGTCGGCGATGCCACCGAGGGCGACCGAATGCGCTCCCGGCGCCAAACCCTCGATTGTGCGGGTCGCGTTCACCCCGATGGCCACCGCGGAGCCACCGTCCACGCTCACGGTGTAGCCGGACGGATCCGTCGGGGAGCCGGTGGACGTGGCCGTGACCTCGAGCGTGCCGGTGGCGGGCGGCGCTTCGGAGCAGACGACCGCGATCGCTTCGGCCGCCGTCTCCCCGGCGACGACGGTCACCGAGCGGGGGTTGTCTCCCTGGACCGTGCAGTTGGGCGACACACCGGCGAGGCCGATCCGGTGGGTGCCCGGGGTGAGATCGACCAGCGTCGCCGTCGCCCCGGTGCCGATCGGCTGCACCTCGACGTCGTCGAGGGTCAGCGTGTAGCCGTCGGGGTCCAACTCCTCGCCGGCCGTGCTCGTCGTGACCTCGACCCCACCGGTGGTCGGGGCCGTGAGCTCGGCTCCGCCTCCGCACGCCAGCCAGAAGGCGGCGGTCGTACCCAGGAAGAGTCTGCGCCCGGCATGGCGTGACCAGCGGCGATGTCGCATCGGTGGATTCTGGAGAGGCGTCGCGGGGGAACGACGACCCGTGGCACGGATTGTTGTAGGTAGGGCAGACTACCCAAGCGGTGCGGGGACAGTCAAGAGAGGACTCGCCGGGCGGCTAGAACTCGAGCGACATCGTCACGCCGGCGGGCCCGATCATCGGTCCGCCCCCCCGCCGCGAGAGCCACCGGGCACTGAGATGGCCCACCAGCGCGCCGACGAACACATCCGAGGTCCAGTGCCGGTCGTCGTTCAGGCGGGCCAGGGCGGTGAGCGTCGCCGCGCCGTACAGCGCGGCATCCGACCAGGGATCCCGGGTCTCCTCGGCGATCGCCGTCGCCACGGCGAATGCCACCGCCGTATGGCCGGAGGGGAACGAGTTCCATCCGCTGAGCGGCCGGAACAGATCGGCATCCCCGTCGCCCCGCGGCCGGCTCCGTCCGATCGCGAACTTGACGGCGGTCGTGATCCCGCCGGCGATGGCCACGGCACCGCCCGCCCGGAGCGCCACTCGGGTCACCGTCCGGTGGCCGGTGAGCTGCCCGACCAGGAGACCGGCGCCGATCACCGGCAGCACGTAGCGCGGTTCGCCGAAGCCAGTTCCCACCCGGGCCACGGCGTTCGACGTCTTGCCTCGATACTCCTGGATCTGGCTTCGGAGACCCTGGTCAGCCATCAGCGTGGCCGCCAGGATGAAGCCGGCCACAGCCGCGGTCTTGCCGGACAGTACGGGGGGCGGGGACTTGGGCGGAGCGATCTCGACCTGAGCGAGAGCGCCCGCGGGAGAGACCACCAGTTGGAGCACCAACGCGACGACCGGGGATACTGCGGGGAGACGCACGCGACCTCCGACCTCGAGTGGCCTTCGGGAGGCTGCCCGGCGCCGGGCGCCCGGCAGGAGGAACACACGAAGCGGAGACTTGTGACTTAGGGCAGCTCGACCGCGTCGTTGCCCGCGTCACGCTCCTTGAGCGCTTCGGGCGAGACGACGATCACTTGCTTGCCGCGGCCGTGCCGCTTGGCGACGACGTCGTGTGCCGTGCGAATCTCCTCCAGCGGGTACATCGCCGTCACCGGCATGCGCAGGAGGCCGCGGTCCACCAGTCGCCCGATTTCCTCGAGGTCCGCGCGCCGCGGCTTCACGGTCACGTACCCGAGCCTCGGCCCGCCAAGCACGGGAGCGAGCACGCGCGAGATCGGGGTGAGCGCATACACCATCGGTTCCGGAGCGATCGTGACCCAGCGCCCGTGCCGGGCGAACAACCGCCGGTAGGAGCCATATGGGCTCTGCCCGATGCAGTCGAAGAATACGTCGAACCGCTCGCCGAGCGATTCGGGGGCCGCGCGACGGTAGTCCACCACGGCGTCGGCACCGAGGGCGCGGCAGTGATCCAATCCCTCGCCGCTGGCCAGGGCGGTGACGTGCGCTCCCCTCGCCTTCGCGACCTGAATCGCCGCGCTGCCGACGCCTCCGCTCGCGCCCTTGATGAGAACCCGGTCCCCCGACTTGAGCCGCGCGACATCGCGAAGCCCCTGAAGGGCGGTCGTCCCGACTAGCGGCAACGCGGCCCCCTCGATCCACCCGAGCCTCTCGGGCATCCGCGCCAGCCACGCGCGGGGCACCACGACGTATTCCGCCGCCGTACCGCCGAGGAAGCCGTCCAGGAAGCCCCAGACCCGGTCGCCGTGCCCGAGGTCGGAGACCCGCTCGCCACGCGCGGCGACCTCACCCGAAAAGTCGTAGCCGGTGCCGCGGGGGAAGGTGCGCCCGGTGAGCAGGCGCAGGCCTCCCTGGCGAACGATCGGGTCCTTCGGGTTGAGCCCCGAGGCGTGCACCCGGACGAGAACCTCGTCGCGGCCGGGCCCGGGCACGGGGATGGTGCGGACCTCCAGCATGTCCGACCCGCCGTAACGGTCGAACTGCACGGCGCGCATCGCTTCCGGGACCTGCGGAGGCATGAGTGAAGGTAGCGCCGGACCGCCCCGCTCGCCTCAGCCCTCGCGGACCAGCTTGCCGCCCTTGATCTCGTAGACGCGCAGTCGGACCACGACGCCGGGGCGCCGCTCGTCCACCACCCGGACGTGGACGACCTTCTTGTCCTTGCCCGGACGCTCGACGATCCAGCTGCCGGCCGGCGCGGACCGCTCGATGTTGGAGCAGCTCCGGGCCTTCGCCTGGTGGCCAGGCGGCTTTCCCGGTACCCAGACACGGCACAGGCCCGGCGAAGGCAGGTGCCCGGGCGGGATGCCCAGGGTAGCCGCGGTGCTCGGGCCTCTGCGGGGCGCCGGCTCGGGCTGCGCGGGAGGCGGGGACGACACGGGTTTGCAAGCCGCTGCAGCGAGAATCGCCATGGCGGCCGCCACCATTGTGGCTAAACGCATGATTCCTCCGGGGAAAAAGGGGGACCCGGAGCTCACCGGCAGGGAGCGTGCCCGATGGCGAGTGAGCGCACCATTGCGGCCCTCAACATGGGGCTGCATGGTACTGACCCTCGTCGCGCCGCTGCCCGCGACCGACGCGATCGACCCCGCCACCTCAGAAAATCACGAGCCAGGAGCGCGATGGATGTCCCGGAAGTAGGCGATCAGGCTTTCACCGAGCTCACGGCCGGAAACGCGATGATGGAGGACCTGCCGTACCTCGCCGACCTTGGCCGCGCGGGCGCCGCAAGCTGGCGGCTCACCACAACGGGCGCCGAGGCCCACTCGGCGGGTATCTTCCGCGAGGGCACCGGGTACGGCGCGATCTACGAGTTGGCGCGGATCCTCGACCAGTTCCGGATGGCGGGGATCGTGGCCCGAAACCTGCCGGGCACCGACGCGGCGATCTTCATTCACCGGCTTGGCACCCGGCCGGCGTCCGACTTCGCCCGGCGCACCCAATGAACCCTCACCCGATCATGGAGATTCGATGACCCGACGCGACGACCAGCGGATCGCGGCCCTCGCGAAGAAGAACGCCGCCAAGGTGAAGCCACCGCGGCAGGAGCAGGCGGCTGATTTCGACCCCACGCTCCGTCAACGCGCCCCCGACCAGGACGCGGAGACAAAGCGGCTGTTCAAGGAAATGAAGCGCCGGGAGTTCTGAGGCGCCTTCACCGCGCCGAGCGACAATCGAATCATTGGACCCTCCCCTCCGTAGTGATTGAGACACTGGCAGGGAGCAACCGCTGAGCGTCTCGACCCATCCGCGCCACCACCTGGGCGGCTACCGGGAATACGACCCGCCGGCCCCGCTCGCGCGCTTCGCGGAGTCGATCTGGACCCACCGTGCCCCCGACGAGTTGCCCCCGGGGGACGGAGCGATGCACCGAGTCCTTCCCGATCCGGCATTGAGTCTGGCCTTCTACTGCTGCCGCCAGTCCGACGGGGTCCCCGTCGAGCCGAGGCTTATCGTCATCGGGCCGAAGACGAGACCTCACATCTTCGCTTTCCGGGGCGGCCATGAGATCGCCGCGGTGCGGGTGAAGCTGGAATGGTCGGCGCCCCTCCTCGGCCTGGTGCCGGAAGAGCACCACGACGCGGAGGACGACCTGGCGCAGGTCCTTCCCCACTTTGCCCGACAGCTGCTCGAGTCGCTCGCCGAAACGCGCAGTGCCGGCGAGGCCGCCGGGCGGATCGCGGAGACGATCGTTCGGCGGGCCGGCTGCATGTCGTCCCGCGGACCCGAGGTGTCAGCGCACGCCCTCGACCTCGTGCGCCGCACGACCGGAAGGATGACGGTGGAAACGGTCGCCGACCGGATGGGGGTCCCGCTCCGCACGCTCCGCCGGCAGGTGCGGCGGGAGGCGGGGATCTCCCTGAAGGAGTACGCGCGGGTCACCCGGTTCCTGCACGCGGTGACCGTCGCCGACCGGAGCGCGAGCCCGGCGTGGGCGGCCATCGCCGCCGACACCGGCTTCTGCGACCAGTCGCACCTGGTGCGGGAGTGCCGCGCCCTCTCCGGGCTCGCGCCGAGTCAGGTCTACCGGGAGCGCCGCGCCCAGGCCGAAATATCCAATCCTCGCTGAGACCCGGGCCGTAGACTGGTCGTCCGCCCCTCGGACGAGGCTCTCGGCACCGATGTCGAAACTCAGCCGTTGGTTCCCCACCCGGCTCGCCGCGGTCGCGGCGATGGTGGTCATTCCTGCTCCGGCGCTCGCCCAAGCGAAAGCCCTGCCACACGATTCGACCGCGCGAGTCGAGCGACTCGCCGATGGCGTCTACGCCATCATCCACGACGACGGCGGCGTGCTGGTGGTGGACGTCCCGTGGATCGAGGTGCTCAGGGAGCTGGAGAAGGTGCCGGTCGCGGCTCTGGTCCCGGGCCACGGTCCGGTGATGCGCGACCACACCTACACGCGTCAGGTGCGCGGGCTGCTTCAGGCGGTGACGTCGAGGGTCAGCGCGATGGCGCGACAGGGAAAGCCGGTGGAGCAGATCCAGGACTCGCTCATCCTCGGGGACATCCGACGCAAGGTGCCGGCGTGGACCGGCGCCTCGCTGGACGCCGATTGGGATTACATCGTGAGAACCGTGATCGAGCGTGCCTGGCGCGGGGTGCGGGGACAGGGATGATCCAGGAGATCCGATGCTGAACTCGCTCGCAGAAAGGAGCAAGGCCATGACGAAGTTTCATCGATTGCTGAGGGCGATCGTGATTGCTACCGCCTATTTGACAACGCGTGTCGATGCACAAGCCATCCCCTTCGATTCTGACCGTTGGGCAATTCAAGCGAAGGAAAGCAAGGTCGAAACATACCTGGGACGCCAGAGCCTCTACATGAAAGACGGTTTCGCAATTGTCAGGGACGCCAATTTTGAGAATGGAATCATCGAATTCGATGTCGCGTTCTCTGCGGATCGGGGATTCACGGGCGTGCTTTGGAGGGTGCAGAATCTGGAAAATTACGAGGAGTTTTACGTTAGACCGCATCAGTCGGGCAATCCGGACGCAAACCAATACCACCCGGTCTTCAACGACCTATCGGCGTGGCAGTTGTATTACGGTGAAGACTACTCGACCGCGGTCAAGTACGATTTCAACCGATGGGTACATATCAGAATAGTCGTCTCTGGAAAGAATGCTGAAACCTACATACAGGATATGCAAAGTCCTGCCCTCTTCATCACCGAGCTGAAGCGTGAGAC
>Ga0184615_10000592_pt1 | contig 19717 bp, 24 predicted proteins | sample PLM4_65_coex_FD_133134 | JGI IMG/M metagenome (GOLD analysis project Ga0184615, IMG submission 133134) | Groundwater sediment microbial communities from an aquifer in East River, Colorado, USA - PLM4_65_coex | ecosystem: Environmental > Terrestrial > Soil > Riparian zone | place: USA: East...
TCCCTCGTGGAGGTCTTATCCCAATTTGGGTAAACAATTCTGGGCTTTTAATTGGCCATTCAATTGCTTCCTTCAAAGACTCTTTGGTTTTTTCAAGACCACCAACATCTTTCCAGGTTACGTTTGGTCTTTCAACAAAAAATTCCCTCATGGCGCTTGGTCTTACAACTTTAAGAGCATCCATAAAGTCTTCGTGCCTGATTACTAATTTTTCTAACATTTCCTCTGGAATTTTTTCTTCCGCTTCAAGTTTCATTTTAGGGAGAAGTTTTCTTAGAACACTTATAGCAGCTTCTTTGCAAAGTGATTCAAGATCTGCACCAACAAAACCATGTGTTACAGCAGCGATTTCATCAAGCTTAACGTCTTTTGTGAATGGCATTCCTCTACTGTGTATTTTTAAAATTGAAAGCCTTCCTTCTTTTCCAGGAACCCCTACTTCTATTTCTCTGTCAAATCGTCCAGGCCTTCTCAAAGCAGAGTCGAGTGAATTAACTCTGTTAGTTGCTCCAATAACAACAACCTTTCCTCTTGATTTAAGACCATCCATCATCGTCAAAAGCTGAGAAACAACTCTACGCTCAACCTCTCCAGTAACATCTTCTCTTTTAGGAGCTATTGCATCAATTTCATCAATAAATATAATAGCAGGAGCAGTCTTTTCAGCTTCTTCGAATATGTCTCTTATTTTTTTTTCAGACTCTCCATAGAATTTTGACATTATTTCTGGGCCATTAAGAAGAATAAAATTTGCCTCAGTTTCGGTTGCAACAGCTTTCGCAAGAAGTGTCTTTCCCGTTCCTGGAGGCCCATGTAATAAAACACCTTTTGGGGGTTCGACACCCAGTCTTTCAAATATTTCAGGATGTTTTAAAGGAATTTCCACCATCTCTCTTATTTTTCTTATCTCTTCACTCAAACCACCAATGTCTTCATAAGTTATTTCAGGAATACTTTCTTCTGTCATCTCAACTGCCTTTGGATTTAGCGTAACTTCGGTATTTTCTGTGATTACAACAGGTTGATTTGGATTTGTATTAATTACTAAGAATTTAATTTGAGTAAAACCACCACCTCCAAGTTGCCCAAAACCTATATTTCCCATATTTCCTAATATATCTCCAAGCATGTCTCCAAACTCCCCTGGGAATTCATCGGACAAAATGTCTCTTCTTTTTTGAATTCCGCCAAGAACAACAACATCTCCTTTAACAACAGTTCTTCCAAGCAAGCCCCTTCGCAAGCCTTCCGGCTCTGCTTGAACCATTATATTTTTCTGTGCAGGAGCAATCATTACTTTTTTTGCTTCTTTGACTTCTGCCTTGTAAACTCTGACCATTTCGCCTATACCAGACTTAGAATTCCTTCTCATAATTCCATCTATTCTTATTATTCCCTCTCCAACGTCTGCAGGGTATGCTCTATCTGCAATTGCAACAGTTTCTCTGTTTCCTTTTATGATTATGACGTCTCCTCTTCTGATTCCAAGCTCTCTCATTACTTCTCCGTCTATTCTTGCGATTCCTTTATATGCATCATCTTGTTGCGCTTCAACAACTTTAAGCTGAACTTCTTTTTTTTCAACCATTTTATTTATTCTCCCTAAAATCTCTTAAATGCGGATGAAAGTGTGGATGAGTTTCTTTACTGGGTTTATTTAATTGTCCGAAATTTAAACTTAATCTTCCAAAATCTTCAAAGCAAAGTCTTACCATATCATCCATAACTTTTTCCTGCTCCCTAATAAATGAAACAATCTCCTTAGGAATCGAAACAGCATAACTATTGCCGACAAGTCTCATTTTTACTCTAAAGTCTTTGTTCTTCAAATTTATAAATTTGTTGTGTTCCTGTTCGTCAGAAGGGTGAATAATAATTGAGCTGCATTTCGGACATATAACTGCTCTTAAAATAAATCCATTCTTGGTTACCTCTGCTTTTTTCATTTTCACATCGCATTTGCTGCAAAGTATTGTGTTGTCAAATATGTCTGTCATTTTTTATCTTTGTTTTTTCGTCCCGTTTTATCTCTCTTATTATAAATCCGCGTCCTAGGACGCGGCTGGTTGAAAAGAGGTGGATACACTTTTCGTATACACAAGAAATATACACTATTTAAATATTTCTATGTTTTTGGCTTTGTATATAAAATGAAAACTAGAATCTCTTTTTAGAATTATTTTCTTCAGGGATTTTCTTCAATGTCGTTAATTATTCTTCCTAAGTTCTCTGAAACATGGCTCATGACTTTAGATTCAGAAGCCCCTGGGTTTTGCTCTTGAAATTTTAAAGCATATGAAGCCCCTGCAATTATTGCTCTTTTTATCTTTTCATCCTCTGGCATATAAAAAATTGATTAAGGAACTTTAAAAGCATTTATGTAAAATTATGCAATACCAACATTTTAAAAACTCTGCGAAGTTTTCATTACCAAGAGGCATTAATATTGATTCTGTTTTTTTAACATGGCCGAAGAAGAAATAAAAGAAACAAAAAAAATAGAAAATAAGAAAAATCTTTTCCAAAAATTCTGGTTTCTTTTATGGAGAGACAACAGCCTTAAAGGGTGGCTGTTTTCAGTCGTTTTTCTGTTTTTATTTATAAAATTTATATTTTTCCCGGTGCTCAGTTTAACAACTGGGACTTCTTTGCCTCTTGCTATAGTAGAATCATGTAGCATGTATCACCAAGGAGGATTATTTTCAAATTTTGACGTGTGGTGGAGTGATCACGAAGAAAAATACACGGCTTTTGGAATAAATAAAACAGATTTCGAAGAGTTTACTCTTAAAAAAGGGTTCAACAAAGGAGACATACTCTTCATAATAAGAGCTAATCCTGAAAAAATAAATGTAGGAGATATAGTCATCTTTGACTCTGGTCAGAGAAATCCAATAATTCATCGGGTGATTGCAATAAAAGAAGTCAGTGGAAAGAGAGTTTTTTCAACAATGGGAGACAATAATAATGGGCAGTTATCTTTTGAAAAGTCCATAACAGAAGAACAACTGGTAGGAAAAAGTTTCATGAAGATAGCTCCTTACGCCGGATGGATAAAGCTGGTATTTTATGACTGGAAAAAACCTATTGGAGAAAAAGGCTTTTGTGCTGAGAATTAACCCTTATAATTATCTACCTTTTTTTGAAAGCCCTCTTTCTTTTTCTGATATAAGGCTATCTAGTCCTATGTCTAAATCATCTCTTTTAGTATAGGAATAAAGGAGTCCCTCTGCCCTCATCAATAATCCAAGCCTTTCAACATCTGGTAAATAATCATACCAAACATCTTCAGCTTTATCTGGATTATCATATGATTTAAAATTCAGTTCTAAATAGGTCATAGAAAAATGCAAAAGGCTATCGCTTTATAAACATTCCTTCAAGGCAGATATCGGCATAAATTTATAAACAATTTCAAACAAGACTTAAATGAAAACAATAAGGATTAATTATAATGGAATTCTGCCCTAAGTGTGGTGCTGCTCTCTTTCAAAAAGGAAAAAGAGATGTTTGTCCTAGATGCAAATATTCAACAAAGGGAAAAGTCAAGCTAAAAGTCTCAGAAAAAATTGAAGAAAAAAAGAGAGTTACTGTCATTTCTGAAAAAGATAGCGAAATTTATCCCATAGTTGATTTAGATAAAGCTTGTGAAAAATGTGGAGGCAAGAAAGCTTATTTTTGGACTTTGCAAACCCGTTCAACAGATGAAGCCGAAACCAAATTCTTCAAGTGTGTAAAGTGCCAAAACACTTGGAGAGAATACAGATAGGCATTAACAGAGCGTCAACTGACTTTTCCGATTCTTTCAGACCAGCCACATTTACCGCATTTAAGCAGAATAAGATTGTCTTCATCTGAATAAAAGCTACCTACGTCAATTACTTGAGCGTTTCCATAGCCGCATTTTTCGCATTTATGTTTGTAAGTTGCAAATTCATTTTCACTTTTCAATACTTTTCCAATTTCATATTTATGTAAAATTTTTTCCTTTTCAATCAGTTTAGAATCGTTTTTTAATTTTTTCGAGAAGTCACAATGAGCACATTTTATAAAATATTTGTCTCCTACTTTTTCTGGAATCATAATATTTTCGCATTTAGGACAGAATTCTAAGGTCATTATATACCAAGAAAAAGATAATTTAAAAAAGCATTGATTAATACTAAGGATAGGTGGCTCAGATAGTCATGGCTCCGTAGCTCAGCCTGGTAGAGCACTGGACTCTTATGCCCAACTTTCTTTAGAAAAGAAAGACTCGGCGCTGAAAGAAACTAAGTTAGCAGAGAGATCCAGGTGTCGTGGGTTCAAATCCCATCGGGGCCATATTAATTATTAATATTCTTAAGATTTCTTGCCAGAATCGCTCTTTGCTCAAGAAGCCGCGTAACTTTTATTCTTTTTCTGCCAAGGCTTGTTGGGTTGGTAATTGTTTCTCCAGCTTTTGCAGAAATCACTTTATTAAGAAGATTAAGGGGAATTTTTTTATCCGGAGAAATTCCAAGCTGCCTGTGAAGAACACCTTTTTTAAGATGAACTTTCTGAATCCACTTATTCACCATAAAAATATATGGCTTTGGATAATTTAAATTTTTCTAAAATTCAAACATCTTAATAAAAACAAAAATTAGACATCAACAGATAAGCAAAACAAAACATTCGGGGCGGTAGTTATCAGAATTATCTTATAAGCTTCTGTATATTCTCAATCGCATCTGCAACTTCTTTGCCTTTCTTGGTCAGTTTTATAATTTTTATCCGCCCCTTTTTTTCAAAACCAACCAAACTCAGAAGTTCAAGAGTCTGCAAAATCTTCACCGCGTGGCTATATGTGCAATCCACTTCCTTAGCCAATATACTACCGTATCTCATTCGCGTATTCTTCTTCAAAGAAACTAGCATCAATGCCGGCTTTCTCCGGAAAAAGATGTCAAAGTTGTCTTTCATTGTTTCTGATGCATCCATTTTATTGTATATATCCCATCAGTGAGCTACTTTTAAATCTTTCGAAAAGAATACTTCACAACGTTTATTAATCAAAATATATAATGAAAGCAATGAATAAATCTAAAAAAATCACACGAATCAAGGAACAACAAAAGGCGCCAATCAAGACGCAGAAAAAAACAAAAATTCTTGCAATAGGAGATATTCATGGTGACACCGGACTTGTAAAAAGACTAGTTGAAAGAGCAAAAAAAGAAAAAGTTGATTTGGTAATTCTTGCCGGAGACTTAACTTTCGCAGAACAATCGACAGATTACATTGTGGGTCCTTTCATAAAGGCAAAAAAACAGGTTCTTTTAATTCCAGGGAATCATGAATCTGTTTCTACAGCGGATTTTTTAGCTCAAGCATATCCAAACACAAAAAACATCCATGGAGGCAGTTTTAGAAAAGGCGATTTGGGAATTTTCGGAGCAGGAACAGCAAACATGGGAGTTCATCAAATAGGAGATGAAAACATATTCAAAGCTTTGAAAAAAGGGTATGAAGAAATACGGGGCTCGAGTAAAAAGATAATGGTTACCCATATGCATCCTTTTGGAAGCAAAGCAGAAATCTTTGGCTTCCTTGGCTCTAAAGCAATAAGGAGAGCTGTAGAAAAATTCTCACCAGATATTTTGATAAATGCACATATCCACGAAGCCGGCGGCCTCCATGAAAAAATAGGAAAAACAAGTGTAATAAATGTAAGCAGAAAAGAAAAGGTTTTTGAGATTTAAACACTAAGCTATCAATAAACACAAAAGATGAGAAGAAAACCAATAAAACCAAGAGAACAGAAAATTGCAGAAGAGTTCTTCCCTATGGAACCACAGGACATAAAATACTTCATAGAAAAAAAGAATTCTCCTCTTGATGTAGAACTACAAGGTAGAAAAGAAAAAACTTTTGATGAAAAAACTGAAGTTGCTGTCATTAAAAAGCCTAAAAAGAAAACAAAACCAGCAAAGAAAAAGGCTTCACTTAAAGCTGCCGTAAAAAAAACTTTTAAAAAGTCTTCAAAAAAAGAAAAAAGCTATGAGCCTCAAAAAGTCAAATTAAAAAAAGACGGTTACGAGCTTATTATAACAGAAAAACCTCAAGCGGCGCTAAAAATCGCTTCTGCCTTAGGAAAATCTACAAAGAGGGCTGACAAAGGCGTTCCCTATTATGAAGTTTCTAGGGGCTCTAAAAAGATTATCGTTGCATGTGCTGTTGGACATCTATTTACTTTAAAGCAAAAAACATATGGTGCTGGAGTTCCTGCTTTTGATTTGATTTGGGTTCCAAATTACTTAGTCAAAAAAAACGATTTTAGCAAAAAGTACTATGATGTTCTTATCAAGTTAGCAAAAGGCGCAGGGACTCTAACAGTAGCAACAGATTACGACATTGAAGGAGAAGTCATTGGGCTAAATGTTGTAAGATTTATAGCCGGCCAAGAGGACGCGTCAAGAATGAAATTTTCCACCTTAACAGACAAAGAGCTAAATGTTGCTTATGAAACAAAAAGCCAAAGCATTGACTGGGGCCAAGCAATTGCCGGTGAAACGCGTCATAATCTTGATTGGCTTTATGGAATAAATCTTTCAAGAATGTTAATGAACGCCATAAAAACTACTGGAAAATTCAGGATTTTTTCTATGGGAAGAGTTCAAGGCCCTTCTTTAAATCTAATCGTAAAAAGAGAGAGAGAAATTTCGGCTTTTAAGTCAGAAAAATATTGGCAGGTTTTTATCAAAATAGAAAACCCAGAAATAGAACTTATACATAAAAAAGATATTTTTAACAAACAACAGCTTAAAGCGTTCGAAGATATTGTTGGGAAAAAAGGCGAGGCATCCACAAAAAAAACAGAGGAATCTTTGGAACCAAATCCCCCTTTTAATCTAACAGCACTTCAAACAGAGGTCTACAGGCTCTATGGTATAAATCCAGGAAAAACTCTTCAAGCAGCACAATCTTTGTACCTTGCAGGATTGATTTCATATCCAAGAACATCTAGCCAGAAACTTCCTCCATCAATTGGCTACAAAGAAATTCTTGAAATCCTTGCAAAAAAATACAAAGTTGAGAAGCTTATAACAAGAGATGTTCCTATTGAAGGTAAAAAAACAGATCCCGCGCATCCTTCAATTTACCCAACAGGACAAGAAGCCAATGCAAGTATGTTAGAGGAAGACGAAAGAAAAATATACGAATTAATTGTCAGAAGATTTCTTTCTCTTTTCATGGAAAATGCTTTAGTTGAAAACAAAACAATAAGTGTTAATATTGTTCCCGTTTCTGGGAAAGACACTTTAATATTCATTAAAAGGGGTTCGGCAATAAAAAAGGCTACTTGGCTTAAGATTTATCCTTCAAGATTCAAAGAAAAAGAAGTTCCGGATGTAAATGGTACTGTTGAAATAACTGATTCAAGAATCGAGGAAAAAGAAACACAGCCTCCAAAGCGTTACTCACCCGCTTCAATACTTACAGAGCTTGAAAAAAGAAACCTTGGAACAAAAGCAACTAGAGCGAGCATACTTGAAACGCTTTACAGTAGAGGGTACATAAAAGACCAAAGCATAAAAGCAACACCATTGGGAATTTCCCTTATTGAAACTCTAGAAAAACATTCTCCTGTGATAATAGACGAAGCCCTAACAAGAACATTTGAGCGTGAAATGGAGCAGATACAACAAGCTAAAAAAGGCTACGTTGAAAAAGAAGAGAAAGTCATTGAGAAAGCAAAAGAAGCCATAATAAAAATTTCAAATCAGTTCAAAGAAAAGGAAAAAGAAATCGGAGAGGACCTTTTGAAGGCAAATGAGGAATTTAGAGAACAGCAAAAAGAAGAAAATAGGCTCAACGTTTGTCCTGTATGCAACAAAGGTAACTTACAAATTCTTTACTCAAAAAAAACAAGAAGGTACTTTGTGGCTTGTTCTTCTTATCCTGAATGCAAAAACACTTACTCTCTTCCCCCTAATGGCTCAATAAAAAAAACAGACAAAGTTTGCGAGCATTGCGGTTTCCCTATTCTCATGCGTCTCTCAAAAGGAAAACGGCCTTGGGAATTTTGTTTTAACAAAGATTGTGTAATAAACAAAGAAAGAATTGAAAAATACAGACAGAAGCAGAAGGAAGAAAATGCTGCGTAGAAGAGGAGCTGTTATTTTAGATACTGAAAAAGGTATCTTAGTTGTAGCCGGAAGAAGTAAAAAATTTAGCTTGCCTGGAGGAGGAGCAAAAAAATATGAAAGCAGAAAGAAAGCTGCAATAAGAGAGCTTTATGAAGAAACAGGATTAAAAGCCATAAAAGTCAGTTACCTATTTGACCATATTGGGCAGAAGTGGCATAATCATAAAGAAAAACTTGTAAGAAATAATACAAAAATATTCTTAGTAAAATCAGAAGGAGTTCCCAAACCAAAAAGTGAAATAAAACACATAGGCTTTTGGAAACCCGGAAGCAAATTAAGAATAAGCAAAGGAGCAAAAAGAGCAATTGAAAGGTATATTAAAGAAAAAGCTAAATAGTAAAAATCAAGGACAATAATTCTTAAAAAGAAGCTTTAAACTTTATTATAATGGATAAATTAATAATAGAAAAAATCAAAGGAATAAGGGCTAAGCTTCGGGACGATATCCCGGCCATGAAATCCTGGAGGATTCTTTATTTGGAGGATGTAGATTTCTTACTTTCAGAACTAGCTGGATTAGAATTAAAATTAATTGATGCTGATTTTTTAGCCATGACAACAGATATTGCAGTTAAAAGAGGTGTAATTGATGCGAGATCTCGGATTGCCGATGCAAGACTAAACTATGGGGAACCTTGGAAATATGAATATGCTAAAAAAGAACACTTATTAAGATATATGGGGGGTGTTCCAGAGGTTAAAGAGGCTTTAAAAGACTAAACCCAGCTTCCAAGCGTTGTCTGAGTTTTCATTATTTCTATTATCTTGCTTTTTCTCAAAATTTTTTCAGTGTCAAAACCAAGTTTTATCATTCCTATTTTTCTAGAACTCTCTGTAAGTTCTTTCATGTCTCTAAATTCTAACTTTTTACCATCAAGAGCCTTTCTCACAGATTCACGAACAACCCAAACGCCTAAAGCAGCCCAGTAACTAGGAAGCTCTACTCTTATTGCAAGAACCGATGCTTGGCGTTTTATCCTGTCTAGGTATTCAAGTATAGGAAGTCTTGTAGCATAATATCCTCCTGCTGTATTTGAAGCATAAGTCTTTCTTCCGTCAAAATTCTCGTAATCCGTAGCCGCTTTTATCTCTTTGCTTGGATTCCATGAGCTTCCAGGCAGATAAAGCTCAAAAAGCTCATAAGAAAAAACATTTGGTAAAAACATTATCAAGTATGCATTCCCCATGAATTCTCCAAAAAACAACTCATAGTTTTCCATCCATGAGTAATCTTTTATTTTCTTCAATAAACTTTTTCCGATTATGTCATCTGTAGCCGTAATAGACCAGCGTGTAGGAACAAGTTTCTTGTCCTTTTTCATTCCAAGAACACCAACGCTCAAAATCTGGCTTAAAGAATACTCATTAAAATTATTTCCATAAAGGCTAGCAACACTTTCTGAAGCTTTGACTTCATCATTGACTGCTCTATCAAGCTTAATATCAATTTTTACATTACTGGTTATTTTAGCATCTTTAAGTCTGGCACCCATGCCTTGAGGAAGAATAACTTTGTCTTTTTTTATTCCAGGGTTTATTTTTTCTTTAAGTTCTATTTCAACATCAACTGGTTTTGAAGCCATTGCAAGCTCTTGTGCTATCTGAACAAATTTTTTGGTATTTTGTCTTGGATCAGTAACCTTTGATTGAAATCTTGAGTTAAGCAAGCCTTGCCTAAGATTTATCACATCCTTTATTCCAAATCCTTGTTTAGCCCAATAGGAAGGGGAGTCATAAACCCATGCATTTTCATCCTTTTCCAAAGGGCTCAAAATACCAACATTCACTAAAGGATACTTTAATTTGGATCCAATAAAAACGCTTGGCGGAGAATTTGTATTAAGCTCTGAAATCTTATCCAGGTTTTTATACCTGAAGTTTATGTCTGCTATTTTTTTGATTACTTCAAATCTTATGTCTGACATAAATATAAGGGGCAACTGGAATTTATATTCTTTAAGAACCACTAAAAAGTTGTTTACTTCTGGACTTCCGGTTCTTTAATGATTCTTACTAAAGATTTCAATTAAATAAAAAAACTAAAAAATGGGAAGATTATCTTCGCCTTTTCTTCGGCATCTCTCTTGGCATCATATAAGCACAATTCTTACAAGTCCAAGCATGTAATATAAGCAAAACTGCTGTGATTATTACTATCCACATACTCACACTATTTCCTAATAAAGCAGGCCAAAGTGTAACAATCAAAATTACAACACCAAGAATCGTTTCTGTCCATCTACAATTACAATTAAACATTTTTAACCTCCTTCAAAAATCCAAAGCAAAAAGCCTTAATAAAGGTAACGATGCTATTTCAGAATATTTGGTATTTCAGAACGGGGAATTTTTCTTACTTTGACTTTTTTTAGCCCCAAAATATTTGCTTTTATTAACCTATGAAGTCCATCAAGGATTAACCATCTCCCTTTGTTATGCATAATGTCTATTGGAAAGCTTAAATCAGACTCCATGGTTCTTTTGTATTCTTCATTATATTTTTTTGGGTTTTCGATTATCTGGGAAGACCTCAAATTATAAACGCTATGAAAAGGAATATCAAAATGCCAGATTAACTCATTAATGTTCATCTCCTCGACAGGATATTTTAATGTCCAAACTTTTTTCTCATCCCAGTCAAAATCAAAACCAACTTCTTTTATTATGTCTGGTAGATTTGATCTTTTCATAAAAAAAGCAAGTGGTTCTTATTTTTTAAATTTTTCAAATCCACCCTTTCTTAAATATACCTTCTTTTCTGATTTCAAAATTTAACTCTTTTTCTGGTAGGCTCCTATGTTTCAAAAGAACAGCTTTTCTCTTTCCATCGGTATTTTTCAGTTCAATAATTGATTTACTCCAATACTTGAAAAGATCCCCGCCGACAATATTTGTCTCCCCTCTAATTCCTTTTTTCCAGTCTTCTTCCGAAATAAATCCGTGATAAACCTGGTTTGTTATTATAATTGGAATATGTTCTTTCCTTGAAATCTCGGCAAGAATCCTCATTTGTTTTGCAACTTCCCTGTTTACTTCCTTAACTTTACTATCATCTTTTAAATTAAGAGCATCTCCAAGCTCAAGCCTGTAAAGCATAGCCATTCCATCCACAACTACCAATCCTATACTCTCTTTTTTTACCCTTTCCAAAAGCTTTACAAAAATCTTCTTCTGCTCTTCAAAACTAGTTGGGTTTAAAAGAAAAATATTTTGCAAAACTTCTTTATAGTTTTCTCCAACAATTTGTTTGACTCTTTCAGTGGAAAATCCTCCTTCTGTGTCTATAAAAATAACTTTATTCCCCTTCTTAGCTTGGCTGCAGGCTGCCAAAAGAACAAAATTCGTTTTCCCACTTGCAGGAGGTCCGGCAATCATTGTGATAACGCCACGTTCATAGCCCCCATAAAGCCAAGTATTTAAGTCAAAACTCCCTGCAGAAATCTTTTCATCTGGCATAAAGAAAAAAACCCACTAATATTAATAAGGATTATTGTGATAAATCACTTCATCTTCTTGAAATCTTCTTCTACTCTATCAAGGTCTTTGGATGTCGCAGAAATAGCATCACTAAGTGCTTTTTTTGCTGTCTTGCCTTTTGTCTTAATTTTCAAAATAGGTTTTTCAGTAGGATGATCTCTTCTCCACGCAGCAAGAACAACTGATGGGTCTTTATTCAGATAAACTCTAAGAATTTCAACCAAAGTCAAGTTTTCAAGCTCAACTTCAAGTTCTTCCTTAGAATTTGTTAAAATCTTCAGTTCCATATTAAGAATTCTTGAAATTACTTTAAAAAGGCTTCGGTTAAGACTTAAATGTCTCTCAACTCATTTTCAAGTTCTTTAATTCTTGCTTGGGCGATAGCCAATCCAACTGTAGGATAAGATAATCCCTCTCTTTCAAAGATATAACCAAAACTAGAATCAATCGAGTTAAATTTAGGTATCAAACCTCTGCTTGAAGTTCTCGCCAATTCTTCTAAAATGCCACGATCAAGAAAAAGGAATTGGTTACCAATAATCAAACCATGACCATCGCGCCCAGGCTGATAAACTATCTTTATTCTTCCATCATCGTACAAAATTTCTTCATCTGTCATTTTCTTCAGCATCTTCAGATCCTTCTTCAAAATCAACCTCAAATTCTGAAAAAGATTTTTTATTTTCTTTTTCTTCCTTAATTCTTCTTATGTCAGCTATTGTCAAGCTCTTTGAATTATTTGGCTCAAAAGTCAATGCTTTCACAGGAGCATTGTTCTCTAGTTGCTCTATTCTTTCCCTTTCTAATGTTTTTTCTTCTTTAATCAATCTTATTCCTAAATAACTCTCTATTTTCTTAACAAGAGTGTAATCTCTCTCTGGTAAAACGCCTTGTTCAGCCATTTGTATAGCAACCAAAGGCTCAGAAATTTCTCTGGCGAACTGCTCCTGGGTGATTTTCTTCATTCTTCTGAATCGTGTAATAACCCAATGAAAGTTATCTATAAGATCAGGTCTTGGTTTTTTTTGAATCTGAAAATCCTTTTTAATGTTTTTATCTGAAATTTTTCTTAATGCAGCATCATCTCTTTGCAGTTCTATACTTTTTTTCCACTGGGGTTCTGGGCCTTTTTTTTCTCCATAAGGATCAAACATGATGAAAATATAGAGTTGCTTCCTTTTTAAGATTTATGTGAAAAAGAATATAGTTCAATTAAAATACTTTGCAATATCAGAAGTAGATTCAATGTCATAAAGGATATGTCTTCCATTAATAATCACCGCAGGGTACTTTTCAACTTCAAACTTTTTTATCAAATAATCCAGCGAGGTTAAGTCGCTGTCTGCAGCAATGGGTATCAAAATTATATTATTGCCTTCTTCTTCTTTCAAATCTGAAAGTAATCTGCTCCAGACAACCTGCTCTGATTTTATATTGATGTCTTCTGTTTCATAAGCATAAAGATAAACTATGTAATTAATCTCTCCGCATTTTTCTTTTACTTCCATTATATTCATCCAAAGCAAGGTTCTTAGTAAATCATATTTCCTATGTATTGTCTTCAAAGAGTCTGTTAGTCTATTTTTTTCGTCAAACCTTTCCAAGTCACGCGCTTCTTCATAAATCTTATCTGCAAAACCAATGCTTGCCTCCTTTATTTCATTGCAGGAGAGAAGGTCGCCTTCCGAAAGCCTTGAAAGAGCAAGAGAATCATATAAAGAAACTTCTGATTGATAAAAAGAGGTACTAAAACTATCTCCTCTTACTTGTTCAAGATAAACTCCAAAAACAAGCCCAAGAAGGAAAAAAAACCCTGTTAGAAAAAGCGCCTGCCAAAACACGTGTTTCTTACTTTCCATCATTTTAATGTAAAGATTACCTCCATGAATACTTTCCTGTTAAAAATTTACCCAATGAAATTACAAGCACCAATGGCCTTAATAATATATATACTAATGAATAGAAAATAACGCTAAAAAAGCTTTCCTTTTCGTGAATTTGACTGTTAATATGTCTTAACGCATAGAAAATAAATGCAAGTCCAAGCACAAATAGAATAATTCCTAAAAAGTTCAAAACAGAAGGATTAAGGTTTATATCATTTGCGGCAATAATGGCCGTTTGTGCTGCCAGAGAATATTTAGCTGATAGGTAAGAAAAAAGGATTCTTCTGAAAATTCTATAGAAAAATATTCCCAAACCAAAGACTCCTAAAAGCAAAGAAATTGAGAAAAAAGGTAAAATGAAAAGTCCAAGCATTCCTTTTTTGAAAAAATAGCTCTTATATTTTAAAATAGTTTGATAGCCACCTATGTTCCATCTAATTCTCTGTTTAATCCATTTTCTTAAAGTATCAGGGGCAACAGTGGTGGATTTGGCAACATATGACATCCTTATCTTGTATCCAGCATTAATCAAATGCCATGCCGCCTCAATATCTTCAGTCATATTTTTTACATCAAAGCCTTTAATTTTTATCAGGGCATTTTTACTGTACAATGCCAAAGGTCCGGGGGTAACGTAAATAGCATCCAAAAATCCCAAAAGTTTCCTAGTAAAAGCAATAACTTTGTATTCTACAGCCTGCATTTTTCTCAGAAAGTTATCTCTTTGCTTAACAAGAATTCTCGTTGTAACAGCTCCAACATCAGAATCTGAAAAAAAACCAACCATAGAGCTTATAGCATGTTTATCAGGATAAGAATCAGCATCAACAACTGCAACCAACTCTCCTTTGACAATTTTCAAAGCCTGATTCAAGGAATCCGCTTTTCCGGAATTTTTCTTGTCAAAAACCTTAACTTTTGAATACTTCTTTTCAAGGGCTTTAGCAATATCAAGAGTACTGTCCTTGCTGCCATCATTTATTATAATAACCTCAATAATATTTTCATAATCGGATTCTAATACAGTTTCGACAGTTCCTTCTATGCTATCTTCTTCATTATAAGCAGGAATCAATACGGAAACAGAGTATTTTTTTTTAATCTCCGGAACGGAAAGCATTTCTTTCCTGTTTTGAATAAACGTCAAAGTAAACAAAAACATAAAATAAAGGGCTATGAACATGTAAGCTAAATAAACAATTGTAAGCGTTTGAAGCATTTTTTATTCTCCTGTATAAATGATATTGAATTCAATTTTCATTATTTTTTTCAGGCTCCTTTTTTGTTATCTCCTGTTCTGAAACATTGAAATAATCATAAAACTCCTCGCTTAGACTTATTTCATAAGTGTGTCCTGTTTTTTTCTTTTTTATGAGATTTAGTTCCGTGAATCTTTTTATGTGGTCATATGCTTTGTTTCCTCTTATTTTTATTATTACTGACTGTTTTACAGGCTGCTTAAATGCAATAATTGCTAAAGTTTCTTGTTCTGCCTTTGAAAATTCAGAAGAGCCGGAAGCTAATCTATTAACTATTTTAGAATACTCTGGCTTAACATCCATTTTCCACATTTCATTTTTCTCAACAATTTGAATAGAAGTATCTTTTTTTTCATAATCTGTTTTTATTTTTTCCATAACTTCTCTAATTATAATAGGATTCAAATCAGAAAGCGAAATAAGGTCTTTCATATTAAGAAATCTTCCGGAGACGAATAAAATAGCCTCAATTTTCCTTATGTTCTCTTTTTCTGCTTCATCATCCATTTCATCAATAGTCTCTTTTCTAAGCATTACGGAGAAAAGTTTATCAAGATTTTAAAGGTTTTGAAGGAACAGTAATTTATTCTAACTTAATCAGAAATAGGAACCCCAAAAGAATATCTTACATTATTTTCTATTTCAAAACCATCAGCACCAATGTTAAGCCTACCATTTGAGTCTCCGTTTCCGTTTATATCGGCAATTCTTATCCTTGGATTAATTACATTTGACTTGGGTCCGAAATATTCTGGAAGAGCTACATTTGACTTAACCCAAAAATACGGGGGCTCTTTGTAACTTCGAGAAAGTTCTGCAAGCATTTCTGCATTTTCTACGGAACCGCCCCAAGCAATAACTCCTGAGTTTTTTGGTATTTCTTTGGATCTCAGTAATTCCGTTTCAAAACCGTAAGGAGCGAACCTTATGCTTCTATCATCGCTAAAAACAGCCCCTCTTTCCTGATAACTTCCAAGCTTATTTTCAAGTTTCTTTTCATTCATAACAACTCTCCCATCTTCCGTTTTTGATTTGTCTTGAAAAAAAATTCCTTTAGATCCAGGAAGAATTGCTGTATCTCCGGTCAGCCAAGAGTAGTTCAATCTATGAATAACCTCTTTAGATATTAAGCCACCTGGATTTCTCGAAGAAGAATAAATTACTGGGATGAGCTCAGACATTGAAAGCATTCTTAAGCCAAAAGCATCGTTAGCTTGCCTTAATGCAGAGAAAGTCGTTGGACCTAATATTCGGCTTAGTCTGTTAGACCTAGATATTAGTCTTCCATATAAATTGGCAGGACCTATTTCTGCTGGACTTACTTTTACAGGCTGTGTAAAATCCAGCTCTTCCTTTAATGGTGATGTAGTCATAATTTTTTATAAATATCTGCCTTATAAATATTGCTGTTTTGCTGTCTTTAGAAAAAGGCAACAGAAACACTAAATCTCAAAGCGCAATATTGCCCCAATACCGCCAATATTAAAAAATTGTTCACCTTCAGTTGTTTCAGTAGAAATCACTTTTACTTTTGCATCTATCCCTTCTGCGAGTTTTGTTAATTCCCTAGCAAGAGGTTTTTCAAGGTTTGTTGACAGGTAAAGTACGTCTGCAGCGCCAAATTCCAAAGCTTTCCTTGTCTTCTCTTCTCCAAGGGCAGTTTTCTTTGGATTTTCTCCAAGGCTTTGAAAAAATTTCTCAACTTCTTTTACCTCTTGTATTCTTTCATGATTCACTAAGAGATTTTGCGATCTATCCATCAACTCTTTAAGTCCCGATTCAGAGGAATCTCCTATATCAATCTTTCCTAACACTTTCTCTCTTAATTTTGTTGGAAGATAATCTCCATCAATAAATTCATCTTTTGTTGGTATTGGCCCTCCAATAAGAATCCCCTTCAGCTTTGGAAGATCAAAGAAATTTTTTTTCATTTCTTCTGCAATTCTCTTGTAAAATTCTTTTGTCAAACCTTCAGTAATTCTATGGAACCTTTGGGAACTTTGACCTCCAGCTCTTACTTTGCTAGGAATCCCTGAAGTCATCTTTTGAATAACAGAAATTCCTTTCCCTTCAAGAAGACCAATAGTCGCTTCTTTTCTATCCATAACCAAAAGACCATATACTTCCGTAACCTCAAGCATCTCTTTAAGAGGTTCCAAGATAAATTCTTTGTCACATCTATACATTCTCGTTTTTAATGGCATTGAAGGCTCAATCTCCCAAAGGCGTAAATCTTCTTGACCTTCAACTCTTGAAACATTTCCTGAAAAAAGAGCCAATCCATTCTCAGGGGTTTTCTTGTGTTCTTTCAACTGCCTTGTTATTTTATCCAAAGCATTTCCAACATTTTTTCTCGTTGATGTTGACTTAATATTTTTAGCAGTAGACTTTTCGGCTTCAAGCTGATCAGCAACAGTATAAATGTTCTGGCCAGCAGGAATGTAAACCGTTACAAGTTCGGTGGCTCTACCTTTATACTGCTCAAGTTCCTCAACAATGTCTCTAAGCTCCTGCTTCGTTATTGCCATTTTCACTTATCACACAAACTCTACCTTAAAGTCTCCTGCTTTTATTTCTTTTGCATTTGTAACTCTTTGTAGATCTGGAAGGAATTCCTTTAAGGCCTTAGAAACTTTTTCATCTAAAGTGAGAATTATTTCTGAGTTTAGAGATTTTTTATTTTCTGTTTTTATAGTTCTTATTTTAGAAAGCTGGCTAACTAGAGAATTCCAACGATTTGCAATTAAAATTTCTTTAGGTACATCTGGCTCAACCCATTTTTCCACTTTCTTCATATCAGTTTCTGGCCAAGGAGAAAGATGGATGCTTCTATCTTTTTCATTTTTTCTGAAGTTTTCTTGGTAGATATATTCTGTAACAAATGGAACTATAGGAGATAACAATTTTACAATAGCTAAAAGAGAAATATAGAGAGTGTAATGAGCAGACTCCTTTTCTTCTTTGCTTCCATTATAAACTCGCCATTTAACAATTTCAAGGTAATTATCACAAAAGTCACGCCAGAAAAATTCTTCAGCATTAAATTTAGCTTTAGAATAATCATAATCTCTAAATCTTAAAGTTGTTGTAGCAATAACTCTATTCAACTCTTTCAAAAACAACTCATCTAATTTTTCTAACTTCTTTGGTTTCTTTCCTGGCTTGTAGCTTCCAAGATTCATGAAAACAAATCTTGACGAGTTGATTAATTTGTTAACTAGTCTTTTCCCAGCAACAAGATCTTGCTCTTGATAGTCCAAATCTTCTCCAAGTTTTGAACCAGAAGCCCAAAATCTTAAAGCATCGGCTCCAAATTTTCCTAAAACTTCTTCAGGATCAATTGTATTCCCTTTACTCTTTGACATTTTTTCTCCTTTCAGAGAAACATTTCCCGAGATAGCTATATCTTTCCAAGGAATTTCTTTTTCATGCAAATAAGATTTTACTATTGTATAAAATGCCCAAGTCCTGATTATATCGTGTGCTTGAGGTCTCAATGAATAAGGAATTTTTATCTTGTCACCAACAAGACTTGAAGCTATTTGTGGACTCAAACTCGAAGTTGCCCAGGTATCAAGAACTCTTTCTTCCGGCTTCGCTTCTTTCTTGCACTTCGGACATTTCTTTTTTGTTTGTAAGGGGTCTACAGGAAGCTCTTTTTCTTCCGGCAAAATCACTTCATCACAATTTTCACAATACCATGCGGGAATAGGAACTCCAAAGTGTCTGTCCCTTGAAATGTTCCAGTCCCAATCCAAACCATTAATCCAATTTTCATATCTTTTGAACATGTGTTCTGGATGCCATTTTATTTTTTTGCCTTGTTGTATGAGCTCTTTCTTTTTATCAAGAATTTTGACAAACCATTGTTCTGTTGGAATAAACTCAATCTCTGTTCCACATTTGTCATGAACATTAACAATATGGACAATTTGCTTTTGATTTACAATAAGACCTTTTTCCTTTAGGTCTTCCAATATTTTCTTCCGGGCTTGTTTTATTCTCATCCCCATATAATCTCCAGAATTAACAATTCCTTTCCTATCAAAAATAACTCTTGGCTTTAACTTATATCTGTTAACTGCATCGACATCGTACTTGTCTCCATAAGAACAAACCATCAAAGCTCCCGTTCCTTTATCCGTGCTTGCCGATTTATCTGCAATAATTGGAACTTCAAAGCCAAAAAGGGGAACTTTTGCTTTTTTTCCTACGAAAGATTTGTATCTTTTGTCTTCTGGATTAACAAACACTGCAACACAGGCTCCAAGAAGTTCCGGCCTTGTGGTTGCAATAAGAATTTGCTCCTTACCTGTTTGAAATTTTATTGTAGTAAACAAGCTTGGAATTTCTTTGTCTTCCAACTCCGCTTGTGCAATGCTTGTTTGGCATTCTGGACACCAAATAGAAGGAAATTCTTTTCTAAAGACTAACTTTTTCTTGTAAAGTTCTAAAAAGGATTTTTGAGAAATTCTTCTTGAATTTTCATCAATTGTTGAATAAGAAATATCAAAGTCCGCTGAAATACCAATCCTTTTCCAGTCTTCAACAAAATCAGGAGTTATCTCTTTCAGGGTTTTCAAGCAAAGCTCAATAAAATCTTTCCTTGACATATCTTTGCTCTTAACATTCTTCAGTCTTTCAACAAGTCTTTCTGTTGGGAGCCCATTGTCATCTGTTCCAAACGGATAAAAGACCTGGCCCTTGCCAGAAAGAAGCATTCTTCTGAATCTAGTTATAAAATCCTGTTGAGAATAGGAAAAAGTGTGTCCTATGTGCATTTTTCCAGAAACAGTTGGAGGGGGTGTGTCTATGCTGTAAACCTTTCCTTTCCGTTTAGCATTAAATTTGTATATTTTCTCTTTTTCCCAAAATTTTCTTATTTTCTCTTCCGCCTTCAAGGGATTGTAAGGTTCCATAAACA
>Ga0184615_10000593_pt1 | contig 19699 bp, 19 predicted proteins | sample PLM4_65_coex_FD_133134 | JGI IMG/M metagenome (GOLD analysis project Ga0184615, IMG submission 133134) | Groundwater sediment microbial communities from an aquifer in East River, Colorado, USA - PLM4_65_coex | ecosystem: Environmental > Terrestrial > Soil > Riparian zone | place: USA: East...
ACTGCACCACCACCTGGCCGGTCATTCCCGGGTGGTTCGTGCACTGGTACGCGAATGTCCCGGCGGCCGTAAAGCTGCGGGACACCGAGCCCGTCGTGAGATTCGGAACGTTTGTGGGCGCGCCTGTCACCAGCCCGAAGGTGACGTTGTGTGCCACCCCGGTGTTGTTGGTCCAGGTCACCATCCCCAGGCGAGCGATCGTGACCCCGGTCGGACTGAAGGCATTCACGCCACCGCCATACCCATCATCGGTGCTGGTCATCGCCACGCTGGCCGACGGGGTCGGATTTCCGTCGCCTGGAGGGGGCACTGGAGGCGGCGGCGGAGGCGGGTCGGTAGAGTACGCCCCGCCGCATCCGGCGAGGACGAGGATGAGCCCGAGCACCCTGTTATTCGGCATGATCCCCTCCCATTTGAGCCTGGTTGCAGGGTAAGCGCAGGGCCCCGCGCTGGTCTTGGAAACCCCCGCACGAGTTGGATGTCTTTGACTCGGGGCCGGCACCCGAGCGTGTCAGTCCGACACGAAATTCCTCGGGCGCTCCTGCTGCTCCGCGACTAACCCGTTGCGAGGGCGTGCATTAGTGCGGGGAAGCATTCTGGAATGAACTCTGCGGTTTACCTGGGGTTGCGTCGTCAACGAAGCGAGCAGCCGGTGGCAAACCAGCAGCAGTCGAACGCGCCTCAACTGCATACCGTGTCCGTTCCGGGCTTCGTCCTCAGGCTGGGCGCCCATGCCGGAGGCTCGGAAATCGGCCGCCATTATCACGACGATCCCACCATCTGCTACGTCCTGCGGGGCGGCTTCACCGAATACTCTCGCGGCGAGGCCGCCGATTGCGGGGCCGCAACCCTCAAGGTGATGCCGGCCGGTGAGCCACACTCGAACCGCTTCGGCGCGGCGGAGACCCAGGGATTGCGAATCGAGGTGGACCGCGACCGATTCGCCGAGGTACCGGCCATTCATCGCGTGCTGAATGAGCGGATGCACACGTCGGGCGGGCGGGGCGCTGAGCTCGCTCACCGGATGGCGGGTGAGCTGACCGCCTCCGATACGGCCGGTCCCATCGCTGCGGAAGGTCTGGCACTGGAGCTTCTGGTCGAGCTCGCGCGGCTCGGAGCGCCACGAGGCGAGGCACACACACCGGCATGGCTCATCACAGCGGAGGAACAGATTCGCGAGCGATACCGCACCGCGGTCTCGGTCGGCGAAATCGCACGCGAGGTCGGAGTGAACCCGGCCACGCTTGCTCGCGGGTATCGGCGACGCTTCGGCTGTACCGTCGGTGAGCGCATCCGGGCCTTGCGAGTGCGGCATGCCGCGCGCGAGCTGACCGAGACGGCCGAGCCGTTGAGTGAAATTGCGCTGCGCGCGGGCTTTTACGACCAGAGCCACTTCACCAACGTTTTCCGTCGCACCCTCGGTGTCACGCCCGCGGCGTATCGGGCCGGCATGCAGTAGTGGGGTGACCCTCCGAGTTCATGATCCAGATCTCCGCAGAAGCTCCGTCGACCACATAGAGAATTCTGCTGCCGTTCGGACCAGCCGGCGGCATGAAGGATCATTCGCGGTGCTTTCGGTGCTGCTTCATCGGTCCCCAACCATCTTGTCGATTGGCTCGGTGCGTTCCGGTGGGATGAGCCGAGGGTCCCGCGATTACCCATGAGAGGCAGGAGGACACCATGCTGAACAACCTGGAGCTGCAGAAGAAAGTGCTGGAGGCGCTGGACTGGGAGCCGAGCCTTGATGCCACAGGGATCGGCGTCGCGGCGATCGGCGGGGTGGTGACCTTGACGGGTCAGGTGCCGAGTTATGCCGACCGGCTGGCTGCGGAACGGGTCGTCAAGCAGATCATCGGGGTGAAGGGCCTCGCGAACGATCTCGAGGTCCGGCTGCCGGGCGACGCTCGCCGCACCGATACCGAGTTGGCCGCCGCGGCGGTGAAGGCGCTGGAGTGGGACGTGCAGGTACCCCACGAGATGATCAAGCTCCGCATAGCCGACGGCTGGATCACCCTGGAGGGCCAGGTGGAATGGCAGTTCCAGCGGGAAGCGGCCGAGCGGTCGGTGCGCCACCTGCTCGGGGTCCGGGGGGTCAGCAACCAGCTCACCCTGATGACCAGGGTGACACCCGCGGATCTCAAGAACCGGATCGAATCGGCGCTCAAGCGGAATGCCGAGCTCGAAGCACGCCAGATCCGGGTGGAGACCAGGGGTGGCACCGTGGTGCTCAACGGTGCCGTCCACAGCTGGGCGGAGCGCGATCAAGCGGAGCGAGCCGTGTGGGCAGCGCCCGGCGTGTCCGCGGTGGAGGATCACCTGGCGGTCACTGTCTGACCACGTGCGACAACGCCTTCGTGGCGGTTTCGACCGCCACGAAGGAGTCCCCCCGCCCGACTCCCTCTAACCCTTGATCACGCCGACCGGCCGCAGCCGCGCGACCTTGACCGCCAGGCCGGCACGGTGGACCACCTCGACGACCCGTTCGACATCCTTATAGGCCAGCGGGGCTTCTTCGGCCAGGCTCGTATTCGAAGGGCAACGTACCACAATACCCCTCGCGTTGAGCTCGCGCCGGATCTGGGCGCCTGTAGTGGCCCGCTTAGCGGCGCCCCGGCTCAGTGCACGCCCCGCCCCATGACAACAGCTCCCGAAGCTCCGGGTTGCCGCGGCGTCGGTACCTGCCAGGACGAAACTCGCGGTTCCCATGCTGCCCGGGATGAATACAGGCTGGCCGGCCGCGCGATAGGCGGCCGGTGTCTCGGGCGCCGAAGGACCGAACGCCCGGGTGGCGCCCTTGCGATGCACGCAGAGCTCATCGCCGCCATAGTGCTCGAGCTTGGCGATGTTGTGGGCCACGTCGTAGAGGAGCCGGAGCTTTCCTTCCGTCCCGAAGATCCGTCCGAATACTTCGCGCACGGAATGGGTGATCGTCTGGCGGTTGGCCCAGGCAAAGTTGGCCGCCGCCGACATGGCCGCGAGGTAGCGCCGTCCCTCCGGCGAGACGAGAGGGGCGCACGCAAGCTGGCGGTCGGGGAGAGTAATTCCCATCCCGGGCATGGCCCGATCGAGCTCCCGCACGAAGTCGGTGCACACCTGGTGACCCAGACCACGGGAGCCGGTATGAATGAGGACCGTGAGCCGCCCGGGACAGAGACCGTAGATCGCGGCGATGGCGGGGTCCAGGATTTCGTCCACCACCTGGAGCTCGACAAAGTGGTTTCCCGACCCGATCGTACCCAGCTGGTCGCGGCCGCGATCCCGTGCCCGACGGGAGACCTCCGCCGGATCGGCTCCCGGCAAACATCCGCCGTCCTCGATAGCCAGGAGATCCTCCTCCATGGCCCACCCGCGGGACACCAGGCTCCTGCAACCGGTCCCGAGCACCAGCGCAAGCTCGCGGTCATCGAGTGCGTGGCGCGGAGAACGGCCTGGCCCGGACGGGATGCTCCGGCTCAGCTCATGGACGACGGCCTCGATACGCGAGCGCACCGTATCGAGCGGCAGATCGGAGACGAGCAGCCGGACGCCGCAGTTGATGTCGTACCCGACCCCTCCCGGAGAGATCACACCATCCCTAACCCGCATGGCGGCGACGCCTCCCACCGGGAACCCATACCCCTCGTGCACGTCGGGCATCGCGTACACGAAGCCGGTGACCCCCGGCAGCGTCGCGACATTGACGAGCTGCTCGAGCGAGCGATCGCTCTCAAGCTGTTCTCGCAGGACGGAATCGGCATAGATCCGAGCCGGCACCCGCATGTCGGCCCGCGCGCTGCGCGGGATCTCGTAGAGCCACGGTTCGAGGGAAATGAGCGGATACTCCTGCGCTATCGCGATCATACGTCGAGAGTCACCTCCGCGATCACACCGCCAGGAACCGTCTCGACTCGGGCTCGGTCCAGCGTCGCCGCTTTGACCGGGAGCTCGCGGGACGGCCAGCTCCGGCACCTCACCCTGGTGCGCAGCCGACTCGCCGAGCTCTCCAGCACCTCGATCTCACCGGGCAGCCAGCCCTCGGATTCGGCCCGGCCGATCAGCTCGTTGAGCCACTCGACCAGCAAGGCCGCCCGGTCGCCGGCGTGAACCTCAATCTCGGTCCACTCAGAGTCGCCCCCGTGAGGGGGCGCGGCTCCCTCCACCAGCTCAGCCAGGGCCCGGCCTGCTTCGACCGCCGCCGCCCCGAACGTCTCGGCACGGATAACCAGCCGCAGCTCGGCCGACTCATCAAAGTGGTGGCTGGCCTTCAGGGGCCGGGTTCCTCTCTCACCAGATGCTCGCTGAACCAACCGGTCGCCAGATCGGCCACCGTTTGTAGAGTACCCGGCTCTTCGAAGAGGTGGGTGGCGCCGGGGACAACATCCAATCGCTTGGGACAGCTCAATCGGGCATAAGCGGCCCGGTTCAGATCCAGCACCTCGCTGTCCCGCCCCCCGACGATCAGGAGCGTCGGCGCTTTCACCTTCGGGAGCCATGCTCCCGCGAGGTCAGGCCGTCCGCCCCGCGACACCACCGCGGATACTGCGATATCCGAGGTCGCGGCCGCTACCAGCGCCGCCGCCGCGCCCGTGCTGGCGCCGAAATACCCCAGCGCGCGTCCGGCCGCTTCGGGCCGGGCAGCCAACCAATGAGTCGCCGCCACCAGGCGGCCAGCGAGGAGGGAGATGTCGAACACGTTACGCCGGTCCACCTCCTCCTCCGGGGTGAGGAGATCAAACAGGAGCGCGCCGATTCCCGCCTCGGTCAGCGTGCCGGCCACGAGACGGTTGCGCGGACTCCGGCGGCTGCTGCCGCTCCCGTGGGCGAAAAGCACAATGCCCGGCGCCCCCTCGGGCACAGCCAGATCTCCCTGCAGAATGGTCCCCTGGATATCCAGCAGCTCGTGATGCAGCGGGGTACTGCGGCCGGTTCGGATCAACGGATGCCTCCAGGCTGCGGCGCTTCCGCCGGCGCCGCCTCGAGGTAGTGCCGCACTTCTTCATCCCCCACCTGGGGAAACGCGTGGTATGCCTGGCTCACGGCGAAGAAGTCCGGCGGGCGGGCGGCACAAACGACGTGATCCGCCTCCCGCCCCACCAGCGCGGCTCCCCCCTCAGAACAGATCGGCGCCGCAAAGATGAGCCGGCCGGCCCCGCGGTGCCGCAGCATCCGCAACCCTGCCACCGCACTGGCTCCGGTGGCGAGACCGTCGTCCACCAGAATGACGGTCCGTCCGGCAACCGCCACCGCCGGGCGCCCCGGCCGGTAGAGTGCCTCACGACGCGCGACCTCTCTGGTCTCCTGGTCCACGACCCGGTCCACCGCGTCTCGGGGTATTCCGAGTTCCGTGATCAACGCCTCATTGAGCCAGATCGTCCCCGCCGCCACGGCCCCCATGGCAAGCTCGGAATGGCCAGGCACACCGACCTTCCGCACGACCAGCGCATCCAACGGCGCCCCGAGGGCGCTGGCGACCTCCGCCGCCACCGGGAGCCCGCCGCGGACCAGGCCCAGGACCAGTGGATTATCCGCCCGGTACTTCTCGAGCAGCGCAGCCAGTTGCCGGCCCGCATCGGCACGATCGAGATAGCGCATCAGGCCTTCCCCTCGGCGACGGCGCGGGTGACGTCGGACGTCGTGACGATCCCGACCAGCCGGGGCCCCTCCATGACCAGGAGTCGATGGATGTCCCGCTGGCGCATCCGGCGCGCCGCGGCCCGGATGGTCTGCTCCGGCCCGATCGTCCAGAGCCGCCGCGACATCGCCTCAGCCACCGTGTGCTCGCCAAGGAGGTCCCACTCCGGCCCCCGGACCGCCTCGGTGCGCTCCACCACATCCGCGCCGGCGTCGGCCCACAGGTCCTCGAAGTAGGCCCCGGCGGCATCCTCCCCCTCGACGGCTCCCGGGGGCGGCTCCTCATCCCACCCGATCTCCTCCGCCCCATCGGTCGGTACTGGGGCAAGGCTCGCCTGGAAGGAGGTGATGTCGTCGAGACTCACGACGCCGATGACCTTCCCCTGCGCCACGACCGGAGCTCCACCCAAGTGCGCGTTCGCCAGGAGCTCCAGGAGGTCGCGGAGCGAGAGCTCCGGATCGACCACGACCAGCTCGGTGCTCATAATGTCTTTGACCAGCTTCATGGAGTCCCTCTCCGAGCGGGGTGCCGGGCGGGATGACCAGCTTGACGCCAAACATGTCAGCGGGGGCCTGAATCGAGAATGAATGGAATCTGAGACTGCCTTCACCGGGTGAAGTGCGTTTCATGGCGCTTTCACGCGGACTCCAGCCGACCGCGTGTAGCATCCTCTCCATGGCTAAATGGCGATGGCGTTCGGTGGGGCTCCTTGCCGTCGCGCTCGTCGGCATCATCGCGACGGGATCGTACCTGCTCGGCCGGAAGCCGGTCACCGAAGTGCCGTACAGCACCTTCCGCCAGTATCTGGCCGCCGGGCAGATCGCGCGGGTGACCGTCTCGGGCGCCGTGCTCCATGCCGCGCTCAAGACGGCTACTGCGGGGGGATCGCTCGAGATCGTGACGGTACGGGTCGAGCCCGAGCTCGCCGCGGAGCTGACCAGGTACGGGGTGGTTTTTTCCGCTGAGCCCGAGTCCGGCGGAGCCGCGGAGGTCCTCTCCTGGATCCTCCCCTCTCTGCTCTTCGGCGCCCTGTGGCTTTTCCTGCTCCGCGGCAGTTCGAGCGCCCGGCAGGGCGGCCTCCTGGCGATCGGCAAGAGCAAGGCGAAGGTCTATGTCGAAACCGACACCAAGGTGACCTTCGACGACGTCGCCGGAGTGGACGAGGCCAAAGCCGAGCTTCGTGAAGTAATCGCGTTCCTGAAAGATCCCAGGTCCTACGGCCATCTCGGGGCCCACATCCCCAAGGGAATTCTGCTGGTGGGTCCGCCCGGCACCGGCAAGACCCTGCTGGCCCGCGCCGTCGCGGGCGAGGCGCGGGTGCCGTTCTTCTCGATCAACGGCTCGGAGTTCGTGGAGCTGTTCGTCGGCGTGGGAGCGGCGCGGGTACGAGACCTGTTCGAGCAGGCGAGGCGGTCCGCTCCCTGCATCATCTTCATCGATGAAATCGACGCCCTGGGACGGGCCCGCGGCGTACCCCTCGTCACCGGGGCGAACGATGAGAAGGAGCAGACCCTCAATCAGCTGCTCGCCGAGCTGGACGGGTTCAGCTCGGAAAGCGGCGTGGTACTGCTTGCCGCGACCAACCGGCCGGAAATCCTGGACCAGGCGCTGCTCCGCGCGGGGCGCTTCGACCGGCAAGTGCTGGTGGATCGCCCTGACAAGGTCGGGCGGGTCCAGGTGCTCGCGGTCCATCTCCGGAAGATCAAGACGGCCCCCGGGCTGGATCGGGAGGCGATTGCCGCACTCACCCCGGGTTTCACCGGCGCAGATCTGGCCAATCTCGTCAATGAGGCGGCGCTGGTGGCCACCCGCCGCTCCGGCAGTGAGGTGACCCTCGCCGACGTGACGGCGGCGCTGGAGCGCATCGTCGCCGGGCTCGAGAAGAAGAACCGGCTCATCAATCCACGGGAACGGACCGTAGTGGCCTACCACGAGATGGGCCATGCCGTGGTGAGCCGGGCGCTGCCCGGCACCGATCCGGTCCACAAGGTGTCGATCATCCCCCGCGGAATCGGCGCACTGGGGTACACCTTGCAACGCCCGACCGAGGATCGCTACCTGGTCACCCGCACCGAGCTGGAGCGTAAGCTTGCCGTATTGCTCGGCGGGCGGGCGGCGGAAATGCTCATCTTTACCGAGTTGTCGACCGGCGCGGCCGACGACCTGGCCAAGGCCACCGACATCGCGCGCGACATGGTCACCCGGTACGGAATGGATTCTACCATCGGCCAGGTCGTGTATGCCGAGCCGGTCAGTCCCTTTCTGGAGCGCGGCATCCGCCCGGAGCTCGAGTCCCGGCGCTTCAGCGAAGCGACTGCCCGCGAAATAGAATGCGCAGTGCGGGGCCTGCTGGACGCGGCGTTCGTGCAGGCTACCGGCATTCTCGAGCGCAATCGCTCGGCGCTGGAGCTCGGGGCCCAGCGGCTGCTGGTCAAGGAATCGCTGGCGGAGCATGAGCTTCCCGCCGTCGTGGCTGAGCAAGCGCCCCCACCATCGGACCGGTTGCCGCACTCCCGGGCCGCGCTGACGGCTGTGTGATCCGGTACCCCAAGAAGATTTCACGGTTCCCTCAAGATCTTTTTCACGCTCCGTCGCAATATTGGAATGCCGCGAACCGATGGGCCCGCCCGTCAGGAGGCTCCCATGCCTACGTTCGTTCTGCTGACCCGCATGTCCGAGACTGCCGCCAGCGCCCCGCGTCGCCTCGAAACCCTGGAAAAGGAGATGATGCGCCACATCCGGGAAGAATGTCCGATGGTGGAGTGGGTGAACAACCTCGCGGTCCTGGGGCCCTACGACTACCTGGACATCTTCGAGGCCCCGGACGTGGAGACCGCCGCAAAGGTGGCCGCGATGGTGCGGACCTACGGCCATTCCCATACCGAAATCTGGGGCGCGGTTGAGTGGGAGCGGTACAAGGAGCTGGTGCGCCAATTGCCTGATCATGAGCTCATCACTTCGGTGGCGGGTGTCTGAGCGGCCCGCCGGGAGCCGAACCATGTACGCCGCCGCCGGACCGGGAACAGCCGACCAGCCCGCCACCTGGGGCCGGATGACGATGTGCGAGGCCCTGGGGCCTTCTCACGCCTTCCTCGAGCAGGCCGGAAGACTCCGACTCCTCCTCCGCGGGGACTCCTTCGGAGAGGTGGTGGCGGAAGGCGCACGAGCGCTCGGCGATCGAATGTGCGGTCGAGCCGAGCGTGGCCCGTCGGGTCCCTGGCTCGACGTAGAACTCCATGCCGCCAGCCGGGAAAAGCTTCTCGTGGATTGGCTGAACCGGCTGCTCTACCTGGCGGGGCGAGAACGCTGGGCTCCGGTGGAGTGCGAACTGATCACGGTGAACGATGACAGTCTCCATGCCCGGGTGCGTGGGGTGGCTTTGGAGACGAAGCCCCGGCTGGGCCGAGCGATCCTGCCAGGGTCCCTCTCCGCACCGGGCGGGACGGGGCTCCAGGCGGAAGTCATTCTGAAGCCCCGCCGAGCCGCCATCAGGAAAGGACGTCGGTGATGCAAACTCCTGTGAGAGTCATGGCAGACGGAGTGGAGCTCGGGCCGGCGGAGCGGGAGAGCGTCGAAGCCCATGCCAGGAAACTCGAGACCTTTTTCCATCGACTGCTCGGATGCCGGGTGACGGTCTCGGTGCCGAACCGGTGGGCGCAGGCCGGACCGGTCACATACCAGGTTCGGATCGACCTCACCGTCCCGGGTGAGGAGCTGGTCATCGAGCGGCAGCCCAATGAAAACCTCCTGGACGCCATTCAGGAGGCCTTTCAGGTGGCGGGTCGCAGGCTGCAGGACTATGTCCGCCGCCTCGCTCCGATCAGTCCGCCGGAGGCCCAGGCCCGGCCAGGCCGGGGGCGGATCAGCAGGCTTCTTCCCTGGGAAGGGTACGGCTTCCTCGAAACCCCGGATGGACGAGAGATCTACTTCCATCGCAACAGCGTGCTGTTGGGCGGATTCGATCGCCTGGAAGTCGGTAGCGAGGTCCGCTTCGCGGAGGAGGAGGGAAACGAGGGTCCGCAGGCGAGCTCTGTGAGCATTGCCGGCGGTCGCCAGCGGCGTGCCTGAGCTGAATCGCGCCCTGCTGGCCGGTTCCGCCAACCCGGCGCTCGCTGCGGCGATCGCCGCGAAGCTCGGGCTGGTCCCGCTCCGGCGGATCGTGGCGCGCTTCCCGGACAGCGAGCTCCATGTCGAGCTCCAGGACAGCGTGCGAGGCGCCGATCTTTTCATTCTGCAGCCTACTTCGCCGCCCGCGGACCAGCACATCATCGAGTTGCTGCTGCTCGCGGACGCCGCGCGCCGGGCCGGTGCGGCACGAGTCACCGGGGTGATACCGTATTTCGCCTATGCGCGGCAGGACCGACGGGCGACCGGCCGGGAGCCGGTAGGCGCGCGAGTCATCGCCGATGCCCTCGCCTCCGCGGGACGATTCGACCGGATCATCGCCGTGGATCTGCATTCCAGCGCCCTCGAAGGCTTCTTCGGGGTCCCTCTGGAGCACTTGAGCGCGGTGTCCCTCCTGGCCGAAGCGCTTCGTCCGCACGTGACGCCCGCGAGCGTCGTGGTGGCCCCCGACCTGGGTGCGGTTCGCCTGGCCGAGCGGTACGCAGACGGTCTCGGCCTGCCGGTCGCGATCGTCCATAAGACCCGCCTCAGTGGCGCGGCGGTCGAGGTGCGCGCGCTGACCGGGGAGGTCCGGAACCGGCGGCCCGTCATCGTCGACGACATGATCAGCACCGGAAGTACCATCGGAGCCGCGGTGCAGGCTCTCCGCCAGGCCGGCGCCCGGCAGGAAACCGTGGTGGCCGCAACCCATGGCTTATTCGTCGGGGACGCCGCCCTGCTGCTCCACCAGCTGTCGCTCCGGACACTCCTGGTCACCGACAGCATCCAGGGCGCGGATCTGTCCGAGCTCCCCATTCAGCGTGTCAGCATAGCCGGACTCCTCGCCGACGCGGTCAGCCGGCTGCACCGAGGGGAATCGCTGGGCGATCTGATCGCCCACCGGTAAGCTGTTTGCCGGCGGCGACGGCGCTCTTGAGCCCGGTTTCCGAGGGGGCGCCCCACAATGCAACCGGGGCGGCCTTGTTGGGGGCCGCCCCGGTTCGCGCCGGTCATCCGGAGACGGGGGATCGTTCCTCCGTTCCTCTTCCATCGGCCTCCGCCTCGATTCAACGTTGGCGGTTCGACCTCCGGAGCTCCGATTCGATCCCCACGCAACGTGCCGTCGCGTGGTTCACCGGCGCGGGCGTCACCGATCGGCTGAATCGCGGATCAGCCTTCGACACTGCGCACCGGCACGCCAGTCCGATGCGGACGGGGCACGCGATTGGCCCCCTCTTTACCGGCTCGGCGACGATGCCTCGTCCCGATCGGCACAGCGCAAAATACCTTCACCGCTTGAAGCGAATCTGAAACTGCCGTGAAGATCCTCACGGGAAACGCCGCGAGCGCGGCATTTATTCATGCGGTTCCATACCTGACGACCAACTCACGGGGTCTTCATGGGCGATTCAGCCGGGCCCGCTAGCTTGGCGTGCGGGAGTCGCCTTTCCCAAGGGGGATACCATGACAGTGGGAAGAATCTGCAGCCGGGTGATGGCAAGCGCCTCATCGCGGGAAACGATCCGGGCCGCGGCCCAGAAGATGGCTGCGCATGCAGTGGGAACGCTCGTGGTGCTGGACGCGACCGACGGCGCCGAGCGACTGGGCATCGTCACCGACCGGGACATCGTGATTCGGTGCGTCGCCGCCGGGCTCGACCCCGATCGCGATCCGATCGGCGCGGTCACGACCCGCCCGGTGCACTGCGTGGACGAACAGACCCCGGTCGAAGACGCCATGCAGCAGATGGCCAAGGCGGGAACCCGACGGCTGGTGGTGCTCGGCGAGTCGGGTCGGCCGGTCGGGGTGCTCAGCCTCGATGACGTGCTCGATCTGCTGGCCGACGAGACCGGCGCCATCGGCCGGCTGCTGGCAACACAACAGAGCAGGCTGCCGGCCACGATCGGGGCGCACTGAATGCGCGCTGCCGTCGCGGGGATGATCGGGGTAATCCGAGATCTGGCCCGGATACGTTCCGGGCCACATCACGTCGTGTCCTGCTATCTCCGGCTCGAGCCGGATGATCGGGTCCGGCAGCGATATCTCGTCGCGCTGAAGGGAGCGGTCGCCCAAGCCGCAAGTGTCGCGGCGGGACTCACGCCGGCGCTCCGCGGGGAGGTCGATCGGGATCTGCGCCGGGTGGTCGCTTCGGTGGAGCACTCCGGCCGACTGCCCGCGGCCCCCGGTCTCGCCATTTTTGCGTGCGAGGCCCGCACGCTTTTTCTGAGCGTGCCGATGCCGCGAGTGCACCACACCCGAGTCGTGCTGGATCATACGCCCCAGCTCACCGAGATCGTGGCGGTCGAGGAGGAAACCGGCCGGCTCCTGGTCGCCGCTCTGGATCGCGCCGCGGCACGATTCTTCGAGGTGACTGCCTTCGAGGTCCGGGAGCTGCCGGGGATTCGCGCCACGGCCACCCGGGGCGGGAAGTTCCGGAGCGACCGGCGGGACAGCCCGGGATGGGGAGAGCGATCCTTTCATCAGCGGATCGAAACCGAGCGACATCGTCACTTCGCCGCCGTGTGCCGGCGCCTCACCGAGCTGGATCGAACCCAGCCCGCGCAGGGAGTTATTCTGGCCGGCCCTCCAGAGGAAGTCCGCGCGGCCGCCAGGTTCCTCCCTCCGACGTTGTCGGCCCGCTTCATGGGAGCCGCGCGGGCCAACCCGACCGCGGTCCGCCCCGCGGAGATCCGGGCGGCGGCACTCGAGTGCCGCCGCCAGTTCGAGGCGCAGCAGGAGCGCCAACTGATCGCCAGACTGGAGGGCGAGCTGGGTGAGGGATGGGCGGCGAACGGCGCGCGACCTACCCTCCGGGCCCTCGCCCGCGGCCAGGTCCGGACGCTGCTGATCCGGCCCGACATGACGGGATCGGGATACCGATGCGCCGTGAGCGGACGGCTGGCGCTGTCGAAGGCCGAATGCCGGGGAGAAGGTGCTCCCATACCCGTCCCGGATCTGGTGAACGAGGTGATCGAAGATGCGATGCGTCAGCGGGCCGGCGTCGCGGTGATCCACGATCCCGAGCTGGGGAGCGCGATCGATGGGCTCGCGGCCGAGTTGCGTTTCCGCTGACCGCATCATGCCGCTCGCCCGGCCGGAGGATTTCGGAACCGACCTTTCCGGCTGTGGGTAACCCTCAATGGGAGGAGAGTACCACCATGACCACGTTGCTCGGGAAGCTGTCACGCGGGCGCAAGGGCGCGGCGCGTCGAGCGTATGAGAAGCTGGAGACCCGCATTCTGGTGGCCCAGGGACGTAAGGCAGTTCGGGCCCGCGCCGGGAAAGTTGTGAAGGTCACCCGGAAGGCGGTCAAGACCGGACTCATTACCGGCGGCATTGCGGCCGCCGGCGTGGTGATCAGGGCGATCCGGAAACGGCCGCCGACAGCTTGACCGCGCGCGCGCTCACCGTCGACCACCTCTCCGTCTCCTTCGGGAAACGGCGCGTGCTCGAGGATCTCTCATTCGAAGTCGAATCGGGGAGCTCGCTCGCCATCATCGGACCCAACGGCTGCGGCAAGACCGTGCTCTTCAAGGCCTTGATCGGCGCAATTCCCTCGGCGGGGACGATTCAGTGGGCCCCGGAGACGGTCATTGGTTATGTGCCCCAGAAGCTCGATCTGGAGCGCGATCTCCCGCTGACCGGGCGGGAGCTGCTCGAGGCCAAAGCAAAGGTTACCCGAAGCGTCTCCGGCGAGGTCTCCCGGGTGCTCACCCTGGTCGAGCTGGTCGACGAGGTGGCCGGGCAACCGATCGGGACCCTGTCCGGAGGCCAGTTTCAGCGCCTGCTGCTTGCCTTCGCGCTGATGGGGAGGCCGTCGGTCCTGCTCTTCGACGAGCCGACCGCGGGGGTGGATGAACCGGGCGAAGAGCAGCTCTACGAGCTGATCGGCCGGCTGCGGCGTGCCGAAGGTCTCACCCTCCTGCTCATCTCGCACGAGCTCAGTCTGGTGTACGAGCATGCCGCCACGGTCTTGTGCCTCTCCCGCCGCCGCACCTATTTCGGCCCTCCACTCGAAATCCTGACACCGGAACGATTGCAGGAGGTGTACGGCCGCCCGATGCGGTTCCACCGCCACCATGCCCCCGCCTAGCGAGCTGCTCCTTCCCCTCGGAATGTCGGTGGCCGCCGGACTGGTGGGCAGCATCGCGGTCATGCGCCGGATGACCCTCGCCTCGGACGCTATTTCTCACGTAGCGCTGCCCGGGGTGGGAATCGCGCTACTCTTCCACCTGAATCCGCTGGTGGGGGGGCTGGCCGCGTTGTTCGCCGGCACACTGCTGATCTGGGCGCTGGAGCGGACCACCCACCTCCCGACCGAGGCGATCATCGGTGTGGTATTCTCGGCCGCGCTGGCGATCGGCAGCATGCTCACCCCAGGGGCTGAGCTGGTCGAGGCGCTCTTCGGCACCAGAGAGGCGCCGGGCCGCATCGAAACCGTGCTTGGGCTCGTCGCCGCCGCGCTGGTGATCCTTTCGGTCATTCGGGCGCGGAGCCACCTGGTGATCAGCCTGGTCTCGGCCGATCTCGCGCGCACGACGGGTGTGAGCGTCTCCCGGGTCAACCTGCTCTTCCTGCTGGCGTTTGCGGTCACCGTGGCGCTCGGACTCCGCTTTCTGGGCGTGCTGCTGATGGGCTCGTTGATCATCATTCCGGCGGCCACCGCCAAACATGTGGCCGGTAGCCTCCGGTCGATGCAGGCTTGCTCAATCGGGGTCGCGGTCCTGGCGACCCTGATGGGCGCCCTGGCGGCGCCGACGCTCGGGGTCGATCCGGGACCGCTTACCATCACGGTGGCGGCAGGGATGTTCGGAGTGAGTCTGGTGCTGCGGCGGCCGCGCTGACCCGCTCACGCGGGACCGAGAGCCCTCAGGCGGACCTGCGTCCCTGCATCCCGTACATCTGGGTGATCTCCCGCTCGGTCGTGGCGTCTTCGGCCACGCGGTCGGCGCGGAGACCCAGCATCCTGGGGAATCGCAAGGCAAACCCGGGGGCCCGGCCCGACTTGCCGCAAGTATGGGTCGGAGACCGCGTAATTTCATCGGCCAGCACCTCGGCAACCAGCTTCGGCTCGATCCAGACATCGGGCCTGATCGTCGAGTCGACCCGCCGGGGCCGCGAAGAGCAGGCCAGACGATCCATACGGCGGCGCAACGCCAGCCACTCCCGCTCCGAGAGCCCGGACCCGATTTTCGCGACCGTCCGGAAGCGATCTCGCCGAGGATCGTAGACTGCGCCAAGCAGGGATCCTACTCCCAGGGCGGCACGCTTGCCTCGACCCGCCAGATATCCGACCAGCACCACGTCGACGGTGTCCCGCAGCTTGGACTGGTACGAGCGTTTGAGCTTGACCCAATCGTAGCCACGAGTTCCCGCGCGGTAGGGAGCGTCGAGCCGCTTTGCCACGACTCCTTCGAGCCCACGGCGGATCATCGCATCGAAGTAGCGCTGGAGCTCGCCGGCGTTCCGGGCCAGGAGCGATTCGGTCGGCCTGACCACTCCACGCCCCGGGTTCCGGAGCAGGGCGGCCAGGCGGCGGCTCCGCTCGGCCTGCGGCTTCCCGAGGTAATTCCTGCCGTTCGCGAAGAGAAGATCGAACGCGAAGAGCCGAAGCGGATGCCGTTTCGCCGCTTCGGCGATCCGGTGCTTCCGCTTGCGGGTCATGGTGATCTGGAAAGGGAGGAATCTGCCGGTAGCCGGGTCATAGACTACCGCTTCGCCTTCCAGAATGGCGCGACGAACCCGAAGCTGGCGCCGCAGGCCGGCGGCAAGGTCGGGGAACATGGCGCTCACGTCCTCGAGCCGGCGGCTGAAGGCCCAGACCTTATCTCCATCGCGGTGCATTTGGAGACGGAACCCGTCGTACTTGGGCTCGGCGCGCACCATACCGAGACGGGCGACAATGGCCTCGGCCGAGGCCAGGCGCTGGGCCAGCGCCGGTCGGACCGGAACCCCGACCTGAGGCCGGACTCGAGCGAGTCCCCGCGCCCCTTGGGCAAAGGCAAGCCGAACAATCCCACCCAGATCGGAGCGCACATTGTAGGCCTGTTCGATCAGCGATTTCCGGCTTCGATCTCCCAATCCACCGGCTGCCGCGGCTTCCAGGATCGTGGCATCACCGATTCCGAGGCGAAGGCGGCCCTGCACCACGCGCACGAGAAAGCGCGCCTCGAGCGCGCTGGCGCGCCGCAGCAGCTCGACCAGGAGGCCGATTCGTCGCTCCACGGCACCCGCGCCCCCCGAGCGGGCAACTTCGAGCAACCCGGCGTACGCCTGCCGGATCGAGAGCGGCGGCCCTCGCGGGACCTTGAGCAGGGATTCCGCGACCAGACCCAGGTCACCCAGCTTTCTATAGCGGGTGAGGACGGACGCTTCGGTCGCTTCGGCGGCCCGGGCCACCACCCGCACCAGGATCCGCTCCCCGACGCCGAGTTCCACGCCTTCGTACGCCGGTCGGAGCCGCCCTTGCAGCAGATACACGATCGGCTCGAGCTCTTCGAGGCCGGCTCGCCGGAACAGGTCGGCCGCGACCTTTACCATTCCGAGACGGCTGCTGATGAGCTGGAGTCGTCCAAACACCTCCGCCAGCTCGCGAAACCTCATTGCCGGTTCCCCACTCTCGATCGGGCGGCGATCTCAGCTGCGGCGTTGTCGGAGCAGCTTGAGGAAGCCGCTGAGGCTCCGGGTATTCGCGATGTCGCTGGCGGTGGCCCACGCTCTCCGGGCCTGATCCACGCCCCAGCGCATGAAGCCCAGCTCGGCGGTGGAATGGGCATCGGTGTTGATCACCAGCTTCGCCCCCCGCGTCACCGCGGTGCGCGCAGTGACGTCGTCGAGGTCGAGCCTGGTGGGTTGCGCGTTGACCTCGAGCAGCACACCCTCCGCCGCCGCCACCCGCCACAGCTCGTCGAGGTCGGCGCGAATCGGCGCCCGTGCCCCGATCATGCGGCCGGTCGGGTGGGCCAGGATCTGCACCGCAGGATGACGAAGGGCCCGGATCAGCCGCCTGGTCTGCTCCCGCGCGCTCAGCTCGAAATGGGAGTGCACCGACACGATCACCAGATCGAGGCCGGCCAGGGTCTCGTCGTCCAGATCCAGGCTGCCGTCCCTCAGAATGTCCACCTCGGCGCCCTTGAGAATAGTCAGACGCGAGCGGGCGTTGAGCCGGTCGATGACCCGGCCCTGGCGCCGGAAGCCGGCGCGATCCAAACCGCCGGTTATTCGCACCGCCGGGGAGTGATCGGTGATCGCGAGGTACTCGTACCCCAGCGCCTCGGCCGCCTCGACCATCGCCTGGAGGGTGTTCCGGCCATCGCTCGCCGTCGTATGGCACTGCAGATCGCCGCGGATGTCGTCCAACTCAACCAGCCGGGGGAGCCGGCCGGCCCGCGCCGCTTCGATTTCACCACGGTTCTCCCGCAGTTCGGGGGGAATCCAGCGCAGGCCCACCGCGCGGGCCACACCCACCTCGCTCTTCCCAGCGATTCGCCGATGGTGCCGGAACACCCCATACTCGTTGAGTTTGAGCCCGCGGCGCTGGGCCACCCGGCGCGCCGCGATGTTGTGGGTCTTGGAGCCGGTGAAATAGTAGAGCCCCGCGCCGAAGCTCTCCGGATCGAGCACTCGCAAATCGACCTGCAACCCCGATCGCAGCCGCACTGATGCGGCACCCTGTCCCTGCGACAAGACTTCAGTCACTTCGGGAAAGGCCAGGAATCGCTGTACTGCCAAGGTCTTGACCCGGCTGGTGGCCAGGATGTCCACATCTCCGACGGTTTCGGCCCGGCGGCGGTAACTGCCCGCGATTTCCACCTTTTCGATTCCGCTGCCCTGCCGCAGGAAGGCGGCCAGCGGCTCGGCGTACTGCAGGGCAGTCGCGCGGAGCATCCGCTGGGCGCCGGCCTGATGGAAGCCGAGCTCGTGGAGCAATTTGGCTTCCGTCTTCTCGCCGAACCCCCGGAGCTTCTGCACCCGCCTGGCGCGAAGGGCACGTTCCAGCCCTGCCAGCGAGCGAATCCCCAGCTGCTTCCGGAGCATGCGAGCCCGCCTGGGCCCGACGCCCCGCAACCGGATGAGCTCGGACATGCCTTTGGGGACCTTGCGACGAAGCTGGGTGAGCAGCGGAAGCGAGCCGGTCGAGGCTATCCGGCGGATCTTGCCCGCCAGATCGGTCCCGATACCCGGAAGCTCTTCCAGACTGTTCGAGCCCTCCTCGGGAAGCGCGAGCACCGGTCGAGGGAGTTCTTCTACCAGCCGGGCGGCGTTTCGATAGGCCCGGACCCTGAAGGGATTGGCCAGTTGCAGCTCCAGCAGGTCCGCCAGCTCACCCAGTCGCTGGGATACCTCGGCGTTATTCGCGTGCACCACCGCTTTGCGGGACGCCACTGGCATGAGCCCCCCCCTCCCCTGACCCCCCAACATCCGGGGGAGTGGGTGAAGTCCGAATGAAGCCAGTGCGAAACAACGGAGGGTAGCCTAGGGCCGCCTCCAGGAGGGGTGCTCGCTCGAGCCCGGCGATCCGGACACGAGCTGTTCCGCCCCCGGCCCATCGGAGAGTCGGAACCCCCAGAGCTTCCGGTTGCCGTCCTGGCCGCGCGAGAACACGATTCGCGTACCGTCCGGCGACCAGGCGGGCTCGTCGTCGACGTTGTTCGACGTCCACTGTCGCGGGTTGCTTCCGTTCGCGTTCATGGTCCAGATCTGACTATTGCGACTGAAGGCGATCATCGTGCCATCGGGAGACCACGCCGGCTCGTCGTCGCCGGCGCCGCCGGTCAGGGGGGTCTGCCCGGTTCCATCCGCGTTCATGATCCAGATCTCCGCGGAAGCCGCGTCGACCACATAGAGGATCTTGGTGCCGTCAGGCGACATCGCCGGCGACAGTTCATCGATTCCGGGGGTGCTGGTGAGATTCGTCGCAGCCCCGCTTCCGTCGGCGTTCATGATCCAGATATCGTCGTCGCCGCCGCGGTCGCTGACGAACAGGATTCTGGCGCCGTTGGGAGACCAGCCAGGATCGTGGTCAAACGTCGGGTTGTTGGTGAGCCGCTGCTCGTTGGTCCCGTCTGCGTTTATGACGTGGATCTCGCCCAAGGGGTCATTCTGCTTGCTGCGGAAGGCAACCCGCTGGCCGTCCGGCCGCCAGACCGGCTCGGTCCTCCAGGCCGAGGCCGGGGTGAGCCGTACGAGGCCGTTCAAACTGACCACATAGAGGTCGGCGGTCTGCGATCCGCCGCCGTCGGCGTCGAGGTCGAAGGCGACGAGCTCACCGGCGAGGAGGATCGGCGGCGGTGGAGGAGGCGGCGGTGGGGTCGGAGGCGGATCGAACACGACGACGGCCTGCCGCGTCAGATCGGCGTCGGCATTCCACTGGATTGTGCAGCCGGTCCCCTGCACCGTGCAGTCCCCACCCCAGGTCCGGAACGTCGACGGCGGGTTCAGTGTCGGAGCGGCGGAGAGACTCACACTCCCCGCTCCATCGGCCGCGGCGTAGTCGACCTGGCACACGCCGGCGACGCCGCCTCCACCGACGGAGCAGTTGAGCCCTGCGCCGGCCACGGTCCCGCTTCCCTGCCCGCCGTTCGAGACTGTGATGCGGACGACGATTCCCGGCTTGTTGAAGCGCGCCTGGACCCCAACCGCGTCCGGACCGGTTCCCCCAACGGTCACCTGGCAGGCGTTCGCGACGACGGCCACGCACCCGGTCCACGACACGAACGTGCTCGGCGCCGTGGGTGTCTGTGTGAGGCTGTATGTCGTGGCCTGGGCCGGCTTGTCGAATTCGACCTGACAGGTTCCGTTCGAAAGGCCCCCGGCCACAGTACAGTTGATGTCGCCACCGGGGATTCCGGCCGACCGAATGACCCCGTCGCCATCGCCCGCGCCGTTCACCGAGATGCGGACCTTGGTCGGAGCGGGGGGTGGAGGGTTCACCGTGACCGAAGCCGTTCCTTGCTTGGTGCTCGTGCCGCCACCGGGAAGCTG
>Ga0184615_10000594_pt1 | contig 19688 bp, 19 predicted proteins | sample PLM4_65_coex_FD_133134 | JGI IMG/M metagenome (GOLD analysis project Ga0184615, IMG submission 133134) | Groundwater sediment microbial communities from an aquifer in East River, Colorado, USA - PLM4_65_coex | ecosystem: Environmental > Terrestrial > Soil > Riparian zone | place: USA: East...
GGGGTTCTCGGATACAAGCTGGTCGAAGCGACCGATGGCGAGGCGGCGATCAAGGCGATGGAGGAAGCGGACGGGAAGGTGGACCTTGTGCTGACCGACATGGTAATGCCCGGGATGAACGGTCCCGACCTGGTGATGCGGTTGCGGGCCCGCTGGCCGGCCCTCGGCGTGGTCATGATGTCCGGCTACTCCGGCGACAGCTACGCCGACTCGGAGCTGATTCCGAGCGACGTGGGATTCCTCGAGAAGCCCTTTGCCGTGGCCGATCTGCGGCGCACGATCCGGAGCGCCCTGGACGGCCGGGCGCGTTGACGGACCGGCGTAGCATCCGGTAAGTTGCCCGCCGCCCGGACGGGTGCTCGAGTGGTTTAAGAGGCACGCCTGGAAAGCGTGTAGACCTGCAAGGGTCTCGCGGGTTCGAATCCCGCCCTGTCCGGTTTACTGCCGCGAGAGGTGAGACGTGAGATGTGAGACGCGGTACTTCTCACCTCTCCCTTCTCACCTCTCACGGTTCATGGAACCACTTGCTCGCGGCAGTCGTTATTAGGTTGTAAGGAGTCTTCAAGGAGTCAGGCATGCTCATCCGCCGCCCGCCGGACATCAAATCGAAGGAGATCACCGATGAGCCGCTGTTCTGGGGCCGCCGGGAGTGGCTGGCCTCGGTTGGAGCCGGCGTCGCGGGCCTGGCGCTTCCCGCAATCGCCTGCGCCCAGGCCAGGGAAGAAGAAAAGCTCACCCCGTACGCTGCGGTCACCGGCTACAACAACTTCTACGAGTTCGGTACCGACAAGGAAGATCCGGCGGCGAACGCCGGCACCCTCCGCCCCAGTCCCTGGCACGTCGTCGTCGAAGGTGAAGTGAAGCGGCCCGCGACCTACACGGTGGACGACTTGTTCAAGGGGATGAAGCCGGAGGAGCGGGTGTATCGGATGCGCTGTGTGGAAGCGTGGTCGATGGTAGTGCCCTGGCTTGGACACCCGCTCAAGGACGTGATCGCGCGTCTGGAGCCCACCAGCAAGGCCAAGTACATCGAATTCACCACCCTGCTCGATCCCAAGCAGATGCCGGGTCAGCGGCGGCCGGTTCTCGACTGGCCGTACGTCGAGGGGCTCAGGATGGATGAGGCGATGCATCCGCTCGCGATCCTGACGGTCGGCGTGTACGGGAAGACGCTCCCCAACCAGAACGGTGCCCCGCTTCGGCTCACGGTGCCGTGGAAGTACGGGTTCAAGGGCGGCAAATCGATCGTGAAGATCCGGTTCACCGAAACCCAGCCCATGAACACCTGGCAACTGAGCGCGCCGAACGAGTACGGCTTTTACGCCAACGTCAATCCGACGGTGGATCACCCGCGCTGGAGCCAGGCGACCGAGCGGCGGATCGGGGAGCTTTTCCGGCGCAAGACCCTCATGTTCAACGGATACACCGACCAGGTGGCCTCCCTCTACTCGGGAATGGACCTGCGGAAGAATTTCTGAGCGGGAGGTGACCGACGCCCAGCTGATTCGGCGAGTGATCAAACCCGGGCTCTGGATCCTGGGCCTGGCCCCGCTGATGTATCTGCTGAACAACGCCCGGCGCGGCGACCTCGGCTTCGATCCGATCCGCACGATCACTCATTTCACCGGCCGCACCGCCATCACCATCCTCTTCATTACCCTGACGGTGACCCCGCTGCGCCGGCTTACCGGGTGGAACCCGCTCATCAAGGTCCGGCGATTGATCGGGAACTTCGCGTTCTTCTACGCGCTGCTCCATTTCCTGATCTATGCGGTCTTCGACCGGGAACTCTCGCCGGTCGGTCTGGGCGAGGACATCGCCAAGCGGCCCTGGATCACCGTCGGCTTCACCGTCTTTCTCATTCTGCTCACGCTCGCGATTACCTCACCCCAGTCGATGGTGCGGAGGCTGGGCGGCAAGCGCTGGCAGGCGCTGCACCGGCTCGTCTACGTCGCCGCCGCGGGCGCGGTGCTGCACTTTACCTGGGCGCAGAAGAAGGACATCCGGCTGCCGCTCATCTATGCCGCGGTGCTGGCCGTGATCCTGGGCTCCAGACTTTTCCTGAGGCCGCGAAGGTCCGTGAGAGGTGAGACGTGAGCGGTGAGACGTAAGACGGAACGTTGCGCCGTTGCGCCATTGCGCCTTTCCGCCGCGTCTTTGCGTCTTTGCGTCTTTGCGTCTTTGCGCCTACCTTCCCCCCCCGAGATGCCCTCGGTGACCCGGCTCCTCGACGATTCCGCCATGGCAAGCGCGCTCTCGCGCATGGCCCGCGAAGTCGTTGAAAAGAGCGGGGGCACCAGGGGCCTCGTGCTGGTCGGGATCCAGCGCCGCGGTGTCGAGCTGGCCGCGCGCCTGGCCGGGCTGATCGGCAAAACGGAAGGCAAGCCGATCCCCCTCGGCAAACTCGACATCACCCTCTATCGCGACGATCTCTCCACCATCGGACCCAGGCCCCGGGTCGGCGAGACCAGTCTCCCCGACACCATCGAAGGCCGTACCGTCGTGATCGTGGACGACGTGCTCTACACCGGCCGGACGATCCGGGCCGCGCTGGACGAGCTCGCCGATTTCGGACGGCCCCGCCGGATCCTGCTCTGCGTGCTGGTGGACCGCGGGGGACGCGAGCTTCCCATCCAGGCCGACGTCGTGGGACAGACACTGGACACCACCGGCGACGACCGGGTGGACGTCGCGGTGAAGGAGCTCGACGGGCGCGACTCGGTCGAGCTGGTGGGCGGAGCGCCGCTGTGACGACGCCCAGCCTCGGCAAGGATCTGATCGGGCTCGAAGGACTTTCCGCCGACCAGATCCGGCTGATCCTCGATACCGCCGAGCCGTTCAAGGAAGTGAGCGAGCGCGCGATCAAGAAGGTGCCGGCGCTCCGCGGCAAGACCATCGTCAACCTCTTCTTCGAGCCATCCACCCGCACCCGCATCTCGTTCGAATTCGCCGAGAAGCGGCTCAGCGCCGACACGGTCAACGTGGCGACGAGCGGATCGTCGGTGTCGAAAGGGGAAACCCTGGTGGACACCGCGCGGAATCTCGAGGCGATGCGGATCGACATGGTGGTGATCCGCCACCCCTCGAGCGGCGCCGCGCAATTCCTCGGCGACCGCATCGGCTCCAACGTGATCAACGCCGGGGACGGGAAGCACGAGCACCCGACCCAGGGACTCCTCGATCTCCTCACGCTGCGCGACCGGTTCGGCCGGATCGAGGGACTCAAGGTCGCGATCTGCGGCGACGTACTGCACAGCCGGGTCGCGCGCAGCAATATCTGGGGACTGCTCAAGCTCGGCGCGGAGGTCGCCCTCTGCGGACCCGCCACCCTGATTCCCCGCGAGCTCGCCGAGCTGGGGGTGCAGATCATTCCCCGGATCGATGACGCGATCGCCTGGGCCGATGCGCTGAACGTGCTGCGCCTCCAGCTGGAGCGGATGCAGGCCGGATTCATCCCGTCGCTCCGCGAATACAACCGGGTGTTCGGCGTCACGCGGGAGCGCCTCGACCGCGCGGGAAAGGACGTCGTGATCCTGCATCCCGGGCCGATGAACCGGGGCGTGGAAATCGACAGCGACGTCGCCGACGGGCCGCACAGCGTGATTCTCCCCCAGGTCACCAACGGTGTGGCGGTTCGAATGGCCGTGCTCTATCTCCTCGCCGGCGGCGCACCGGAATGGCAAGCCTCATGACCGATCTTCTCATTCGCGGCGGGCGGGTCATCGATCCTTCGCGGGGGACCGACGGGGTCGCCGACGTCTACGTGAGGGATGGGAAGATCGAAGCCGTCGGCCGCAACATCCCGCTGCCGCCCGGCGCGGAAATCGTCGACGCCACGGGCAAAGTCGTGGCCCCGGGTCTCATCGATCTGCACGTCCATTTTCGGGAACCCGGCTTCGAGCACGCGGAAACGATCGCCAGCGGCGCCCTCTCGGCGGTGGCCGGCGGGTTCACCGCCGTCTGCGCGATGCCCAACACCGACCCGGTGACGGACAGCCAGGCCACCGTGGGCTTCGTCGTCCGGCAATCGATCCGTGCCGGCAAGGCCCGGGTTTATCCGATCGGCGCCGTCTCCATGGGGCAGCAGGGCGAGCAGCTCACCGAATTCGGGGAGATGGTGCAGGCGGGGGCGGTGGCGGTGAGCGATGACGGGAAGCCGGTCAAGTCGAGCCACCTGATGCGCACCGCGCTCGAGTACGCCAGGACCTTCGGCATTCCGGTGGCCGATCACTGCGAGGACATGTCGCTCGCCGAGGGCGGCGCGATGCACGAGGGGCTGGTCTCCGCCCGCCTCGGGCTCAAGGGGATTCCGTCGGCGGCGGAAGAAATCATGGTGGCCCGCGACATCATCCTGGCCGGGCTCACCGGAGGCCACGTCCATCTCTGCCACATGTCCACCCGCGGATCGGTGGAGCTCATCCGGTGGGCCAAGGCGAAGGGTCTGCGGGTGACGGCGGAAGCCACCCCGCATCATTTCACCCTGACCCACGAGCGCTGCGAAGGCTACGACACCAATGCCAAGATGAATCCCCCACTGCGCGAGGCCGCCGATCGCGAGGCCATCCGGCTGGGTCTCAAGGACGGCACGATCGACTGCATTGCCTCGGACCATGCGCCGCACCATTACGACACCAAGGAGCGGGAATTCGACGAGGCGCCGAATGGCATCGTCGGACTGGAGACGGCGCTCGGCCTCGCGATCCGCGAGCTGGTCGAGCCGGGAATCCTCTCGCTCCCGGAGCTGATCGCCCGCATGAGCACCGTGCCGGCACGGGTCTTCGGACTGGCGGGAGGAACCCTGGCAGTCGGGGCTCCCGCCGACGTCGTGGTGTTCGATCCCGCTCGGCGTTGGGTCGTCCGTCGCGAGGACCTCCATTCGAAAAGCACCAACACCCCCTTCCTCAATGAAACGCTGGTGGGACAGGCGATCCTGACCCTGGTAGGAGGCCGGGTGGCCTTCGACCGTCCAGACCGCCCAGTTTCTTGACAGCGCAGAACCTGGCAGGTTTCGCGATCGCGGTTATTCGTTAGATTGGAACGAGTTGCCGCAGTCTGTTCCGTCGAACGGGGGGAGCTCATGGGCGACCAGAAGTCACATGACATCGCCGAAATCGAGGCGCTTCTCGGCATCCGGCAGCAGATCACCGGCTGGATGGATCGCCTCGATTCCGCCGGTTCGCGCGCCTCTGACTCCGTCCGCACGAAGGTCCGCGCCGACTACCGCGCCCGCCTTGCCCAGGTTGTTACCCAGCTTGGAACCCACGGTGATCTGATCGCCTCGACCCTGGGCGGCCTCCGGGCCCAGGCCAAGGAGTTCCTGCGCGGCCGCTCGGAGGAGCTCGAGGTGCGAGCCGAGGCTGAGCTGCGGCATACCGTCGGCGAGTACACCGATGACGAGTGGCAGCTGGTCGAGCTGGAAAGCTCGGGCAAGATCGAAGGGTTCGACCATGAGCTGGGCCGACTCGCGGGAGAGATCAGCCGGCTCGAGGAAGTGCAGGCGTTGATCATGCCGGCCCCCGCGCGATCGGCCCCGGCTCCGGCCGCGGAGACTACTTCCGACCAGGACGACATCCGGGTCACTCACGGGCACGACATCGAGATGCCGCCGATGCTCGACCGCGAGCCCATCTCGGTATCGGAACAGCCGGCTGCGCTTACCTTGGTTCGTGATGAAGGCCCCCTCGCCCCGATGACTCGGCCGGAAGCCCCGCGCTTCGTTCCGCGCCCAGGCACTCCCAAGGGCCCGGCCCCCGCGCGCGCCATTCCGTTCCCCCAGGCGGGGCAGCAAACCACCCAGACCACGACGGGTCCGACCGACGAGCTGGCCTTCCTTCGCTCGGTGACGCTCGACGCGGCACCGCAGCACGCCAAGCCGGCACCGCAGAGCGGGACCTTTGATCGCGATGACCGCGGGAACCAGGCGGCGGCGCGAACCCTCAAGTGCGGCGAGTGCGGCTCGCTCAACCGGCAGACGGAGTGGTATTGCGAACGGTGCGGGGCGGAGCTGGCGACGCTCTAGGGCTCAGTGGTCAGGGGTCAGTGATCAGGGGGATATCGATGGGGCCCGGTGACATGAGTCACCGGGCCCCAAGTGTTTTTTGCTCTGACCACTGACCACTGACCACTGACCACTATTTCCTGATGGCCTTGGCCAGGCGACTCTTCTGTCGGGCGGCAGTGTTGGGGTGAATCAATCCCTTGCGGCCGGACCGATCGAGGAGCTTGGTGGCTTCCAGGTAGGCTGCAGCAGCGGCCTTGGCATCTCCGAGGACGCCCCGGACTTTCTTCACGGCGGTCCGGAGGGCGCTGCGCTGGGCCCGGTTCCGTGCGGTGCGGCTCTTGGCCTGCCGCATCTGCTTCTTGGCGGACTTGGTTCTCGGCACTGCGTTCCTCGTGGTCTGGGGCTCGCGTGGGATCCGGCGGCTTGCCGTCCCTGGAAAAGGCTAAGTATAGCCGGGGCAATATCTTGCCGCAAGGGAACTGGTTGACTCACCGGCGCTGGCCCGTGTAAGTTTTGCGGCCCCTCGGATCAGGACGCTTCCCTGCTCGGCGACTTCATTCTTGCCCTTCCGGTACTCGTGTTCTCGCTCGTGGCTCACGAGTACGCCCACGGGTACGCCGCACTCAAACAGGGTGACGACACCGCCCTCATGCAGGGCCGGCTCACCCTCAATCCGCTCCCGCACATCGATCCCTGGCTCACCGTCATCATGCCGGCGCTCCTGTGGTTCGGTTCGAAAGGCGCGTTCACGTTTGGTGGGGCAAAGCCGGTGGAGGTGCGTCCCGATCGCTATCGCAACTATCGGCGCGGCGACATCATCGTCTCCCTCGCCGGTGTCGCGACCAATCTGGTCCTCGCGGTGTGCTGCACGCTGCTGTTCATCCTGATCGGGCTCTTCGCTCGCGCACTGCCCGGCGCCGGCGGCGTCATCGGCATTGCCCAGCGAATGCTCGCCTGGGGGGTGTGGCTCAACCTGATGCTCGCCTTCTTCAACCTGCTCCCGATTCCGCCGCTCGACGGCTCCCACGTGCTCTACCACCTCCTCCCGGCCGGCCTCAGGGAGCGGTACCGGTTGTTCCAGCGTTTCGGGTTTCTGCCGTTGCTGGCGCTGATGCTGTTCTTTCCGGCGGCATTGCAGAAACTGCTGATCCCGGCGTACATGGGCATGTCGCTCTTCGTCCGGTACGCGACCCCCTACGCGGTGGGGAGCGGATGGAACATCTTTCAGTCATGACCGCCTCGGCCCCGTCCACGGCTGTAACCGACACCCCGGAATCCCGGGCGCCGGCCGTGGCGTCTCCGCCGGACAAGCTCGCGAGCACGCTGGGGTTCGTCATCAAGGTGGACGCCTTCTCGGGTCCGCTCGATCTGCTGCTCCATCTGCTCCGCGAGGAGCAGATCGATATCGCGGATATTCCGATCGCTCGCATCGCCGACCAGTTCCTCGCGGTGATTCACCAGCTCGGACTGAACCAGGCCGCCGAGTATCTCGAGATGGCGAGCCGGCTGGTCCGTCTCAAGGCGCAGATGCTCCTGCCGAGGAGCCAGGATGGCGAGGGGTGGGACGATCCCCGCGCCGAGCTGGTGCGCCGCCTGCTGGAGTACCAGCAGATCAGGGAGATCGCCCACTGGATGCTGGCGGCGGCCGACCGGCGCTCGCTCCGGTTTACCCGCGGATACCTGGCGCCGCCCCCGGAAGTTCCGCCGCCGCCGCTCACCCTCGAGCTGCTCGAGCTGCTCCAGGCGGTGGAGCGGGTCATCTCGGGGATCCTTCATCCCGTCATGCACCGGGTGGTGGCCCGCCCGCTCGACGTGGAAGGGGCCGCGCGCCGGATACGGTCGCTCCTCGAGGAGCGGGAGGAATTCATCTGGACCGAGGCCCTCGGCGCGGCACCCACGATTTCGGATGTCCTCTCGCTTCTCCTTGCGCTGCTCGAGCTCGCCCGGAGCGGGCAGTGCCTCATGCTTCAACCCGCGGTGTTCGCGCCGCTGGTGGTCCGCCGTGAATCCTCTCGCCCAGCTGCTTGAAGCCGCGCTCTTCGCCGCGGCGCGCCCGGTGACGCCGGAAGAGCTCGTCACCCTCGATTCCGACGCCTCGCTGGACGACGTGCGCGCCGCGCTCGATCAGTTGCGCGAGCACTACGACTTCGACGGGCATGGCGTCGAAGTGGTCGAGCTCGGCGGGGGCTTCCAGATCCTCACCCGTCCGGCCTTTGCCGCCGCCATCGAGCGCGCCCAGCTCAACCAGCGGCAGCCCCGGCTCACCGCCGCGATGCTGGAGACGCTCTCGGTGATCGCTTATCGCCAGCCGGTCGGCCGCGCGGAAATCGAGGACATCCGTGGCGTTTCGGCCAGCGGAGTGCTGCGGTCGTTGCAGGAGCGCGGGCTCATCGAGGTCACCGGGCGGAGCGAAGGGCTGGGACGGCCGCTGCTCTACGGCACGACGCCGCTCTTCCTGGAGCTGCTCGGACTCCCCGATCTCCAGAACCTTCCGCGGGCCGACGAGCTGTCCATCGCCCTGGAGCCGCCGAGGCCGGAGAGGACGGGCGAGGACGACGCGGCGGCATACGTGGCGGCGGACCGATGAGCCTCATGCGGGTGCAGCGCGCGCTTGCGAAGGCGGGGATCGCATCCCGTCGCGCCGCCGAAATCCTGATCGAGGACGGCGTCGTGCGGGTGGACGGCGAGGTGGCGGCGCTGGGGTCGAAAGTGGATCCCGACAAGCAGAGCATCACGGTGCGGGGCAGGCGCATCACGCAAAAGCCGCGGCGCTGGCTCGCGTTCCACAAACCGCTGGGCGTCGTGACGACGGCAAAGGACGAAGAGGGGCGGCGCACCGTCTTCGATTTCCTGCCCCGCTCCGAGGGGCTCACCTACGTGGGCCGGCTGGACGTGATGACGACGGGGCTGCTCCTGCTCACCACCGACGGCGATGCGGTACAGCGGCTGACTCATCCGAAGTATCACGTGCCGAGGCGCTACACCGCCCTGGTTCACGGACTCCCCACGGCGCAGATTGCCGAAGCGGTGAAGCGCCCGGTCGTCGTCGAGGGGCGGCCCGTGGTTCCTGCTGCCCTGCGGGTCCGCCCCGGTGTGGAGGGGCGCAGCATTCTGGACGTCACCCTCGCGGAAGGGCGGAAGCACATCGTCCGCCGCTGGGCCGAGGCGCTCGGACTCAAGGTCGATCGTCTCGCCCGGCTCTCCTACGGTCCGATTCGTCTGGGCGAGCTGCCGGTCGGAAAGTGGCGGCCCCTCACCGCCGCGGAGGAGAAGGCGATCTACCGCGCGATCAAGCTCGTTCCCTGAATTCCACGCGAGGCTCCTGATGGCCACCGCCGCGTCACGCCCCGAGCAGGCCGCTCCCGAATCGATCCCGCTCCGCCGGGTGACCGAAGAAGTCGGGCGGCGGCTGGTCGGTCAGACCGCGATGGTGGAGCGGCTGCTGATCGGTCTGCTCACCGGAGGCCACGTCCTGCTCGAGGGCGTGCCCGGACTCGCCAAGACGCTGGCGGTGCGCACGCTCGCGGAGATCCTGCACGCCACCTTCTCCCGGGTGCAATTCACTCCCGACCTGCTTCCGGCGGACCTGGTCGGGACGATGATCTTCGATCAGAAGACCCAGGAGTTCCATCCCAAGAAGGGGCCGCTCTTTGCCCATATCGTTCTGGCCGATGAGATCAACCGCGCGCCCGCCAAGGTGCAGTCGGCGCTGCTGGAGGCGATGCAGGAGCGGCAAGTGACGATCGGGGGAACGACCTATCCGTTACCCGAGCCGTTTCTCGTGCTCGCGACCCAGAATCCGATCGAACAGGAAGGCACCTATCCGCTGCCCGAAGCGCAGCTCGATCGTTTCCTCTTCAAGGTGAAGGTGGACTACCCGTCTCGGCTGGAGGAGCGCGAAGTGCTCATCCGGATGAGCGCCGGCGAGCCAATTCCCGTCGACCGGGTGCTGGAGCCGTCGGCGATCCTCGCGGCGAGGAAGTCCATCGCGGGAATCCACCTGGACCAGCGGCTGGTGGATTACATCGTGGACCTGGTGCGCGCCACCCGGACCCCCGCGGCGGTGGGCCTGGACACGCTCACGCCGCTGATCGCGTTCGGCGCCTCGCCCCGCGCGTCGATCTCGCTGGCGCAGTCGAGCCGCGCCTACGCCTTCCTGCAAGGGCGGACCTTCGTCGTCCCCGAAGACATCCGCGCCCTCGCCCCCGACGTGCTCCGGCACCGCCTGGTGCTGACCTTCGAGGCGGAAGCAGAAGATGTGACGAGTGACGGGGTGATTGCCCAACTTCTGTCTGCCGTGAAAGCTCCCTGAATGGTGAGCGGTAAGCAGTGAGCAGTGAGCGGGACCTGCCTTCCCGCTGACCGCTCACCGCTCACCGCTCACCGCTTACCGTATGCCTCCCGTCCCCACCGAACTCCTCAAGCAAGTCAAAGGGCTTGCCCTTCGAACGCGCGGCGTGGTCGACTCCCTCTTCAGCGGCGAGTTCCGGAGCGTGTTCCGGGGGCAGGGAATGGAGTTCGCCGAAGTGCGCGCCTACATACAGGGCGACGACTTCCGCGCCATCGACTGGAATGTGTCCGCCCGGCTCGGTGCGCCCTACGTCAAGACCTTCACCGAGGAGCGCGAGCTCACCCTGCTCCTCGTCGTGGATCAGTCGGCTTCCACTCGCGTCGGCGTGCCGGTCACCAAGGCGTCGCGATCGGTCGAGGTCGCCGCGGTGCTGGCGCTCGCGGGTGCGCGCGAGCAGGACCGGGTCGGCGCGATTCTCTTCAGCGACAAGGTCGAGCACGTCGTCCCACCCGCCAAAGGCCGCCGCCACGCCCTCCGTCTCATTCGCGATCTGCTCGCTTTCAGCAGCGAGCGCCGCGGCACCAACCTGGTGCAGGCCATCCACTATGCGTCGCGGGTGCTCGGCCATCGCAGCGTCGTGATCGTCCTCTCCGATTTCCTGGCCGAAGGCTGGGACAAGGCGATCCGCGAGCTCGCGGTCCGCCACGAGGTGATCGCCCTCACCGTGGACGATCCGCGCGAGCTCGATCCTCCCCGGGCGGGGTGGGTCGAAATGGAGGACGCGGAGAACGGCCGGCGGGCGCTGGTGAATACCGGAAGTGTCCGCGCCCTCAAGCGCTGGAAGGCCGCGGCGAACGCGCGGAGGACCCAGCGCGCCGATCGGCTGCGCGCCGCGGGCGTCGAGCACATCGCGCTCGATCTCGGCTCCGACTACGGCGTCGTGCTCCGGCGGGCGTTCGCCCGGCGCATCCGCCGCAAGGGAGCTCGCCGTCGGTGAGCCTCGCCCTTTTCCTGCTCCTCCTTCAGGCCGGCGCGGTCACCGTCGGCGATACGGTGTGGATCGAGCGCGCCGTGCCTCCGGTGGGAACCGCCATCATCCGGCCGCAGCCCTGGACCGTGGGCGCGATCGGCCGGCAGCTCGGGCCGGCCGAGGTCCGCCATGGCGCGGGGGGCGCCGTGGTCCGGTATGCACTGGTGCTCTGGTACCCCGGCGAACACACTCTCACAATGCCGGGTCCGGTGCTGGTGAAGCGCGACGGGAGCTCCGACACGCTCGCCGCGTCGAGCGTTCGCGTGCGGGTGACGAGTGTGCTCCCCGCGGGTGCCCGGCGCACCTCGCTCCCGCCCCGTCCTGCCCGCACTGCGGTGCCGCTGGCCGACCGATCGATCGTTCCGCTCGTCATCCTCAGCATCGTCGTCCTCCTCGCATGGTCGGGCGCCGTCCTCTTCTGGAGGAGGCGGGGACCCCTACCACCCATCCCGCCCTCCCGCCCTCCCGCCCAGATTTTCCATGAGCCGGTGATGCTCCGACAATGGGCCGACGCGGGGGAGCATCGCATGGCACTCGACGGATGGGGGTGGATCCTCGCGCGGCGGATGGCCGAGAGCCGGGATCTCGAGGAGACAGCGCGCATCCAGCGGGTGCTCGACGACATCGCCGATAGCGTGTTCTCCCCCAAGGGGCCGGCGTACTTTGCCGACCTCTGCCGGCGCGCCGAGGCGGCGGCGACCGCGTGAGCCTCGCGCGTCCGTTCCTCCTGCTGCTGCTGATCCTTCCGATCTGGCTCCTGGTCCGGAACCGGAAGCGGGCCGCGGTGACGGTCGGTGACGCGGCGCTTGCGGCGGCCGCCGCGCGGAGATCGTTGCTGCCATGGTTGCCGCCGGTCTTTCGCGCGCTCGCGTTCGCGGGATGGATCGTCGCCGCGGCGGGACCGCGGCTGCCCGGCGGCCCCACCACCGTTCGCCGGGACGGCATCGCGATCGTGGTGGCCATCGACGTGTCGAGCAGCATGCTCGCCGAGGACTTTGCCCCGGTCAACCGGCTGGAGGTGGCCAAGCGGCAGGCGGCGGCATTCATCCGGGGCCGTCAAGCCGACCGAATCGGCCTGGTAGCCTTTGCCGGTGAGGCGCTCACCCAGATTCCCGTCACCCTGGACTACGCCGTGCTGGAGCAGGGGGTGCTCGCGCTCCGCGTCGGCACGCTCGAGGACGGCACCGCCATCGGGAGCGGGCTCGCCACGGCGGTGAACCGGCTGCGCCGGGTTCCCGCCAAATCGAAGGTGGTGCTCCTCCTGACCGACGGCGTCAACAACCGCGGCGCCATCGACCCTCGCACCGCGGCCGATGCCGCCGCGGCGTTCGGCATCAAGGTGTACACCGTCGGGGTCGGCACCCAGGGCGAGGCGCGGATCCCGACCGGACGCGGGCTCTCCGGATTCCGCTACGAGATGCTCCCGGTGGAGATCGACGAGGTGCTGCTGCGCGACATTGCCGCGAAGACCGGCGGGCGCTACTTCCGCGCGACCGACACCGAGTCGTTGAGCCGGATTCTCCAGCAGATCGATCAACTGGAGCGCACCACCGTGGAGGCCCGGCAGTACCGGGCCGCCGACGAATCGCCCACGCCGTTTCTCCTCGCCGGTCTCGGGTGCCTCGCGGTGGCGCTGCTGCTCGGCTCCACGGTCGTGGTACGATCGCCGTGATCTTCGATTCGTTGCTGCTCCTGGCGCTCGCTCCGGCGATTGCCCTCGTGGCGGGACTCTTGTCGTGGCGCATCCGCCGCGAGCGCCGCCGCGCCACCATGCTCTGGTCGCCCGCGCTGGCCGCGAAGAATCCCGGTCGCGCCGGGCCGTGGCTGATCGGGCTGGCCACGCTGCTCGCGGGCATCGGTGCCGCCGGGCCGCGCTACGGCCAGGAAGAGACCGAGATGGAGGGCCGCGCCCTCAATCTCGCCATCGGAATCGACATCAGCCGCTCCATGCTGGCGGAGGATGTCGCGCCCAACCGCTTGCAGCGCTCGATCGGCGGCGCGCGACGGGTGATTCAGGATGCGCGGGGCGACCGGCTCGCCCTGCTGGCCTTCGCGGGCCGGAGCTACATCCTGACGCCGCTCACCCTCGATGACGCGGCGGTGGCGCTGCAGCTCGACGCGCTCGACCCCGACGTGGCGAGCGAAGGGGGCACCGAGCTCGCCGCCGTGCTCACCCAGGGACGGGAGCTGCTCGGCGCCGCGGCGGAAGGCGGCTCGCGGGTGCTGGTCATCTTCACCGACGGCGAAACCCACGGCGCGCTCGAGGAAGCGATCGCCGCCGCAAAGGCGCTGCGCGCGGAGGGCGTGACGCTGGTGCTCGTGGCGGAGGGCGACACCCTCCCCGCGCGGATTCCGATCCGGGATGAGCGGGGGACGCTCACCGGCTACAAGACCGACGCGCAGGGATCGACGGTGCGGACCTGGCGGCACGACGATGTGCTGCGCCAGGTGGCCGACGCCGCCGGGGGCCTTCTGGTCGGAGCCGATGCCCCCGATCAGGAGGGCGCGGTCCGCCAGGTGCTGGCCGGGCTCGAACGCAGCGCGACCCAGGAACGCCGCAGGCAGGACTTGACGCCGCGGGGCTGGATCCTGGCACTCCTCGCGACGCTCCTCCTTGGCGCCCAGGGGCTCCTCCGCCGGGGGCCAGCCCTCGCGGGGATACTGCTCGCCGCGGGAGTGTCATCGCCGGTTTCGGCGCAGCGTCCTTCGATCGGCGACCGGCTGCTCCGCGAGGGAGACACCGCCGCCGCCGCGGTCGCGTTTGCCCGCGAAGCGGCGCGCCGCCCCGCCGCCGATACCGCGCTGTTCAATGCCGGCACGGCCGCGATCGCGCGCCGCGATCTCGAATCGGCAAAGAAGTGGCTCAGCACCGCGTCCCGATCGCTCGATCCCGGCCTCCGCTTCCGCGCACTCTATAATCTCGGCCTGGTATCGCTCCTCGAATCGCGGCGCGACACCTCCAAGCGGCGCGAGCTCGAAGAGGAAGCGGCGCAGAATTTTCGTGACGCCCTGCTGCTCCAGCCCCGCTCGCGCGAGACCAAGTGGAATCTCGAGCTGGTGCAGGATCGCGCGCCGCCCCCGAGCGGAGGCGGGGGAGCGGCGCCACCCACTCCCCCGCCGCCGTCGCCGCAAAACCCGCGACCCCGTGGCGGCAGCGCGCTCTCCCAGTCGGAGGCGGAGCAGATCCTCAATTCGGTCGAGCGGACCGAGCGCGACGTGCGCGCCGATCAGGCGCGGCGCCGGCGCGTGGCCCAGAGCTCGGCCGGCAAGGACTGGTGATGCTGGCCCTGCTGCTGCCCCTCTTCGTTCAGGCCGCGCCGCTCGACGTGCGGACTTCGGTCGACCGTTCCCGGGTGGGCGTCGGCGAACAGGTGGTCTTCACGCTCAGCGCCAGCGGAAGATCGACCGCCGCGTTCCGCGCCGACGTTCCCCCGATCGACGGGTTCGCGCTGGTGGAGCGCCGGGAACGGACCGACGTGATTCCCAGCGGGCGCGAGATCATGCGGGTCTACACTCTCGAGCTCGAGCTGAGGGCGGAACAGGTGGGCACCTGGACGATCGGCCCGGTGAGGATCGAGCAGGGCGTCGCGTCGCAGTTCTCCACCCAGGAGACGGTGGTCGTCACCAATGCCGGCGGCGGCGCGCAGGTGGGGCTCGACTCCGACCTTCTCGCGCTGATCGCCCGGGTACCCCCGCCGCGGTTCGGAAGACCATCGGTCTTCATCGTGCCGTCCTCCGACCAGGTCTACGCCGGTGACCAGGTCAACGTGCTCACCGCCGCCTGGCTGCCGCGCGGGTTGCGACTCCGGCTCCGGCAGCCCCCGACGCTGAGTCCCCCCGCGCTTCCCGGTGTCTGGTCGACGCCGAGGACCTCGGTGCCCGGCGCGGTCGCGAGCCGCACCATCGAAGGCGAGCTGTACGATTTGTTCGTCGGATTCCAGACGGTCTATCCGCTCAATCCCGGCGTGCTGCGGATACCGCCGGCGCGACTGTCGTGGACCGAGCCGGCAAGCCGGCAGTTCTCCGCGGAAGACCGCCGGCAGTCCGAGGAGAGCAGCGTGGTTCAGCTGGTGGTGCGGGCGCTCCCCGATGCGGGCCGGCCGGCCGGCTTCCGCGGTCCGGTGGCGCGCGGCCTCCGGATCGAGTACCGGCTGGGGCAGGGTGCGGGACGCGCCGCCGCCGTGATGCCGGTGGAGATCGTGCTGACCGGTCAGGGGAGTCTCTCGCTCTGGCCCGCGCCGCAGGTTGCCTGGCCTCCGACCGCCCGGGTCTACGAGGAAGGCTCCGAGACGGCGCCCCGGCTCACCGGTCAGCGCATCGGCGGAAGCCGCCGGTTCCGCTACTCGGTCGTTCCCGATTCGGCGGGCAGCTTGCCGCTCCCTCCGCTGGAGTACGCCTACTTCGATCCCGGCGATGCCCGGTACAAGGTGGCCGGCGCCGCCGGCATCGTCGTTCCCGTGCTCGAAGTCGCGCCGGTTTCGGATCGACGGTCGCCGTTGCCGCTGTGGATACCGGCGAGGCAGACGGTGGTAGAAACCGTCTTCAGTCTTGAGTCTTCAGTCGTTGTACTGCTATTCGTATTGCCCGTGCTGGTTATCGCGGCGACGGCTATCTGGCGTCGGCGGTCACCGCGCGGGTTAGCGCCCGCGGCAATCGAAGACCCCGCGGCCCAGCTGGAAGCGTTGTTCGAACGCCTGGTCCCGCTCACCGCTTACCGCTTACCGCTCACCACCGCCAACCTGTCGGCCGCGCTGCGCGGTGCGGGACTCGATCGCGAGCATGCGGCCCGGCTCGTCCGCCTGCACCTTGCCGTGGAGGCCGAGCGATTCGGGAGGGAAGGGCACGGGAGCCCGAGTCCGGCGCTGCTCTCGGAAATCGATTCCGCGCTGCGCGAGGTTCCCCGCCGTCTTCGCCGAATGTCCGGGCTCGCGGCCGCCTTCGCCGCCTGTGCCCTCCTCGGCGCCGGCGACGTCGTGTCGCTTGCCGCTCAGCCGGCCCCCACATTGTACGCCCGGCGGGAGTATGCCGCGGCGGCCCAGGCGTTCCGGAAGGAGCCGGAGTCCCCCGCGCGCTGGTACAACGTGGCCGTCTCGGAGTACATGTCCCGCCGGGATGCGCATGCGGTGGCGGCGCTGATGGGCGCCCGGGCCGACGCGCCCCGCAATCCCAAGGTGAAAGCGTTGTGGAGCGCGCTGGCCCGCGAGCATGAGCAGCTGCGCCGCTCCGAGCGCGGCTGGCCGGTTACCGCGGAGGAGGCGTTCCTGGCGGCGCTTGTCTTCCTCTGGCTTGGTGCGATCCTTCTTGTGCTCCTCCGCCGTTCTCGCACTCCGGCAGTGGCGGCGCTGCTGGTCGCGGCCATCGCCGCGGCAGCCGGGGCGCGGCTGCGCCAGGAGCGCGGTGTATCGAGGGCGGTGCTCGCCGGCGGGGCCAGCCTTCGCCTCTCGCCGCACGGACTGGCGCCGGAGCGCGGCACGGTGCTCGCCTTCAGCATCGTACGGCTCGATCGGCGGCTGGGGGGGTGGTGGCTCATCGAGACGCGGGAGGGCGCGCAGGGATGGGTACCGGAAGAGATTCTGGCAGAGACTCCCCGTTAGATTCAACCTTCCACGTGGATCGCGAACAACCCCGAATGCCGACATCGGCGTGTCGGTACGAGTCGCCCACAGATTCCACAGATGGCACAGATTGGGAAGACCCCCTTTCCGAAATCTGCGGAATCGGTGAAATCTGTGGGCCTACCGGCCATGGAGCAGGGAGCCTGATGGAACAGGTCTTCACCCGCCGAGTTGCGATCCTGAGCGATGCCGTCGCCAACCAGATCGCGGCCGGCGAGGTCGTGGAGCGGCCCGCCTCCGTGGTCAAGGAGCTGGTGGAGAATGCCATCGACGCCGGCGCGCGTAACGTGCGGGTCGAGCTGGAGCAGGGCGGCAAGACACTGATCGCGGTGAGCGACGATGGCTCGGGGATGAATCGCCAGGACGCGGTGCTGGCCCTCGATCGCCATGCCACGAGCAAGATCGTCGCCGCGGCCGATCTGGTGGGCGTCCAGACCTTCGGATTTCGCGGGGAGGCGCTGCCGGCCATCGCCTCCGTCTCGCGATTCACGCTGCTCACTGCCGACGGCGGGGAGGGCACCGAGCTCAGTGTGACCGGCGGGCGTCTCGACCAGGTATCAGCCGGCGTTCGGCAGCGGGGCACGACCGTCACCGTCCGCGCGCTCTTCTTCAACACGCCGGCGCGCCGCAAGTTTCTCCGCTCGGTGCCGAGCGAGACGCGCGCCGCGACCGAGGCGGTGTCCACCCTCGCGCTCGCCCACCCGTCGGTCGGATTCGAGCTGGTCATCGACGGCGACACCCGGCTCCTGGTCCCCGCCGGCCAGGATGAACCGGCGCGGCTCGCGGGCGTGTGGGGGCCCCACCTCACCGGGACGCTGGTGCCGGTGCGCTACGCCTCGGGTCCACTCGTGGTCTCGGGATTTGCCCAGCGGCCCGGCGACGCGGCGCCGACCGGCCGGCGGACGCAGCTGTTCGTCAACGGCCGGCCATTTCGCGATCCCTTCCTGATCCGGTCGGCCGAAGCGGGATACCGCTCCGCCATCCATCCCGGCGACCGTCCCAGTCTGCTGCTCCATCTCACCGTCGATCCCGCCGAAGTGGACGTGAACGTGCGTCCCGCCAAGGTCGAAGTGCGATTCCGCGCCCCGATCGCCGTCGAGCGGGTGACCGAAGAAGCGATTCGGCACGCGCTCGGAGGTCTGGTCGCCGCCGCGCCGGTGGGAGAGTGGCGGCCGATGCCCGGTGGAGCCATCGGCCCTCAGCCGGCTGAAGACTCTTTGTTCCCGCAGTCAACCGAACGGGCCCCCAGCGGCACCTTCGCCGCTCCGATCTCCCAGCTCTTCCACAGCTATATCGTCTTCGAAGGCCCCGACAGCTTTGTGATCGTGGACCAGCACTCGGCACACGAGCGGGTGCTGTTCGAGGAGGTGATGGCGCAGCTCAGCACCGGTGGCGCGGCGAGCCAGCGGCTCCTCCTTCCCGAGACGACCGACCTCACCGATGAGGAGCTGGAAGCCCTCGAGACCCACCGCGCCACCATCGAAGCCATCGGCTTCCAGGTCGAGCCGTTCGGCGGACGCTCCGTGGTGCTCCATGCCGTTCCGGCGCCGCACCCCAGGTTCGATGGCCTGGCCTGCTTTCGCGAGATGATGGCCGACCTCGCCCGGGGCCGCTTCGGCGGGTGGGCCAACCGGCTGGAGCGGTTCGCCGCGACCTACGCCTGCCGGGCCGCCGTGAAGGCCGGGATGCCCCTGGGCGAAGACGAAATGCGGCGCCTGCTCTTTCGTCTGTTCGAGACCAGGCTGCCCGCCCACGACGTGCATGGGCGGAGCACCATCGTGCAGCTGCCGCGGGAGGAGTTGGAGCGCCGCTTTGGGCGACGCTAGGCTTCCCGTGCTGGTCGGACCGACCGCGATCGGGAAGACCGCCGTGGCGATGGCGCTCGCGGCGCTGCTGCCCATCGAGGTGATCTCGGCCGATTCCCGGCAGATCTACCGGCGGCTCGATATCGGTACCGCGAAGCCGTCCCGGCGGGAACGCCAGAGGCTTCCGCATCATGGCGTGGACGTCGCCGAGCCGGGAGAGCGTTTCAGCGCCGGACGCTTCGCACGAGAGGCCGCGGGGTGGATCGAGGAGGTGCGCCGGCGCGGGAAGCTTCCCGTGCTGGTTGGCGGCACCGGCCTCTACGTCCGGGCGATCTCCGAGGGCCTCTTCGTCGAGCCTCCACTCGATCGGGAAAAGCGCCGTGCGCTGGAACACTGGATCCTCGGGATGCCGCCGGCCGAGCTGGTGCGCTGGGCCGGCCGGCTCGATCCCGGCTTTGCCGGGGGCGGCCGCCAGCGCGCCTCCCGCGCCATCGAGATCGCGATGCTCACCGGGTATCCGCTGTCGGAGTGGCATCGCCGCGCCCGGGGTGAGAGCAGCATCGACCCATGGTATGTGCGGCTCACCGTGCCGCGTCCGGTGCTGCACCAGCGGATCAGGGTCCGCGCGGAGGAGATGCTGCGCCGAGGGTTGATCGAGGAAGTGGCGGCGGTGCTGAGCGAGGGACACCAGGCCACGGCACCGGGCCTCGACAGCGTCGGCATCCGCGAGGCGGTGGATTACCTTCACGGCCGGCGGAGCCGGGAAAGCGTGGCCGCCGCGATTACAATCAGCACCCGGCAGTACGCCAAACGGCAGGAGACCTGGTTTCGCCATCAGCTCGGTGAGCGGGTCCTGACTCTCGACGCCACGCGCCCGCCGGAGGAAGTGGCGGGGGAAATTGCAGAGGCGTGGGAGAAACGGTGAGCGGTAAGCGGTGAGCAGTAA